>ERZ791879.96-NODE-96-length-105279-cov-35.660961_pt1 | contig 105279 bp, 89 predicted proteins | sample MGYA00510162_ERZ791879 | MGnify/ENA primary metagenome ERZ791879 (study PRJEB30046, sample SAMN00792113) | human gut metagenome | study: EMG produced TPA metagenomics assembly of the A metagenome-wide association study of gut microbiota in type 2... | reverse complement strand
AGAAGTCATTCTTTTGTCTCAGCGCTTGGCGCTCAAGTATAATACCACACACCGGCAATCTTGTCAACACTTTTTGACATCTTTTTTCCAATTTCTTTGCACGGGGGGTAAATGCCCTCTCCACTCCTCTCCCAGCAAAAGCCTTGCGTATCGGCGGCGGGTGCGCTATTATATATTATATACATTATAGAGCGCTGCGAAAGGAGCCCTGACCCATGATCCTCACCGTTAATATCGGCAACACCCACATTACTGTGGGCGGCTACGAGCAAGATACCCTGATCTTTTGCGGGCGGCTGCACTCCGACCCCGCTGCCACGGTGGAGGAATACGCCATCCGGCTGGTGAACCTGTTACAGCTGTACGGGGCATCCCCGGCGCAGATCGAGGGCGGCATTCTGGGCAGCGTGGTGCCCATGCTCAGCGGGCGGGTTCTGGCGGCCTTACAGCTTTTATGCAAGGCGCGCATCCTGACCGTGGGGCCGGGGCTGAAAAGCGGCATCAAGCTGCGGCTGGACAACCCTGCGCAGCTGGGTGCAGAGCTGCTGTGCGGCGCGGTGGCGGCGCTGGCAGAGTGCCCCGGGCCGCTGGTGGTCATCTCGGCAGACACGGCCATCTCCCTGATGGCGGTGAACGCCAAACAGGAACTTGTGGGCGGTGTGATCCTGCCCGGGCCGCAGCTTTCCATGAACGCGCTGGTGCAAAAGACCGCGCAGCTGCCCCAGATCGACCCAGCTGCCCGCGCCCCGGAGTCGGTGCTGGGCAAAAGCACCTCGGCCTGCTTACAGAACGGCTTTGTGCTGGGCACCGCCAGCCTGCTGGACGGTCTGGCCGACCGCTTCTGCGCCGAGCTGGGCGCGCAGACCGCCTTTTACGCCACCGGCGACCTGCCCCGCTCCATCCGGGAGGCCTGCCGCACCCCCATCCACTACCGCGAGACCCTGATCACCGACGGCCTGCACCGCATCTGGCTGCGAAACCGGAAGGGTTGACGATTTTCGTTTGCATTTTGCATTCCGATGTGTTATACTGTGTTGTACCCTCCAAAGGGGTACGGCATTTGCGATCGTAGCTCAGCTGGATAGAGCGTTCGGCTCCGACCCGGAAGGCCAGAGGTTCGAATCCTCCCGGTCGCACCAAGGACTGCTGCACAGGTTTTGTGCAGCAGTCCTTTTTATTTATTTTATCGAATCCATCTTGCAAAAGCGGCGCAGTGCCTTATAATAGAGGCTGTGCCCCGGTGTGCGCGGGTACGGTTAGGATGTATAGGATAAAGGAAAAAAGAGTATGGCTTCTCAAACGAATACGCTGACGGAAGGCCCTCTGGCCAAGCAGATCTTTCTGGTCAGTCTGCCGTTGGCGCTTTCCAACCTGCTGCAGGTGCTGTTCAACATGTCGGACGTGGCGGTGGTGGGGCGCTTTGCCGGTTCCACGGCGCTGGGCGCTGTGGGCTCCACCAGCACGCTGGTGACCCTGTTCACCGGCTTTCTCATTGGTCTGAGCAACGGCATCAACGTGCTGGTGGCGCGTTTTTACGGCGCGCGCCACCCCAAGGACGTGGAAAAGACCGTCCACTCGGCGGCCATCATCAGCGCCGTTGCCGGTGTGGCGTTGCTGCTCATCGGTCTGCTGGGTTCCCCCGCCATGCTGCGGCTGCTGAACACCAAGGAGGATCTGCTGCCCGGCGCGATCTTGTATCTGCGGGTGTATTTTCTGGGTATGCCGGCGCTGGCGCTGTACAACTTCGGCAACGCGGTGTTCAGCTCCATCGGCGACACCAAAAAGCCGCTGATGTATCTGTCCATTGCCGGTGCACTGAACATTGCGCTGAACCTGTTCTTTGTCATCGTGTGCGATCTGAGCGTGGTGGGCGTGGCGCTGGCCAGTGCCATCAGCCAGTGTGTTTCGGCCTTTCTGATCCTGCGGGCGCTGACCCGGGTGCAGGACTGCTACGCGCTGGACCTACATAAATTACAGCTGGACCCGGTGCAGGCCAAGAGCATCCTTGCGCTGGGCGTACCCGCCGGGCTGCAGAACGCTATTTTTGCCATTGCCAACCTGTTCATTCAGGCGGGCGTCAACTCCTTTGACTCTTTGATGGTCAAGGGCAACAGCGCCGCCGCCAACGCGGATGGGCTGATCTACGACTGCATGGCGGCCTTCTACATGGCCTGCGCCAGCTTTATGAGCCAGAACTACGGCGCGGGACGGCCTGACCGGGTGAAGAAGAGCTACTTCATCAGTCTGGGCTACTCCTTCGGCGTGGGGCTTGTGCTGGGCGCGGCGCTGTTCTTCTGCGGGCCGGCCTTCCTTGCGCTGTTCACCACCGAGGCGGCGGTCATCGACGCCGGCATGAAGCGGGTGGCTGTGATGGCCTTTGCCTACTGCGTCTCCGCCTTTATGGACTGCACCATCGCCGCCTCCCGCGGGCTGGGCAAGACGGTGGTACCCACCGTCATCGTGGTGCTGGGCTCCTGCGTATTCCGGGTGATCTGGGTGTACACCATCTTTGCCCACTTCCACACCATCCCGGCGCTGTACCTGCTGTACCCGTGCAGCTGGATCCTGACCGCGCTGGCAGAAATTGCCTATTTCGCCAGCTGTTACAAGCGCGCAATGGCTATTTTCCGCAAGCCTGCGGCGGCGTAAAAGGAAATATGATATAAAAAGGGCTGCTGCACTGTTTGTGCAGCAGCCCTTTGTTTATGCTTTTGTCAGGGGGTCAGAGCGCAGCTCAGATTTCCTTCTTCAGGGTCTCGCCCATGATGTAGCCGTAGGTCAGAGCGGCGTCGAAGCCCATGCCGTACTGCTTGGCGTCCTTCTCCTCGATGGAGCCGCAGACGTCGCCGGCAGCGTACAGGCCGGGGATGGCCTTCTTGTCCTCGGTCAGGACGTGGCAATCGGTGTCGATGGCCAGACCTGCGGTGGTCAGGTAGAAGGTGGGGTCAACGCGGATGGCCCACAGACCGTCGCGGGTCTCGATGTAGGGGCAGTTGCGGCGGCCGAACTCATCGGGCTCGCCAGCCAGAGCGGCGGCGTTGTTGGCCTCGATGGCGTCTGCCAGATTGGGCAGGTTCAGCTCCTCAGAGGCCTTCTCCACGCTGTCGTAGTGCACAGCCTCGCCCTTCTCGAACATGGCAACGTAACCGTTGAAGCCGTAGGACTCGCTGTCGCGCAGCTTGACGGCAGAGGACTCGTCGAACACATAGTAGAAGGTGTCGCCGTTGTCCTTGTTCAGCTTTGCCTTGGCCATGGTGTAGTGGTTATCGGAGACGATGTTGCCGATGTTGTCGCCCTTGATGTTGACCATGATGCCGGGGGCAGACTGGTGGATGAAGGCCAGCTCAAACTTGCTCTTGTAGCTGGACAGGAAGGCGGGCAGAGCGCGGTTTTCGCACTCCACATAGCCGCCGGCGTCGATACCCATCTGGATGCCCTCGCCGGTCATGCTGGAGGCGCAATTGAAGAAGAAGTCGGCGTAGTCGGGGCTGTACTTCTTCAGCATTTCGGGGTTCTTGGCAAAGCCGCCGGAGGCAAGGCAGACCGCCTTGCCGCGCAGGGTATAGCTTGCGCCGTTTTCGCCCTTGGCGTGGAAGCCCACAACACGGCCGCTTTCGTCCTTGATCAGGTCGGTGACGCTGGTGGAGTAGATGATCTTGCCCTTCTCGTACTTCTCCACGCGCTGTGCCATGAACATCATGGCGTAGCCTGCGCCGCCCTCGTAGCAGCCGGGTGCCAGATACGGGGTGGAAGCGCCGTACTGGGTAGCGCTTTCGTAGTTGCCCATGGTGTTGAAGCCGATGCCGATGCCTGCCATCCAGTCCACCAGATCACCGGCGACGGTGTACTGCTTGGTCATGTAGGGCATTTCACCGTTGAAGAACTCGGTGCGGTGGTACTTCTCCATGGTCTGCCAGAAGTTCATCATGCCCTCCAGCGTGCCCATGGCAGAGCTGCGGAAGCTGCCGTCCACATCGTAGTTGTACTGCAGCTTGGAGCCTGCGGTGGCAACGCCGCCGTAGGTCATGGACATGGAGCCGCCGGGGATATCGCGCTTCTCCACCAGAATGACGCTGTAGCCGGCCTCCAGCAGGCGGCAGGCGCAGGTCAGGCCGGAGGTGCCGGCACCCATGATGACGACATCAGCCTCTTCCTCGATGACCTCGTTGGAAGCAGCGATGGTGACCTCCTTGGAGAAGTCGTCCACGTTATAACCGGCCAGCTCGATGGCCTCCTTCACAGCTGCCTTGACAGCCATGGAGGTGATGGAGGAGCCGCGCAGGTTGGGCACGTTGACACTCTGGTGCTCGACGATGGCGGCGGGGATGCGGGAGCAGGCATAGTTGCCGATGCCGATGGTCTCCTCGTGAGACAGCACCTCACAGGCAGTGATCTTGCCGTCAAAGAAGGTGGTGGCAACGTGCACCCAGCTTTCGTGACCCATTGCCTTGGTGACGTACTTGCCGTCTACCGGGGAGGAGGGCTTGGTCACAGCGGAGGAGGCAGCAGAGGAAGCTGCGGAGGAAGCGGGAGCACCGGTGGTGCTGGAAGCGGAGTTGCCGCAGGCGGTCAGCAGACCGGCAGCAGCTGCGCCCATGGTGCCCACAGCGGCACCGCGCATAAAGTTGCGACGAGAGATCTTAGCCATAAGGTTCGCCTTTCTTTTTCTTTTCTCTTCTTTTTTGCGTTTTTCCTGTTCCTTCGTGCATTTTGAACATTGATACGATTATAGCAAAGTTTTGCCCCGGTGTGAAATACAAATTTGTGTCAGAATTTATCAAATCTCTTTATAAATCGTTTTCCCTTTACGGCCTGTGCGGAATCCTGTATAATAAAGATGACCAGCTTTTTACACAAGGAGGGGCGTCGTTCTATGACGATTTACCAATTGGAGTGCTTTATTGCCGTAGCAGAGGAGCTGAATTTCAGCGCCGCCGCCGAGCGGCTGTTCACCACCCAGCCCGCCATCACCTACCAGATCAATGCGCTGGAAAAGGAGACCGGGCTGCACCTGTTCGAGCGCACCACCCGCCGCACCAAGCTGACCGCTGCCGGGCAGTCCTTTTATCTGGACATGGTGCAGATGACCAGCTTTGGGCGGCAGGCGCTGAAGAAGGCGCAGGATATTCAGGACGCCGACCGCTCCCACCTGACCGTCGGGCTGCGGCAGCTGTTCGATTACAGCACCTTTTCCAGCATTCTGGCCCAATTCCAGCACCAGTTTCCCAACGCCTGCGTAGACGTTGTGCCGCAGGACAACCGCCGCCCGCTGGAACAGCTGCGCTCCGGGCAGCTGGATATCGGCTTCTTCTACGCCACCGAGCACTCCCGCGACCGGGACATCTCCTTTACGCCCCTGTTCTCGCTGGGGTACCATGCGCTGATGAACCCAAACTCTCCCCTTGCCGACCGGCGGGCGCTGCATCTGGCAGACCTGAAGGGGCAGAGCGTGGTGTCCTCCGGCGCATTCGACAGCTTTCTGTCCGCCTGTCAGGGACCTTCGCTGGAGCAGCTGGCGCAGGTGGGGGTGGATTGCAGCAAGATCACCCCCAGCTTTGAGGGCGCTCTGATCATGATCCAGATGGGCACCGCCATGTCTATCGTGCCCTGCCTTTCCACGGCGGTGATCCCGGGCATCGTCAAGGTGCCGCTGCTGGATTTTCCCCCGGTGACGGTGGAGATCGCCGCCATGCGCCACGCACCCCGGCTGGAGGTGCAGTCCTTTATCGAGATCGCCAAGCAGAAATACGCCCATCACCCCGACCCGCTGCGGATGGAGGCGCTGATCTGAGGCGCAGCTGCTACTGTTCAAAAGTCCTCTTGTGTCATAGGGCTTCGCCGCCTGTTCTGAACAGCCGCACTGCCCTGTAAAAGCAGAAAACCGGACAGCCTGCGGGCTGTCCGGTTTTTTGTGCTATCGAAAGGTTTTACTGATAATCGTGGTTGAGGAACAGGGCCTTGATGACCACCACCTCGTCATATTCCTCCTGCTCCACCTGTACGTCCGCGTTCAAGGATTTCAGGCGCGCCTTGACTGCGTCCAGTGCCTCGGGCACGGTGACGGCGCGGCCCTCCTCCACGGCGTCCATCATCTGCTTGAGCACGATGGGATGGGCGTACCAGCTTTTCACCGGGAAAGCGCCGTGGGGGTAGTGCTTGACATACTCTGCCATGGCTGCCTCGGCCTTGTCCGCACGCTTCATGATGGCGTTGTTGTTATTGTGGGCGGTGGGCAGCATATTGTAGCTGGAAAACAGGAAGATGGCCGCAAAGCCGAACAGCGCAAAGTACACGCCGTAGCTGCCGGTGTGGCTGAACACGGAATACAGACCGTAGGCTGCCGCCGCAACGCCCAGCACAAAGATGGCCAGCGCCACATACCGGTACACCGGCTTGCTTTGCAGCTGCGCACGCTTGCGGCGCTCGGCGGCGCTCAGCTCAGCGGAAAGTTCCGGCTTTGCGTCCAGATACTCCTTTGCCCGGCGCAGCGCGGTAAGGCTGTGCTCTGCCTCGGCGGAAAGCTCCGGCAGCTTGCGGGCGGCCTTTTCAGCGGCCTTTTTCTCCAGCGCCTGCTCTCCGGCAGCGCTCAGCAGATGCAGCTGCGGCTGCTCCTTGGCAAGCACTTCCAGCAAAGCGTCCACGTCCCGCTCGTCCTTGAAGTTGCACTGCTTCTGCTTGCCGCCGTCGTACTCCACCACAAGATACGCCATGGAGGCAAACACGCCCTTGCCGGAAAAGCCGCCGGAGCTCATAGCCACCCGCTTGAACACCCGGGTGATGCTGCCGTAGGGCAGATAATAGCGGCGGTCGATGTAAAAGCTGTTCAGGTACAGCGCCTTTTTGCCTACGCCGCAGGGGCCGATCTTCCGGCAGGCTTTTTTGTCTGCCTCCAGCTCCTGCGGGTCAAGCTTTGCCATGCCCAGCTGTGCGGGTTTGAAAATCATGGGTAGTTCCCTTCTTTGCTTTAAATTCTACGCCCCTATTTTCCCACGGGACGGAGGCAATTGCAAGCCTTGATTTTTAAAAAACAGCGCCCGCCGCTGTACGGTCAGGCAGCGGCGGGCGCAAGTTACTTACGGAAATATGGAGCCGTCAGTTCCTTATGCCTTGGAAGTAGAGCTCTTCTTGGTAGCATGGAGGAACAGAGCCAGCATTGCGATGGCAAAGACGATGCCGATGGGGTAAGCAACGGCGGTGTTGTAAGCCACCAGCTTGCCGTCCGCATAGGTGTTGATCATCTTGCCCAGGCACTCGGGAGCCAGCACGAAGTAGGTGCAGGACACAGCGCTCATGAAGGTTGCAGGCACGGCGGTGATCCAGAAGTTCTTCTTCTCCTTGAACAGGTACATGGAAGCAGCCCACAGGACGATCATAGCCAGCGTCTGGTTGGTCCAGCTGAAGTAACGCCAGATGACGGTGTAGTTGATGAAGCCCAGTGCGTTGCCGATGCCAAGGAAAGCACCAACGCCCAGCACGGGGACACACAGCTTCAGGCGGTTTGCGTAGCTGTCCTGATCGATCTTGAGCCAGTCGGCCAGAGTCAGACGAGCGGAACGGAATGCAGTATCACCAGAGGTGATGGGGCAGATAACGACACCGATCATAGCCAGTGCCACGCCGACATTACCCATGGTCTTGAGGCAGACGTCGTAGATAGCGGCAGACTGACCGGCAGCCAGAGCCTCGGCCAGACCGACCATCTTGCCGTCGGTGATGGTGTACAGTGCGCAGCCGGCAGCAGCCCAGATCAGAGCGATGATGCCCTCGCTGACCATTGCACCGTAGAATACGAAGTGACCCTGCTTCTCACTCTTCATGCAGCGAGCCATCAAAGGCGACTGGGTGGAGTGGAAACCGGAGATAGCACCACAGGCAACGGTGATGAACATGAAGCTCCAGATAGGAGTGTTAGAGGGGTGCATATTGCTGAAGTTTGCCCAGATCTCGGGGATGGTGTAGGCGGGGTTGGTGAAGATACCAAAGATAACGCCCACAGCCATGATGATCAGGCAGATGCCGAACAGGGGGTAGATCTTACCGATGATGGCATCAATGGAGATAAAGGTTGCGATGAAGTAGTACACCAGAATGATGATCAGCCAGAACAGGGTGGTGGTCAGCAGACCGGACATACCGCCGTTCTTGCACAGGGTAACGATCAGGCCTGCGGGGCCGACTGCGAACACGGTACCGACCATGATCAGCAGCACCACAGAGAACACACGCATGATGTTCTGCATCACGGGGCCCAGATAGCGGCCGGTGACCTCAGCGATGGAAGCGCCCTCATTGCGCTCACTCATCATGCCGGAGAAGTAGTCATGTACGCCGCCGGCAAAGATGGTGCCGAAGGTGATCCACAGGAACACCACGGGACCCCACAGAGCACCCTGCAGTGCACCAAAGATGGGGCCCAGACCTGCAATGTTCAGCAGCTGGACGAGGAACAGCTTCCACTGGGGCATCACAACGTAGTCAACGCCATCGTTGATGCGCACAGCAGGAGTTTCGCGGTCGTCCGGTCCGAACGTGTTGTCCACGATCTTACCATAGACAAAGTAGCCTACGATCAGAAGTGCCAGACACAGTAAGAAACTAATCATACCAGAAACCTCCTTTTGAATTTCAGCCGCCGACAGCTTATGCCATACTGCGGCTATGACCGATCTCTGGCTTCATGTTAACACCTTTTTCATAATTGTGTTAATATTTTTTAGGTATGGTTCCTATATCAAAAAGTATATGGCAGCTTATTTTATTTGTTTATTTAAACTTGTATTTTATGTCGATAGTTCGTTTTAATTTGTTCTATTGTTTCTCGAAAATATTCTTCCGGGAACGGCCAAAAGCGTCTCCGCCAAACTTTGCGCCGCCTTTTTGTGCACTTTGCTTAATCGTTTGCGATTTTCTCCCCAAAACGTGGAATTTGGGACGAAAAAAGAGAAATCCGCCCCCTCTCGTGAAAACGCAATGTCGGGCAGCCCGCAGGCTGCCCGACATTGCTCTAATTATAAATAATTCTTCCGCTGCAACAACGACGACCGCCGCCTGCGGCGGAAACAGAGAGGAGTTGTTGGGGCAGCGGCCAGCAAGACGCGCGTGCCACCCAAGGCACGATGCGGATGCTGGGTGCCGCAACCCGGAAGACACGGCGCGCATTTCAAATCTTCTTCCATCCGCTGTCCTTGATGGTGGCATCCGCCTGCTTGTGCAGCAGTTGCACAAACAGCTGCTCCTCCGGCTGCAAAGGCTCCCGCTCCGGGTACACCAGCACATCCCGCATCTGCTGCTTCTGCGCCGGGCAATTATGCAGCGCCAGATGGTACTGCTCCAGCGCGCGCTGCGGCATAGGGGACGACCACATATAGGCCGTGGGCAGATTCTGCAAAATGGAGAACTGGCTGCACCGCTCGTACACATGGATGCGGCGGTTGGGGTTTGCCTGCCAGCGGGAGACGGTGCTCTCCTCCCCGGGCAGATGGGCGTCGCCGTGCAGCACCTCGATGTAATCGTTCAGTTCGTCCAGCTCGCGCACCTGCCGCCGCGCCAGCGGGCTGTCCTGACTGGTGAGCAGCAGGTAGGAAAACTCCATGATAGGCTCCTGCCGCAGACCGTGGCGCTGGCAGTAGCGCAGATAGTAGTCCTCGTCCTCGGCGGCATAGCGCAGCAGTGCTATGTGGTAGCCCTGCCGCAGCACAAAATCCAAAGCTTCAATGGCACCGCTCTCCCGGATATGCACCCGCAGCTGCTCGCTGCGGGCTGCCTGCTGCAAAAAATCCACCGCCGCATAGGAGGCGTAGGTGGCATGGGTCAGCACCACCCGCAGCTCGGCGCAGCTGCGCTGCTGGTGCGCCTCCTGCTTCAGCTCGTCCACCTGCTGCAGCACCCGCTGCGCCTGCCGGATGAACCGTTTGCCCTGCTCGGTGGGGATCATACCCGTGGAGGAGCGCTCAAAGATGCGCAACCCGTATTCCTCTTCCAGATTCTTCAGCGCCTTGCTCACATTGGGCTGCGCCGCGTACAGCTGCTTTGCCGCCGCCGACACCGACCCCCATTTCATGATGGCTACCAGATACCGCAGTTCCGTAATGTTCATGAACCCCTCCGCGTGGTTTGCAGTCGTAACTGTATTGTAACAATTTCTCCGCGCCGCTGTCAAGCGGGGGAGAATAAACCCTCTCAGTCCGCTCCCCCTTGCACCAAAGCCCCCGGGTGCTATATAATAAGGAAAAACACAAAGGAGGGGCTGTACCATGCCGGAATACCGCGTGCTGCGCATTGACGAGCAGCTGTACGGCTGCGAGGAGCTGCCCGCCGGGCAGCCGGTGCTGTGCGATGTGACCCTGACCGATGCCGCCGGGGCTGCCCGCATCCTGCCCTACCCGGACAAGGAGTTGACATTTCTTGGCATCGACGAGGGAGACACCGTTTGTCTGCTGCCGGATGGCACCCTGCACAAGCTGTAAGGAGTAATTTTATGCATAATATCTATTTCACCCGCCACGGCGAGACGGTATGGAACGTGGAAAATAAGATCTGCGGCATGACCGACAGCCCGCTGACCGCCCACGGGCAGGAGCAGGCGCGACAGCTGGGCGAGCTTGTCCGGGACAGCGGCCTGCACATTGACGAGATCTTGTACTCTCCCCTTTCCCGCGCCGCCGACACCGCAAAAGCCATTGCCGCCGCTACCGGTCTGCCTGCCCGCTGCGAGCCCCGCCTGCGGGAGCAGTGCTTTGGCAAATACGAGGGCACGCCCCGGGACGGTGCGGAGTTCCGCATCTCCAAGACCCACTTTGCCGACCGCTATGTGGGCGGCGAAAGCATGATGCAGCTGGCACAGCGCATCTACAACCTGCTGGACGAGCTGAAAGCGGACACCGGCAAGACCTACCTGCTGGTAGCGCACAACGGCATTGCCCGGGTGGTGCACTCCTATTTTTACGATATGACCAACGAGGAATACGCCGCTGCGGGCATCAAAAACTGCCAGCTGGTGGAATACACCTTTGAATAACAGGAAAGCCGCCGGGGCCCCGGCGGCTTTTTTGTTATGGCGCGTCAAACATGACGGTAATGGAATTTCTGGTCTTTTGTCACGAACATATACACGCTCACCGCCAGCGCGGCAAGCTCGGCGGCGGTGACAGCCAGCCACACGCCGTCAATGCCCCAGAGGGCGGGCAGCAGGAGCAGCGCGGCAAGCTGGAACAGCAGGGTGCGCAGAAAAGAGATGAGAGCACTCGTCACGCCGTCCCCCAGCGCTGTGAAGAAGGAGGACGCATACACGTTGAAGCCCATAATGAGAAAGCTCAGCGCATACAGCCGGAAGGCGCGGCTGGTCAGCGCCAGCAGCTGGACATCGTAGCCCACAAAGATGCGCGCCACATAGGGAATGATGACCATAGACGCCGCGGTCATGGTCACAGCTACCACGGCGATCAGGCGCAGGCTCTTCTGATAAAGGTTATGCACCTCGGCATGGTTGCGCGCGCCGTAATGGAAGCTGACGATGGGTGCGCTGCCCACGGCATAGCCCACGAACACCGCCACAAACAGGAAGGCAGCGTACATGATGACGCCGTAAGCCGCCACGCCGTTTTCTCCGGCAAGCCGCAGCAGCTGGAAGTTATACAGGATATTGACCAGCGACATGGAAAGGCTGGTCATCAGCTCGGAAGAGCCGTTGATGCAGGCATCCCACAGCACGCGGCCGTAAAACTGCGTTCTGCACAGGTGCAGGCGGCTGGTATTGTGGTGGTCGATAAAGTAGAACACCGGCAGCACGCCGCCCACCAATTGGCTGATAAGGGTGGCAAGGGCAGCGCCCTCCACGCCCCAGTGCAGCATACCCACCATCACCACGTCCAGCACCATGTTGGTGCAGCCTGCACCTACGGTGAACCAGAAGCCCAGAAGCGGCTTTTCGGCGGTGACGAAAAAGCTTTGGAACATATTTTGCAGCGCAAAGGGCGGCAGCGCCAGCATCAGGATGCGCCCGTAGCGCACGGCGTAGTCCAGCAGCTCGCCCTTTGCGCCCAGCAGCACGGCGACCGGCCGCAGGAACACAAAGCCCAGCACGGCCAGCACACTGACCGAGATGAGCGCTGCCAGCAGAAACATGGTAAAATAGCGGTCGGCTTTTTTCTGGTCACCCTCGCCCAGCGTGATGCCTACGATGGCGCTGCCGCCGGTGCCCAGCATAAAGCCGACAGTGCCCAGCAGCTGCGGCAGCGGCATGATGAGGTTGACCGCCGCAAAGGCCGTTTTGCCCACAAAGTTGGAAACGCACAGGCCGTCCACGATGCCGTAGATGGAGGTGAACAGCATGGTGCCGATGCAGGGCAGCACGAACCGCAGCAGGCGGGAATAGGTAAAATGATCGGACAATTGGATGGTTTTCTTTGGCATAGCTCCTCCTTTTTGAACTTCACATATGCAAAAAGGCCGGATAAGAACCACCGCTCCGGTGCGTTCCCTCTTCTGCTGCGGCACTACGGTGCCCACAGCCTCCGGGAAGCACGAACGATGACATCTTATCCGGCCCTTCAATTACGTTGAAACAGCCCTCCGATGAGCGAAAAACAGTATAGCAAAGTTTATTTTTGATGTCAAGCCCCGTTTTGCATCACTCCGCTGCAACGCGGACAAAGGGCGCGATGGCGTTGGCGTCGCCGTGGCGGACGATGGAGTAGGTGATATCGCAGTAGGGCTGGATGGCGGTGCTCTTTTCCACGGTGGAGATGAGCAGCACCTGCAATTGCAGGCGGCGGAACAGTTCCATCATGGGGCGGATGCGGTCGCTGGTCATCTTGCTGAAGGCTTCGTCCAGCAGCACCAGACGGATGCTGTTTTCGCTCTTCTGGTAGATTTGCAAAAGGCTTGCGCAGATGGCCACATAGAAGGGTGCCTGATTTTCGCCGCCGGAGGAATCGCGGCTGACGCGGGACAGATACGCCTGCTGCCCGGTGACCTGATTGGTCACCTTGATATCGTAGTCCAGATAGGTGCGGTAGTCCACATAGTCCGAAAGGGTTGCACCGGCGGCGGTGCGTCCCTCCTGCCGGGCGCGGGTGTTCTCGTCTACGTCTGCCATGATCTTTTCCATCAGCTCGTCCACCTGACGCTCGTAGGCGGGGTCGGCGGTGGCGGCAAGGTTGTCCAGAGAGTCGCCCTCGGTCATCTGCTGGTTGCCCTTGTCCACGATGACCTGATAGAATGCCGCCAGCTGCGGGTCGCGGCTGGGCTCCAACTCAAAGCGGTAGACCTCCTCGCCGTAGGTCAGCTGCTCCATGACCTTGTTCAGCTCCCGGAACTGCCGCCGGGCATTGAAGATATCGTCCTTCATGCGGAACAGGATATCCTTGCGGAAGCGGTCCTTGCAGTCCCGCTGCGCCTGTTCCAAGCGGGCGGCGTAGCGCTCCAGGTCGATGCGCACAAGGCTCTCATGCTGGGCGCGGTACTGTTCCAGCCCGGCAAGCCCCAAGGGATAATCGCAGACATAGCGCCGGTTGTATTCCCGCTGCGCCGGTTCCAGCGTGCTGTTCAGGTAGACAGTCAGCGCATCGTCCAGCTTGGCCTGTGCCTTTTCGGCGGCCTGCGCGGCGGCACGGGGGGATTTATCCGGCCCGGTCAGCGCCTGCTGACGGCTGCGGGAGAGCGGCTCCACCAGCGGGTGGGCGGCAAAGAAGCTCTCTGCGGCCTGTGCGCTCTTTTCGGCGGTGTCCACCGCCTTTTGCTGCTCTGCCTCACAGGAGGAGATCTGTTTTTCGCACACGCGCAGATCGCCGCCGGTCTGCTCCACGGCAGTGCGGGCGGCTTCCCATGCGGCCTCGCGCACCTCTTCCTCTTTATATAGCTGCTGCAAAAGCGGATTCTCGCGGCACTCGGCCAGCTTTGCCGCCTGCTCGTCCACCGCCGCGCGGGCGGCGGTCAGGGCGGCGCGGGCGTCCCACAAGGCGGCAAGTTCTTCCAGCGTTGTGCCGCGCAAAAGGGTCTGGTACTGGCTGTATGCGGCTTTCAGGTTCTGCTCTGCCTGTGCGGCGGCGCGTACTTCTTCGGCAAGGGCGTTCATCTCCCCTGCCAGTGCCCCGGCGCGGGCGCGGCGGGCTTCCAAGCCGATATAGCGCTGCGGGGTGCGCAGACGCTCCAACCGGAAGGGATGGTGGCGCAGAAGGTCCCGGGTGGCGCTGTCGGGGTAGTTTTCCAGCGTGTCGGGGGTGTCGCAGCAGACGATGCGGCGCAGGATGGTGTCGGCGTACTGCGCGGCCAGCGGGTTTTCGCTGGTGACCTGTGCCGCCAGACTGTCGGCGGGGGCGGTGTCGGCGCGGCGGTTGGCCTTGCGCAGACCCGGGGTGTCCAGCAGGCTGATGGGGCCTACCTTGTCCTTCAGCGCCACAAAGGCGCTCTTTGCGGCGGCGTAGTGGGCGGGCGGCACAAGGATATCGAACCGGCGGTCGCCCAGACAGGCTTCCACGCAGTCCTGCCAGCTCTCATCCTCCACGTTCAGCAGCTCGCAGAAGATGCGGGCGTCCGGCTCCATGCCCCGGCTTTTCAGCTCGGCATTCACGGCGTCCCGCACCCGGGTGGCGGCGTCGCCGTGGGGGTACACCCACTTGCCGCCGGATACGGCGTCCAGCTCGGCGCGTTTCTCGGTCTGCTGCCGCTGCAAGGCGGCGGTGTGCTGCCGGGCGGCAAAATAGGCTTCTTCCAGCGGCTTTTCCTGTGCGGTCAGCCAGTCGGTCAGGGCGGGCAGGGTGTCCGGGGTCAGGTCTGCCATCTTCTGTCCGGCGGCAAAGCCGCTGCGGCGCAGCACCGCCAGCAGGTTGCCGGTCTTTTCGGCGGCTTTTTCGGCGGTGTCGGCGCGGCGGGCGGCGGCATCCAGTGCGGTCTGCCGGTGCGCCAGCTCCTCGTTGAGGGCGTCCAGCGCGCGCCCCTCGCCGCTGGCGCCGGCGGCGCTGTGGGCGGTCAGGTAAGCGCGGCGGGCTTCCGCTTCGGAGGTCTTGGCTTCGGCGTAGCGGGTGCGCAGCGTTTCCTGCTGGCGGCGTCCGGCGTCTACCCGCTCCTGCCAGACGGCCTTTTCCCCGGCATCGGCAGCAGCCCGTGCCAGCAGGGCGGCACCCCGGTTCACAAGGGCTTCGGTCTGTTTTTCGGTGGCTTCGCGGCCAAAACGGACGATCTCGTCCAGCGCATCGGCGCGGGTCTGGGCTTCCGCCAGAACAGCGTGCAGGTTTTCCAGCTCCAAGCGGTCGCCCTGCAAGGCTTCCAAGTCCAGCTCCGGCTGGGGCAGGATGTACTGGTACAGAAACTCCCGGAAATTCGGGATCTCGTCCATGCTGGTGCCCATCTGGAACACCTCGTTGAACTTTTTGCCCAGCGGGCTGGCTGCGCGTCCGATGCCCAGTGCGCGGCATATTCTGTCCCGCGCTTCGCTGGGGCTGCGGGTGTAGGAGAGCCGCCCCTCGGCGGGCTTGAAGTCCTCCTTGGCGCTGGGCGCACCGGTGCGCGGGTCGATAAAGGGCAGCTGTTCCAGCGTGATGCCGTCCTCCGAGATATACCACGTCTGGTCGCCGGGGTGCAGCTCCTGCATGGGGCCTTCGGATTCCACCCGCACCGCGATGACAAAGCTGGTGTGCTTTACGCTGTCCCAGAACTCTGCCCCGATATACGCCACGGTATGCCCCGGGCGGCGGTAGGCGTTTTCGCCGCGCTGCTTGGCGTGGACAGAGCCTTGCAGGGTGCGTCCGCTCTTTTTATTGCCCAGCGCATTGAAGTTGCGGTTGGTGGTCAGGCAGTAGCGGATGGCGTCCAGAATGGTGGTCTTGCCCACGGCGTTCACGCCGATCATATAGGTCAGGCGGGCGCAGTCGAAGGTGGTATTTTCAAAGTTATGCCAGTTGATGAGTTTCAGGCGCTTGAGTTCGATCATGCTTCACCCTCCCCTGCTTCCATGTCTGCGCCCTCCGGGCGCTCGTACAGACCAAGCTCGGTGCGGGTGCGGGCGCTCTCGGCGGCGGCATCCGCAAGGTCGGCATCCGGCAGCGCCAGCAGCACCGTGGGGAACACCTCAATGCGGCTGTCCAGCCCGGACAGCCGTCCCACCGGCCGCGCCAGATTGTACCGGCGCAGGGTGCGCATGAGCTTTTCCAGCGTTTGCTGATCCAGCTTGCGGGGCAGGTTCATCTTTTGCAGCTCTGCCTGCACCTCTTCCACCGTGACCAGCACCTCGTCTGCGCTGGCGGCAAGGCTTTCCCGCTTTTGCAGGTACAAAAGCCGCAGCACCAGCAGCAGGATGCTTTCGTACTTGAGCAGCCGTGCCTGACTGCCCTCGTGCTCGTTGACCAGTGCCGCCGCCTGCATGGGCGCGGGGTACAAAAGCACCGCGTAGCCCAAGGGCTTGAACACCGCGCGCACCTCGTTGAGGTGATCCTGAATATACAGATATTTTGCCCGCTGTTCCTCTACGCAGCCCAGCACAAAGCAGTGGTTGAGCAGATAGTTTGCGGTCTCTTCCAGCAGATCAATGGTTGCCATCCGTGTTTACCTCCTTGCGGCGGGTCAGGACAAAATCCTGAAACCGGAAGCCGCCGCGCTCCACCCAGTTTCCGGTCAGGGTGATATCATACTCCCGGTGCGGCGACTGGGAATAGGTGTGCAGGCCGATGATGCCCGTAAAGTCGTTCGGGTATTCCTCCACAAGGGTGGAGGCGTTCACCTGCTCGCGGGCTGCCAGTGCCTGCCGCGCCAGCAGCGCCACGTTTTCCTCGGTGACGGCAAGGCGGGCGTAATCCAGCAGAAGCTGCTGCTCCTGCCGCAGCCGGTCGGGGTCAAGGGGTTCGGTGCGCACCGGGGCAAGGGGCGCTTCGGTGCGGGGCGCGGCGGGGGGATACAGCGGCTTTGCGCCGAACACTGCCGCCGGGTACAGATGCAGCCGCGCCGCCACCGGGCCATCGTCCGGCTCAAACAGCTGCTCCGGGCTGCGGATGTCCTCGGCGTAGCGGCGCAGCAGGGCAGTGACGCTGCCCTGCGCCGAGCGGTCGCTCAGCAGCAAAAACTGTGCCCGCTGCACCGCCCGCTTGCGGTAGCGGATGTGGCTGGCGTCGATCTCCTTCATCAAGGTGCTCATCTCTTCCAGCGCGTCCCGCTGCTGCTGGATGAGGGCACGCACCCGGGGCGCAGCCTCGCCGGGGGCGCAGCGCTCCACCCGGGCGTAATCCAGCGCTAAGCGCGGCAGCTGGTTCTGCTCGCAGTCGTCCAGCTCTTCTTCCAGATAGGCGCGGTAATTAAACAGGTTATCGCTGGTTTTAAAGCGATGGTACGCCGCCGCCACCACCTTTTCCTCGTACTGATCGAACAGTTCCAGCACCTCCTGCGGGGTGCGGTTATGGGTCAGACGGTCGATATAATGCCCAATGGAAGCGTTGAGGGCGCGCAGGGACTTGTTCAAGGTCTCAAGGTCTGCCGCCACCTCCCGCAGCACGTTCTCGTAGGGGCTTTTTTCCTGCCCGATGCTGCCCAGCAGCTGCCACGCCTTGTACAGCTTGCCGGTATAGGTGACCACCCGGGGGTTCAGGATCTCTTCCAGCGCATCCAGCAGTGGGGTGACCTCCGGCATAAAGGCAAGGGTGGGCTCCGTCTCGTAGCTGCCGGGCTGCTCTTCCAGCCAGCCGGTGCGGCGCAGACGCAGCAGAAAGCCCACCGCAAGGGTGTGGGGGTCGCGGGTGGGCTGCTCGTCCTCGTCACCCGCACCGTCGGCGTCCAGCGCCAGCGGCTTTGCCAGCGCGGCAAAATAATCCTCGGCGCGGGAGACGGCTTCGGCGCGGGAAATGCTGTAATCTGCCGTATGGCGGCACTCCTCCCAGAGCAGCAGCAAAAGCTCTGCATAAAACGCCCGGTTGGGCCCCGCCAGCGGGCGGAACAGCCGTGGGCTGACCAGTTCAAACAGCTGCATGGAAACGTCCTTTCTGTGTAAGTTCGATACCCTTTTATTGTACCACAGCGGGCGGGGTTTGTCACAAAAAGGCGAAAAAAAGCCCCGGGGAGCGGGGTGCTCCTCGGGGCGGGGTGGGGTTCAGTTCTACGGGGTGGTGTTGGTCAGCTCAAAGCCAATGGCAACATAGGTCTTGCCGCCAATGGTCCATGCGCCGACACCCAGCGCGGTAAGCTCCAGCGTTATGCCGTTTTTCTTTGCGTTGGCAATCTCCTCGTTCACGGTGCGGAGCAGAGCTCGAACATTGGTAGAGTTCGCTTTGATGGCTGCGGTTTTGGCGGCCTCGTAGAAAAGCGGCACATAACCTTTTCCGGTGTCTTTTTTCAGTTCCCAGCAAAGCATCACCTGCCGCACCACGGTCTTTCCGTCGCCCTTTGTTTTCCAGAGCGTCTCACCGGTCAGGCTGTCTGCGCCATGTTTCTCCTCGATGTGCTCGATGGCCAGCCTCTTGATGTCGGCATCGTTTTCAAAGCTCGTCCCGAATGTCTTATTCAGCGCGTCAAGATAGGCGCTTTCCACCTTGGGATCAAACTCGGGGTTGCCGGGGTCGCTGCTGTCGCTGCAGGCGGTGAACAGCGCCAGTGCCATGATACCGGCCAAAAGAACAGCCGCAAGACGCTTGATCTTTTTCATGCAATGCTCCTTTTATAAAATGCAGGGGCCCATGCGGATGCACAGGGCATTCTGTTTTCATTTTACAGCAGCGCGGCAGGGTTCGTCAATGGCAAGTGTGCCTGTTTTTTGCCGGGATTTTTGGGCAGAGCGCAAAAAGCCCGGGCGGGGCAGGACGATTTGGAATGCGCGCCGCGTGCGCTTTGCGCATATTCAGCGGAAGAATTATTTTTATTTCGCGTTTGTCGCGCTCTGCGGAGCGCTCCAAACGCATTTTCACGGGAGGGGTCGCAACGGTAAGCGGCATTTACCGCAAGCAAGACAGAAAAAAGCCCCGGAGGGCGGGTGCTCTCCGGGGAAGAAAGGACTGATGATTCTTTACTTATTTGTGGTAGTTGGGGTTCTTGATCTGGAATGCAATTGCCATGTAGCTCTGTTTGGTATTGATGTCAGTCTTAACAACAACGCCAATCTTCGTCCAATTGCCATCCTGGTTGATGTTGACATTCGTATCGGTATTGATCTTCCTCGAGATCTCATCCAGAATAACACCCAACAGCGTATCTTTATAGGTAACGTTCGCCGCCACGAGAACCGTCAGGAACTCTGCATTCTCAGTCTTTCCTTCTGCTCTATAGCCAAGAACGTATTTATAGCCAAAAATACTGCCGGAAACATCGAGTTTCTCGTTCAAGAACTTTTCTGCTTTAGCCTTCAGTTCTTTATTATTATCTACGCTTGCCGTGCTGGTGCTGTACTTGCTCAGAACCTCAGCCTCAGTCGTTGTGTCCTCTTTCAGATTGCTGCTGTTGCCGCCACCGGTACAGGCGGTGAGCATCACCATAGCCATTGCGCCTGCAAGCAGCAGAGCGACGATCTTTGACAGTTTCTTCATAGGGGTATCCCTCCAATCAGCGTTTTTTGTGGATATGTTTCTTTTTTCTCGAAAGGCTTTCGCAACCATCGTTGCCTTTCTGCCCTGATTATATCCGACACCTGACGGTTTTGTCAATCGGGAATATCGCTAAACTTCCTGAAGCAGTTTCGTGAAAATGATGAAAATAAGCGGGATTTGTTGCAGTTCTGGTATGTTCCGGAATCAATTCTGTCGACAGTCTACGGAATTTTCGTTTCCCCGCCCCAGCGGCGCGGTTTTGCCGGGTGCGGGAGCACTTAAATTTGGACATATGTTGTGTTAGCAGGCATCAACTTTCTTGAAAAGGGTTCGCCCTCTCAGGCGCTCCCGCGCCAGCTCTCCCAAAGGGAGAGCCAAGCCGTAAAGTTCAGCGCTAAAGTATTAGGCGCAAAGAGAAACTTCCCGGCAGTGGACTTGGCTCTCCCTTTGGGAGAGCTGGCAAAGCCGCAGGCTTTGACTGAGAGGGCGAGCTATTTTCCCCATTATTTTGCTCTTTTACACATTTTCACCACGTTTTAGTGGTAAAATCATGTCCAGATTGAAACGAACTTGGAGGAAGTACCCATGCAACACTGTCCCGCCCGCGCGGCACAGCGGCTGGCGGCGGCAGTTCTGGCGCTGGTTTTGCTGCTGTGCGCCTTTTTGCCCCATGCCCACGCCGCCGAGCTGAAAGAGAAAAACGGCATCCGGCTGCTCAGCTTCGACACCAGCCACATTCTTTCCATCGGCAACCAGACCTCCGGCAAGTGCAGCCTGTACGCGCTGCGCTACGCCCGCACCATTCTGGACGGCAAGGTGTGCTCCGGCAGCGGGATGTGGTCGAACGGTGCGGTGTGGTCCGCAGCGGGCTACACCGGGTACTCCGGCACCCGCGCCGAGTGCCTGAAAAAGCTGTACAGCGAGCTTTCCGCCGGGCATCCGGTGATCGTGCACCTGAAAAACACCACGGTCAGCGGGGTAAAGCGCCACACGAACCGTACCTCTACTTATGAATACCACCTGACTTCCTCCGGCTGGAGCGAGGTGAACTACCCCCACATTGCCACCAGCAGCACCTACGGGCACTGGGTATGCGTGGCGGGCATCTCCCCCACCGCCGACCCGGAAAACCTGACCGAGAGCGACTTCTACGCCCTCGACCCCGCCCGGGTAACGGCAAATGGACGGCTTGCCGTCACCCGCCTGCTGGATCATACCCTGTGGGTGGAAAACTCTCCCCTCAAGGTGCTGGGGTAAAAATATCATATGATAAAACAGAACGCCTGACACCGCAGTGTCAGGCGTTCTGTTTCTATTCCGTTCCTTAATATCCCTTCACCGAGAAGCCGCGCTCCCACGGGTCGGGCGGGATATTCTTGCTGCGGATGCCGGTAATTTGGATATAGTCGCTTTTCTGGATCATGGCAAACAGGGAGATGAATTTATCCGGGTCGCCCTGCACCTCCAGCGTCACGCTGCCGTCATCCTCGTTCTGCACCCAGCCGGTCAGGTCAAGGGTCTGCGCGGCGTACCGCGCCCGGTAGCGGAAGCCCACCCCCTGCACCTGTCCGGTGATGGTGTAGCGCCGCCGCTCCGTGCCTTCCGGCAGTGCGGGCGGGGTGCGATCTTTTTTGGAAAGAAAATCAAACACGGCAGTGTCCCTTTACAGCTCCTGATAAGCGGTCATCAGGGCGGGGATGAACTGCTTTTTGCGGCTCACCACGCCCGGCAGCGTCCAGCTGGCATCGGCGGCGGGCTGGGTGTCGAAGCCATCCGTCAGCACCTCGGCGGCGTAGCGCCCGTTGCAGATGACCACGCTCTCCTCCTTGGGCACGTCTGTCAGCAGCATATAGATATCCTCCACGTTCTGCTTGTTGCGTGCCTCCTCGAGATAGGGCTTCAACAGCGCCTCGGCGGCGGTCAGGTTCTTGCGGGTCATGTAGCTGCCCTGCGCCACACCAAAGCGGATATCACCGCACATGAACACCTTGAAGTCCTGCAAGAACACTTCCTCGGCGGTCTTGCCGTCCAGCTTTTCGCCGGCCTCAAACATCTCGTTGGCAAACTCGTTGATGTCCACCCCGGCGATCTTTGCCAGACGGTTGGCGGCGTTTACGTCGATGGGGGTGCAGGTGGGGCTGCGGAACACCAGCGTATCCGAAAGGATGGCAGCCAGCAGCAGACCGGCGGTCTTTTGCGGGATGGTCACGCCGTTTTCATCGTACATCTGAGTGACGATGGTGGCGGTGCAGCCCACCGGCTGGTTGCGGAAGTACACCGGGCCGCTGGTCTCCAGACTGCCGATGCGGTGGTGGTCGATGATCTCCAGAATCTCGGCCTGATCGAAGCCCTCCACCGCCTGTGTGGCCTCGTTGTGGTCCACCAGAATGATGCGGCGCTTGCGCAGGTTGATGATGTTGCGGCGGCTGATCATGCCGCAGTACTTGCCGTCTGCATCCAGAATGGGGAAATACCGGTGGCGCACCTTTGCCATCACGCGGGTGACGTCTGCCACCGGGGTGACGAGGGTGAACTTCATGATATCGTCCCGGGTCATGTAATAGGAGATGGGCGCGCACTGGCTGATGAGCTTTGCCGCCGCGTAGGTATCGCAGGGGGCGCTCATAATGGCTACGCCGGTCTCGGCGGCAATGTGCTGGATGGTGCGGCCCACCTTTGCGCCGTTGCAGATGATGATGAGAGAAGCTTCCTTCTCGATGGCGCAAAGCTGGCTTTCGTAGCGGTTGGTCAGGATGACGATATCGCCCTTTTCCATGTTGCTTTCCAGCATTTCCGGGGTGGCGGTGCCAATGCGGATGTGGCCGGTGGTGCACTCCGCGTCCTCGCTGCCCACCACCATGGTAGCGCCCAGCGTTTCCAGAATATTGCGGTAGCTGGTGCGGCTCTTGGCAAGGATGCCGGTGTCGAACAGGTCCATGTTGGCGGTGGCGATATCCTTCACCGTGATGACACCTTGCAATTCGTCATCCTCGCTGGTCACGGGGAGGGTGTCGATCTTCTGGTCGCGCATGATCTCCCACGCCTTGCGCAGGCTGGTGGAGCCGGGGATGCCGGGCACCTGCCGGTAATCCACATCCCGAATTTTAGGGTTGACGTCGGTGCACATCCGGGGCGGCGTGACCCCGAACTTTTTCAGCACAAATTCCGTTTCCTGATTCATCTTGCCCGCACGCCGGGCTTCGCAAACCAGATCGCTGGTCTTGTTTTTCAGCTCTGCATAGGCAATGGCAGAGCAGATGGAGTCGGTGTCCGGATTGCGATGTCCGATGACCACGACCTTATGCGCAGTTTGCTGCATACTGTACCCCCTTATGGGTCCTCAACTTCTTATCATATATCTTATCATTTACCAAAGACAGCGCCCCTCTCCTGCACAGCGGGGCAGGCTGCAACCTTATTTTAACACAACTGTGCCCATGGGTAAAGGGCACGAAACGCGGCGGGCTGTTGCTTTTTGGCACTTTCTTGTATACAACCTCTTGCATTTCGACAGCATCCGCTGTATGATAGAAGCATTCGAGCTTTTTTGTCATTTGCAACGGAGGACAGCATGAAATCGTCCAAATTCACATCCACTCCCCTGTTTCCACGGCAGGCGCTGGTGGCGCTGCTGCTGCCGCTGATCGCGGAGCAGGCGTTAAGCGTGACCATCGGTCTGGCGGACACTTTGATGGTATCCTCGGTGGGCGAGGCCGCCGTGTCCGGCGTGAGCCTTGTGGACAGCTTCAACACCCTGATGATCCAGATCATGAGCGCACTGGCCACCGGCGGCGCGGTGGTCACCAGCCAGTACATCGGCCATCAGGAGCCGAAAAACGCCAAGGCGGCGGCTGCGCAGATTTTATTCGTGCTGTCCAGTTTCAGTGTACTGGTGGCGGCAGTGGTCATCGGTGGGCGGCACGCCATCCTGCGGGGCATCTTCGGCTCCATTGATGCGGACGTGATGCACTACGCCGAGACCTACTTTCTGCTTTCGGCGCTGAGCTACCCCTTCATCGGCCTGTACAACGCCGGTGCGGCGCTGTTCCGGGCACAGGGCAACAGCAAGATCAGCATGCTGTCCAGTCTGGTGATGAACGTGGTGAACATCGGCGGCAACGCGGTGCTGATCTACGGCTTCGGCATGGGGGTCATGGGCGCGGCACTGGCAAGCCTTGTGTCCCGCGCCATTGCCTGCGCAGTGGTGCTGTATCTGCTGCAAAAGCCGGACTGCGCCCTGCGGGTGGACAGCCTGCGGGCGATGGCTCCGAACGGCGGGCTGATCCGGCGCATCCTGCGGGTGGGCATCCCCGCAGGCATCGAGAACGGCATGTTCCAGATCGGCAAGCTGTCGGTCTCCAGCCTGACCTCCACCCTTGGCACGGCAGCCATTGCCGCCAATGCCGTTGCCAATACCACCACCACTTTCCTGAACATCCCCGCCAACGCCGTGGGCATGGCTGCCCTGACCGTGGTGGGTCAGTGTCTGGGTGCGGGCGAAAAGGAGCAGGCGGTGTACTACTCCCGCCGCCTGATGCTGACCGCCTACTGCGGCGCGTGGGCGATGAACCTGTCGGCCTTCTTCTTCGCCAACCGGTTCGCGGTGTCTCTGTTCAACCTTTCGCCGGAGGCACAGGCCATGGCGCTGGACATCATGGTGTGGTTCAACATCGTTTCCCTGTTCGTGTGGCCGTCCAGCTTTACCCTGCCCAATATCCTGCGCGCTGCCGGTGATGCCCGGTTTACCATGACCGTGAGCATCGTGTCCATGTGGGCGTTCCGGGTGGGCTTCTGCTATCTGGCAGTGCTGTGCTTCGGCGGCGGGCTGCTGAGCATCTGGATGGGTATGTATCTGGACTGGGTGTTCCGCTCGCTGTGCTTCTACCTGCGCTTCCGCCGGGGCAGCTGGCTGGAGCAGAGTGTGATTTAAACTTTTAGCATCCACCCCTTTGCCGGTCTGTAAAGACCGGCAAAGGGGTGGATTTTTCTTTTTTGCTGGAAACCGCCCCTCTGATTCGTATTATCAACAGAAGAGCGATGGTATTTTTTACAACTTTCACAAATTATTTTTTCAGCGCTTGACAAAGTTTTCACCTTTCGTTCTTGCAATCTTCATCGTTCGGGCGTATAATTTCTCAATGCTATCAGACTTTGCTCTTCTGCAAAAGGAGGCTATTCTATGAAACGCAGCTGGCTTGCGCGCCACCCTGTCGGGTTCATGGCGCTGTATACTATATTTTATCTTTCCGTTTTTCACCATCTGGAGGCAAACGTCCCTCTGCGCAGCATTCTGGTGCACTGCCGTCTGGACGATCTGATCCCCTTCTGCAAATATGCGGTGATCCCCTATTTTGCATGGTTTTTGTGGATCCCCTTCACTCTGTTCTATCTGCTGTGGAAGGCCCCGCGCGAGGACTTCTGGCGGCTATGCCTGCCGCTGTTCTCCGGCATGACCATTGCACTGGCCTGCTACGCCGTGCTGCCCACGGCGCTGGATCTGCGCCCCTACTGGGTGCCGGGCAGCGATATCTTTGCGCAGACTGTGCGCTTTTTGTACCGCACTGACACCGCCACCAACGTCTGCCCCTCCATCCATGTGTTCAACTCGGTGACGCTGCTGCTGGCGTACTACCGCAGCCGCATCTTTGAGGCGCCCCGCCGCCGCTGGATGCGTCCCGCAGCCGCCGTGCTGTGCGTTTCCATCGTCTGCTCCACCGTGCTGCTCAAGCAGCACAGCTGCATTGACGTAGCCTTGGGTGCGCTGCTGGCACTGGCGCTGGACAGCGCCTTTACCGCCCTCGAGCGCAGCCAGCTGCCGCAGGTGCGGAGAGCATAAAACCTTTTTTCGGCAGCGTGGGACGATTTGAAATGCCCTCCGCGCTGCTCTGGGCATAATTCAAGGAAAAATTATTTTTATTTTGGCTTCCAAAAAGTCTGCGGACTTTTTGGAAGCCTTTTTTCACGCTGAAAAGTGGCTCAGAAACGCCCGCAGGCGTTTCTGAGCCACAAATTATAATAATAATTTTTCCGCTGAACATGGCCAAAGCGCACGCGGCGGCCATTCAAAATCGTCAGAACAGTCCCTCGGGCAGGCAGATATCCTGCTTGGGGACTTTTGTCCACGCAAAGTCCGGCACAAGGCTTTCCGGGGTGCGGGGCGCTGGCTCCGGCTGCAAGCCGTAGGCAAACGCCAGTTTGCCGATGATCTCCGGGGCGGTATATTTTGCCCGCAGATTTTCAAGGCTCTGGTCGCCGTCCCGCTTGGACAGCCGCCGCCCGTCCGCCGCCAGCAGCAGCGGGCAGTGGGCAAAGCGGGGCGGCTGCAGGCCCAGCAGCCGGTACAGGTACAGCTGCCGCGCCGTGGAGGAAAGCAGGTCTGCCCCGCGCACCACCTCGGTGACGCCCATACGGGCATCGTCCACCACCACCGCCAGCTGATAGGCAAACACCCCGTCTGCCCGGCGCAGATAGAAGTCGCCGCAATCCCGCAGCAGGTTCTCCGTGTGGGTGCCCATGCAGCCGTCCGTAAAGGTGATCTCCTCATCCGGCACCATCAGGCGGTAGGCAGGGGCTTTCTTTTTGCGCTTTTCCGCGATCTCTTCCGGCGTCAGTCCCCGGCAGGTGCCCGGGTAGATGACGTTGCCGTCCGAGGTGTGGGGTGCACTGGCGGCGTGCAGCTGGGAGCGGGAGCAGAAGCAGGGGTACACCAGCCCCCTCTGCTCCAGTTTGCGGTAGCTTTGGGTATAGATGTCCCCGCATTCGCTCTGGTAATAGGGCGCGTGTGCGCCGCCGGTGCTGCCGCCCTCGTCCCATGTAAGCCCCAGCCATGCAAGGTCCTGCTCCAGCAAGTCGGCGTAAACGCGGGGGCAGCGCTCGGCGTCCAGGTCCTCAATACGCAGCACGATGCGCCCGCCCTGACTTTTTGCGCTGAGCCATGCCAGCAGGCTGCACGCCAGATTGCCCAGATGCAGCCGTCCGCTGGGGCTGGGCGCAAAGCGCCCGGTGACCGGGCGGTTTTGGGATACAGGGACTTGGTTTTGCATGGGTGTGCTTCCTTTCGCTTTTACTGGTTTTTTCTCATTATAAGCCCTTGCTGTGCAAAGGTCAATGCGCACAAAAAAGCCGCCGCAGGCGGCAATGCCTGCGGCGGCTGTAAGGTCAGCTGCTCAGTGCAGCTCCGGCCAATAGCCCTTGTTGGCTTCGATCATATCGTCCAGAATGGCCTTTGCAACGCTCATGCTGGGCACAGTCTTGTTCAGGGTGAAGGCCTGCAATACCTTCTCGTAGCTGCCTTCCACGCAGCCCTCTACCAGCAGCTTTTCGCTGTTGAGCTGCTGCATCATCAAGCCCTGCTGGAACAGCGGGATGTTGTCCCGGGCAATGACCTCCGGGCCGTTTTTGCCGATGTAGGCGGGCAGCTCCACCATTGCGTCATAGGGCATATTGGGGATCGCGCCGCGGTTCTCGGTGATGATGAGGAAGCGTGCCTTGGTGTCGTTCTTCAGCGCAGCGGAAAGATCTGCGATCCAGTCACCGTGGCTGCCGGCATAGAAGGTGTTGGCGTCCACCTCGCCGGTCTTGAGATAGTGGTCGATGCCGTCGAACAGGTTCTTTTCGCGGGTCTCCTCCACCTCGTTGGCGCGGGTATGGTTCGGGTCCGAGTGCTCCACGAACTCCTTGGCCTGCAGATAATAGTTCAGGTAGGTGTTGGGCAGGTACTCCGGGAAGTTTTCCATGATCTCGTACTCGCCCTTCCACACATAGTACCAGCTGCCCTTGGTGTGGCGGTTCTGGCTGCTGGAGGAGGTCAGGGCGCCCATGCCCTTGAGGTAGCTTTCCGGCAGAAGGATCTTGTTCTCCTTGATGTAGGCGCGCAGCTTGGGCATCAGATCCTCGCCGTGGTACTGGATGGAGGTGAACCAGCCGAAGTGGTTCAGGCCAAAGTAATCGTAAACGATCTCCTTCTTGTTCTGGATGCCCATGGCAGCTGCCACCACGTCAATGATGGCGATGGGCATATCGCAGATGTTGATGATCCGTGCCTTCGGACGCAGCTTGCGGCAGGCTTCGGATACGATGGCGGCGGGGTTGGAGTAGTTCAGGATCCAGTAATCCTTCTTGGCATACTTTTCCACGTCGTCGATCAGCTTGATCATGGGGAAGATGGTGCGCATTCCGTAGGCCATGCCGCCGCAGCCGCAGGTCTCCTGTCCCACGCAGCCGTGGCGCAGGGGGATCTTTTCGTCCTGCTCCCGCATGGCGTAGCCGCCCACGCGCATCTGGGCAAACACAAAAGAGGCATCCGTGTAAGCCTGCTGCACATCGGTGGTGACCACCAGCTTGATGTCGGTATTCAGTTCCTTATGCAGGACCCAGTCCACCACAACGGCAACCTTATCCTGCCGCTCCTTGTTGATGTCGAACAGACGGATCTCGTCCACTTCCAGTTCTTCCCGGCGCAGGGCGATGGATTTGACGATACCGGCGGTAAAAGTACTACCGCCGCCAGCAATGGTAATGACCATAGTATAAACGCTCCTTTTTTGTATTTTTTCAGGTTAGCCCGGCGCAATCCGCCGGGACACGGTAAAGCGGTTTACTGGTTTTCCAGCTGTGCCTCCACGGCACGCTTGATATCGGCTACCTGCAGACCGTAAACGATCTGGATATCGGTACCCTTTTTCACGATGCCGCTGTTCGGCAGTTTATTGATGGCAGCTTCGTCCAGCTTTGCGGGATCCTTGATGTTTACCCGCAGACGGGTGAAGCAGTTGTCCACCGACAGGATGTTCTCCTTGCCGCCCAGACCGTCGATGACGCACTGCACCTCGGCAGCGTTCTTCACGCTTGCCTTCTTGGCGGGTGCATCGCTCCCCGCGGTCTCGGTGCTCACCTCTTCCCGGCCGGGGGTGTGCAGGTTGAAGGCCTTGATCAGCAGGGTGAACACCACAAAGTACACTGCGATCTGGCACAGCGCCAGCAGGTACAGGGTGGGATAGTTGGTCTTATCTGCACCGGCAGAAAGGTTCATCAGCACCGAGCCGAGGAGGTTGGTGGTAAAGCCGGTGACATGGAAGATGTGCAGCAGCACGATGAACAGGCCGGAGATGCAGGCGTGTGCCACCCACAGGATGGGAGTAGAGAAGCAGAACATGAAGTCCAGCGGCTCGGTGATGGAGGCCAGAGAGGCGGTAAAGGCCAGCGGCACCAGAACGGCAGCGGTCTTTTTACGGTTCTCCTTGCGGGCGCAGAAGATGAAGGCCGCCACGATGCCAAAGTAGCCGAAGGTCTTGGTGAAGCCGGTGTACATCCACACGATGCCGTCCGAGAAGGGCAGACCCATGCTGTACTCCATCATCATGACGATATAGGAGCCGGTGTAGGTGGCATCGCCCACGGTCAGGCTGTTGCCCAGTGCAGAGAACTGGAAGGGGGTGTAGATGAGGTGGTGCAGGCCGGTGGGGATGAGGAAGCGCTCCAAAAAGCCGTACAGGAACAGGCCGAAGTTGCCGGAGGTGGCGATCAGATCGGTCAGTGCGCTGATCACGTTCTGCACCGGCGGCCAGAAGAAGCAGGAACCAAAGCCGAACAGGATGGAAAAGACCACCATGCAGGTAAAGGACCAGCGGTTGCCGGAGTAGATCTGGGTGATGATGCCCTTGAACTGCTTTTCACAGGTGCGGTTGTACACCCAGCCGCAGACCAAGCCCAGCAGGATGCCGCCGAACACGCCCATATCCACCGTCTGGATGCCGAACACGGTGGACTGACCGGTGCCGTATAGACCCACCATCGGGTCAGCCTCTGCCAGCATACCCAGCTGGGTCAGGGTGACGTTGCCGGCGGTCAGGTACATAAAGTAGCTCATCAGGCCGATGATGGCAGCCTGCTGCTTGTTCTTTTTGGCCAGCGCCGCTGCGATGCCCACGCAGAACATCAGGCTGAGGTTGTTGATGATGACCATGATGCAGTTGTAGATCAGCTGTCCCAGCAGCTTGATGGGGGTCCACTGCAGAACGGGGATCATCGCACTAAGGCTTGTGCTGGTAAGCAATGCGCCCAGCACAAGGATCAGGCCTGCTGCCGAGATATACGACAGCGGTGAGAGCATGGCTTTGGAGAACTTTTCCAAGCCATTCATGACTTTTTCTTTCATCGTGTAATACTCCTCACTTTTTGACTTGACTGTTTTGGGGGATGATTTCTATTCCGCAGGGCTTCCGGACGCCCTGTTGAAACATTTTAACCTATGGTGTATCTGAAAAGTCGAAAATTTAGCCTATTTCTACAAACACAGCTGGATTTTGCGTTAAACAGCCTTGAAATCCACAAAGGATTCCTGCGGCTGTTTGCCTTAAATCCCGCTTGTGCTTGCGAAATATTCGTCATTTTCTTTGTTTTCAGATACACCTTACGATCTTGGTCAGGTGGATGAGCAGATAGACCTGCTCCTGATGATCCAGCTCGTAATCAAATTCCTGCCGCAGATAGGTATTGATGCGCTGTAAGCACACCTCGTTGCGGCTGTCGCGCTGCAAAAGCACCGTATACATGGATTCCAGCCCGGCGTCCTGCCACGGGGTGTGGCGCAGGATGCGCGCCGCCAGAAACTTGAGGTGCACGGTCAGGCGGGTGGCCTCAAGGCTTTCTTCCTCAAAGGTGCAGTGATAAGTATCGCAGATGATCTCCTTGACCGCCTTGACGAACTTTACGGTATCGTAAGCCAGTGCGCCGTCTGCCGTACCGGCTACCAGATGCAGGGCAATGTAGCCCGCTTCGTCCTCCGGCAGCTGTACGCCGCAGAACTGCCGGACAAGTTCCAGCGCCCTTTGCCCCACTGCGTACTCCTTCGGGTACAGCATCCGGGTCTCCGAGAGCACGAGGTTGGGCAGAAAGGTGCCCTTTTCCACACGTTCCAGCGCAAAGCTGATGTGGTCCACCAGCGAGATGGTGCTTTTGCTGCTGAGCAGGATGCCCTGCTCCTCTGCCGCCAGCGAGATGCGCTCGGCGGCCTGCATCACCTGCGGGGTGACGTTATCCAGCATCTTGAGGAACTTGGTCTGCAGTTCGTTCTGCACATAGTACACCTTGGAAACGCGGCTTTTGTCGATCACGTCCCCCGGGCGGCGGCCAAACCCAAGCCCGTTGCCCACGAGAATGGCTTCCCTGCCGTCCGGCATGACCACCGACACCGCATTGTTATTGAATACCTTTACAGCCTGCATCGCCGCACTCCTCCGCTTCCATGCCGCAGCTTTTGTGAAAAAGAAAAAGGGCACAAGAACCAAAGGGATGCCGTTGCCGCCTTCCCTCTGATGCTCATGCCTGATCGAACAGTTACACGCACTGATAAATTCACTTGTCTGCTTTGATTATACGAGCCAGCGCGGAAAATGTCAATGCGTTGAACTGTCCGAAATTTAAGCCGCATTTTTGTATATCCTGCACAGGTCTGCTTGAAATTCGTCCTGCGCAGAACGATTGACAACGCCGTGCGCAGAACGTATACTTAGGGTGTAGATCCCGCTTTGCTCCGGCGGCTTGCCGGAGTACCAGTTACGGAGGTTTTTCTTATGAGATCGAAATATATCCGCTCCCTTGCGCTGCTGCTGTGCGCCGCTTTGCTGGGCTGTCTGCTGGCAGCCTGCAACGGCTCTGCCGACAGCAACCCCGCATCCAGCGCTGCACCCGCCTCGGACAGCGCATCCGCTTCCGGCAGCAGTGAGCTGCCCTCCTCCACCACCGAGGCCAACACCGGAGAGCTGAACCCCGGCAACTTTGATGAGAACTCGGTGTTCTCCATCACCGGCACAGAAAACGCCTTTGCGCCCTGTCTGGGCTGGGGGCCCGGGGTATCCGGCTGCTCCTTGAAATCGGTCATCGCGGCGGCATCGCTGCTGCACTGGGCCGAGGACGCACGGATGTCCAGCCGCTCCCCGGAAGCCATTCAGGAGGCCTTTTACAGCTGGTACGACGGTCTGACCGACAACCAGCAGGAGGGCTTTGCCGAGGCATGGCCACTGGTCAAGGACGCCGCGCTGGACCTGCTCAGCGACAAGGACAGCATGACCGGCCGCATCACGGACGCAGGGCTGGACGCTGACACCCTGCCCGGCTGCACCCTGAAAAACTGGCAGGCGCTGCAAAGCGTGCTGGACGATATCGTGCCGGAGACGAACGGCGAGGCTTAAACGCAACCTGAAACTTGAAAGCGCAATGGGGCGCTGACCGTGTGGTCAGCGCCCCATTTTGTCTTTATACCTTTTTCAGCACATACTGGCGGGTGCCCATGCCCACCTTCTCGGCCTGTTCAAGGGTGGCCTTCCACTCGATGTTGGGGTTGGAGTCCTTGAAGTTGTCGTGGTAGCAGTTCCAGCCCGGCTTTGCAAGGTTCGTGCTCAACTGGCTGTTGGGCAGCGGGGCGGCGTTCAGGCAGGCGTCCACGCAGGCCTGATCCAGCGCCACCGGGTCGAAGGACGCAAAGATGCCGATATCCGGCAGGATGGGCGCATCGTTCTCGCCGTGGCAGTCGCAGTTGGGGCTGATGTCCTGCACCAGAGAAATGTGGAAGCAGGGGCGGTCGTGGCAGACTGCAGCGGCGTACTCCGCCATCTTGCGGTCCAGCAGCTCGTTGGCGCAGTCGTTGGGAGAATAGATGGCGTCAAAGCTGCACGCACCGATGCAGCGGCCGCAGCCCTTGCACTTGTCGTAGTCGATGACCGCCTTGTTTTCGGCATTGTAAGTAATGGCGTCCGAGCCGCACTCCTTGGCGCAGCGGTGGCAGCCGCGGCACAAGCCCTCCTGCACGGCGGGCTTGCCGGCAGCGTGCTGCTCCATCTTGCCCGCGCGGGAGCCGCAGCCCATGCCGATATTCTTGAGCGCACCGCCGAAACCGGTGGACTCGTGGCCCTTGAAGTGGGTCAGGCTGATGAACACGTCCGCATCCATGATGGCGCGGCCAATCTTGGCGGTCTTGCAGTATTCGCCGTTCGGCACCGGCACTTCCACCTCGTCCGTGCCGCGCAGACCGTCACCGATGATCACCTGACAGCCGGTGGTCATGGGCCAGAAGCCGTTCAGCTGGGCGCAGCTCAGGTGCTCCAGCGCATTCTTGCGGCTGCCCGGGTACAGGGTGTTGCAGTCGGTCAGAAAGGGCATACCGCCCTGCTCCTTGCACAGGTCTGCCACCACCTTGGCGTAGTTGGGACGCAGAAAAGCCAGATTGCCCAGCTCGCCGAAGTGCATCTTGATGGCCACGAACCGGCCGTCCATGTCGATATCCTTGATGCCGGCGGCAATGCACACCCGGCGCAGCTTTTCCAGCAGGCTGGTGCCCACCGGACAGCGGAAATCCGTATAGTAAACTTTGGATGCTTCCATGGTGTTTTTTCCTCCCATATCCTTCCGGCGGCGTCTGCCGCGCGGTCTCTCTTTTGTTCAGGCAGTACCGCATGATTCCAAGTGCCGATACGGCGAGCGAGGTGCGGCAGATGCTAAGCCAAAAGCGCAGATAATACTTTGTGTATTATCGAGCATTTTGGCAACGCAGATGCCGTGCCGCAGCCGCCGGAACGGTGCTTGAGCCGTCAGGCGGGAATTGTGCGGTACTGCCTTCAGTATAGCACACCCGGCCGAGCGGTGTAAACAGAAAATGGAGCAGCCCCGCTTTTGCTCTGCCCATTTTGGGGTTGACAGCCCTGCCCTGCGGTGTTATCTTATATCGGTTCCAAAAAGCGGAACGGATGTCAATATACAGGAGTTATGTCTATGAACGATTTTGATACATTCCGGCACGAAGCTGAAGCCGCCCTGCGGGTGGCGCTGCAATGGTTCCTTCTGGCAGTCCCCATGGGTCTGCTCTGCGGATTTCTGGGCACCTTGTTCCACCTTGCCGTTGAGCACGCCACCGAGCTGCGCGCCGCGCAGCCCTGGCTGCTGTTCCTTTTGCCTGTGGCGGGTCTGCTCATCAATGTCCTTTATAAGGTAACAAAGTGCGAGGGCGTGGGCACCAACAACGTTCTCCGCGCCGTGCAGAGCGGCGAGCCGGTCAGCATTCTGCTGGTGCCCGCCATCTTTCTGGGCACGGTGCTCACCCACCTGTGCGGCGGCTCTGCCGGCCGCGAGGGCGCTGCGTTGCAGATGGGCGGCAGCATCGGCTGGAACCTTGGCACCCTGCTGCGGCTCAAGGACCACGACCGCCGCACCGCCACCATCAGCGGCATGGCTGCGTTCTTCTCCGCCCTGTTCGGCACCCCGCTGGCGGCGGCCTGCTTTGCCATGATGGTGGAGGATGTGGGCCTGACCTTTACTTCTGCCTTTGTCCCCGCCTTTACCTCCGCCCTCATCGCCTACGGCTGCTCGCTGGTTTTTGGCATCGCTCCCACCCACTTTGCCCTCACTGCGCCGGAGCTGAATGTCCGGACTGCCCTGCTGGTCATCCTGCTGGGTGTGGCCTGCGCTGCCGTTTCCCGCCTGTTCTGCTACACCCTCCACTTCATGGAGCACACCGTGCCAAAGCTTCTCCCAAACCCGTGGGTGCGGGTCTTTGCGGGCGGCGTGCTGGTCATCGGCTTTTCCTATCTCTTCGGCGTGGGGCGCTATAACGGCGCGGGCATGAGCGTCATCACCGCTGCCGTGGAGCAGGGACAGGCGCTGCCGTGGGATTTTCTGTGCAAGATCTTCCTCACCGCGCTGACCCTTGCCTGCGGGTTCAAGGGCGGCGAGGTGGTGCCCAGCTTCTTTGTGGGCGCTACCTTCGGCTGCGTGGTCGGCCCGCTGCTGGGCCTGCCCGCCGAATTTGCGGCGGCGGTGGGGCTGGTGTCCATCTTCTGCGGTGCCACCAACGTCCTGATCCCCTCCATCCTGCTGGGCTTTGAGCTGTTCAGCGGCGCCGGGCTGGAGCTCATCGCGCTGGGCTGCGGCATCTGCTATATGCTCTCCGGCCACCACGGCCTGTACAGCAGCCAGACCTTTGTCACCAACAAGCTGCGCTCGGAGTATATGTCCCACAAGTGGCGCGTAAAGGTGAAAAAAGCGGAAGAATAAGCTTTTAATACTAAAAAACAGGGGCTGCTGCACCGAATGCCGTGCAGCAGCCCCTGTTATCATTATAAGATTTTCTCTTATGCCAGCGCGGTGATGGCCGCCACAGCTAGCACGATGGCACCCAGCACGATGCGGTAGATGCCGAAGAACTTGAAGTCGTGGCGCTTGACGTAATCCATCAGGAAGCGGATGGCTGCAAGGCTGACGACAAAGGCCACAATACAGCCCACCAGCAGCACGGCGATCTCGGTGCCGGTGATGGATACGCCGGAGACGGCGAACTTGACCACCTTGAGCAGGGATGCACCCGCCATGACCGGGATGGCCAGATAGAAGGTGAACTCGGCCACGCAGGCGCGGGAGAGCCCCAACAGCAGACCGCCCACGATGGTAGCGCCGGAGCGGGAGGTGCCGGGGATGATGGCAAGGCACTGCCACACGCCGATAAGCAGCGCGTCCCGGTAGCTGATCTGTTCCAGCTTTGTGACCCGGGGCGTGGTGCGGCGGTTCTCCACCACAAGGAAGAGCACGCCGTACAAGATCAGCATGGCGGCTACGGTGATGTAGTTATAGAAGTGCTCCTCCATCCAGTCGTCCAGCGGGCTGATGACCAGCACCGGCAGGGTGGCGGCTACCACCTTGAACCACAGGTTCCACACGCTGGGCTTGGAGATGACCTTGCCCTGCCGCAGCCCGAAGGGCCACAGCTTATTCCAGAACAGCACCACCACGGCCAGAATGGCACCCAGCTGGATGACCACCCGGAACATGGACATGAATTCTTCACTGGCATTGAACTTGACGACCTGCTCCACCAAAATCATGTGCCCGGTGGAGGAGATGGGCAGCCACTCGGTAATGCCCTCCACGATACCCATCAGGATCGCTTTGATGATCTCGAAAAACGTAATAAATCCCTCCTGCAGCACCCCGCTGGGTGCGTAGTTTTTTTATCGCAAGTCAAGAAATTAGCGCAACAATCAAACAGCATATTTGCGATATGCAATTCAACGCTGTTGCTGTTGCATTAAAAAGTTGAATTGCTACAAAAGCAGTTCCAGTATACCATACTATGAGCCCCTGTGCATACAGATTATAGAAATTTTCCCCCGGGCGCTGTATTTATCTGCCCCGGGAAATGTGCTATACTATAAAATAAGAAGTCTGTCCGCTTTCTGCGCCCGGCGCAGAAAGCTCTGAGAACAACGAGGTGAACCTTCATGAACATACTGGTGATCGGCTGCGATCAGGTGGGTGCGGCGCTGATCCGCGATCTGGAACGCATCGGCCATGATATCTCGGTGGTGGAAAAGGACCCTGAGCAGCTCAAGCGTCTGGATGCCTTTGACGATTATACCTTTCACGGCACTGCCCTTGTGGGCGACCCCACCGACCCGGACACCCTGCGCCGGGGCGGCGTGGAGAACTGCGACGCCGTGGCGGCGGTGACCGAGGAGGACTCGGTGAACCTGATGGCGGCACAGCTGGCAAAGAACATCTTCCGCCGGGACAAGGTCATCTGCCGGGTGTCCGACCCGCATCTGCAGATCTTGTACCACAAGGCCTACGAGCTGGAGACCATCTGCCCCACCGTGCTGACCGAGCAGGCGGTGTTCCGGGCACTTTCCAAGTAAAACAGCCTGTTTTTGCTTTACAGACCGTAGAATGAGGTAACGATATGAAAGTTTGTATTGCCGGCGGCGGCCGGGTGGGGATGTATCTTGCCCAGAGCCTGCTGTCCCACCGCCATAAGGTGACCATCATCGAGCCGCAGGAGTCGCTGTGCCGCACCCTTGCGGATACGCTGGATATCCCGGTCATCTGCGGCGACTCTCTGAGCTTTGACACCCTGCGCACCGCCGATGTGGCCAGCTGCGACGCCTTTGTGGCGGTGACCAACACCGACGAGACCAATCTGGTGGCCTGCCAGATCGCCAAGCGGGAGTTCGGCGTGAACCGCACCGTGGCGCGCGCCTCCAACCCCAAGAACCGGGACATCCTGCACACGCTGGGCGTGGACACCGTGGTGTGCGGCACCGACAACCTGAGCCACATTCTGGAGCGGGAGATCGAGACCGACACCATCCGGCAGCTGCTGTCCCTGGGCGGCGGCACTGCCAGCCTGAATGAAATTTTGCTGCCGGAGGACTTTCAGTTTGCGGGCAAGGAGATCAAGGAGATCCCCATCCCCGGCGATGCCATTCTGGTCAGCATCACCCGGGATACCGAGTTCATCATCCCTCACGGCAGCACGGTGCTGCTGCCGTGGGACCGGCTGCTCTGCCTGACACAGGACGACACCCTGCATCTGCTGATGGATGCGTGGGGTCTTTCCTCCCACAAATGAGCGAGCAGGAGCTGCTGCGCACCGCGCTGGTGCTGCCGCCCCGCGCCCGCCGGGTGCTCTGCGTCTGGGCAGCTGTGCCCGGGCTGGTCTGCGCGCCCTTTGCCTTCTGGCAGAGCGTGTGGGCGGGCGCAGTCTTTTGCGCTGTATGGGCGGCGCTGGTGGCGCTTGTCCGGGCGCGCTGCTGCAGCTTTGTCGCCGCCCTGACCGCGGACAGCGTCACGGTGCAGGCCGGGGTGGCTGTCCCTGTGCTGCACCGCATCCCGCGCCGGGCGGTCACCGGGGTGCAGCTGCTGCGCACCCCGCTGCTGTGGGCGGCAGGGTGCACCGTGCTCCTTGTGCGCAGCCCGGGGCTGCAATTGGTGCTGCCCGGCATCCCCACCGCACAGGCTACTGCGCTGGCGGCTGTGCTGATGGAGGGCGATGTATGAACCGGGAAAAGCACTTTCACCCGCTGGCGGCGCTGCATCTGCTGCGCAAGACTTTGCTGGTGTACCTTCTGCCGCTGGTACAGGTGCTTTTTGACCGCAACTGGGACGCCCTGCGTGCGGCGCTGCGGCAGGAGCTTGTATTGCTCTTCTTTATCAGCGCCGTGTGCTGGGCGGTGTACTATGGCGGCCGCTGGCAGGTGGATGCCGAGGGCACGGTGCACGTCAGCTGGCGGCTTGGCGTGCGGCTGGACCGCGCCCTGCGCGCCGAGGGGCTGGCGGCGCTGATGCTGGAGCAGCCCCTGCTCTACCGCTTGGCCGGTGCCTGCCGGGTGGTGCTGTACCCTGTTGGGCAGACCAAGACCATCACGCTGTATCTTACCCGGCAGCAGGCCGAGGAACTTGCCGATGTGCTGCTGCCGGTGACAGACCCGCTATGGCACGCGCCCAAGGGCGGCGAAAAGCTGGCCTTTACGGTGCTGGGTGCCAACGGCCTGTCTACCCTGATTTTATGGTGGCTGGCCATCCACCAGACCCAGAGCTACGCCCCGGATGCCCAGACCGCTGCCCTTGCGCAGCTGGGACAGCTGGCGGCGTTTGCCGCCCGCTGGCTGCCGCTGGGCACGGCGTGGCTTCTGGTGCTGGCGGGTACGCTATTCTGCATCAGTCTGGTGCGCAGCGCTTTGCAGGCGGTGCATTATACCGTCTGGCGCACCGACACCCAGCTGGGCAGCCGGGGCGGATTTATCCGCCGGTACGAGATGCGGCTGCGGCTCAGCCAGCTGAACTACGCCGACCTGCGCCGCTCCCCTGCCACATGGGCGCTGCATTACTGCCCGGCATTTGTCTCGGCAGGGGCGTGCCGCCCGGAGCTGCCCTTGTTCGTCTGGCGGGAGGGCACTCCGCTGCTGCGGGAGCTGCTGCCGGAGATGGCGCAGCTGCCCCCGGACACCCGCGCCGACACTACTGACCGCAGCATGGTGTTCTTTTTACCGGCGGGCATCCCGCTGGCGCTCTGCCTGCTGCTGACGGCGGTATCCCGCACCACTCTGCCTGCCCTTACCCTGCCGCTGCTCATCCCCACCGGGGTATTTGCCGCCCTGCTGGGCGCTGCCGCCGTGGGCTGGCACCGGGAGGGCGTATGGCAGCAGCAGGGACAGCTGCTGCTCTGTCGGCAGCACCGGTTCCATCTGCACCAGCTGTGCGTGTTCCACCCGGACACCTGCTTTGCCGCATTGCAATCCCCTTGGGCGGTGACGGTACAGCGTGCCAACCTGACCCTTGTATTTCCCGGCAAAGAAAAGGTCACGGTGCGCAGCGTGCCGCTGGCGGCTCTTGATTTTCTGGAGATATAGAAGTATACTTGCGATGCCCCGCTGAACCTACGGTCGGCGGGGCATTTTTGTAACACAGAGCAACGGAGACTATTTTATGATAAAGACTGTATTATTTGATCTGGACGGCACCCTGCTGAACACCATCGACGACCTTGCCGATGCCGGCAACTGGGTGTGCGCCCAAAACGGCTGGCCCACCTTTACGGTGGCACAGTTCAAACTGATGGTGGGCAACGGCATCCCCAAGCTGGTGGAACGGTTCTCCCCCGCCGAAGCCCGCACCCCGGCGCAGCTGGCGGCGACGCTGGCGCAGTTCACCGCCCGGTACGATGCCCACAAGGAGGACAAGACCGCACCCTACCCCGGCATCCCGGCGCTGCTGGACGCACTGAAGGCCGAGGGCATCCAGTGCGCGGTGTTCTCCAACAAGGCTGATGCCCTGTGCGGCGGCATCATTGCCCACTACTTTGGCACCGGCCGCTTTGACGCCGTGCGGGGCAACCGCCCGGGCGTGCCCACCAAGCCCGACCCCACCGGGCTGTTCGCCCTGATGACCGAGCTGGGCGCAGACCCCGCCGCTACCCTTTTTGTGGGCGACAGCGACGTGGACATCCTTACCGGGCACAACGCGCAGCTGCCCGCCATGGGCGCGCTGTGGGGCTTCCGCGGCCGCGCCGAGCTGACCGCAGCCGGTGCCGATGCGCTGGCTGAGGTACCGGAGGACATCCTGCGGTATGTGCAGGAGCAGAATAAATAAAAACACGGAAAGATCTGCGGATCTTCCCGTGTTTTTGCGTATTTTTGCGGATCAGGATGCCGATTCCAGCGGGTCTACCACCACAGGGCAGGTCTCGTACAACTCGATGGGGTCCAAGTCCACACAGCTGCCGGGGTCCCGGTCACCGGTCACATCCCATGCAGCGGTATCGTTCAGGACGGTCAGGCGGTTTTTGAAAAAAGCTTCATCCTGCAAGGGCGCAAAGACCCCGCCCAGCGCAAGCAGCGGCTTTGCGTCATACAGACGCACAGAGCCATCGTTGAAATAGAGGTACACTGTAAAGTCCTTGCCCGCAACAGCCTGCAAGACCTTGGGGAACAACGTATCCATAGAGATGCCTCCTTTTTTAGATCAGCGGTGCAATGTGATTGAGCGGTGCAGCAGTTCTGGCCAGTTCCCAGTTCTGCATCAGCTCATCCTTATGCAGCTCACACCATGCAAGGATCAGCTTCAGCTGCCGCCCCGGCAATGCACCACGGATCACACAGGAATTTTGAATATCGATCAATGCCTTGAATCCGCCGTATTCGGCGTGAAAATGCGGCGGATTATGGTCACTGTAAAACATTGTGACCCGTATCCCGCAAAACAAACTGATCTCTGGCATAACACATCCCACCTTTTCAACGTAAGTATATCTTATTTTTTGAAAAAAGTCTATCCTGTATTATGTAGCTAGGCTTCCCATCCGGGACAAAGCAAAAACGCCCTTGCGCATTGCGCAAAGGCGTTTTTATGACCCGTACGGGAATCGAACCCATGTTACAGCCGTGAAAGGGCCGTGTCTTAACCGCTTGACCAACGGGCCTTAGAAATACAGAGCTTCGCTAAAACCTCCGACTTTGATCATCCACTATTGCGGACGACCGTCCCCCTTATCTTAGCGAAACTCTGTAACGTGGTAGCGGTAACTGGATTTGAACCGGTGACACTTCGGGTATGAACCGAATGCTCTAGCCAACTGAGCTATACCGCCACATATTTAACTTGCACTCGAACGGTGCTTTATTATTATATCCATAGATGCCCCTTTTGTCAACACATATTTTCAAAAAAATTTGCAGTTTTTTGATATTCTTAATTTATTTACATAGGTGCGTTGAAATATTGGTTTTCTTGTTGCTTTTGCGGCAAAAAGCACCGCTTCCCTATGCGGAAAGCGGTGCTTTTTTCAACCTTTTTCTGCCCGGTTGTGGAAAACCCGGTGCAGTTTTAGTCCTTCTTATTGGTGGGGACCATGACCTTCAGCCCGCCCATGTACGGCTGCAGCACTTCGGGAATGGTCACGCTGCCGTCGGCCTGCAGATGGTTCTCCAGGAAGGCGATCAGCATACGCGGAGGTGCCACGCAGGTGTTGTTCAGGGTGTGGGCCAGATAGGTCTTGCCGTCCTTGCCCTTGATGCGGATGTGCAGACGGCGTGCCTGTGCGTCGCCCAGGTTGGAGCAGGAGCAAACCTCGAAGTACTTCTGCTGGCGGGGGCTCCAAGCTTCGATATCGCAGCTCTTGACCTTCAGGTCAGCCAGATCGCCGGAGCAGCAGTTCAGCTGGCGCACGGGGATCTCCATGCTGCGGAACAGCTCCACGGACATCTGCCACAGCTTCTCGTACCAGTCGGCGCTCTCCTCGGGGCGGCAGACCACGATCATCTCCTGCTTCTCGAACTGGTGGATACGGTAGATGCCGCGCTCCTCGATGCCGTGTGCGCCCTTCTCCTTGCGGAAGCAGGGGCTGTAAGAGGTCAGGGTCAGGGGCATCTTGCTCTCGTCCAGCGTCTGGTCGATGAAGCGGCCGATCATAGTGTGCTCGCTGGTACCGATCAGGTACAGGTCCTCACCCTCGATCTTGTACATCATGGCGTCCATCTCGGGGAAGGACATGACGCCCTGCACCACGTTGCCGTGCATCATGAAGGGCGGGATGACGTAGGTGAAGCCCTTGTTGATCATAAAGTCGCGGGCATAGGCCAGCACAGCCTCGTGCAGGCGGGCAATGTTGCCCAGCAGGTAGTAGAAGCCGTTACCGGCCACGCGGCCTGCGGCGTCCATATCGATGCCGTCAAAGCTCTCCATGATCTCGGTGTGGTACGGGATGGGGAAATCCGGCACAACGGGCTCGCCGAAGCGCTGTGCTTCCACGTTATAGGTATCGTCCGGGCCGATGGGCACGCTGGGGTCGATCATCTGGGGAATGGAGTACATGATCTCCTGAATGCGGGCGGACAGTGCCTCCTCTTCCTTCTCCAGCTCTGCCATCTTGTCGGCGTCCGCCTTGACGGCGGCGTTGTTGGCGTCGATCTGTGCCTGCAGCTCAGCCTTCTGTGCCTCGTCGGTGCACTTCTTCAGCTGACCGAACAGCGGGCCGTTGGCCTTGCTCAGCTTGTTGCGGGCGGCCTTCAGGGCCTCCACTTCCTTCAGGGCTGCACGGTACTTGGCATCCTTTTCGATGACCTCATCCACCAGCGGCAGCTTGGCGTCCTGAAACTTCTTTTTGATGTTTTCCTTAACGGCGTCCGGGTTCTCGCGGACAAATTTGATATCCAGCATGATTGACTCTCCTTAACTCTATTGGGCTTGCAGCGGTGCGTCTGGGGCTTTCCGCTGCCGTTCAAAGGCGGCTGTTCCCGCCTTGGATCGCATGATTATTCGGTTTCCATCTGGTACTGTCCCAGCAGGTTTGCAAAGGCGCGCAGCTGCTCGTCGGAGTAAAAATGCACCGTCAGCTTGCCCTTGCCGCCGTGGTAGGCCACGTTCACCTCGCTGCCCAGCACCTGTTTCAGGCTCTCTTCCACCTCCACCGGCAAAGTGCCGCGGGGGGCGGGTTCGCGGGGCTCCTTGGCGGGCTTTGCCATCTTTTTGCAAAGCGCCTCAGCCTGACGGACGTTCAGCTGGTTGTCCGCGATGATCTGCGCGGCTTCGGCCTGCAATTCCGGCGTGGGCAGACCCAGCACCACCTTGGCGTGGCCGGTATTGATAAAGCCGCTCTTTAGCAGCTCCAGCACCGTTTCCGGCAGGTTGAGCAGACGCAGACTGTTGGCCAGTGCGCTGCGGCTCTTGCCCAGCTTGCGGGCGGCCTGCTCCTGCGTCAGGTCGCAGCGGGTCATCAGCTCCCGGATGCCGGCAGCTTCTTCCACCGGGTCCAGATCCTCGCGCTGTAAATTCTCTACCAGCGCCAGCTCCATGGCCTGCTCGTCGGACACATCCTTGATGACCACCGGCACCTCGGTAAGACCCGCCATGCGGGAGGCGCGCCAGCGGCGCTCGCCCGCCACGATGCTGTAACCGCCCATGGGTCTTGGCCGCACCGCGATGGGCTGCAGCAGGCCGTGCTCGGCGATGCTGGCAGCCAGCTCACTGAGGGGCTCCTGCTCAAAGGTCTTGCGGGGCTGGTCTGGGTCCGGCTCGATCTCGCGCAGCGGCAGCGTTTCCACCGCTGCGTGCTCTGACTCAAAGACCGGTGCTGCGTCCTCAAACAGACTGTCCAGCCCGCGTCCGAGCCCTCCTTTTCCTCTTGCCATTGTTTACCTTGTTCCCCCTGTTTTAATCTTCCAGAGCATTTTTCGCCGGCTCTGCGGCGGGTGCAGCCTTTGCGCGGGACTTCTTAGGTTCCTGCGGCCGGTTGTGCTTGACGAATTCGATGGCCAGATCCATGTAGGCTTCACTGCCCTTGCCCTTTGGCTCGTAGAAATTGATGGGCTGGCCGTAGCTGGGCGCCTCCGAAATGCGGATGGAGCGCGGGATGGTGGTCTTGTACACCTTGGAGCCGAAGTACTTCTGCACCTGCTCCACCACCTGCACGGTCAGGTTGTACCGCAGCGAGAACATGGTGAACACCACGCCCTCGATATCCAGATACGGATTATACTTTTTGCGGATGGTCTTGAGGGTGCTGATGAGCTCCGACAATCCTTCCAGCGCATAGTACTCGCACTGCACCGGGATGAGCACACTGTCGCAGGCGCTCAGGCCGTTGAGAGTGAGCAGATCCAGACTGGGCGGGCAGTCGATAAAGATGAAGTCGTAATCCTTCTGCACCTCAGCCAGCGCCTTGCGCAGACGCCCCTCGCGGCCGGGCAGGTCGATCATTTCCAGACTGGCACCGGCCAGACGGGTGTTGGAGCCGATGACATCGGTGCGGTACTCGGTGTGCCGGATGGCCTGTGCCGCCGTTGCCCTGCCGATGAGCACCTCGTAAGTGCCCGCCTCCACACTGCGCTTTGGGATGCCATAGCCGGTGGTGGTGTTGCCCTGCGGGTCTAAGTCTACGATAAGCACCTTTTTGCCCAATGCCGCTACGCAGGACGAAAGATTGACGGCGGTGGTGGTTTTGCCCACTCCGCCCTTCTGGTTTGCGATCGCTACAATTTTTGCCACGCGCTTTTCTTCCTCCCGGGGAAAGATTTGTTCCACATGGAACACGCAGTCGTGCCCGCCGGTTTCCCCGTCCGGCAGGCACCTTGGCTTCTAGTATAACACATCCAAATTGTTTTTTGAACCATCTGGAGCGTTTTTCAGCTGGATTTTTAACTTTTGAGGGTGGGAAAGTGGAAATCACCCCTTCCGTCATCGCCTCCGGCGATGCCACCTTCCCCAAGGGGACGGCTTTTGGCGGTAGCGATAAGGTTTCTCGTTGCCTTTGATACATTAGTGACAGAGCTAACGGCGTGCGCCCTCTCAGTCAAAGCCTACGGCTTTGCCAGCTCTCCCAAAGGGAGAGCCAAGAGCACTGCCGGAAACTTCCTCTTTGTACCTAATACTTTAGCATCGAGGTTAACGGCTTGGCTCCCCCTTTGGGGGAGCTGGCGCGGGAGCGCCTGAGAGGGCGTCTCCCCTGTTCCACATGGAACACTTTACTTTTCCGCGGCGGCGGTGGGGATGCGGACGGTGTACTCGATGTAGCCGTCCTTCTCTTCCCGGTGGGCGGTGGCGGGCACGCCGTTGTCAGTCATCAGCCGGATGGCGTGGTCGATGGTATTGACAAAGATGCGCACGTCCCGCACCATGGAGATGCGGTGCCCGGCCTTGGGCGGGCTGTTCAGCAGCTGCTCGATGTAACTGTCGGTCTGACGGGCGTTCAGGCGGCGCTTGGCGATGGTGATAAGCGCTTCGCTGCGGCGGTTCTCCGGCAGACGCAGCACCGCGCGGGCGTGGCGTTCGGTAAGGTTGTTGTCCAGCACAAACTGCCGCTGGTCTGCCGTCAGCTGCAAAAGCCGCAGCTTGTTGGCAAAGGTGGGCTGTGCCATGCCCAGACGCTTGGCGGCTTCGGCTTGGGTGCAGTCCCACAGCACCATCACATCCCGCAGCCCCTGCGCCTGTTCAAAGGGGTTCAGGTCGGCGCGCTGGATGTTTTCCAGCAAACCCAGTGCAGCGGTGCGGTCGTCGGCGTAGCTGCACAGGATGGCGGGGATGGTGGTCATCTTTGCCAGCTGGCAGGCGCGCAGCCGCCGCTCCCCTGCCACCAGCTCGTAACCCTCTGCCGCCCTGCGCACCGTGACCGGCTGGAGCAGACCGTTCTCCCGGATGCTCTGCGCCAGCGCCGTCAGCTCCTGCTCGTCAAAGCTTTTCCGCGCCTGAAAGGGCGACGGGTGGATCTGGTCGATGGGCAGAGAGAGTAATTTCCCGGACGTTTTCTTGCGTTCAAACATGATGCTGCCCCTTTCCTGTGAGATAAACCTTCGGTTTTTCCACATTTCTCCGGGAAATCGTGGAAAACCTGTTCAGCTTCAGTGTAGCACACAAAGAAAGACCCCGCCAGAAATTTCGTTCGGCAGGGTCTTACAGGTTGCGTCAAGTTATGCGTTATTTCAGCGGGCTTTTTGCAATTTTACCGCCGTTTCTGGGGTATGCTGTCGGAGTTTGCGAAATCTTTTTGCACAAAATCAGCGTGCGGGTGTCGCCGCCGGGCAGGTGCAAAGTGCGGGTCTCGCGGTACTCGCCGCCCAGCTTTTTGATAGCGCCCCGGGCGGCGGTCAGCTCCTCTTCCCCGGAAGCACCCTTCATGGCAAGGAAGTTGCCGCCCACCTTCACCAGAGGCAGGCAGTACTCTGCCAGCATGGGCAGAGCTGCCACGGCGCGGGCAGAAGCAAGATCGAACTGCTCTCGCCAGACCTTGCGGGCGGCTTCCTCGGCGCGCTCCTTGGCAAACTCCACCCCGGTCAGCCCCAGCTGGGCGCAGGCGTACTTCAAAAAATCCACCCGCTTGCCGGTGGGCTCCATGAGGGTCAGTTCCAATTCCGGCTTGAAGATCTTGGTCACGATGCCCGGAAAGCCTGCCCCGGCACCTACGTCCACCATGCGCCCGGCAACCTCCGGCTGGCTGGCAAACAGCAGGCTGTCGAGGAAATGCTTGTCCTCGATGCCCTCCGGGTCGGTGATGGCGGTCAGGTTGACCTTCTGGTTGTAGTCTACAAGGATCTGGGCAAAGGCATCCAGCTGATCCAGCTGGGTGCCGGTGAGGGTGATGTTCCATGTGGAACACTTTTCCTCCAACCGCTGTTTGTCGATCATAATGTTTTCCTTTCTGTCGGGTGGTTGGGGTAGCGCAATCGTTTATTTTATCGCAACTTCGTATTATTTTTGTTGTTTCCCTGCCAGTGCGATGCTCAGCTGCGCCACATCGGAGGGCGAAACGCCGGGGATGCGTCCCGCCTGCCCCAGATTGCGGGGACGGATGCGGGCCAGCTTTTCCCGGGCTTCCAGCGTCAGGCCGGTGAGGGCAGCGTACTCAAAATCCTCCGGGATGAGGGTCTTTTCGTGGCGTGCCACCTCCCGGATCATCCGGTCCTGTCGGGCGATGTAACCGGCGTACTTGATCTCCGTTTCCAGCCGCTCCGCCAGCATGGGGGTGATCTCCTCGCCCCAGCCGATGATGCCCGCCACCAGCGGGTAGCTGATCTCGGGACGGCGCAGCAGCTCCTCGGCAATGCCGCCCTCGGCGGCGGGGGCAAGACCGGCGGCTTCCATGGCGGCGCGCAGGTCTGCGGTGCGCAGATGCGCTTCGTGCAGGCGGCGGCGCTCAGCTTCCAAAATGTTCTGGGTGTGCTGGTACTTTGCCCAGCGGTCATCCTGCACAAGGCCGTATTCCCTGCCGATGGGGGTCAGGCGCTGGTCGGCGTTGTCCTGCCGCAGGGTCAGCCGGTACTCGCTGCGGCTGGTCATCATGCGGTAGGGGTCCATGACGCCCTTGGTCACAAGGTCGTCCACCAGCGTGCCCAGATAGCTGGTGTGCCGGGGCAGCACCAGCTGTTCCTTGCCCAGCGCGTTGCGGGCGGCGTTCAGACCCGCCAGCAGACCCTGCGCGGCGGCTTCCTCGTAGCCGGAGGTGCCGTTGAACTGCCCTGCCCCGTACAGACCCCGCACCACCTTGCTTTCCAGCGTGGCTTCCAGACTGGTGGGGTCTACACAGTCGTACTCGATGGCGTAGGCAGGGCGCATGATCTCCAGATGCTCAAAGCCTTTGATGCTGTGGTAAAAGGCGTTCTGCACGTCCTCCGGCAGGCTGCTGGAGGCACCCTGCAAATACATCTCCTCGGTGTTCTCGCCGCAGGGCTCTACGAACAGCGGATGACGGTCCTTGCCGGAGAAGCGCACCACCTTATCCTCAATGGAGGGGCAGTAGCGCGGGCCGACACCCTCGATCATGCCGCCGTACAGCGGGCTGCGCTGGATATTATCCAGAATGATCTTGTGGGTCTCCGGGTTCGTGTAGGCGATCCAGCATTCCACCTTGTTGTGCATGGGTGCATCGGTCAGGAAGCTGAAGGGCTGCAATTCGCTGTCCGGGTCGCTGGGCTGGCATTCCAGCTTGGAAAAATCAATGCTGCGGCGGTGCACCCGGGCGGGGGTGCCGGTCTTGAACCGGCGCAGCGGCAGACCGGCAGCTTTCAGGCTGTCGGTCAGGGCGTTGGCGGCGTGCATGCCGTCCGGGCCGGACGCATACCACGCATCCCCCACAAAAATTTTGCCGCCGAGGTTCGTGCCGGTGGCCAGCACCACGCACTTGGCGGTGTATTCGCCGTGCAGCTGGGTGACAACGCCCTTCACATGGCCGTTTTCCACTTCCAGCGCCACCACCTCGGCCTGATGGATGGCCAGACCCGGGGTCTGTTCCAGCGCGTGCTTCATGTATTCGTTGTAGCGGCGGCGGTCGGTCTGCACCCGCAGTGCGTGCACAGCGGGGCCTTTGCCCTTGTTCAGCATCCGGCTTTGCAGATAGGTGGCATCTGCCGCCAGACCCATCACGCCGCCCAGCGCGTCCACCTCCCGCACCAGCGTTCCCTTGGCAGTGCCGCCAATGCTGGGGTTGCAGGGCATATTGCCGATGGCGTCCAGACTCATGGTAAAGACGGCGGTTTTTGCGCCCAGCACAGCAGCTGCATGGGCGGCTTCGATGCCCGCATGGCCGGCGCCGATGACGATGACATCATAATCTCCTAAGTGGTTCATATACTTTTGGGTTTCCTCTAACAAATGATTTAAAATGCCCTCCGTTTCACTCTGGGCATATTCAGCGGAAAAATTATTTTTAATTTCGCAAATCTGGAAAATCTGCGGATTTTCCAGATTTGCCTTTTCACGGGAGGGGTCGTAACGGGAAACGGCAGCACCTGAGAGGGCGTACTCTCCTTATTTCCCCACACAGAACCGTTCGAACACCTGTTCGATGACGGCTTCCGAGGCGTTTTCGCCGGTCAGGTCGCAGAGCGCGTCCAGCGCATCATCCACGCAGACCGAAACGGCGTCCAGCCCAAAGCCGCCGGCGGCGGCATCCAGTGCACCGGCTACGGCGTCCCGGGCGCGGAGGGCAGCGGAAAGCTGCCGCTGCCCGGACAGGCTGGCGGCGTGGGGGTCGATGCTGCCCGTGCCCAGCAGCCGCGCCACCGCAGCGGCGATGACCTTGCGGCTCCCCTCTTCCCGGCAGCAGACCGGCAGCACCATGGCAAAATACGGGGCGATAAGCTCTGCATCGAACCGGGTGGGCTTGTCCTCCTTGTTGACAAGGGCGATGGCGGGGCGACCGGCGCAGCGCTGCGCCAGCGCCAAGTCCTCCCGGCTGGGCGGCTCGGAGCCGTCAAAGACAGCAAGGATCAGCCCAGCTTCTTCCAGTTTTTTCCAGCTTCGGCGAATACCCTCTGCTTCGATAGCGTCCTCGGTCTCCCGCAGACCGGCGGTATCGAAGAGGTTCAGCCGGATGTCCCCCAGCTGCACCGCTTGCTCCACCACGTCGCGGGTGGTGCCCGCCACCGGGGTGACGATGGCACGGTCGAAGCCTGCCAGCAGGTTCAGCAAGGTAGACTTGCCCGCGTTGGGGCGTCCCACGATGGCGCAGTCCACGCCCTCGCGCAGCACCGCACCGGCATCGTAGCTGCGGATGAGGGCGTCCAGTTCCTCCCGCACTGCACCCAGCACGGTGCGCAGGTGGGCGGGGTCCAGCTCCGGCACATCCTCCTCCGGGAAGTCCACCCAAGCGGCAAGATGCGCCTGCAGGGCGGTCAGCTGGGCTTTCTGGGCGTTGATCTTTTTCGCCAACGCACCGCCCAGCGCGGCATTTGCCAGCGCTGCCCCCTGCCGCCCGTCTGCCGAGATCAGGTCCATGACCGCTTCCGCCTGCGTCAGGCCCAGCTTGCCGTTCAAAAAGGCGCGGCGGGTGTACTCGCCGGGAGCGGCAGGCTGTGCACCGGCGGCAAGGCAGACTTCCACCAGACGCCGCGCCACCGCGCTGCCGCCGTGGCAGGAAAGCTCCACCACATCCTCGCCGGTATAGCTGTGGGGCGCACGGAAAAACAGGGCAACGCCCTCGTCAAAGGCTTCTTCCCTGTCCACGAAATGCCCGAACAGCGCGGTGTAGCCCTTGGCCTCTTCCACTTTTTTTGCCGGGTTTGCCGGGTGGAACACCCGGGCAGCCACGGCATAGCTCTCTGCGCCAGACAGGCGCACCACGGCAATGCCGCCCGCCCCGGGGGGCGTTGCGATGGCGGCAATGGTCGATCCCTGCATACTGCATCCTTTCCGCGCACCCGTCTTACGGGTGCGCTGTGCTGGTGCGCCCGGCACGGCAGACCTGCCGCAGCGCACACTTTCTGATTTTACAGTTTATTTTACCACGTTTTTGCGCAAAAAGATACACCCGCCGCGCGGTTTTTCCACATCTTCCAAAATGTTTGTGGAAAAAAGGATTGAAAATGGCGGGCAGTATCTGCGAAGTTATCCCTTCCGTCTGCTCACTGCGTTCGCAGCCACCTTCCCCAAGGGGACGGCTTAACTCCCTCAGTCAAAACCTGACGGTTTTGCCAGCTCCCTCGGAGAGGGAGCCTTTGGCATGGCGGGAAAGTTTGCGACTAAACCGCAAAGCTTGCGGGCGTGCCTGCTCCCCCGGGGGGAGCTGTCGCGCAGCGACTGAGGGGCTGCAAATCGGCGGAGCCGGAAAAAACGGTTAAAAGATCTTCACGCCGAACAGGCGTGAATCTTCAGTTTTTTCCGGTGGAGCCCACTTCTTTGGGTTTGTCAAGGGCGAGCAGCCCTTGACCCGTTGCGGGGTGGGTGGAGTCCAGAGGTAGGGAGGGGGGAATCGGAACACCCCTCCCTACCTCTGGCCCAGCGGAGCGTCCCTGCACGCTGAAAGCAAGCAGAAACTTCCCCCGTGGAGCGTGATACCTTCCAAATCTTCCCGGCTGCGGACAAGGCAAAAGCGCCCCGCACTTCCAGTGGAAATGCGGGGCGCTGCATAGTTTTATTGAAACCTGCCGATCACAGCTCGATCTTGCCGAAGCTGAAATCTGCAAAATCGTCCACGCGCTCGGTGCGCTTGGGTGCTACGGGTGCTGCGCTCTCGGCGTCGCGGGGGGCGTAGGTGCGCTCCGGCACACCGGACGGACGCGGGCCGCGGGGTGCACCGCTGCGGTTGCCACGGTAGCCGCCATTGCTGCGGCGCTCACCGCGATAACCGCCGTTGCGGTTGCCGCCGGGACGGCGGCCATTCCGGTTGCCGCCACGGCCACGGCGCTCGCCGTAGGTATTCTCGGTCTGAGCATCCGGTGCGGTGGAGTAGATGACCACGCGGCGGTCACGGCCCTCGCCCTTGCTCTCGCTGCGCACACCCTCCATCTTGCTGATGGCAGAGTGGATGATGCGGCGCTCGTAGGGGTTCATGGGCTCCATGGCAAAGCTGCGGCCGGTCTTGCGTACCTTGGCGCCGATGCGCTGTGCCAGTGCAGTCAGGTCGCTCTCGCGCTTGTCGCGGTAACCTGCAACGTCCAGACCCAGCTTGATGTAATCGCCCTCCAGACGGTTTGCCACAAGGCTTGCCAGATAGGACAGGCTCTCCATGGTCTCGCCACGGCGGCCGATGAGGGCACCCAGCTTTTCACCGTCCAGACGGATGATGGTGGCTTCGCCCTTCTGCACGGCGCTGAAGGTCACGTTCTCCACGCCCATCAGGGTGATGACTTCCCGCAGATAGTCCACGGCGGCCTTCACCTTGGCGTTCTCGTCGATGACGATGGGCACTTCCACCTCTTCTGCCTCCTCGGCAGCTTCGGCGGGCTGCTGGGCAGCAGATGCCTGCTCTGCGGCGGGAGCGGCAGGCTCTGCCACAGCAGCGGGAACTTCCTCTGCCACGGGGGCAGTCTCCTGCACGGGGGCGGCAGTCTCAACAGGCTGCTCTGCCACAACCTCCACCGGCTTTGCGGGCACAGCGGCGGGGGCATCCGGCAGTTCCACGCTCACGCGCACCTTGGCGGGGGTGGTCTTTAAACCCAGAAAACCAGTCTTCTGGGGATATTCCAGCACTTCACGGCTGACATTCTCATCCTCAGCCTGAACACCCAGCAGGGCGCAGGCCTTGGCAAAGGCTTCGTCCACCGTCTTGCCGGTGGATTCCTGTGTACGGATCATAACCGTTTACCTCCCTTGTTACTGTTTATCCTGCTTGTCAAGCTCGCTCAGCGGCACGGTGCGCTCGTCCTTGTAGCGCTCGGCGTCCAGCTGACGGGCATACTCCAGCCGGCGCTTGTTCATCTCGCTGGCGGAAAGGTTCTTTTCCACGCTCTTGCCGGTCTTGGGGTCGGTCACCGTGATGGTGGTGTTCTTCACACCGCGCTTTTCCTGCTTGCGCTTGGCGGCGATCTCCGCTTCCACTTCCTTGCGCATCTTCTCGGGGTCGTAGAACTTGCGCATGACCTGAGTCTGTGCGGTCATGACGATGTTGGAAATGACGTAGTACAGAGAGAATGCCAGCGGGTAGGTAAAGCAGAAGAACAGGTACATCAGCGGCATCATGTACATGGTCAGCTTCATGCTGCCCTGCATCTGCTGGCCGGAGGCCTTCATACTGATGTGGGTGGACAGGAACATGGTAATGACCGACAGCAGCGGCAGCACGATATCCAGAGAAAGCCCCAGCTTCGGGATGCGGGTCAGGTCGATGCCAAAGAAGTTCATGTGCTGGCTGAACTCGGTGATGGTAGCGATCTGCTGTGCGGTAAAGCAGCCCAGCACGCCGCTGTTGCCGGCAACCACCTCGGCGATGATGTTGGTATCGCGGGTGATGGCGGTAAAGGAGATTCCGGCGGCGGTCAGTGCCTCGCCTGCGCTGGCCAGTGCAGCGGCGCTGATGTGGAAAATACGCTCCAGCGGGTTATACACCACGCCGATAACACCGAACATGACAAGGAAATTCAGCAGCATGGGCATGCAGCCGGCCGTGGGCTTATAGCCAAAGTCCTGCTGCAGCTTCATCAGCTCTTCCTGCTGCTTTTCGGGCTTATCCTTGTACTTGGTCTGGATCTCCGCGATCATGGGCTGGAAAGCAGACATTTTCGCCATGCTCTTCTGCTGGCTGGTCTGCAGGGGGATCTTGACGATGTTGATGAGCAGGGTGAAGAGGATGATGTCCCAGCCGTAGTTCGGCAGCAGCTTGTAGATCCACTCCATGACATAGCCGAGAGGACCGCTCAGGATGTAAAAGAAGTTCATACCTTTGTCCATTCTGCCCCGGCTGTGGCCCGGGACGCATTATTTTTTTATCGTAGGACACGCCGCCCACAGTGCAGCGCGTCACAAGAAGCGAAAACTTTATCCCCTATGCCGCTTTTCAAACAGCTTTGCAGGCTGTAAATTGCGGGCAGGGCTTTGCCAGCGGCCGGGCGGCGGCACGGGGTCGTAGCCCCACTTGCCCAGCGGATTGCACCGCGCAATGCGCCATGCGCCCAGCAAAATGCCTTTTACACAGCCGTGGGTCAGGATGGCCTGCATGGTGTAGTTGCTGCAGCTGGGCGAAAACCGGCAGCTGCGGCCGATCCATGGGCTGAGGGTGTACTGGTAGATGCGGATGGGCACGCACAATGCCCTGCGGCAGAGCATTTGCAGCCGGTTCACACGCGGGACTCCGGCTTCTGTTTGCGGGCAGGGGGCACGGTGGCAGGCGGCTTTGCATCCGGGCGCTTTGCCTTATCCGGCAGACCGGCCTGGGCAAACAGCTTTGCCACAACGCTGCTCAGCTGCCAGCTTTTCAGTTTGGGGGTCATGCCCCGGGCCACGAAGATCAGATCATAGCCGCCGATATTGTAATCCAGATGCTCGTCAATCGCAGCCTTCATCACGCGGCGGGCGCGGTTGCGCTGCACGGCGTGGCCGATCTTTTTGGTGGCGGTCAGACCCACCCGGGTGTTGCGGCCCCGGGTCTTGAGCACATACAGTACCAGTGCCGGGTTCACATAGGACTTGCCGCGGGCGTACACACGGCCAAACTCGCTGTTGCGGCGGATCGGACGATAACGCATAACATCGGCACCTCCTTTCGTCCGGGTGCACATAGGTGCACTCTTTAGCCAGTATATCAAAAATTTTTGCAGTTTAAAAGCCCATCCGGGCATTTTTACGAAAAAACTTTTGACGGGTAAAAAAATAAGACCGCCAATGGGATATCAGCGGTCTTTTGTGCGCATATTCATTTCTGCGCCGGATCTCACCTGCAAGGCAGAGATCAGACAGTCAGGCTCTTGCGGCCCTTTGCACGGCGAGCATTGATGACCTTACGGCCGTTCTTGGTGCTCATGCGGGTCAGAAAGCCATGAACTTCCTTGCGCTGACGCTTCTTGGGCTGAAAAGTTCTCTTCATGGTTGTATCCTCCGTAAAAACTTATCCCCGGTATGGGGTCTTGATCGGTCCCAGATTGGGGACAGGCTTGCAATTCAACAGTATATCGCATAGTATGACGTTCTGTCAAGCATTTTTTTCAGTTTTCTGCAAACTTTTTTCTGATTTTTCTGTTAAAAGCTTTTCAACTTTTTCACCATTTTGCTGTGGAAAACTTTTTTCTACCAGATATTGTGGTCTTTTTGGCGTGTTTCCACAAGGGCGCTGCGGGGGCTTATCTTATGTATTATAAATTACATTATAGTAATATAGACGCAGGGAGATTTTTGTGGTATACTAACATGGTATCAGCAGCATTGTTGAAAACTTCGACCGATTCAATGGAGTGGATGTTTTATGGATTCTTTCAAGGACGTTTTAGAAGCGGCCCAGATGTACTGCAAGGCGCAGATGGCCGAGCCAACGTACAATCTCTATATCGACGGGTTGGAGCCCATCAGCTTTGAGGACTCCAGCCATATCACCCTGTCGGTGCGCAACGATTTTATCTGCAAGATCGTCACCGACCGGTACCTCGGCCTGCTCAAGGAGGCCTTCAAGTCCGTGCTGGGCTTTGATGTGGACATCACCCTTGTGGTGCCCAGCACCCCGCCCCACGAGGTAGTGCTGGCCCAGCAGTACGAGGCAAACCCCGCCTCCCCGCAGGGCAACTACGAGTTCACCTTCGAAAACTTCATCAAGGGGCCGTCCAACCAGTTTGCGTTTGCTGCTGCGCAGGCTGTGGCGGCAAACCCCTCCGGGGCCTATAACCCCCTGTTCATCTACGGCGGCTCCGGTCTGGGCAAGACCCATCTGCTGACCGCCATTCAGACCGAGATCAAGCGCACCCACCCCGATTTCGTCATCATGTATGTCACCTGTGAGCAGTTCACCAACGAGCTGATCGCCGCCATCCGCGCCGGCAGCACCGAGGACTTCCGCATGAAGTACCGTGTAGCAGACCTTTTGCTGGTGGACGATATCCAGTTCATCGCGGGCAAGGAGTCCACGCAGGAAGAATTCTTCCACACCTTCAACTCCCTGCACGACGCCCACAAGCAGATCGTCATCGCTTCCGATCGCCCCGCCAAGGAGATCAAGAGCCTGGAGGAGCGGCTGCGCACCCGCTTTGAGTGGGGTCTGACCGCCGATGTGCAGCCGCCGGATTTTGAGACCCGGGTTGCCATCGTGAAGCGCAAGGCAGAGCTGCTGCATCTGGACCTGCCCGAGGACGTGGCAGAGTTCATTGCCAACCACCTGAAAAACAACATCCGCCAGCTGGAAGGCGCAGTGAAAAAGCTGAACGCCTATTATATGCTGGAGGGCATCCAGCCGGTGATCAGCGTGGCGCAGAACGCCATCAAGGATATCCTCAACGAGACCCAGCCGGTACCGGTGACCATCGAAAAGATCATCGGCGAGGTGTCCCGCACCTTCAACGTGTCCCCTGCCGACATCCGGGGCACCAAGCGCAACGCCAACGTGGCTTCCGCCCGGCGCGTTGCCATCTATATCCTGCGGGAGGTCACCGGCATGAGCATGGAGGAGATCGGGCGGGAATTCTCCGGCCGCGACCACTCCACCATCGTCTACTCCCTCAAGACCATGGAGCGGGACATGAAGAACGACCAGCATCTGCGGGAGACCGTGAGCGATATCATCAAAAACGTGAAGGCATAAACCGGGGAAAACCGGGCAAAAGTCATACTCATTTCAGGGTGTGACCCCAAAATATGGGGAGAAAACGGAACAAAAGGGGGAAAATAAGCCTATATCTTGTGGCAAAAAGGCGAAGCTTTCCACACTTTCCACTTAGTTTTCAACATTTAACATCAGTTCTTCACATCGGCTGTGGAAAGAAACACCGTTCCCCACCTTTCAACATTTCCTTCACGAGCCTTCCACATCCCGGTGGAAAGCCAAAGCCCCGCTTCCCGGCAAGACATTTCCGGGTTTTCAACATCTTCCCCACCCCCTACTACGGTTACTACAACAAGTTCAATATATTACTGCCTTCCGGCAGCAGCCCAAAGGGCAGGGATCAAGCCGGAAGTGTGAAAAAAGGAGAGATACTGTTTTGAACATCGTCTGCGATAAAACGCTGCTCAGTGCAGCCATCGACGGCGTTTCCAAAGCTGTCACCATGCGCTCGTCCATCCCAGTGCTGGAGGGCATTCTGCTGAAGGCCGAGGGCTTTCAGCTCACCCTGATCGGCTATGATCTGGAAATGGGCATCGTGACCACCATCGAAGCCAACATCAAAGAACCCGGTGAGATCGTGCTGAATGCAAAACTGCTCAGCAGCATGATCAGCCGGATGCCGGCAGGTCAGATCAGCATCGTGGCGGCGGATAATGGCAAGACCACCATCCAGAGCGGCGTGGCACAGTTCGAGATCCAGTCCATGCCGGCTACCGATTTCCCGGATCTGCCCAACACCGGCGCGGAGCAGACCCTGACCATCAAGACCGGCGTGCTGCGGGACATGATCGACCGCACCCTGTATGCCGTCAGTCAGGACGAGAAAAAACCCGCCCACACCGGCGAACTGTTCGAGATCGAACTGGACAAGCTGACCATTGTAGCGCTGGACGGCTACCGTCTGGCTATTGTGGAGCGCCCCATCACTGCCGTGAAGGATATCCGCATCATCGTGCCCAGCAAGACCATGACCGAGGTGTCCCACCTGCTGGCCAACGACGATGAAGAGGATGTGCACATCAGTGCGAACCGCCGCTATGTGGTGTTCACCACCGCCGGTTACACCATCATGAGCCGCCTGATCGAGGGCGAATTCCTGAATTACCGCAACGTCATCCCCGCCGGAAGCCGCACCCGGGTGACCATCGACACCAAGGACTTCATCTCCACCATCGAGCGCGCTTCCCTGATTATTACGGAGCGTTTAAAAAATCCCCTCCGCATCTCCTTTACAGAGGGTAAAGTTGTGGTGCGCTGCCAGACAAACCTCGGCCGCGTGGTGGACGAGTTCAGCGCTGCCTGCGAGGGCGACGAGGTGGAGATCGGCTTCAATAACCGCTATCTGCTGGATGCGCTGCGCAACGCCCGCACCGAGCAGGTGCGCATGGAGATCAGCGGCCCGTTGAGCCCGGTGAAGGTGCTGCCGGTAGAGGGCAACGACTTTTTGTATCTGGTACTGCCGGTACGCTTTAAAAACGACTAAGGAGCGCGTTTTATGCAGAAGATTTTGATTCATACCGAGTTTATCAAGCTGGATGCCCTGCTCAAATTTGCCGGTCTGTGTGAGACCGGCGGCGAAGCCAAGGAGCTGGTGCAGGGCGGTGCTGTGAAGGTGAACGGCGAGGTGTGCACCATGCGGGGCAAAAAGTGCCGCGCCGGAGACGTCATCGAGCTGGACGGGCAGAGCGTAGAGATCGGGCAGGGTCAGTAAATGCGTCTGCTTTCGCTGGAAGTACAGAACTATCGCAATATTTGTGCGGCACGGCTGGAGCCCGGCCGGGAGCTTACCGTCATCTGCGGCAACAACGGGCAGGGCAAGACGAACCTTCTGGAAGCTATCTGGCTGCTGACCGGCGGCAAAAGCTTCCGGGGCGGCAAGGATGCCGAGCTTGTGCGCCGGGGAGAAGCATTTGCGGTGCTGGAAGCCGATACCCAGCGGGACCGGCCAGAAGGCTGTGAGCCCGCCGAGCCTGCCCACATCCGCATGACCGTGGGCACCCCGGAAGCCGCAAAGCCCGGCCGCTATGCGGCAGTAAACGGCGCAGCGCCCAAGCGGGCGGCGGCGCTGGCAGGCAGCTTTCCGGCGGTGGTGTTCGACCCCGGCCACCTGAGCCTTGTCAAGGGGGCTCCGGAAGGGCGGCGCAAGTTTCTGGACGCTGCGCTGTGCCAGCTGTACCCCGGGTATCTGGCCAGCTACCGCCGCTATGTGCGGGTGTTGCAGCAAAAAAATGCGCTGCTGCGCCACTCTGCAACCGGGCAGGAACGTCCCTACGCGGAAAAGCGCACCCTGCTGGAGGTGCTCAACACCGAACTTGCCGCACAGGGCGAAGCCTTGCAGCAGCGGCGGCGGGAGTATCTGAAACTGCTGGCTCCCCGCGCCTGTGCCAACTACGCGGAGCTTTCCCACGGGGCAGAACGGATGAGCATCCGCTATGCCGCCCAGTTTGCGCCGGGCGGGCTTGCCGACCTGCTGCGTCAGCGGCAGGAGGAGGAGCTGCGCGCCGGGCAGAGCCTGTGCGGCATCCACCGCGAGGACTTGGAGCTGCTGCTGGACGACCAGCCCGCCCGGGTGTATGCCAGTCAGGGACAGCAGCGCAGCGTGGTGCTGAGCCTGAAAATGGCCGAAGCTGCGGCGGCGGCGCAGATCACCGGGGAGCACCCGGTACTGCTGCTGGATGATGTGCTGAGCGAGCTGGACGAAGGGCGCAAGCAGTATCTGCTCACCTGCATGAAAGAAAAGCAGACCTTTGTGACCAGCTGCGATGACACGGACTTTTTAAAGACCGACGGCGAGGTGTACCGCATGGACGGCGGGGTGCTGAACCGGGTTTGACAGCATGGATAAATGTTGTAAGCAATACTGCATAAAAGCTGCATTTTCGTGGGCTTTATGCAAACAAAAGACACGGGAGAAAATACAGTATGTATATTCATCTGGGGCGGGACTATGTCCTGAACGACCGTGACATCATTGGTATCTTTGATCTGGAGACCACCACCATCTCCCCCCGGGGGCGGGAGTTTTTGAACTACGCCCAGAAGAATGGGGCGGTGGTCAGCCTTTCGGACGAGCTGCCCCAGTGCTATGTGCTGGCAGACGGAGGGCTGGTGGATGCGGTGTATCTTTCGGAGCTGTCCAGCGCCGCCATGCGCCGCAGAGCGCAAAAGATGGTGGAGTGAAATTTGCGGAAAACGGGCGGAAGATCCACAGAAAAAAGAGGGATGGGAAAGCCCCGGAACTGCCCGGAAAGCCGCACCGTGCCAGCCGGAACGCCCTCTGCGGGCAGCGCGTGAAAACACAACAAAACGGCGAGAAAAAAGTACACCATGGTGTACCGGTTCCCGCTTTGCTATAATTTGAAAAAACAAACGCAAAAATGAACAAAAGGGAGAAAGGATATGGCAGAAGAAATCATTACCAGTACAAATGCCGATACCGTAACCGACCACGAGTATAACGCCAGCGAGATCCAGGTGCTGAAGGGTCTGGAGGCGGTGCGCAAGCGCCCGGGTATGTATATCGGCTCCACCGGTGAGCGCGGTCTGCATCATCTGGTGTACGAGATCGTGGACAACGCCATTGACGAGGCGCTGGCGGGTTACTGCGACCACATCGAGGTCAAGATCCTGAAGGATAACATCATTCAGGTCACCGATAACGGACGCGGCATCCCCGTGGACATTCAGGCCGACACCGGTCTGCCTGCCGTCACCGTGGTGTACACCATCCTGCACGCCGGCGGCAAGTTCGGCGGCGAGAATTCCGGCTACAAGGTGGCCGGCGGCTTGCACGGCGTGGGCGCTTCGGTGGTCAACGCCTGCTCTGAGTGGCTCACTGTCAACGTGCGCCGCGACGGCAAGGAGTACGAGCAGACCTTCCGGCGCGGCGACCCGGACGGCGACCTCAAGTGCATCGGCACGGTAGCCGAGGGCGTCACCGGCACCCGGGTCACCTTCAAACCCGACCCGGAAATGTTCAAGGACACCACCGTCTACGACTTCGACACGCTGGAAAAGCGCCTGCGGGAGGAAAGCTTCCTGAACGCCGGTGTCAAGATCACTCTGACTGATGAGCGTCAGCTGTACACCCCCGTGCTGGAGGATGGGCAGGAGGGCGACCCCTGTTACCGCTCCGAGGTCATGTGCTACGAGGGCGGCATCAAGAGCTTTGTCACCTATCTGGGCGAAAAGCGCAAGCTGGAAGTGCTGCACCCCAACGTCATCTACCTCAAGGGGCAGACCAACCGCGGCGTGGCGGAGATCGCTTTGCAGTACAATTCCAGCTACAACGAGCTGCTTCTGAGCTTTGCCAACAACGTCAACACCCCGGACGGCGGCACCCACGAAGAGGGCTTCAAGGCCAGCCTGACCCGCGTGTTCAACGACTACGGCCGCAGCCACGGCCTGCTGAAGGACAAGGACGAGAACCTGTCCGGTGCAGACGTGCGCGAGGGTCTGATCTGCGTCATCTCGGTCAAGCTGCAGGAGGCCGAATTTGAAGGCCAGACCAAGGCAAAGCTGGGCAATACCGAGATCCGTACCCTCGTTTCCAACATGGTCTACTCCAAGCTGATGGAGTTCTTTGAGGAGAACCCCGGCGTGGCAAAGGCCATTTTTGAAAAAGCCACACAGGCCGCCCGCGCCCGCGCCGCCGCCAAAAAGGCCCGCGAACTGGTGCGCCGCAAGAGCGCACTGGAGACCAGCCGGATGCCCGGCAAGCTGGCTGACTGCCGCGAAAAAGACCCCAGCCGCACCGAGATCTTCATCGTCGAGGGCGACTCTGCAGGCGGCTCTGCCAAGATGGGACGCGACTCTGCCATTCAGGCCATCCTGCCGCTGTGGGGCAAGATGCTGAACGTGGAAAAGGCCCGCGCCGATAAAATTTACGGCAACGACAAGCTGATGCCGGTGGTGCTGGCGCTGGGCTGCGGCATCGGCGACGAATTCGATATCTCCAAGCTGCGGTACGACAAGGTGTTCATCATGGCCGATGCGGACGTGGACGGCTCCCACATCTGCACCCTGATGCTGACCTTCTTCTTCCGCTATATGCGTCCCCTCATCGAGCAGGGTCATGTGTATGTGGCACAGCCGCCCCTGTTCAAGGTGCAGAAGGGCAACACCATCAAGTACGCCTATAACGACGCGGAAATGGCCATCCTCTCGCAGGAGATGCCCGGCGCAAAGGTGAACCGCTACAAGGGCCTTGGTGAGATGAACCCCGAGCAGCTGTGGGAGACCACCATGAACCCAGACAACCGGGTCATCGTGCAGATCACCATCGAGGATGCCGAAAAGGCTGACGAAGCTTTTACCATCCTGATGGGCGATCAGGTGGAGCCCCGCCGCCGCTTTATCGAGACCAACGCCCAGTACGCAAAGCTGGACGTGTAAGACACGGAGGAACAAATGGAAGAAGATTATGTGATGATACCGGGCAGCGGAACCAAAAAGATCATCCGCGACGTCAAAAAGGAGATCGAAACGGCCTTCCTGGATTATTCCATGTCGGTCATCGTGTCCCGCGCCCTGCCCGATGTGCGGGACGGCTTGAAACCCGTCCACCGCCGCATCCTGTACACCATGCATGAGCGCGGCAACGACCCCAGCCATGCATACCGCAAATCCGCCGATACCGTCGGTGCGGTGCTGGGCTCTTACCACCCCCACGGCGACGCATCGGTCTACGACGCCATGGTACGTCTGGCACAGGACTTCTCGCTGCGCTATCCGCTGGTGGATGGTCAGGGTAACTTTGGTTCTGTGGACGGCGACCCCCCGGCTGCTTATCGTTACACCGAGGCCCGCATGAGCCGCATGGCGGTGGAGATGCTGACCGATATCGAGAAGGACACCATCGACTGGGACCCCAACTTTGACGAGACCAAAAAGGAGCCCAGCGTGCTGCCCTGCCGCTTCCCGAACCTGCTGGTCAACGGCAGTCAGGGTATCGCGGTCGGTATGGCTACCAACATCCCGCCCCACAACCTGAGCGAGGTCATTGACGGCTGCATCGCCTATATCGATGACCCGGATATCGACCTGCCCGGCCTGATGGAGCACATCAAGGGCCCGGACTTCCCCACCGCCGGCATCATCATGGGACGCAGCGGCATCCGCGCCGCCTACGCCACCGGCCGCGGCAAGATCACCCTGCGCGGCCGCGCCACCATTGAGGAGACCAAAAACGGCCGCACCCAGATCGTCATTACCGAAATTCCCTATATGGTCAACAAGGCACGCCTCATCGAGCACATGGCAGACCTTGTCAAGGAAAAGCGCATCGAGGGCATCACCGGCCTGAACGATGAGACCAACCGCAAGGGTATGCGCATCGTGGTGGATGTCCGCAAGGACGCCAATGCACAGGTCATCCTGAACCAGCTGTACCAGTACACCCAGCTGCAGGACACCGTGGGCGTCATTATGCTGGCCATCGACCACAAGGTGCCCAAGGTGCTCACCCTGAAGCAGATGCTGCAGAAGTATGTGGAATTTCAGGATGAGGTGGTGCGCCGCCGCACCCAGTACGACCTGAAAAAGGCCAAGGAGCGCGCCCACATTCTGGAAGGCCTGAAGAAGGCTACCGATATCGTGGACGAACTCATCGCCACCATCCGCGCCTGCAAGGGCGGCATGGCAGAAGCCAAAGCTGCCATCATGGAGCAGTTCGGCTTTGACGACCCGCAGGCAGACGCCATCGTCAAGCTGCAGCTGGGTCGTCTGGCTGGTCTGGAAATCCTGAAGATCGAGGAAGAGCTGGCAAGTCTGCAGGCCAAGATCGAGGACTGGGAAGCTATTCTGGCCGATGACGCCCGGGTGCTTGCCATCGTCAAGGACGAGCTGCTGGAAATGAAGAAGCGCTTCGGCGACGAGCGCCGCACCGAGATCCAGTCCGTGACCGGTGAGGTGGATATCGAGGATCTGATCGCCGAGGAGCAGTGCGTCTACACCCTGACCGAGGCCGGTTATATCAAGCGTCAGCTCAAGGCCACCTATCAGGCACAGCGCCGCGGCGGACGCGGCATCTCCGGCATGACCCGCAAGGAAGAGGATATCGTGCAGGAGATGTTCGTAGGCTCTACCCACGACTATGTGCTCTTTGTCACCGACCGTGGCCGCCTGTTCCGCATCAAGGGCTACACCATCGCCGAGGGCAGCCGCACCAGCAAGGGCATGAACATCGTCAACCTGCTGCAGCTGGCGGAGGGCGAAAAGGTCACCAACATGATCTGCCAGAGCAAGGACGCTGAGCAGTCGGGCGGCTATGTGACCATGGTCACCAAGCAGGGTCTCATCAAGCGCACCCCGCTGGAACAGTACGCCAACATCCGCAAGAGCGGCCTGATCGGCATTGCCCTGAACGAGGGCGATGCGCTGGCATGGACCCGCCTGACCTCCGGCCACGATATGCTCATCGTTGCCACCCGCAACGGTCAGGCCATCCGCTTCAACGAGGAAGACGCCCGCCCGATGGGCCGTAACGGCCACGGCGTGCGCGCCATCCGTCTGGCGGAGGGCGATGAAGTTGTCGGCGTGTGCATCTGCCGCGAGGGCGGCACGGTGCTGACCGTGACCGAGAACGGCAAGGGACGCCGCTCGGATATCGACACCTATCGCATCACCGCCCGCGGCGGCAAGGGCATCCGCAACTACGATGTGAGCCGCGACAAGGTTGCCGCCGTGAAGATCGTGGACGATGTGGATGATGTGCTGCTGAGCAGTCAGGAGGGCATCATCATCCGTCTGCACGCCAACGAGATCCCGCTGCAGAGCCGCTACGGCTCCGGCGTGCGGGTGATGCGTCTGGGCGAGAACGACAAGGTGATGGTGCTGGCACGCACCGACCACGACGATGAAGCACAGACCGAGAAGATCGACGCTTCTGAGGCCGATGCCGAGCCCACCGCCGAGCAGCTGGCCGAGATGGAAGCTGCCGACGCAGCCGCCGCCACCGAAGCCCCGGAGGCAGACCCGGAAGAGAAGGAATAAGGCGCTGAGGGCAGGCTGAAACTCCCTCAGTCAAAACCTGACGGTTTTGACAGCTCCCTCTGGGAGGGAGCCTCTGGCGCGTCCGCAAACTTTGCACTTTAGCCGGAAACTTTGTCGCTATGCCAAAGGCCCCATCTTAGAGGGGGCTGTCGCCGAAGGCGACTGGGGGAGTTCAGCCCGCTGCCATTCAGCGCAAACTTTTCCTAAAGCGGAGCACATTAAAAATCGTTTCACCGTCAGGTTTGTCTGGACTTCCCCTTGAAACTGTGCTAGAATAAACGAAATCACAATACCCGTGGGGGAGTAGCAGGCGCTTTGCAGAGCGCAGCAAGTCAACATAATGACCGCTTTCCGGTCTGGCTTGCTTTCATTTGCGAGACTCATGTGTTTTGGTGCGTGTTTGCTGCGCCCGTGCACATGGAGTGGATCTCAAAAAATCACCCGGTCCCGGACGTACAATGCGCCCGGGGCCGGGTTTTGTTTTGTTTTGGATTACGGTCAACAAACAGGAGGCAGACAGAATGGAATGGAGTTTTGTATTTTTTCTCAACAGCGTTTTGCTGGGCGTGGGGCTGGCGATGGATGCGTTTTCGGTGTCCATGGCAAACGGTCTGCACGACCCAAAGATGACGAAAAGCAGCATGGTGAAGATCGCGGGCACCTTCGGCATTTTTCAGGCCGCAATGCCCATGATCGGCTGGGTGTGCGTGCATACCATCGTGGAGCTGTTTGCGTCCTTTGAGACCCTGATCCCGTGGATCGCGCTGGCACTGCTGGGCTACATCGGCGGCAAGATGCTGCTGGACGGCATCCGGGGCGAGGAAGCCGAGGAAGCGGCGCAGCTCAGCGCCGGAGCACTGTTCATGCAGGGTGTGGCTACCAGCATCGATGCCCTTTCGGTGGGCTTCACCATCTCGGAATATGGCTGGCTGATGGCACTTACCGCTGCCATCATCATTGCGGTGGTCACCTTCATCCTCTGCATGGCGGGCCTGCGCATCGGCAAAAAGTTCGGCACACAGCTTTCCGGCAAGGCCAATATTCTGGGCGGTGTCATCCTCATCGGCATCGGGCTGGAAATCTTCATCACCGGGGTGTTCTGAATATCAAAAGCCCGGAGCGTCTGCGGACACTCCGGGCTTTTGATATAGTCTTTGTTCCCCGTGGAACAATTTGGCTTATTTCACGTTTTCCGGCTCAAAAAAGTCGGCGTATTCCTCGGTCAGCTTGCTGCCAAGGCGGCGGATGCCGCCGTACAGGTGGCGCTCCACCAGCGGCTCAAAGGCGGCAAGGTCGCACCGCTCGATGGCGTTCAGCAGGTTGCGGTGGTCGGCGATCACCTCGTCCAGCCCGCCGGTGGTCATGGTGTCCAGCATACGGAACCGGCTGTAATCGGCGTGGGCGTTCTGTAAGGTACTCCACAGGTACATCTTGTCCATGGCGGCAAACCATGTTTCATGCAGGCGGCAGTCCATCTCGTACAGTTTGTTGAAGTCCGGGGTCTCGGCGCGGGCAAGGGCTTCGTAGGCGTCCACCCGCGCACGGATCTGCGCCCGCTGCGCCGGGGTGGCGTTGGGGGCAAAATCCCGCAGAATGCGCCCCTCCACGGCGGTGCGCTCGTAGATCAGTTCGTCCACGATGCGCCGGTTCAGCCGGGTGACGGTGGTGCCCTTATAGGGCACGATGCGCACCAGCCCGTTTTCCTGCAATTTTTGCAGCACCACCCGGATCAGGGAGCGCGGCGCACCGAACCGGGCGCACAGCGGGTTCTCGCTCAGCGAAGAGCCGGGACGGATGGTCAGGTCGATGATCTCCCGCTCCAGCACGGCGTAAATTTCGGCATCAGTCTTGTATTGCTGTTCCATATCACTCACCTAATTCCAAAAACTCCTTCCACGGTGCGGCGGCGGGCAGGGGCAGAGAAAAGGCCATGGGCTTACCGGTGTCCGGGTGCACAAAGCGCAGCCCGCAGCTTTGCAGGGCAATGCTGCCCTTCTGGCGGCTGCCGTATTTGCCGTCGCCGTACAGCGGGTGCCTGCGGGAAGCAAACTGCACCCGGATCTGATGGGTGCGCCCGGTGTGCAGGGTGATCGCTGCAAGGCAGCTCTCCCCTGCCGTGGCAAGGATGCGGTATTCCAGCACCGCTTCCCGCACCCCCTTGCGGGGACGGCTGACCGGGAACACCCTGCCCTTGCGGCTGTCCTTGAACAGGTAGTCCCGCAGCACCCCGGCGGCGGGCAGCTGCGCGTCCGGCGCACCGGCAATGATCGCGCGGTACTGCTTGACGAACTGCGGCGCGGTAGCTTTGCCCTCGGCGCGGCCATCCTGCACGGCGTAGGCGTCCTGACTTTGGGTCACCTGACGGCTCAGGGCGGCGGCAGCCGCCGGGGTGCGGGCATAGACCATCAACCCGGACACACCAGTGTCCAACCGGTGCACCACCCCCACAAAGGCATCAGGTGCGTTCCAGTGCGCCCGCAGCGCGGCGGGCACGCCCTCCTCGCTGGAAAGCCCGGCGGGCTTGTCCAGCACCACAAGGGCGGCGTCCTCGTATAAGATCACAGCTTGCCCTCGGCCAGCAGAGCTTTCAGCTTCAGGATGCCCGCAATGGTCTTGCCGTCCTTGATCTCGCCGCTCATGACCATCTGATACGCCTTTTCCAGCGGCACCCGGTCGGGGGTCAGAAACTCGTCCGCATCAAGGTGCATCTTGGTCTCGTGCAGACCGGTGGCTACCCAAGTATAGATGACCTCGGTATCGTAGCCCACGGTGGGGTAGAACTCGCCCAGCGAGATGTAGTTGTCAGCGGTCAGGCCGCACTCCTCTTCCAGTTCCCGCTTGGCGGCTGCAAAGGGGTCCTCGCCCTTTTCCAGCTTACCGGCGGGCAGCTCCCACAGCTGCTGCTGCATGGCATAGCGGAACTGCCGCACCATGCAGATGGTGCCGTCTGCAAAATAAGGCAGGATGCAGGCGCCGCCGTGGTGATGCACCACCTCGCGGGTAGCGGTCTTGCCGTTTTCCAGCAGTGCGGTGTCCTTGGTCAGGGTGATGACCCGCCCCTCGAACAGGGTCTCGCTGGAGAGAGTTTTTTCAAAGTGTACTGTATCGTTCATTTACCTTACGCCCCTTTTCCGGCGCTGCGCCGGTTTTATGCTCTCAGTTTACGGCAAAGTGCGGTTTGTTGTCAATAAAGATATGATAAATACAAGAGGGCGGGACGATTTGGAATGGCCTCCGCTTGCGCTCTGGCCATGTTCAGCGGAAAGAATATTTATAATTTCGCAATTCTGGAAAATCTGCGGATTTTCCAGAATTGCCTTTTCACGGGAGGGGTCGTAACGGCAAACGGCATTTGCAGCGCTGCTTTCTGCGAAAGCGCGGCGCTGGGGGCGTGCCAGCTCCCCCTCGGGGGAGCTGTCGCGTAGCGACTGAGGGGTTATAGATGGAGAAGCGAAAAAAGCGTTAAAGCGATAGCGCCGACTGGCGCAGCGCTAGCTTTTTTGTGCTTCGACTTCTTCTTTAGGATTGTCAAGGGCGTGCAGCCCTTGGCCCGTTGCGGGGTGGGTGGAGTCCAGAGGTAGGGAGGGGGGACTCGGAACACCCCTCCCTGCCTCTGGCCCAGCGGAGCGTCCTTGCACGCTGACGGCAGACAAAAACTTTCCATCCAAACCGTCAGGTTTTGACTGAGGGAGTTCCCTCTTGCGAAAAAAATCACAATTTCTGGAAGCGACGGTGGGCAAAAACCGAAAATCTGCATCACTGCTTGCTTTAGCGCACTAAAGAAAGTACAAAACCGCTAAAAAATTTCTTAATTTTTGGTGCGTTTGTCGGGCGGTTTGCGTTTACTTTATTGCCGGAATCTGCTATTATAGTATACAAGCAATAGTGCCTTTTATGGGGTTCTCCGGTCCCAGCGGGCATATTGCCCCGCGCAAAAGGTACCAAATTCTGAATAATGGAGGAAGAAAAATGCCTAGAGCAAAGCAAACTATGGATGGCAATACCGCTGCCGCCCATGTAGCGTATGCCTACACGGACGTGGCTGCCATCTACCCCATTACCCCGTCTTCTCCGATGGCTGACTCTGTGGACCAGTGGTCCGCAGCCGGCCAGAAGAACATCTTCGGCAATCAGGTCAAGGTCGTCGAGATGGAATCTGAGGCCGGCGCCGCTGGCGCTGTGCACGGCTCTCTGGGTGCAGGTGCTGTTACCACCACCTTCACCGCTTCTCAGGGCCTGCTGCTGATGATCCCCAACATGTACAAGATCGCTGCTGAGCAGCTGCCCTGCGTGTTCGATGTTTCTGCACGTACCGTTGCTACCCAGTCCCTGAACATCTTCGGTGATCACAGCGACGTTATGGCTTGCCGCCAGACCGGCTTTGCAATGCTGGTCGAGAGCAGCGTGCAGGAAGTTATGGATCTGTCCCCTGTCGCACATCTGTGCGCCATTGAGGGCAAGGTTCCCTTCCTGAACTTCTTCGATGGCTTCCGTACCTCTCACGAGTACCAGAAGATCGAGAAGTGGGACTACGCTGATCTGAAGGAAATGTGCAACATGGAGGCTGTCGAGGAGTTCCGCAAGAAGGCTCTGAACCCCGAGAACCCCAAGATGCGCGGCTCCCACGAGAACGGCGACGTGTTCTTCCAGCACCGCGAGGCCTGCAACAGCGTTTACAACGCTCTGCCGGCTGTTGTTGAGAAGTACATGGCTAAGATCAACGCAAAGCTGGGCACCAACTACGATCTGTTCAACTACTACGGCGCAGCCGATGCTGACCGCGTGATCGTGGCTATGGGTTCCATCTGCGACGTTGCTGACGAGGTCATCGACTACCTGAATGCCAAGGGCGAGAAGGTCGGTATCATCAAGGTCCGCCTGTACCGTCCTTGGGTGTCCTCCGCTCTGCTGAAGGTCCTGCCCAAGACCGCCAAGAAGGTGGCTGTGCTGGACCGCACCAAGGAGCCCGGCTCTCTGGGCGAGCCCCTGTATCTGGATGTTGCCGCTACCCTGCGTGAGGCTGGCCTGAACGATATCGTTCTGACCGGCGGCCGCTACGGTCTGGGCAGCAAGGACACTCCCCCGTCCTCCATCTTCGCTCTGTACAAGGAGCTGGAGAAGGATCAGCCGAAGGAGCGTTTCACTCTGGGTATCACCGATGACGTCACCTTCCTGTCCCTGCCCGAGGTCAAGCCCGCTCCCATCACCGCAGCTGCTGGCACCAAGGAGTGCAAGTTCTGGGGTCTGGGCGGCGACGGCACCGTCGGCGCAAACAAGAACTCCGTCAAGATCATTGGCGACCATACCGACAAGTATGTTCAGGCATACTTCCAGTATGACTCCAAGAAGACCGGCGGCGTGACCATCAGCCACCTGCGTTTCGGCGACAAGCCCATCCGCAGCCCCTACTACATCAACCAGGCTGACTTCGTGGCCTGCCACAACCCCGCTTACATCCACATGGGCATGAAGATGGTCCAGGATGTCAAGCCCGGCGGCGTGTTCATGATCAACTGCCAGTGGTCCGATGAGGAGCTGGGCCAGCACCTGAACGCCGAGGCAAAGAAGTATATCGCTGACAACAACATCCAGCTGTATACCATCAATGCTATCGATAAGGCTATCGAGATCGGCATGGGCAAGCGCACCAACACCATCCTGCAGTCTGCATTCTTCAAGCTGGCTGACGTCATGCCTATCGATGACGCCATCAACTTCATGAAGCAGGCCGCTCAGAAGAGCTACGGCAAGAAGGGCCAGGACGTCGTTGAGATGAACTGGAAGGCCATTGACGCAGGCGTTGACGCTATCCACAAGGTAGACGTGCCCGCATCTTGGTCCAACCCCGAGGCTGATCCCGCACCCAAGGCTCTGGCTGGCCGTCCGGAACTGGTCAAGCAGATCCGCGACGTCATGGAGCCCATTGCCCGTATGGACGGCGACAGCCTGCCTGTTTCCTCCTTCGTGGCAAATGCAAACGGCGAGTGGGAGCAGGGCGCTTCTGCATACGAGAAGCGCGGCACCGCTGTCAACGTCCCCGAGTGGGATGCTGCAAAGTGCGTTGGCTGCAACCAGTGCGCATTCGTGTGCTCTCATGCAACCATCCGTCCCTTCCTGCTGACTGCTGACGAGCTGGCAGCTGCTCCTGCCCAGACCAAGAGCCGCGATAACAAGCTGACCCCCGAGTACAAGTTTGTTATGGCTGTTTCTCCGCTGGACTGCATGGGCTGCGGCGAGTGCGTCACCGTCTGCCCCACCAAGGCTATCACCATGGTTCCTCAGGACAGCCAGGCCGATCAGCAGGCAGTCTTTGACTACTGCGTGGCCAACATCTCCAAGAAGGCTACCAAGATGGCCGATGACACCGTCATGGGCTCTCAGTTCAACCAGCCCCTGCTGGAGTTCTCTGGCTCCTGCGCAGGCTGTGCTGAGACCTCTTACGCTCGCCTGATCACTCAGCTGTTCGGCGAGAAGATGTACATCTCCAACGCTACCGGCTGCTCCTCTATCTGGGGCGGCACCGCTTCCATCTCTCCGTACACCGTCAACAAGGACAGCGGCCATGGTCCTGCATGGTGCAACTCCCTGTTCGAGGATAACGCAGAGCATGGTCTGGGCCTGTACATCGGCCAGAAGACCATCCGCGAGAACCTGATCAAGGAGATCGCAGAGGTTGCTGGTTCCGACAAGGCTTCTGCTGAGCTGAAGGCTGCTTACGAGCAGTTCATCGCAACCAAGAACAACACCAAGGCCAACGACGAGCCCGCAAAGGCCCTGATCGCTGAGCTGGAGAAGGCTGCTGCTGCCGGCTGCGAGAAGTCTGCAGAGATCCTGAAGAGCAAGCAGTACATCGCCAAGAAGTCCGTCTGGATCTTCGGCGGCGACGGCTGGGCATACGACATCGGCTTCGGCGGTCTGGATCACGTTCTGGCTTCCGGCGAGGATGTCAACGTGATGGTCTTCGATACTGAGATGTACTCCAACACCGGTGGACAGGCTTCCAAGGCCTCCAACATCGGCGAGGTCTGCCAGTTCGCTGCTGCAGGTAAGGAGATCAGCAAGAAGAGCCTGTCCGAGATCGCAATGACCTACGGCTACATCTATGTTGCTCAGATCGCTCTGGGCGCTAACATGAACCAGGCTGTTAAGGCTATTGCCGAGGCTGAGGCTTACCCCGGCCCCTCTCTGATCATCGGCTACGCTCCCTGCGAGCTGCACGGTGTCAAGGGCGGCATGACCAACTGCCAGAACGAGATGAAGAAGGCAGTCGAGGCTGGCTACTGGAACCTGTTCACCTTCAACCCCGCCAACAAGGCACAGGGCAAGAACCCCTTCACCCTGACCTCCAAGGCTGTGGACAACGAGAAGTATCAGGCTCTGCTGGCAAACGAGACCCGTTACAGCCGTCTGACCCGCGCCTTCCCCGAGCGTGCTAAGGAGCTGTTCGCTCGCAACCAGGAGGTTGCAAACGACCGCTACGAGCACCTGACCCGTCTGGTCGAGCTGTACAAGTAAGCTGTTTTTAAGCAGCGGCAGAGACACCAAATGAACCAGCGGCCCCTGCTCTTTCCCGTGTGAAGAGTGGCAGCCCCGCATCGGCGGTTACTGCGCAATGCAGCGGTGCGGAACTGTGGAATTTGCCTTTGCCGTGCACAGAACAGGCTGAACGTTTTGCCCTGTACCTGACAGAACGGTCGAAAACCTGATTTCATTCCCCTCCTTTTGCGCAGGGGCTTGAGATACCAAAGCGCCCGCGAGGGCCCTTGAGAGCACACCCCGCGTGTGTCAGGAGCATAAGGTCTGCGTGCAGATACCTTGCTCCGCCTGCGGCATAAGACCTGCTTTGCAGGAATCTTGCCTCAGTGAAAAAACTGCATCAGTTTTTAGCGCCCCGCTCACCGCAAGGTGATCGGGGCGTATTTTTGTGTAAATGAAACTATAAGCCCGGAGCGTCTGCGGACGCTCCGGGCTTATATATTGACGAAAAAAAGTTATTTGTTCGTCACAAATTCAATTTTGACATTCATCCCCATCCCTGCGGCAAGGCGCTGCAAGGTGCGCAGAGAAGGGTTTGCATTCCCTCGTTCCAGTTTGCTGATATCGGCCTGTGCAATGCCGGTGCGCTCTGAAAGCTGTTTCTGGGTCAGACCGCTTTCCTTCCGGGCATCGATCATAGCTTGCGCAATGGTAAGCTCCGGCTGAAGAGCATCCCATTCGGCCTTAAAAGAAGGCCGCTGTAATTGTTCATTCAAATAATTCCGAAAATCACTCATGAGGAACTCTCCTTTCGATAAAAATAGTCCGCACGATATTTTTGCGCCAGTGCAATTTCCTCCGGCGGTGTTTTTTGTGTCTTTTTGACAAAGCCATTTGTCAGGATGATCTGATGCCCGACCACGAAGAAATATAAAATGCGCGTAATGTTGCTGCTTTGCTTGGTACGCAATTCAAAAATGCCATCTCCCAATGATTTGGAATAAGGCTCCCGCAGTTGTGTGCCATTGGTTTCCAATAGGGAGATCGTGCCTAAAAGCTTTGCCAGCATTTTGTCGTCCAGTGTATCCAGAAAATCACGAACCGGGCAGCTGCCGTCTGCTTTATAATAAAAATTTACTTCAAAAGCAGACATTTTCAGCATCCTTTCCGTTTGGTGGTATCCTACTATTATAATATAGGATAAAACAAATATTGTCAAGAAAATTTTTTATCACAAAATCTTCCATAATTTTCCGCTTCCTTTTTACAGTTTCTTCATAGCTTCTTAACGAAATGAATTGTGAAAGCTGTTATACTTTTGCCATGGGAAGCGGGGCCGCAACCACTTCCCAAGTAACATGATTCCTCCTCACACCAAGGCAATATCCAAGCAAAACACCCTTCTCTGTGCGCCGCAACACGGAGAAGGGTGTTTTGTTTTTGTAAGACGCCGTAAAAATCTTTGCAAAACTTCGCTTTAGGGTTGACCCCATTTTTTTGCGGCGCTATAATAAAAAAGGATATAGCCAGTGCAGCGCCCGGCGCGGGTGCTGCGGCTGCGGAATTTACGAAAACTGGGAGGTGAACGCAGGACAATGGACCCTGATCATAGTCGAAGTAGATCCACCGATGCGGTAGATCGGACAACAAAAAGTACTGCGTTCGCCTTTTTGCATCCGGCGGCTTACTGAAAAGCCCCCGGCATAGGAAAGGCGCGGCTTTGCGTGCGCGGAAACGGCTGCTTTTGCGGCATTCCGGCACCGGGCGGCGCGTTTTTTGTTTCCCGACCTGCTGCATCCTCCGGCGCGGAGAAAGCCCTCCGTGCCGTATAGTGCCCAGAGGAGGCAGCCCATGGATATGGAAGAAAAGAAGCTGGAAACCAACACGGAACAGAACCTGCCGGTGCAGGAACTGCCTGCCGATATCCCCGCCGAGGTGCGTCAGAAACTGGCGGAGGATCTGAACGAGGAAGCCACCGAGGACCTGAAGCAGGATATGCGGGAGGCAGAGCGGGAGGAAGCCAATGACGAAGAGGTCAAGGCAAACCCCGAGATGCTGACCAAGAGCCGTCTGCTGAAGCTGCTGATCAAAAAGCAGTACGTCAAGTTGCGTGAGGTGACCGAGGAAGAGCAGCCCGCCGACCTTGCCGAGCTGCTGGAAGAGCTGGACGAGAACAACCGTCTGGTGGTGTTCCGTCTGCTGAAAAAGGAAGTTGCCACCGAAGCCTTTGCCTATATGTCCGACGAAGCCCGGGACGATCTGGTAAACGCTTTCTCGGACGTGGAGCTGGTGAGCGCCATCGAGGAGATGAGTCTGGACGATGCCGCCGACCTGCTGGAAGATATGCCTGCAGGTGTGGTCAAGCGGGTGCTGGAAAAATCCTCCCGGGAGACCCGCGAGAGTCTGAACAAGCTGCTGAACTACCCGGAAAGCTCTGCCGGCAGCCTGATGACCCCGGAATATGTGCGTCTGCGCATGGATATGACGGTGGAACAGGCCTTTGCAGCCATCCGCAAGCAGGGCGAGAATGCCGAGACCGTCTACACCTGCTATGTGGTGGAGAGCAACCGGCTGCAGGGCGTTGTCTCTGCCCGCAATCTGCTGCTGGCCGACCCCAAGACCCCCATCACGGAGATCATGGAGGACAATCTGGTCACCGTGAAGGTCACCGACGATCAGGAGTTTGTGGCCCGTGAGATGCAGCGCTACGACTTTACCGCCATGCCCGTTCTGGACAACGAGGGGATGTTCGTGGGTATCATCACCATCGACGATGCCATTGACGTTCTGACCGACGAGAGCACCGAGGATATGCAGAAGATGGCTGCTATTCTCCCGGATGACGACGCCACCACCTACTTTGGCACCAGCGTGTGGACCCACGCCAAGCAGCGCATCCCCTGGCTGCTGATTTTGATGCTGTCCGCTACCTTTACCGGCATGGTCACCACCCACTACGAGGAAGCCTTTGTCAGCCTGCCGCTGCTGGTCTCCTTCATGCCCATGCTGATGGATACCGCCGGTAACTGCGGCAACCAGATCAGCACCCTGATGGTGCGCGGTCTGGCACTGGGCGAGGTAGAGCCCGCCGACTTTATGCGGGTGCTGGCCAAGGAGCTGCGGGTGTCTGCCATCGTGGGCGCAGTGCTGGGCATCGTGAACGGCCTGCGCATCTACCTGATGTACACTTTCCTCTTCCCCGGTCAGTACGCCAACGTGATGGGCTACGCCATCGTGGTCAGCGTGTCGCTGTTCTTCAGCGTCATTCTGGCAAAGCTGGTGGGCGGTATGCTGCCGCTTGCCGCCAAAAAGCTGGGTGCCGACCCCGCCATTATGGCTACCCCCTTCATCACCACCATCGTGGACGCCTGCAGCCTGATCCTCTATTTCCAGATCGCACAGCTGGTGTTCCGCAATATGATGTAAAGAAAAAAGCAATGCCGGACGGTCTGCGGACCGCCCGGCATTTTTTGCATCCAACCCTTTGGCGCATTTGCCCAAAAGGACGGCGATATTTTATATGCTCTGTCAATTGACACACCACGGGTGTGATGGTGTAAAATGATAAAAGAGGTCGTTTGAGTTCCAGTACGTTGGATAGAACCTGTATTTTTGTTACCGGAGATGTATCATGAAAAAGACAAGACGCTTTGTAGCACTTTTACTGGCCGCGGTGCTGGCCTTGGCTTTGTTCACCGCCTGCGGCGCAGCAGAACAACCTCAGTCTGCCATTGGCAAGGTATACGAAGATTGGTTTGTAGAGCAAATCAACAGCAAGCGGCCGGGCAAACCGGTACAAAAAGTTGACGTCAAACACTCGGAGATGAGGACTGCTCTGGCGAAAATCAGCGAGGACGGGAAGTTCAAAGCCAGAGACGGCCGGGATCATGAGGCGAACGGGTACGGATTTGGGGAGAGCTGGTATTGGATGATCCTCTCAGACCCGATAGCATTGAATGTTTCGGGCGAAAGTACCGTTGAGGCAGTTAAGCTGACCCTGGAAAATCTGACGCAGTACGGACCTGTTTACTTTATTGATGAACAGCAGTTGTACCGGATCGATGAGTATGATATTGTTACCCGTGTTATGGATGACAAGACCTACGTTGCGGTGTATCTCCACTTAGAGGAAGCGAAAATCTGACCCCTGCGCCGCTGCATACCCTAGTGTGCGCTGCTGCTAAGGCATAAAATATGGTTTTATAAGCCCTCTCAGGCACTTTGTCTGCCCGAGAGGGCTTATTTTTGCATCCAACCCTCTCAGTCTGCTCCCGATGGTCGCCGCAGGCGACTGAGAGGGTTCAGCCGGGATAAAAACAGTGTGGAAAATCACCGTTTGTGTCCGTTTTCCACACCGGGCTTTTCTCCCCGGCGGTTTGTGGAAAACTGCCCGGGGCAAAATTCCAGATTGGAGAAAAGCAAAACCGTAAGCCGGAGTAAACTGTAAAAACAAAAGAAAAACCTTCGACTTTCTTTTTTATAAAAGGCAGATTGCCCACATTTTTGCCCACAAATTTCCAGAATGCGGCGGCGTCCATTACGGCTTGTATAGGACTTTCCTCCACTGGATGTGGAAAACTATGTGGAAAAGGTGGAAAACATCGTTGGAAACTGCGCTTCTTTTTCACAAAAACGGTGGAAAACCCGGTGGAAAAAGTGAAAAGTTCATTCCAGAACGGATAGTCCATACAATTTTCGGTTGTCGTTTTGGGACTTAAAACCCGCATGAATGCTGTGCTTTTCCCGCCTTTTCCACACCCCGGCGGCTGCGGTGTGAAAAAACTGCGCGTGCAGCCTGTCTGCCGGGAAAGAAAGCACAGTTTCAACGCCTTCCGCGTGGATTTTCTTGAATGCGGGGGCCTGTCATGGTAAAATAGGGGTAACATGAAACTGGCGGGGCAACCCGCAACGGAGGCGAAACACATGAACAACTGGCTGAACAGGCTGGAGCGCAAGTATGGCCGCTACGGAATCCCGAACCTGACCAATATTCTGGTGGCGGGGCAGATCTTAGTGCTGGCCATCGAGCTGTTTATTGACCGTACCATCACGGGCTGGCTGGGGCTGAACCGGTTCCTTCTGCTGCAGGGGCAGGTCTGGCGGGTGATCAGCTTTATATTCATCCCCTTTTCTGGTGGCAGCATCCTCAGCGTGGTGCTGGGCATCTACTTCACATGGTTCATCGGCACGGCGCTGGAACGGGAGTGGGGCGATTTCCGCTACACGGTGTATCTGCTGTCCGGCGTGCTGGGCACGGTGCTGGGCTGCCTGCTCACCGGAGTGACCGCCAGCACCTACTGCCTGTCCCTCTCGCTGCTGCTGGCTTTTGCCATGCTCTACCCGGAGGTGCAGCTGCTGCTCTTCTTCGTCATCCCCATCCGGGTAAAATATTTCGGCGTTTTCGCAGCGGTGCTGTGGGTGTTCAGCTTTCTGGGCGCTTCCCTGCCCGGCAAGCTGGACTACCTGCTGTCCATGCTCAACGTCTGGCTCTTCTTTGCCCCCATGGTCTACCGCTCCCTCCGCGCATGGGTGCGCCGGGAGCAGTGGAAACGGAAGAACAGGAGATAAACCCTCCCGTGAAAATGGAAACTGCCGAGGGTGTTCTCTTTTGACACCAAAAGAGAACCGGAAAAGTGTGCGCTTTGCGGGGTAACTTTCTGCTTGCTTTCAGCGTGCAAGGACGCTCCGCTGGGCCAGAGGCAGGGAGGGGTGTTCCGAGTCCCCCCTCCCTACCTCTGGACTCCACCCACCCCGCAACGGGCCAAGGGCTGCACGCCCTTGACAATCCTAAAGAAGAAGTCGAAGCACAAAAAAGCTAGCGCTGCGCCAGTCGGCGCTATCGCTTTAACGCTTTTTTCGCTTCTCCATTTATAGCCCCTCAGTCGCTGCGCGACAGCTCCCCCCGGGGGAGCGGGCACGCCCGCAGCGCCGCGCTTTCGTAGAAAGCAGCGCTGCAAATGCTGTTTTCCTCCACGTCCCCACCCGTGAAAAGGCAATTCTGGAAAATCCGCAGATTTTCCAGAATTGCGAAATATAAAATAATCTTTCCGCTGAACATGGCTAAAGCGCAGCGGAAGCCATTTTAAATCGTCTTACCGTCTCACAAAAGGAGTACCCCCATCATGATGCTGGACCGCATGGAAGGCAACGCAGAACTGAAAACCAGCGTGCAGCAGATGCTGGCCACCCGGCGGCTGACCCATAGCGTTTTGCTGGTGGGCGAAGCAGGGCTTGGCACCGGTTTTGCCGCCCGCTGCATCGCCGCCGACTACCTCTACCCCGCCGGCGGTGCCGCCGCCGAAGCACTGCTGCGGGGCGAGTGCTGCCGCGCCGTGGCAAAAGCCGGTAAGCGCGACAGCGGCACGGTGGAGACCGGCATCGTGCGGGAAGCCATCTCGGTGTCCGGCATGGGCAGCGGCGGAAAGTATCTGGTGGGTCAGGTCACCGCCATGCGCAGCGAAATTTTCAACACCAGCCTCTCCGCCGAGGGGCGCGCGGTGCTTTTGTACCATGTGGAGCGGATGAACGAGGAATCCGCCAACGCTCTGCTCAAGGTCATGGAAGAGCCCCCGGAGGGGGTGCTGTTCCTGCTCACGGCGGATTCGCTGGCCAGCGTGCTGCCCACCATCCGTAGCCGCTGCGTCAGCTTTGCGGTGGCACCGGTGTCCCCCGCCGACTGCACCCGCTACTGCGCGGCGCAGGGGGTGGACAAAAAAACAGCTGCACTGTACAGTGAGCTGTTCGATGGTCATATTGGCACGGTGCTGGCGGTCGCCCGGGACGAAGCCCGCGCCGCACAGGTGGAAAAGGCGCTGGAGCTTGCCCGCGCCGCTGCCGCCCGCGATAGCTACACCGCCGCTGTGCTGCTTGCCGCCTACGAAAAGGACAAGGCGGCGGCTTCTGCTCTGCTGACCGATTTCCGCGCCGTGGCAGCGGCAGGTCTGCGCAGCAGCCCCCGCGCCCCGGTGCAGGGCACACAGGCACGGCAGGCGGTGCGTCTGGCAGACGCCGCATTGCAGCGGCTGGGCGCACAGGTGAACCCCAAGGTGGTGCTGACGGTGTTCGCGGCAAAGCTGCGTACCCTTTAAAAATAACGAAACAACAAGAAACCCCTCCGGCGCTTGCGGTACACCGGAGGGGTTTCTTGTTTGGGGTATTGCTTTGGTGTGAGGAGGAATCATGTGCGGGGAAGTGGTTGCGGCCCCACTGTCCCTGCAAGATACAGTATACCCGATTTTACGAAAAAAGTCATTACATTTCTGTGAAAAATCAAAAAAGTTCTTGAAACTTTGTACCGCACTGCGAAAAAAATACAAAATGAAACGTTTGAGGAAGCCCTCACCCGTTTTTCATCTGCTCTGCGTGCAGCTTTCCGTGCTCTACATAATGCGCGGCGTTGTGCAGGTTGGCTTCCACCTGCGCGGCACTCACCTGCTTGATGACCCGGGCGGGCACGCCCACCGCCACCGAGTTGTCCGGGATGACCATACCTTCCGGCACCAGCGCCCCTGCCCCGATGATGCAGTTTTTGCCTACCACGCAGTGGTTCAGCAATGTGGCGTGCATCCCGATTAAACTGCCGTCCCCTACGGTGCAGCCGTGCACCAGTGCGCAGTGCCCTACCGTGACGTTTTCGCCAAGGGTCACGCAGCCGCCGATGTCGCAGTGCAGCACCGCGTTGTCCTGTACGTTGCTGTTTTTGCCGATGGTCAACGTGCCGTCATCCCCGCGCAGCACCGCGCCGTACCAGACGGTGGAGCCGGGCTTTAAAACCACATCTCCCTGCACGGTAGCGCTGGGGGCTACAAAAGCTGCGCCCTCATCGCGGGGCGTTTTTCCACAAAAGGATAAGAACATTGTTAAAAACCACCTTTCTCTTTTGGTTCTTTTATGGTATTCTTATAAGTAAGGAACAAAAATGTGCGCGCCGGTTTTGCCGGAGCGGGATTCAAGGGGGTACCTTCATGCTTCACAACACGTTCTGCCGCCGGTTGGCGGCGCTGGTGCTCACATTGGCAGTGGCTCTTTCGGCAGTGCTGCCGGTATTTGCAGTATACCCCATGCCCGTCCAGACTGCAACAGAGACTGAGGCAGTGTATCTGTTCAACGCGGACACCGGCAAGACCATCCTGAGCCAGAACGCCGACCAGCAAAAATATGTGGCAAGCCTTACCAAGCTGATGACCGCCCTGCTGCTGGTGGAAAGCGGCAAGGATCTGAACGGTGAAGTGACCGTGCCCACCGACCTGACGCAGGAGTTCAAGGATATCCAGAACGCCAACGGCACCACCATGGGGCTGCGCATTGGCGAGACCGTGCGCCGCATCGACCTGCTGAACGCTATGCTCATCGTCAGCGCCAACGACGCCGCCAGCGTCATTGCGTGGGACGTGGGGGGCAGCGTGGTGGGTTTTGTGCAGCAGATGAACGCCAAAGCGGCAGAGCTGGGCTGCACCGGCACGAACTTTACCTGTGCCCACGGCCTGTTTGATTACGGCAACGTGTCCACCGCGCAGGATCTGGCAAAGATCGCCGCCGCCTGCGCGGAGAACCAGACCTTTGCACAGGTGGCGGGCACCGCCAGCTATGTGCTGCCGGCCACTAATCTGCGCAAGGCCGAGTACACCATCAGCAGCTCCAACAGCCTGATGAACAGCGAAAGTGCCAACTACCGGGAGTATGTCAAGTGGGTCAAGGGCGGCTTTACCACGCTGGCAGGCCGCTGCATCGTGGCTTTTGCCCAGCAGGACGGTCACAACTATGGACTGGTGATCCTTGGCTGCGACACGCTGGATCACCTGTTTACCGCGTGTGACGACCTGTTTGACTGGGCCTTTGCCAGCTTTGCCGACCGTCCGCTGGTGGATACCAAGACTGTGCTGACCACCGTAGACCTGACCAAGTGCCGCACCGAGCCGGCTGTGGAGCTGTACGCCGCCGCCCCGGTCAGCGGCTACGGCCACAGCGACGATAAGGTGAGCTATTCCTTCGACCTGCCCGAGCGCGTCTCTGCCACCGTCAAGGAGGGGCAGAAGCTGGGCACCGCCACCGTCTATCTGGATGGCTACGAGGTGGGACAGGTAGACCTTGTGACCCACCGGGAGTATGTGTCGGACTTCCGCACCGACATCAAGGCCACCCTGCTGCTGCTCTGTGCCCTGATTTTGATTTTGTGCGCACTGGGCTTTGTCACCCTGCGCTGCGGCGGGCTGACCCTCAACCAGCGCCGCCGTCAGATGAAACGGAGAAGATAAGGAAGAAAGTAAAGCGCCTGTCCGGCTTCGCCGGACAGGCGCTTTTATCCTTTATACTGCTCCGTAGATGCCGTGCACCGACACTTCCCCGGTGAAAACGTGCTGCTCCCCGGCATCGGTGCGCACCACCAAACGCCCCTCGGCGTCCACATCCACGGCTTCGCCTGCGCCCTGACTGCCGTCCGGCAGGTCAAAGGTGACCCGGCGGCCCAGATTGATGCAGGCGGCCTTGTACTCCTCCCGGAAGGGCGCAAAGCCGTCCCGGGCAAAGGTGTACAGGCTGCGGTCAAAGCCGAAGTCGGTCAGCCCCTCCGCCAGCCATGCGGGGTCGGTAGAAAGATCCACCGCAGCGCCCTGCAATGCCAGCGAGGTGCCGTGGGGCAGGTCGGCGGCGTCAAAATAGCTCTGGGGCTGGGCAAGGTTGATGCCGATGCCGCACAGGATGCCGCGCCCCTGCTGCTGGTAGCCGTAGCTTACGCTCTCGCACAGGATGCCCACGATTTTTTTACCGTTCAGCAAAAGGTCGTTGGGCCACTTGATCTGGCAGTCCACGCCGTAGCGCAGCTGCAATTGGCGGCGCACCGCAAGGCTTGCCAGCAGCGGCAGGGTGGCGGGCTGCGCCAGCGGCTCCTTGATGGCGACCGTGTAGTACAGCGCCTTGCCCTCGGCGTTTACCCAGCTGCGGCCAAGCCGCCCGCGCCCGGCGGTCTGGTTTTCGGTATATACCGCCGCAACGGGGCCGAACTCCTCAAAATGTTCCTTTACATAGGCGTTGGTGCTGCCGCATTCCGGCAGATAGCGCACCTCGTTGATGCTCATTGCTTGGGTACCTCTTTATGCTCATAGGCGGTCACTGCGCCGTTTTCCAGCGTCAGCAGACCGTAGGTGTCCGGGCCGGTGTAGCAGCGCCCGCAGGAGCCGGGGTTGAACAAAAATACATTGCCCCGCTGCTCTGCGTGGGGAATATGGGAATGGCCGAACAGTGCCACCTCGGCGCCCCGGGCGGCGGCAGCGTCCGCCAGCGTATCCAGATCGTATTTTACACCGTACATGTGACCATGCGTATAGAAAACCACCGTCTGATCAAAGCCCGCAAGGCCGTCCAGCGGCTCCAGCGCACCGTAATCGCAGTTGCCGGCCACGGAATACACCCGCAGATGGGGGAAAAAGGCCAGCGCCTGCTCCAGATCCCGCAGGCCGTCCCCCAAAAAGATCACAGCATCCACGTTGTTCTGCTCTTTGTTCAAAATGCGCTTAATGGCGTCACGCGCGCCGTGGCTGTCGCTCAGGACCAGTAGTTTTGTCACGGAAAAATATCCTCCTCTATACTCATTCGGCAGTCTGCTGCAACAGCAGCAGCTGCTTGTACACTTCGCTCTTGGAATAGGCGGTGCCCTGCGCAGCAGCCTTGGCGGCGGCAGAAGCGCTGAAACCCTCAATGGTCAGCGCAAAAGCGCGCTGCGCCGCCTGTTCCAGTGTCAGCTCCTCCTCCTCGGCGGCACCGGCGGGCGCACCCGCCATCACCAGCACATACTCGCCCCGGGGCTCGGCGGCGCGGTAGTGCTCCACGGCTTCGCCCAGAGTGGTTTTCCAGATCTCCTCGTGGAGTTTGGTCAGCTCCCGGCACAGGGTAATGCTGCGGTCTGCACCAAAGGCGGCGGTCAGATCGTCCAGCGTGGTGCGCAGCTTGTGGGGCGCTTCGTAAAAGATGACGGTGCGCTTTTCCTGCAAAAGTTCGGCCAGGCGCTCCTTTTTCTGTTTGCGGTTCACCGGCAGAAAGCCCTCGAACACCCAGCGGGAGGTGTCCTGCCCGGAGACTGCCAGCGCGGTAACGCAGGCAGAAGCGGCCGGGATGGGCACTACTTTGATGCCCCGCGCCAGTGCGTCCCGCACAATGACCTCGCCCGGGTCGGACACGCAGGGCATGCCGGCGTCGCTGCACAAGGCACAGCTCTCCCCTGCCTCGATGCGCTGCAAAATGGCTTCGCCCTTCTGCAAGGCGTGCTCGTAGTAGCTGACCATGGGCTTTTTCAGCCCCAGATAATTCAGCAGCTTCATGGTCACGCGGGTGTCCTCGGCGGCAATAAAGTCGGCCGCGCCAAAGGTGGCAGCCACCCGGGGCGGCATATCCTCCAGATTGCCGATGGGGGTCGCCACGATGTAGAGAGTTCCTGCCATAATTACCTCCTGAATTTATCGTCCGTACAGCGCCGCTCCGGCGCGGATGAGCACGTCCGGCTCCACCCGCAGGCCGGTCCTGCGGTTCTTCTGGGCTTCCACAAGGAACAGCCACGGAGCGTTTTCCGGGGCGTTCTTTACAAAGGCCAGCCGCTTGGGTTCCAGCCGGTGGGCGCGCAGCACGGCGAGCACCTCAGCCAGCCGCTCGGGGCGGTGGCACAGCGCCAGCCGCCCGCCGTCCTTCAACAGCCGGAAGCCGCAGGCACAGACATCCTCCAAAGCGCAGGTGTTTTCGTGCCGGGCAAGGGCGTGGGCGGCATTCTGGCTCTGCGGCCCCTCGGTAAAATAAGGGGGATTGCACGCGCACACGTCAAATTGCCCCTCGTCCTGCCGCCATGTGCGCAGGTCGGCACAGACGGGGGTGATGTGGGTAAGCTGCTGCTCTTCCACCGCTGCTGCCAGCAGAGCGCTGCCCTCGGGCTGCAGCTCCAACGCGGTGCAGGGGCCGCGGTGCCCCCGGTCGTGCCATTCCAGCGCCACGATGCCGCAGCCGGAGCACAGGTCTGCGGCTTTCTGGCTGCGTTTGGGCTCACAGAAGCGTGCCAGCAGCAGCGCATCCGAGCCGAACCGGTGCTCCGGGGTGCAGTAGACCATAGTTCTATTATACAAAACTTCCGTAGAATGTTCCATAGACAGTGTGCCGTTTCCCTTCCAAAAAATGCAGGGTATTTTCCTGCGGAATTTGTGCATGAAACAAAAAGCGGGACGGCTGCACAGCATTTTGTGCAGTGCCTCTTTTTTGGCGCGGACGATTTGGAATGGCCACCGCGTGTGCTTTGGCCATGTGCGGCGGAAAAATGTTTTTGATTCAGCAGTTCGGCGCGTCTGCGGACGCGCCGAACTGCGTTTTTCATGAATTTACTTTATGATACCACAAAAAAGGACTGCTGCACAGTGTGCAGCAGTCCTTTTTGATGCGTTTTCAGCAAAAACTACTGATTATTCAGCAGCGATTGCACCAGTGGGGCAAGCACCCTCGCAAGCACCGCAATCGATGCAGGAATCAGCGTTCACAACTGCAGCGCCGTTCTCGATGGTGATAGCGCCAACCGGGCAAGCGCCCTCGCAAGCGCCGCAGCCAACACATGCGTCAGAAACCTTGTGTGCCATAATAAACTCTCCTTTTTTATCCCGTGCCGATGTAATGTATGAAGAAACGTACCTTGGCACGGCCACGCACGCCCCCCGGAATTTGTATCCTTGTCTGCATTCTAACAAAGCAAGCAGGAAAAGGCAAGACTAACCGTGTTGCCACAACCACAAAATAAAATATTTTGTGGGGTTGCACAAAAGCACGGCCTAACTTATAGCCAAAATTGCCGGAGATTTTTAGCGAAAATCACGAAGCCTAGTTAGTTTTATAATACTAACTACCCGGACACTCATTCCTTTTCGCTTGCGCGGCGGCGGGGGCAGGCGGGGCGCTTTTCGTCGTCGGAGCTTGCCACCACCGGGGCGGGGTTGCGCACGCCGGAGTAATCATCGTCCGGGTCGGGACGGCGGGGCGGGCGCTTGCCGCCGCTCACATACTCGCACACGCCAACCTTGTAGTACCGGGGCGCAAGGCTCTCGGTGCCGCAGCGTACCCGCAGGTAGCCGGACACCGGGTTCACCTCCAGCACAGTGCCCAGACCGTCCGGGGTGCGCACCGTGCTGCCCACCATGGGCATGATGCTGTTCAGGTACTCGTAGGCGCTCTCCTCGTAGGCAAGGCAGCACATCAGACGGCCACAGGCACCGCTGATCTTGGTGGGGTTCAGCGAAAGTCCCTGCTCCTTTGCCATCTTGATGGAAACGGGCTGGAAATCCTTTAAAAAGCGGCTGCAGCAGAAAGGCTGACCGCAGATGCCCAGACCGCCGATCATCTTGCTCTCGTCGCGCACGCCGATCTGGCGCAGCTCGATGCGGGTGTGGAAGATGCCTGCCAGATCCTTGACCAGCTCCCGGAAGTCCACCCGACCGTCGGCGGTGAAGTAGAACATGATCTTGGAGCGGTCCAGCGTGTACTCGGCCTCCACCAGCTTCATCTCCAGCCCGTGGCGGACGATGCACTCCTGACAGGTGTGGTAGGCGCGCTTTTCGTCCTCGCGGTTCTGGCGCATCCGGCGGATATCCACGCTGTCGGCCATGCGGGTGATGGGCTTCAGCGCCTTGGGTACGGCGGCATCCGCCAGCTCCCGCACGCCCTGCACCACCTCGCCGCACTCCACGCCGCGGGCAGTTTCCACAATAACGTATTCCCCGGTGTGGATAGCAGCATCGCCGGGATCAAAATAATAGCTTTTGCCGTTTTCCTTAAAACGGACCGAAATGACTTTTTTCATAGTGTTCCTCGTTTTTGTATCGGATAAGCCCCTTGCAGAGGGGCAGCTTTTTCAGTCTGCTGTTAGTATACCATAATCAAAAGCACATTTCTATGCAAAAAGAAAAGTCTTTATATCCCCTGAATTTTTCCCTCCCCTGCAATGATTCCCCCTGCTCAACCGTATGCAGTACGGAAAAGGTGTCGAAATTTTGTCCGGCGGCAGAGGGGAGGAAAGCGGACAGAATGCCGGTTTTGGGGCGGCAAAGTTGTGCGTTTCGCAGATTTTGACAGAACTTTCGCAAAAGATTCGCTGCGCCTCTATTGAAAGCGCGCGCCTTGCGTGTATAATAGGAATGTTAGGAACCCATTGCCCCCAAAGAGGGAGGAACTGTTGCGCCGGGCGGTGCTGCAGAGAAACGGTAGGAGAAGATGGAAAAATTCAGTGTCAAAAAACCATTTACGGTGCTGGTTGCAGTCATCATGGTGCTGATGCTCGGCTTTGTGTCGATCACCAAGATGAAAACAAACCTGCTGCCGAATGTCAGCACACCGTATCTGATGGTGGTCACCGTGTATCCCGGTGCCAGCCCGGAGCGTGTGGAGACCGAGGTCTCGGACGTGCTGCAAAACGCGCTTACGGTGCCGGGTGTTTCAAAGATCACCGCCACCTCGGCTGAAAACTACAGCCTGCTGCTGATGCAGTTCGTGGATGACACGGATATGGACAGCGCACTGGTGCAGGTGTCCAACAAGCTGGATCAGGCCAAGAGCGACCTGCCGGAGACGGCGCTGACTCCCTCTGTGATACAGTACAGCATGAACATGAACGCCTTTATGACCGTGGCTGTCAGCCGCGAGGGCAGTTCGGTGTACGACCTTTCTGATTTTATCAAGAACACCATGACTCCCTACGTCCAGCGCAAGGGCGGCGTGTCCAGCGTATCCTCCAGCGGCCTTGTGGAGCAGCTGGTGCAGGTGCAGCTGAATCAGGAAAAGGTGGACGCCATCAACGAAAAGCTGATGGAGCTTATCGACACTCAGCTGGAAGTGGCGCACACACAGTTGGAGGAGGCCGAGGCCAAGATCAAGGCCGGCCGCGCAGAATACGATAAGCAGTTCAAAAACTTCGGCAATACCGTGTCCAACACGGTCATGGGCTCCCTGAGCTCTGAGGTCGGAAGCGCCGTAGAAGTGGTGCGCAAGCAGGCCGAGGCACTGCTGCAAAGCGTCAACAACCTGATCGCCGTGGTCAAGGAGCCCGAGGTGCAGCAGGCCCTCATTGAGGTGCAGGCCGGTTTGCAGCGGGTGCTGGACAAGTTCAACAGCACCGGTATGCGGGATATCGACTCCCTGATCGAGATCGTGTCCGAGCTGCGGGATATCACCGATAAGCTCTCCTCTGCGTTGCAGACCCTGCAGAACCGCATCAACACCGAGACCGGTACGCAGGGCGAGGGCGCTGCGGATCTGGCAGACGAGCTGCAATTGCAGGACAGCCTGAACGTCATCTATAAGACGCTGGAAGATACCATCAAGGCCATGGACAACGTGCCCGGCATGATGAGCGAGTTCTCCAAAGCGCTGGGCAACTTTACCCAGCAGCAGATGGTCGCCTATATGCAGTTTACCGAAGCCCGCGAGCAGCTGAATGAGTACGAAAAGCAGCTCAGCGAGGCCAAGACCCAGTACGAGGCCGCCAAGGAAAAGGCGCTTGCCAGCGCCGATGTAACCAAGCAGCTGGATATCAAGACCCTTGCCACCCTCATCTACGCCCAGAACTTCTCCATGCCTGCCGGTTACGTCAAGGACGAAAGCGGCGAGTCGTGGCTGCTGAAGGTGGGCGAGGAATACGACAGCGTGGACGATATCCGCGGTGCACTGCTGCTCCATGTGGAGGGCTACGGCGACGTGCGCCTTTCCGATGTGGCAGACGTGGAGATCATCGACAACGCCGCTGACAGCTACACCCGCCTGAACGGCGAGCAGGCTTCGGTGCTGAAAATTTACAAGGACGACAGTTCCAGCGCAGGTGACGTATCTGCCAACTGTCTGGACGCTTTCAAGGAGCTGGAAGCCCAGTACGAGGGTCTGCACGTTGTGGTGCTGTCCAATCAGGGCAACTACATCAGCATCCTCATCAAGAGCATCCTCACCAGTATGCTGGTGGGTGCCGCACTGGCCATCGTCGTGCTGGCCATCTTCCTGAAGGACGTCAAGCCCACGCTGGTGGTCGGCGTCAGTATCCCCCTGTCGGTGTTGTTTGCCGTGGTGCTGATGTACTTCACGGGTCTTGACCTGAACGTCATGACGCTGGCAGGCCTGTCGCTGGGCATCGGTATGCTGGTGGATAACTCTGTCGTTGTCATCGAGAACATCTACCGTCTGCGCGGCCGCGGCGTGCCCGCCGCCCGCGCTGCGGTGCAGGGTGCACGTCAGGTGGGTATGTCGGTCGTGGCCTCTACCCTTACCTCGGTGTGTGTGTTCCTGCCGGCAGTGTTCTCTGCCAGCCTCATCCGCAACCTGATGGGTCCCATGTCCCTGTGCATCGGCTACTGCCTGATGGCTTCTCTCATCGTGGCACTGACTGTGGTGCCTGCTGCCTCGGCTACCGTGCTGAAGAATGCCCAGCCCAAAAAGCTGGCATGGTTCGATAAGATCCAGAACGCCTACGGCCGCAGTCTGGAAAAGGCTTTGCAGAAGCGCTTTGTGCCGCTGGCAGCCGCCGTGCTGCTGCTGGTGTTCTGCTGCTGGCGGGTGGTCTCCATGGGCATCGTGCTGCTGCCCACCAGCACCAGCAACGAGGCCATGATCACCCTTTCCACCACCGACACCCTCTCGAAGGACGAGTCCTACGATGTGGCCGGTAAGGTGGTGCAGGCTGTGATGGCCGTGGACGGCGTGGAGGAGGTAGGCATTACCCCCGACAACACTGTGGCGGGCATGGATGTTTCCAACCTCGGCCTGCCCTCCACCATCACCGACCTGCTGAACGCCGCCAACGGCTACGGCAAGTATAAGATCAACGTCAAGCTCAACGAGGAGCTTTCCTCTTCCAAGATCGACGCCGCCTGCAAGGCCATGGAGGACGCTGTGGCCGGGGTGGCGGATTGCACCGCCACCGTCCAGCAGTACGGCATGACCGATGACCTGACCAGTCAGCTGTCCACCGGCCTGACCATCAAGATCTACGGCACTGACGCCGAGACCCTGACCGCCCTGTCCGAGAAGGTGGTAGACATCGTGAACAGCACCGATGGCTTCCAGAACGCCACCAACGGTCTGGGTGCGGGCGATTCCACCATCATCCTGCAGGTGGACCGCGACAAGGTGCGCGCCAACGGCCTGACCGTTGCGCAGGTGTACCAGCAGATCGCTGCAAAGCTGACCACCACCACCACGGCACAGACCCCTGTTACCGTGGACGGCACCACCATGGATGTGCAGATCAGCAACAATCTGGACCCGCTGACCAAGGAAAACATGATGGACATGACCTTTGAGACCACCGTCATGTCCGCCGACGGCACCACCGCTACCGGCACCTGCAAGCTGTCGGATATCGCCAGCTGGACCACCGGCACCGCACCGGACTCCATCACCAGCGAGAACCGGAACCAGTTCATTACCGTCACTGCCGAGACCGCCCCGGGCTACAACACCACGGTGCAGGCCCGTGCCGTGAAAAAGGCGCTGGATGCTTTTGCCCTCACCGACGAAATGCCGGAGGGCTGCTCCTTCTCCATGGGCGGCGAGAGCGACAGCGTCAACTATATGACCGACGAGATGATCCAGTGGATGGCACTGGCCCTGCCCTTTGTCTACCTTGTCATGGTGGCACAGTTCCAGAGCCTGCTGTCCCCCTTCATCGTGCTGTTTACCGTGCCGCTGGCCTTTACCGGCGGTCTGCTGGGCCTGCTGCTCACCGGCCAGCAGCTGACCATGATCTCCATGATGGGCTTCATCGTGCTGATGGGTACGGTCGTCAACAACGGCATCGTGTTCGTGGACTACGCCAACCAGCTGCGCATGGGCGGCATGGAGCGCCGCGCCGCGCTGGTGGCCACCGGCAAGACCCGTATGCGCCCCATTCTGATGACCACCCTGACCACCGTGCTGGCCATGCTGCAAATGGTGTTCAGCAACGATATGGCAAGCCAGCTGATGAGCGGCATGGCCATCGTCATCATCTGCGGCCTGAGCTACGCCACCCTGATGACCCTGTATATCGTGCCTATCCTGTACGATATCCTGTTCAAGAAACCGCCGCTCAACGTGGACATCGGCAGCGACGAGGACTTGGACGACATCCCGGACGATGCCGCCGAGTTCATTGCCGCCCAGTCCTCTGCGGCACAGCCTCAGCCGGAAGCATAAGGCATACAGCCCGTATCACCAAAGCGCCCCGCATTTCCACCGGAAGTGCGGGGCGCTTTTTGGTATTATGGGCGCACGCCGAGGGATGTTCTCTTTTGACACCAAAAGAGAACCAGAAAAGTGCATTGCGCTCCGCGGGGTGACTTTTTGCTTGTTTTCAGCGTGCAAAGACGCTCCGCTGGGCCAGAGGCAGGGAGGGGTGTTCCGACTCCCCCCTCCCTACCTCTGGACTCCACCCACCCCGCAACGGGCCAAGGGCTGCACGCCCTTGACAATCCTAAAGAAGAAGTCGAAGCACAAAAAAGCTAGCGCTGCGCCAGTCGGCGCTATCGCTTTAACGCTTTTTTCGCTTCTCCATTTATAGCCCCTCAGTCGCTGCGCGACAGCTCCCCCAAGGGGGAGCGGGCACGCCCGCAAGCTTTGCACTTTAGACGGAAACTGTGCCGCCATGCCAAAGGCTCCCTCTCCGAGGGAGCTGTCAAAACCGTCAGGTTTTGACTGAGGGAGTTCAGCCAGCAGCGCTATTGTATGCACTTTCGATGATTCTAACAAAAAATCGCCGCAAAAATTGGATGGTAATTCTAAAAGGATTCCAACACAAAACTGTAAAACTGTGATATAATCATAAATACAGACAAGATGCAAAAGGGGGCAGTCTGCCCCTTTTGCATTTCCGAAAAAAGCTTTAGGAGGCGAGGCCCAATGGCACAGATCCGTTCCAAGCCCTTCGGTGTGACCAAAGAGGGCGCTAATGTTACCGAGTATATCCTCTCGAACCCCGGCGGTATGTCCGTCAGTGTGCTGGATTACGGCTGCGTGATCAAAAATATCATCGTCCCGGCCAAGAACGGCCCGGTGGATGTGGTGCTGGGTCACGACACCATGGCAGATTACGAAAACGACTTTACCTCGTCCGGCAGCACCTGCTGCGGTGCTTTTGTGGGGCGCTACGCCAACCGCATCGAAAACGCCGTCTTTACCTTGGGCGGCAAGACCTATCAGCTGGAAAAAAACTGCGGCGAGCACCATCTGCACGGCTGTTTTTCCCGGAAAATCTATGAGGTGAAGTACTTCGGCGATACCCTGCTGATGGAAGCTGTAAGCCCTGACGGCGAGGACGGCTTTCCCGGCACCCTGAAGATCGCGGTGCGCTATACCCTCACTGACGACAACACCTTCCGCATGGACTACCGTGTGTCCTCGGACGCTGACACGATCGTAAACCTGACCAACCATAGCTACTTCAATCTGGACGGCGGCGGCGACGTGCTGAACCAGAAGCTGCGCATCTACGCCTCCCGCTATCTGGAGGGCAACAATACCACCTGCCCCACCGGCAATATCCTGCCCGTGGCGAACACCCCCATGGACTTTACCGCCGGTAAGCTCATCGGCAAGGAGATCGACACCGGCTTCTCCCAGACCACCATGGTGGGCGGCGGCTACGACCACTGCTATGTCATCGACCGCGCACGCGGCTCCAGCCAGAGCATCTGCGCATGGGCTACCAGCGATAAGACCGGCATCAGCATGAAGCTGTACACCACCCAGCCGGGCATCCAGCTGTATACCGGCAACTTTTTGCAGGACTGTCCCGCCCCGGGCAAGGGCGGCGAGCCCCTGCACAAGTACGGCGGCTTTGCCTTGGAGACCCAGCACTATCCGTGCAGCCCCTCCCACCCGGAGTTCCCCTCCACGGTGCTGCGCGCAGGCAAGGTGTTCCGCGCCACCACCACCCTGCGGTTCTTCACCGGCAAGCAGTGCGGAAAACTTTAAAGAAAGATATATCACGCAAAAAACGTCTGCTCCGGCAGGCGTTTTTTGCGTGACTGAGAAAGGGGTATCCTCCCTCTCCATTTCTATGTTTTGCACAAACGGCGCATTCTCTCCATGTGAATAATGCGAAAAATCTCTGTCAATCAAATGTGTGCTGTACGAATATGCAACAAAAATATATCTGAATAAAGAAAGCGCCCCTTGCAGTCGGCGGCAAAAAGCGGTATTCTTTAAGCAGACCGGGCAGCGCCCGGCGCAAAGAGAAAAAGCAATAAATACTATGTGAGAGAGGTACTCGGCTATGGCAATTTTGGTTTCCGGCGGTGCCGGCTACATCGGCAGCCACACCTGCATCGAACTGTTGAACGCTGGCTACGATATCGTAGTGGCAGATAACTATTATAACGCTTCTCCCGTGGTTCTGGATCGGGTCAAGCAGATCACCGGCAAGGACTTCCGCTTCTACAATGCAGACATGACCCGCCATGAGGATGTGGAGAAGATCTTCTCCGAGTGCCCGGACATCACCGCCGTCATCCAGTTTGCAGCCTACAAGGCTGTGGGCGAGAGCGTGTCCAAGCCCATCGAGTACTACTATAATAACCTCAACTGCACGCTGGTCATTCTGGACGTGATGCGCCATCATGACTGCCACAACTTCGTGTTCAGCTCCTCCGCTACCGTCTACGGCGACCCCGCCAGTGTGCCCATCACCGAGGACTTCCCTGTGGGCGCTACCACCAACCCCTACGGCACCACCAAGGCTTTCACCGAGCGCATTCTGCAGGACGTCTGCAAGGCGGACCCCAGCCTGAATGTGGCGCTGCTGCGCTACTTCAACCCCATTGGTGCCCACAAGAGCGGCCTGATCGGCGAGGACCCCAACGGCATCCCCAACAACCTGATGCCCTACATTGCCAAGGTGGCTGTGGGCAAGCTGGAAAAGGTGCACGTCTTTGGCAACGACTACCCCACCCCGGACGGCACCGGTGTGCGTGACTACATCCACGTTGTGGATCTGGCCCGGGGCCATGTGTGCGCCATCCGCAAGCTGGAGACCGGCTGCGGTCTCTTCATCTGCAATCTGGGCACCGGCAAGGGTTACAGCGTGCTGGATGTCATCCATGCCTTCTCCAAGGCCTGCGGCAAGGAGATCCCCTACGTCATCGACCCGCGCCGCCCCGGCGATATCGCCGAGTGCTACGCCGACCCCACCAAGGCCAAGAACGAGCTGGGCTGGGTGGCCGAGTACGGCATCGAGGAGATGTGCGCCGACAGCTGGAACTGGCAGAAGAACAACCCCGATGGCTACCATACTGTGAAGTAACTTTATAAAGATGGAGCACCGCATATTCTCGCCCGAGAGTGTGCGGTGCTTTTTTGCTACCATTTTAACTTTAGCGGGCTCGCCCTCTCAGGCGCTTACGCGCCAGCTCCCCCAAAGTGGGAGCCCTTGGCAGTCCACGCAAAGTTTATCTCTTTGCCAAGGCCTCTCCCTTTGGGAGAGGTGGATTTGCGAAGCAAAGACGGAGAGGGCGAGGATGCTGCCCGCCGAGCAACTCCCCCATATTCTCTATTGACATCCGCTGTCAGTTAGCCTATACTACATTTGTTAACACAGACTAACATACAAGAACAGTACATATAAAAGAAGGAAACGGATATGACGTTAAAAGAGTTACAGATCGGCAAAAGCGCCATAGTAGATGCTGTGGGCGGTGCGGGCGCACTGCGGCAGCATTTTCTGGATATGGGTCTGATCCCCGGGGCGGAGGTCACGCTGGTAAAGCTGGCGCCCATGGGCGACCCTATGGAGCTGCGCATCCACGGCTATGAGCTGACCCTGCGTCTGGATGACGCGGCACAGATCACCGTGACCCCCACCGAAAAGACCCCGGCGGTGCACGCCCCGGTGGACGGAAAGATGGTGGAGCACCCGGGTCTTGGCGAGGGCGGCAAGTACCACACCAAGGAGGGCGAGCATCCCCTGCCGGAGGATAAGACCCTGACCTTTGCGCTGGCGGGCAACCAGAACTGCGGCAAGACCACCCTGTTCAACCAGCTCACCGGCTCCAACCAGCACGTGGGCAACTTCCCGGGCGTGACGGTGGACCGCAAGAGCGGTGCCATCAAGGGACACCCGGAGACCGAAGTCACCGACCTGCCGGGCATCTACTCCATGTCTCCTTATTCCAGCGAGGAGATCGTTACCCGGCAGTTCATCATCGGCGAAAAGCCCACCGGCATCATCAACATCGTGGATGCCACCAACATCGAGCGCAACCTTTACCTGACTATGCAGCTGATGGAGCTGGACATCCCCATGGTGCTGGCGCTGAACATGATGGACGAGATGCGCGGCAACGGCGGCACGGTGCGCATCAACAAGATGGAAGCCATGCTGGGTATTCCGGTCATCCCCATTTCCGCCGCCAAGAACGAGGGCGTGGACGAGCTGGTAGACCACGCCGTCCATGTGGCAAAGTATCAGGAGCGCCCTGGGCGCATGGATTTTTGCAGCGAGGATGACCACGGCGGCGCGGTGCACCGCTGCATCCACGGCATTTTGCACCTCATCGAGGATCACGCCAAGGCGGCGGGCATCCCGGTGCGTTTTGCCGCCACCAAGCTGGTGGAGGGCGACCCCCGCATTGAGGAAGCTCTGAAACTGGACACCAACGAAAAAGAGATGATCGAGCATATCATCGTGCAGATGGAGCAGGAGCGCGGGCTGGACCGCGCCGCCGCTATTGCGGATATGCGCTTCTCCTTTATTCAGGAACTGGTGGCGCAGACGGTAGTCAAGCCCCACGAAAGCAAGGAGCAGCTGCGCTCCAACCGCATCGACAAGTTCCTTACCGGCAAGTACACCGCCATCCCGGCGTTTATCGCCATCATGGGTCTGGTGTTCTTCCTCACCTTCAATGTCATCGGCCTGTTTTTCCAGAACCTCATGGAAATGGGTATCGACGCCCTGACCGGCGTTGTGGACACCGCCCTGACCAACTGGAATGTCAACGCGGCGGTGCACTCGCTGGTCATCGACGGCATCTTTACCGGCGTGGGCAGCGTGCTGAGCTTTCTGCCCATCATCGTGGTGCTGTTCTTCTTTCTCTCCATGCTGGAGGATACCGGCTACATGGCGCGTGTGGCCTTTGTGATGGATAAGCTGCTGCGCCGCATCGGCCTTTCCGGCCGCAGCATCGTACCCATGCTCATCGGCTTTGGCTGCACCGTGCCCGGCGTGATGGCAAGCCGCACCCTGCCCTCGGAGCGCGACCGCAAAATGACCATTCTGCTTACGCCGTTCATGAGCTGCTCCGCAAAGCTGCCCATTTACAGCCTGTTTGCGGCGGCCTTCTTCCCCCAATATGCAGGGCTTGTGATGGTGCTGCTGTACTTCACCGGCATCTTGGTGGGCGTACTGGCGGCGCTGCTGCTCAAGAGCACCGTGTTCAAGGGCGAAGCCGTGCCCTTTGTCATGGAGCTGCCCAACTACCGCCTGCCCGGCCTGAAGAACGTGGCGCAGCTGCTGTGGGAAAAGGCGCGGGACTTCTTGCAGAAGGCCTTTACGGTCATCTTTGCCGCTACCATCGTCATCTGGTTCTTGCAGAACTTTGACCTGCAGCTGCGGCTGACTGCTGACCCGCAGGCCAGCATTCTGGCGCGCATCGCAGGCGATATCGCCCCGCTGTTTGCCCCGCTGGGCTTTGCGGACTGGCGCATCTCCACCGCTCTCATCACCGGCTTTATGGCCAAGGAGAGCGTGGTGTCCTCGCTGCTCATCCTCTTCGGCTCCACTGCTGCCCTGACCGCAGCCCTCACCCCGGCACAGGCTGCACCGCTGCTGGTGTTCTGCCTGCTGTACACCCCCTGCATCGCGGCGGTGGCCTCGGTCAAGCGGGAGCTTGGCGGCAAGTGGGCAACCATCATGGTGGTGAACCAGTGCGCCGTGGCATGGCTGTGCGCCCTGCTGGTGCGTCTGGTCGCCGTAGCGGTGTTCTGAGAAAAACGATTTGAATGCGCTCCGCGTTTGCTTTGCGCATCATCAGCGGAAAGAATATTTTTAATTTTGGGTTTCAGGAAAGTCTGCGGACTTTCCTGAAACCCTTTTTTACGGGAGGGGTCGTAACGGGAAACGACAGCTGCCGCGCTTGCTCCCCCTCGGGGGAGCTGTCGCGCAGCGACTGAGGGGCTATAAATGGAGAAGCGAAAAAAGCGTTAAAGCGATAGCGCCGACTGGCGCAGCGCTAGCTTTTTTGTGCTTCGACTTCTTCTTTAGGATTGTCAAGGGCGTGCAGCCCTTGGCCCGTTGCGGGGTGGGTGGAGTCCAGAGGTAGGGAGGGGGGAGTCGGAACACCCCTCCCTGCCTCTGGCCCAGCGGAGCGTCTTTTCTCTTGACAGCTTCCCTTATCTGCATTATAATACTTCAAAAATGAACTGTCCATAAAAAGACAAAAAGGAGCGCCGCATGAACCCTACCATAGAGATCAGCTTCAAGACCGCGCAGGCGTACAGCGCCATGTGCAAGCCGCTGTGTCAGGAACTCAAGCTGCCCCAGACCGCCTTTGATATCCTGATGTTTTTAGCCAATAACCCGGACTGCACCACCGCCCGGGATATCGTGGAGATCCGCAAAATTAAGGCAAATCTCGTTTCGGTAAACGTGGATCGCTTGGTGCAGGAGGGGTATCTGGAGCGCCGCGCCGTGGCGGGCGACCGCCGCAAGACCCAGCTGCTGTGCACCGAAAAGGCGCAGCCGGTCATCGCACGGGGGCGCGAGGTGCAGGAGCGCTTTTTTGCCCGCCTGCTGCATAACACCGATGCCGCCACCCGGGAGGCGTTTTTCCACACCATGGAGGTCATCGGGAAAAATCTGGACGAGATCTTAAAGGAGAATGGATAAAATGAACTTGCTGTTTACGGTGCTTGTCACCTTTTTTGCCGGCATGGGTGCCGGCCTTGGCACCGGCTTTGCCGGTATGAGCGCGGCGGCGGTCATCAGCCCCATGCTCATCACCTTCCTGCACATGGACCCCTACATGGCCGTGGGCATTGCCCTTTCCTCGGATGTGCTGGCCAGTGCGGTGTCTGCCTATACCTACCATAAAAACAAGAATCTGGACATCAAAAACGGCCTGATCATGATGGCAAGCGTGCTTGCCTTTACGGTGGTGGGCAGCTGGGTGGCCAGCAAGATGCCCTCCGCCACCATGGGCGGCTTCTCGGTGTTCATGACCTTCTTGTTGGGTGTCAAGTTCATCCTGCGCCCGGTCATGACCACCAAGGAAGCCATGCAGGGGGTCAGCGCGCAAAAGCGTGCGGTGCAGTCGGTGGTGTGCGGCGTGCTTATCGGCTTCATCTGCGGCTTTATCGGCGCGGGCGGCGGCATGATGATGCTGCTCATCCTCACCAGCGTGCTGGGCTACGAGTTGAAAACTGCCGTGGGCACCAGCGTGTTCATCATGACCTTTACCGCCCTGACCGGTGCGGTGTCCCACTTTATGATCGGCGGCACGCCTGATTGGCTGGTATGGGGCTTGTGCGTGGTGTTCACCCTGCTGTGGGCGCGCATTGCCGCCGTGTTTGCCAACAAGGCCACTCCCAAGACCCTGAACCGCGCCACCGGCGTCGTGCTGGTGGTGCTGGGCGTGGTCATCATGGGCTTCAACCTTCTGACCTGAAAAACGATTTAAATGCGCGCCGCGCTGCTCTGCGCATAATCAGCGGAAGTATTATTCTTAAATAGATCAATGCCGGGCGGTCTGCGGACCGCCCGGCATTGCATTTTCACGGGAAAGGTCGTAAAGGAGAACTGCATTCCTTTCTGTGAAAAATGAACCGGGAAAATCCGCAGATTTTCCCGGTTCTCAAATTTAAAATTGTTTTTCCTCTATTGATGCGCAGAGCAGCGCGGCGCGCATTCCAAACCGTCAGCGCTTACTTGCTCTCTACCTTTTCCTCGATGGTGGAGTGGTCGATGACCCAATCGGCAGCCTTGCGGATGCCCTCGTTGCGGCGCAGGGCAGCAACGTCGGTGCCTGCCTTGATCTCCTCCACCGTCTTTTTGGTCTTTTCGGCGCGCTCAGCCAGCTGCTTGTCGATCTCCTCATCGGTGGGCAGCAGGTTCTCCTGCTGTGCGATCTGCAGCAGTGCCATGCGGGCGCGGGTGTTCTTTTCTGCGGCGGCACGCACCTTGGCAGTAAAGCTCTCGCGGGTCTCGTGGATCTGGCTCAGATAGGTGGTCAGGCTCATGCGCTGCATCTGCAGCTGCTGCTGGATGACCTGCATCTGCTGCTGGTAGGCGTTTTCCACCAGAATGCTGGGGATCTCGCCCTCTGCGGCATCGGCCAGCTGACCAAGGATCTGATCCTTGGCGTGGTTCAGCGCACCGCCGTGGCGGCCGTCGAACAGCTGCTGCTTCACGAAGGCGCGGTACTCCTCCATGGTCTCCTTGCCCATCTTCTTGGCAAAATCGCTGTTCAGGGCGGGCAGCTGACGCACGCACACGTCATGCAGCTTGATCTTGAACACGACAGGCTTACCGGCCAGCTCCTTGTTGGGGTAGTTCTTGGGGAAGGTGACGTTGATCTCGAACTCGTCCCCTGCCTTGTGGCCCAGAATGCCGTCCTCGAAACCGGGGATCATGCGGCCGCTGCCCAGCTGCACGGACTGGTCCTTTGCCGTGCCGCCCTTAAAGGCCACGCCGTCCAGAAGGCCTTCAAAGTCCATGTGCACCACGTTGCCCTTTACAGCGGGGCCCTTGTGGGGCACCAGCTCTGCGGCGTAGTTGCGGCGGCGCTCCAGCACCGTGTCGATCTCCTTGTCGGTCACCTCCGGGGTGACGCACTGGGTGGTAAAGCCGGTGGTCTTGGTCAGTTTCAGCTCGGGCTGCAGTGCCACGGTGGCGGTAGCCACAAAACCCTCGTCCTTTTTCACGCTTACCAGATCGTAGCTGGGATCATCCACCGGCGCAAAGCCGTGTTCCTTCAAAGCAGCCTCGTACAAAGCAGGCACATCCTGATCCATCAGGTCGTTGATGGCATCGTACCAGAAGGTGTGCTCGCCGCGGTCAGCCTCGATCTGTGCGCGGTCGGCCTCGCCCTTCTGGAAGCCCTTGATGGTATAAGTGGCGCGGGTGCGCTCATAGACCGCATTGGAGGCGGCCTCCAGTTCCTCAGCCGTAGCGCTGAAGGTCATTTTGCAGACACTCTTTTCAGGAGTTTCCACGCTTACCAGTTTCATAGGATCTACCCTCCGTGTTGTTCCCTTGGCGGCGGGGCGGCGCTGCAAGGCAGCAGCCAGAACGCCATTTTGGGGACATTTTCAAACATTAATAAAGTTATTATAGCACAAGTGCAGCAAAAGCGGTATAATAAACTTGATAAAAATGTGCCGTTTTGGCAATTTTAGTCCATTCAAGCAGGAAAAAAGCGCGTTTTGCGGCAGCAGCTGCCGCGCAAAAGTGGGAAAACCCTCAGGAAAGGAAGGCTGTCCCCTATGCGATTATTTGATGTTCTGGGCCCGGTGATGATCGGACCCTCTTCCAGCCACACCGCCGGTGCGGCAAAGATCGGCTATACTGCACAAAAGCTTCTGGGCGAGGTACCGGCGCAGGCAGACATTGGCCTGTACGGCAGCTTTGCCACCACCGGCAAGGGGCACGGCACCGACCGCGCATTGGTGGCGGGGCTGCTGGGTCTGCGCCCGGACGACCCCCGCCTGCCGGACAGCTTTGTACTGGCCGCGCAGCAGGGGATGCAGTTCAGCATCCACCCGGTAGAGCTGCGCTCTGCCCACCCCAACACCGCCGTGCTCACCCTGACCAGCCGCACCGGGCGGCAGCTTTCGCTCAAGGCGGCGTCGGTGGGCGGCGGACGCATCCGCGTCACGGAGATCGACGGCGTCCCGGCGGATTTCGGCGGTGACAGCAACACCCTCATCATCCACAACGAGGACACCCCCGGCTGCATTGCCGAGGTGACCATGGCGCTGGCACTGCGGCGCATCAATATCGCGTCCATGCAGGTGTTCCGCGCCGCTGCGGGCGGCTATGCGGTGATGGTGCTGGAGTGCGACTCCCACATCCCCCACGCGCTGGAACGGCAGCTGGCGGTGATGCCGGGTCTGCTGAAGGTGACCTGCCTGAACGTGGACGAGCCGGAAGAAACGGAGGAATGAGCCATGGCATTTTTGTCCTGTGAAGAGATGCTGGCTGCCGCCCGCAGCCAGAAGATCACGCTGGCAGAAGCGGTGCTGCGCAGCGATTTGGAGGAGAGCCGCCTGACCGAGGCGCACAGCCGCGCCGCCATGCGGCATTTGTGGCAGGTGATGCAGGCCACCAGTCAGGAATACGACCCCACACAGCGCAGCCGCAGCGGCCTTTCCGGCGGCGATGCCGCCAAGGTGGAGCAGGCGTGGCAGCAGGGACGCCTGCTGGGCGATGATTATCTGGCCGCAGTAACAGCGGAAGCCCTAAAAACCGCCGAGTGCAACGCCTGCATGAAGCGCATCGTGGCCGCGCCCACGGCGGGCAGCTGCGGGGTGCTGCCGGCGGTGCTGCTGCCGCTGGCGCGCGCCGGGCAGGCAGACGAGGACGCCGTCTGCGACGCACTGTATGTGGCGGCAGGTTTCGGGCAGGTCATCGCCGCCCGCGCCACGCTGGCGGGCGCAGAGGGCGGCTGTCAGGCCGAGGTAGGCGCCGCCAGCGCCATGGCCGCCGCCGCCCTGTGTAACCTGAAGGGCGGCACCCCGGAGCAGTGCGCCGCTGCCGCCGCTATGGCACTGGGCAACCTGCTGGGTCTGGTCTGCGACCCCGTGGCGGGTCTGGTGGAAGTGCCCTGCATCAAGCGCAACGTGGTGGGCGCGGTGAACGCGGTCTCCTGCGCCAACATGGCGCTGGCGGGGGTGGACTACGCCATCCCCTGCGACGAGGTCATCGACGCCATGGGCCGCGTGGGCAGTCTGCTCTCCCCCGACCTGCGCGAGACCGGTCAGGGCGGCCTTGCCGCCACCCCCACCGGTGTAAAAATCGCCCGCCAGCTGGCGCAGGAGGACTGAGCGCCACGCCCACTCTCCCCCGCCCGGCGGGCAAAAAGCGGCCGTAGAAGCCGCTTTTTGCGCCGATGTGGCAGAAGAATTACAGAAAAGCCGCAGTAAAATCAAAGAAAAGACGTTCTTTTTTGGAAAATATAAAAATATTTTAAAAAAGCTGTTGACAAACCCCGCCCTTCGTGATAAAATACATCATGTTCCGAACGGAACGTATGCGTTGGTAGCTCAGCTGGATAGAGTGACTGACTACGAATCAGTAGGCCGGGGGTTCGAGTCCCTTCCATCGCACCAAACCATGAAAATCCGAACCTTTTCTCGATAGGAGAAGGGTTCGGATTTTTTGTTTTCTTCGGAAACGAAAACAAGGGCTCTTCCCTGACGGCTGTGTGTCCGAAACCTTATCAGAAAAAAGACCGCGTCACAAAGGTCACAACTGTAAAGGTGCCGTAAGGCGGAAAGGACATAAACATGAAGTACGATGCAAGAGCTTGCCATTTCAACATGGACACCGGCTGTGTGGAACTACTGCTCCGGGATGGGCGCAAAATTTCCATTGACTGCACCGGGGTCGAGGATGCGTTGGACGTGACCATGGCCCAGAGGTCAGAGTTAGACTACCTCATCTACAATGACCCACTGGGCTATGCCGATTTGATTTTGAACGGCAATCCGAAGGAATATTTGAAAAACGTAACCGAGAGCCATGGCTTAGAAGATTAAGAATAGCAAAACAGGGCGTATCTCTTTTTATGGGATGCGCCCTGTTCTTTTATGCCTGTTTTTTCTGTGCTTCTGCAAACATCCGGGCAATCTCCGTGCCGGATTCCTGCATTCCACGATTCATCCACTCATGTACCCAGCCATATAGCATATAACCGATGGCAGAATTCAGATAAGCCAACCCGTTGGGAATCTCCGGCGAACGGTCAAAATAGCCGAGGATCGTTTCCAGCATGATATTGGAAAGCCCTGCATGGTACAATGCAAGGTAAAATTCAGCATGGTCCTTGTAAAAATCCAGCAAACTGACGAGCCATAGATTATCCTGACCCGGTGTGCCATCAGGATGCTCATGGTCAAAATTTGTCTTCCATTCATCGGTCAGACGCACAGACTCCTGCTGTAATACGTCCTCTTTACTTGCGAAATTACGGTAAAAAGATGCCCGCCCAACACCGGCAGCATCCACCAGCGCCTGAATGCTGATGGACGCAAAGTCCTGTGTGTGCATCAATTCCAGCAGCGCAGACAGAATGTGCTGCCGCACATAGGTGTTCTTTTCCTGATTGTTCATGTTCTTCATGGGATGATACAAACGCCCTTCTTTGTCTCATTTTGGCTGAGACGATTGACTCAGCACTGTTTTGATGATACACTCGTCCCATCGAAAAGTCAAGAAGAAAGGAGTTCACAATGAATTTGACGAAAAAGCGATTGTTGATTTTGTTCATCGTCATCATTTTCGGAGCAGTCTTAGGGCGGCTGGCTGTTCGCGCTGGGCTGAATCTGCTGCTGGGCGGCACGCTGTTTGGAGGGAATATTCTGTGAAAACACTGAAATGGGGATTGCTCTATACTGCTGCGTTTCTTGCGGCTTTTGTCGGCTCTGCTTTACTCAAAATAAACAGCGACCCGACCCACGGCAAATACAACACCCGTTGGGATGAAACGATCGGCAAGGCATACACCGATTTGCCTTATGGAGAGGGTGCCGCCAACAAGTTTGATCTTTATGTACCGGCTGACAAAAGTCAGGATGCATACGGTCTTGTGGTCTATCTTCACGCCGGTGGATTTACCGGCGGAGACAAAGCCGGTGACGCCGAGATGCTGAAATGGCTGTGCAGCAAAGGCTATGTGGCGGCAGGAATCAACTACACATTGTTTACGGAAGAAAACCCGGATGCCAGCGTATACAGCCAGTCGGAGGAGATCAAAGCCGCCATGCCCTCTGTGGTTGCAGCAGCCGAAAAACTGGGGTATAAACTTGACCGGATGGCTATTTCCGGCGGCAGCGCAGGTGGATGTCTTGCGCTGATCTATGCCTACCGGGATGCCGACACCTCGCCGCTTCCGGTCAAAATGGTATTTGAAGCAGTCGGCCCCGGCAGCTTTCATGTGGAGGATTGGGGTATCTTCGGTCTCGACCAAAGCCCGGAGGCCGCCGCAGGACTGTTCAGTGTAATGTCCGGTCAGGCGCTGACCCCGGAGGATATCACATCCGGTGCCTATCTGGACGCAGTCAAACCGATCTCTGCTGACCGCTGGGTCACAAAGGATACGGTGCCCTCTGTCCTCTGCTACGGCGCACACGACAAGATGCAGCCCTTTGCCGCATCTAAACCGTTGGTCGCCGCACTGGAAAAGAACGGAGTAGATTACCGGTATTTCGTAGCGAAGCATTCCGGCCATGGGTTGCAAAACGACAATAAGGTCTATATGGAGTATCTGGATGCCGTAGTGGAATATCTGGACAAGTACATGAAGGACTGACCTTGTGTGAAAGATAACCGTTCAGGAGGCTGCCATGCAAAAGAAAGATCTTCTGGTAATGGCAATTATCGTGATTGCCGCCATCGTTTTGGGGGCAATATGCGGTAAGCTGCTATTGGATAACGTCATATGAGACGGAAAGCAAAAATAATCGTGTACACCGGAATATTTGTTCTGGTGTTTCTTGCTGCTGCACTGGCAAGGGTCTATCTGCTGGGAAGTGCACCGGAACGACTGGTAAAATCGCTGGGGCAGGATCTGACCGGCACGGTTTTCAGAGATCAGAACTACGAAAACGAGAATGGAAACCGGTACGACCTTTATATTCCCGCCGAACTGGACAGGATGCAGGATCAGAATCTGATCCTCTATATCCACGGGGGAAGCTTCAATTCCGGTTCAAAAGCTGACGGTGAAACATGGTGCAGATACTATGCCGCACAGGGGTACATTACCGCTTCCGTAGATTACACCTTGCAGATGCACGGAAAAGATGCGTCCATTTATCAGATGAACAAAGAAATCGAAAATGCAGTTCGGGCAATTCGGCAAAGGACAGAGGAACTGGGGTATCATATTGCAGGAATGGCTCCGTTTGGGGTGTCCGCAGGCGGGACCTTGGCGATGAATCTGGCTTATAGTGGAAATTCTGCGATCCCGGTCAGATTTGTTTTCCAAGTGGCTGCCCCCACATACTTTGAACCGTCCGAGTGGCCCCTGCTCATGAAGGTGGACAAACTCACATCGGTGCACGACTTCTGCAGGATGATGACCGGAAAGGAATTGGAGGATTATACACAGGAGATTCGGAAAATCTCTCCGGCAGGCATCGTGAAGGATGATTCTGTGCCGTCGTTGATCGCCTATGGCCGAATCGACCATTGTGTCCCTGTGAACCAAAAATATTATCTGATGGGAGCGTACATTCTGCACAACGTTCCATACGACTATATTGAATTTCCGAAGTCCAACCATGGGATGTATAATGATCCGGATAAGCTGCAGGAATTTCTGGAAAAGTCTTTGGAATATGCCGAGCGTTATTTCACCGATTGATCCGCATGGGCTGAGGAGGAATTGTGTCAATTTGACACAATTCCTCCTCGTCCGTTCTAAGCAGGGTTTGGGGCAGGCACGCCCCAACAAGATCACTTCGGAAATGCGGACGCATTGCAGAAGTGAAGTCCCGGATGGACAAAAAATTTTCAAGAATTGAAAATTTGTGGCCACGGGACGGTTCTTGCCCTCTACCGCTGCGCTCAAAACTCATTTTCAACAAATGTTTCCGAATTGTTAAGACGCAAAATTTTTTTGAACACTTTCTTTTACTGAAGTGGTGGTGCTCATCATGAGCACCACCACACCTGTGATTTTGGATATTAAGGGCAGACGAAATCTTACCTATGCTTTCAGCAAAACAATTGCTCAAATTTCCCCTTGCAATCTCACCTAAGTTGTGGTATATACATTATACGAAAGCTGCTTTTAAAGAACGTTCCACCGTTCAATGATGTGTAAAGTGAGGTGCCTGCCATGACCGCCGTAATCTATGCCCGCTATTCATCGGATAACCAGCGCGAAGAATCCATCGAAGGCCAGATTCGGGAATGCACTGCCTATGCGGAAAAGAACGGCATCACCATCGTCAAGCACTACATTGACCGTGCCATCTCTGCCAAAACGGACAACCGCCCGGAGTTTCAGCAGATGATAAAGGACAGCGACAAAAAGCTGTTTGACATTGTGCTGGTCTGGAAGCTTGACCGCTTTGCCCGAAACCGCTACGACAGTGCCCGGTATAAGACTCAGCTGAAGAAGAACGGTGTCAAGCTCATGTCGGCTACCGAGATCATCTCCGAGGGGCCGGAGGGCATCATTCTGGAATCGGTTCTGGAAGGTTATGCCGAGTATTATTCCGCTGACCTTGCCGAGAAGGTCGTGCGTGGACAGACCGAGAACATCCTGAAAGGCCGCTGCAACGGTGGTCGTGGCACATTTGGCTATACGCTGGATTCCGAGCGGAAGTTCCATATTGACCCGCTCACCTCGCCTTTTGTGCTGGAATCGTTCACGAAGTATCGGGACGGTCTTACGATGAAGGAAATCCGGGACTGGCTGAACGAAAACGGCATCAAGAACCCGGTGGGCGGTGCGTTTACATATAACAGCGTTGAACATATGCTCAAGAATCGGCGGTACATCGGGGAGCTGAAATTCCGGGATGTGGTCGTGCCGGATGCCATCCCGCCCATCGTTCCACTGGAACTGTTTGAGGATGTGCAGGAGAAGATGTTGAAAAACAAGAAAGCCCCTGCCCGGAGAAAGGCAGAGGATGATTACCTTCTGACCACCAAGCTGCACTGCGGCTGCTGCGGTGCTTTGATGTTTGGCGAAAGCGGTACGAGCCGGACGGGAGAAGTCCACCGCTATTATAAATGTGCGACTGCCAAAAAGAAGAAGGGCTGTAAGAAGAAAACCGTCCGCAAACAGTGGCTGGAAGATCTGGTGGTCAACCAGACCATGCAGCTTGTGAAAGACGATGCCGCTATGGAATCCATCATCGCCAAGGTGATGGAACTGCAAAATAAGGAGAATACCAACATTCCCCTTTATAAAAAGCAGCTCCGGGATGCAGAATCCGGTATCCAGAATATGCTCAATGCGATTCAGGCCGGTATCCTGACCAGCTCCACCAAGGAGCGGCTGGAGCAGCTGGAAGAAACCAAGCGTGAGCTTGAAACTCGCATTGCAGAGGAAAAGCTGGCAAAACCCAAGATCAAAGAGGAATTTATCCGCTTCTGGCTGATGCGGTTCCGCAAGCTGGACATGAGCCTGAAAGACCAGCGGCAGGCATTGGTGGATACGTTCATCAATTCGATTTATCTGTACGATGATAAGGTTTTGATAACCTTCAACTATAAAGAAGGTACACAGACCATCACATTTGAGGAAGCGGCCCAAGCCGCATCAAAGGGAAATGGTTCGGATTTGGATTGCTTTACTGCACCAGAAAATGCCGTGAAATCGAAAGATTTCATGGCTTTTTTGTTTTTCTGGC
>ERZ791879.88-NODE-88-length-108476-cov-11.922423_pt1 | contig 108476 bp, 135 predicted proteins | sample MGYA00510162_ERZ791879 | MGnify/ENA primary metagenome ERZ791879 (study PRJEB30046, sample SAMN00792113) | human gut metagenome | study: EMG produced TPA metagenomics assembly of the A metagenome-wide association study of gut microbiota in type 2... | reverse complement strand
CTTAACAATATACGGACCTACATACACATTCATGGTAGAACAATCTGCATCTGTTAATGTAATTAACAAATATCTGAAATAATATAAACACAATTGTTGCATCATTTGTTGCAACATATCCATAGGAACAGCAACTTTTTGTTGTTCTTTTTTTATTATTTTTTCCATCTTTCATATTTACCATGTAGAACATGACGAATAAAGAGAAAGGAGAAAATGATACAGTAAAAATTGTTTTACGATTAAGATTTTACACAATACACGAATTTCGTATTGCAACCTCATATCTTGTTAATGTACAAAAGAGTGACTTTTGATGAGCATCACATCTAACAGTTTTCTCTTTAAGAAATGCTACGGTTATGGATGATCCCGCGGTCTTCGGACTGTGGGATCGTTATTTTTATCGAGAAATATCGGAAAAGGAAACAAAAGAAAAATAATATAAGATTTAGAACATGAGGATAAAAAAGGAAATTTTACGACTTCAGGAACGACAAAGAATGTTTTTACAATTGGTAGAGTGACAAAAAAATACAGAAGATCTTTGTGCAAGATGTCGAAAAAAATGAAAGTGATTGAAATGAATATATGATATTTGTATAATCAACTTATATAAAACTTAATCAATGGGGAGTTATCTATCTTTCAGAAGAAGCAGAATCTGTCTTAGATGGAAATGATCAAAATAAGGGTGAGGAAACATAGAAAACAGCCAATGGAAAAGCATAGGAGGATGTTTATGAAAAGATATGCAAAGATCTTTGTCAGTTGTCTGTTGACCTTTACGATGGTTTTTACATCCGTACAATGGTCTGCGATCGTGAATGAAACTACTGTGGTAGGAGCAGCAGAAACGGTACCGAAAGAGAAGAAAGAAATTGTTGAAGAAGAGAACACGAAAGATTCGACCACTTTCCAAATGAAAGATGGAAAGAAACAGACGGTCTTTTACGGACAGGATGTTCGGTTTGAAGATGAGAATGGAGATCTTCAGGAGTACGATCCAAGTCTTGTCAGGGTAACGGGATCAAAGAGTGAGCAGGGTGAGGATCTGAAGGGTTATCAGTATGAAAATAAAGAAGGAGATAAAAAACATTATCTTCCCAAAGATCTGTCCGAAGAGACACCGGTCTTAATGGAAAATGGGAAATATCAGATCTCTTTTGCACCGATCTATGGACAGGAAATAAAGAATGAGGAAGAGAAGAAAACGGAGGATCCTGGAACAGACTCTGTGGAAGATGCTGTCTCACGGGCAGAGGAAGCAGTAAGAAGCATTTCAGCGGATGGATCTTCTGAAAAAGAAACAGCAGAAGATACGGAAGATGCCCTGACATCGGTCAAAGAGCTGGACCGACAGGCAATCGAAGATCTTCCTGTGGAAGATGCACAGGGAGAGAAAGAAGAAAAACCAGTGAAAGTCTCCTATGAATCCCAGAAGAAAGAATGTACATTTTCTTACCAGTCATTAAACATGGGGATCAAGGAAAGTATCGTACTGACCAAAGCTCCAGAAGGAAATGTTTTAAAATTCCGCTTTCAGGCAAAAGGACTGGTCCCAAAGAAAAATATACTGGATGGCGGGATCAGCTTCCTAGATGAAAAAACAGAGGATCTGGTCGCAACACTGGAAGCTCCAAACATGAACGATCATACAGGAAAGGCATACAGTGAGAATCTTTCCTATGACATTGAGTCAGATGGAGAAGAAGGTTCATATCTGTTAACCCTGCATCTGGATGAAGATTACTTTCAGGACAAAGACAGACAGTATCCAGTCACGATCGATCCGACGGTCACATGGACCGGATCCACGGATTTCTGGGATGTCTATGTAATTAATGGATCTTATAAAAATACGAACTTTTATGACAATGGAGTTACAGCCATGATGGTTGGAAAATCAAAACAGGGTGTCTGCCGGACATATCTGCGTTTTAAAGATTTTACAGCAAAGATCAAAGGAAAATATGTAGACAGTGCAACGCTTACGATGTATGAAACCGGAAGCAGCCAGAGTGGACAGACAATCGAGGCAAGAAGAGTTACAGAAAACTGGACCAGACCTGGATTGAAATGGAGTAACCGCCCGGGATATAGTACGAATTATGGAAATGTAAAAACAACAGGGACTGCAAAGAAAGCAAGAAGCATTAATCTGACGGAATATGCGAGACAGTGTGCATCCGGTAAGATCACATCGTATGGTGTGATGTTAAAAAATGCGGACGAGACAAAGAGTTATGGACAGTTTTACAGTTCCAGAGCATCATCAAACCGTCCAAAGATGTCAGTAACTTATTATGATGGACCGACAACGGCATCATCTGTCAGTGTTACACCGCAATATGCAAACAACGATCATCAGAAGACATTACATGTAAACTGGGCAGGCATCTCATCCCATTCATTAAACCGTGTGGAATACAGGATTGCAAACTGGGGAAATGGAGAAGAAACAGGTGATTATGTTTCATATTCTTCATCTACAAAGATTGGAACGAGTGGAAACGGAAGTGCGGATATTGACTGCAGTACGATGCCGGAAGGCCATTATAAACTTGTTGTAAGAGGAGTAGACAACGGTTATATTGCAGGTTGGGGAGCAGCGGCATGGTTTACGATAGACCGCACGGCTCCGAAAGCAGGGGATATATCCTTTGAGGAAGGAAATGATGAGAGCGAACCATCTGGTTCTCTGAATCCGAGACTGGAGGTCGGAATCGTAGATGAGAATGCATCCTATTTTAAATACCGTCTGGAAGGAACCTCAACTTACCATGAAAGTGCAAGGGCGGATGAAGATGGATACGCCTATGCAAATGTTTCGATTCCAGCAGACAGCATGACAGGAAGAACAGAGTATCAAGTTTATGTGATCGTTGTTGATAAAGCAGGGAATGAAAGCGGGGAAACAAAAGTATCCTATTATTATACGGATGCCTCAAAAGCACAGGATTATGCACCAACCAATGTAAAGGTCAGAAAATCGTATGGAAAGAATGTCATCTACTGGGATAAGAGAGAACTGACAGACAGTATCTATTATGCAGTTTACAGGGGGGAATCCGCGGATTTCACACCGGATGATTCGACACTGGTACGTGGTGCGATCAAAGATTCCTACTGCATGGATACCAGAGTGGGAGATGGCAAGAGTTACTATTATAAAGTACAGGCACAGAAACTGGCAATGGATGGAACGATCAATGGAAAAAGTACGGATGCATTATCAGAAAAAGTGGCACAGGATACACAGGAAGAATATGAAAAAAGACTAGGAAGCAAAGATTACAGAGACAGCATGGAGATCAGCACGCCCAATGGGACAGGATCCGTTGAAAAATCCCAGGGGAATCTGATGTATGAAAGTACAGATTTTTCAATTCCATCACTGCTTTTGAATCTTGAACTCACAAGAACCTATAACAGCCAGTCAGATAAAGAAGGAATGCTTGGAAAAGGATGGTATGACAGCTTTCATAAGGAATTATACCAGCTGGGAGATGATCTTGTATTTCAGGACAGTGATGGAACTTATCTGACATACAGTCCACAAAAAAGCAGAAGTGTTGGTGTTTCTTATCAGAATGAGGAGACAAAGGACTATGCACTTTCATTTAATACAGAAGATGATGTAAAAAGATCATCAAATGGGGATCAGAGAGCAGCGGCATATGCAAGACTTCAGAATGCTGCTTCTGACAATATCTTTGGAAGTGCCATTTCCAATAAAGGAAATTATCGTCCGGGGAAAAAAGACGATGATAGTGAAGACAGTGGAGCATCCGAAGGAGAAAAGGAAGTGATCACGGTGTCCAATGTCGGAAATATCCATATGAAGGATGGTATGACATATGCATTTGATGGGAATGGTGAGATCACAAAAGCAGAGGACAGTAATGGCAACTATCTGATCTATCAGTACGATGAAAAAGGAAGATTATATAAGGTTGTTTCCAATCTGAACAAAGAACTGGTTTTTACATATTATGAAAACGGAGAACAGGAAGATCTGTTAAAGAAGATCGATCTTGCAGATGGAACAAAGGTTGTTTATTCATATGCTGAAGGGAAACTTACGAATGTTTCTCACAAAAACAGCGGAGAAACAGCTTCTGTGGATCAGACATATGCTTATGGAAGTAATGGGAAGATGAGCAAGATCATCGATGCAAAGAAGAACGGGTACCAGATTGCTTATACAGGAGAAAAAGCAGAAAGATTTATCCGTCCGAATGGAGAATACCAGCAGCTTTCTTATGGAGATGGAACAACGACGGTATCTTCTCACAAGGCAGACGGAACCAAAACAGCACAGGATACCATGAGTTTTGACAAGAATACAGGAAAGATCCTGAAAAAGACGGATGCCAATGGAATTGAAAGCAGTTACAGTTATGATGATGGAGGAAAAGACGGAGAACAAAATGGCTGGGTAAATGAATATCTTGTAAGAAAGATCAAAACGGAAGTGGATTATCAGGAGCTGGATGCTGCCGGACTGGTGAAATTTTTGAAAACAAACAAGGAAAAAGAAGAAACATTTACGATCGCCAGTATCGAGTACAATGAAAACGATGATGTCATCTCTGAGACCGAAGAAAACGGAGATATAACAAGCAGTGAGTATGAGGATGAGAAAAATCCATATCTTCCAACAAGCGAAACTACAACGAATGGAAATGACTTTATTTCACAGACTGTTTATGAATATGATCCCAAAGGGAATGTAATATCAGAAACAGATAAAGGCGAAAATAAAAAAGAAGAAACCAAAACAGTTACATCCTATGATGATCACGGACAGCCAACAACAGTCACGACAACAAAGGAAGGAGCTCCTGATTCTGTAGAACAAACGACATATCAGGATACTGTACAGGGAACGACACAGACAACAACAACGACACAGGGAGAAGAGAAAGAGACATCTGTGATAAAAACAGATGCCATGGGACGTGAAACAGAAAATACCAGTAAAGACAGGAAAGGAAATATTTTAAGCAGTACGGAAACATCGTATGATTTCATGGGAAGAGCGATACAGACGAAAGTAACATCCGATGGAGTGACACAGACAGAATCTAAAACATACGATGATAATGGAACCGTAGCAACAGAAACCAGTGCATCCGGAGTAAAGACAGCTTATCAATATGATTCTGTCAATCGTGTAGTCAAAGCAACAGAATCAGCAGACGGAACAGATACTGTCACGGAAACTTCCTATGGATATGAAGATGCACAGATTCATACGTTGAATGGAATGAAAGACTATCAGGATCTGAGCGTTCAGACAACAAAGACCAATGGACGTGTCAGTGAAAAGTCATGGACAGATGCAGCGGGACAGACCGTCAGAAGTTTCAGCCATGGATTATATACGGATCATGTGTTCACCAGTGACGGAAAAGAGATCGCAACGATCAGTCTTGGAACAAAGACTTCCGGAGATGGAAAGATTGCTTTGCAGTTATATGACAAAGAAGGAAAACAGACAGCTGCGATCCAGAATCCAGAGATCACAAAAGGGACTTCTGATGCCGTAGTAAAGGTTGGAAACAGTTCCATCTTACAGAAAACAGAGTATGACACAAAGGGAAATGAGACAACAAAAACCGATGGTAATGGAGATCAGATATCCTATGCTTATGATGACCAGAATCGTGTAACCGAGATCACACAGGGAGGACAGAAGACAAAAGTTTCCTATCAGGTGAATTCAGACGGATCAACGACAACAAGTGTTACAGATGCGAATGGACATGTCAAGCAGGAAACAGCCAGTGCATCCGGATCAGTGACAACAACATCGGATCTTGGAGACGGCAGTGAATCCATTACAACAAAGTATACCTATGATGACCGTGGAAATAAGCTCTCAGAAGTCTATGCCAATGGGGCGAAAAAGACCTATGAATATAACAACCGGAATCTGGTTACAAAAACACAGTCTTATGACAAAGAAGGAACAAAAACACTGACCAGCCGGTATCGTTATGATGATAAAGGTCAGCTGTCAGAGATGACAGATTACAGTGTATCATCTGAAACAGAGACGGCATATCGTTATACAGAATATAGTTATGACACAAGAGGAAGGATCACAACGTTTGCAGAGATCAGTCAGAATGCCCAGCCAACGGCAGATGATATCAAAGCCCATCAGATCCGGTATACTTATAATGAGAATGGAAATCTCAGTAAGGTATCCTATCCGACCACCAAAGATGGAATCCAGTCATTATCTTATATTTATGATGAAAACGGATGGCTGCAGGAGATCAAAGGAGAACTGCATTCCAAGGGGCAGACAACAGAGAAAGTCCTCAGAAGTTACAGTTACGATGCGTATGGAAAAGTCAAAGAGATCAAGGATTACAGGAATCTGCTAAAAGACGGTGATCAGGCAGTTCAAAAAGTCTATACCTATGACAGATTTGACCGTGTCAAAGAGATGATCTACACAGATCTTGAAACAGGAAAAGTGATGGAATCTTATCAGTACAGCTATGATAAGAACTCTAATATCACAAAGAAAACGCAGGTCAATAACTATCCGAAGGAAGATGCAAACAAAGTTAATGAGACAAAATCTTATACTTATGATACACTTGGACGACTGACAAAGACTGTAACAATAGATCATAACAAGAATGATAAGACAAAGACGGTCACTTATACCTATGATAATGTTGGAAATCGGCTCAAAGAAGATGATGGAACAACGACAATATCGTATACTTATAACGGACTGGATCAGTTAAAGACATCCACGAAAGAAAAAGGAACTGCGGTAGAAGAAGTTCGTCAGTATGATTACGATATGAATGGAAACCAGACAGATGTAAAGAACACAAAGACTGGTGAGAATCAGACTTATGTATATGATGCAGAAAACAGATTAAGTCAGGTGTCCGTGACAAAAGACGGAAAGACAGCGATGATCCAGCAGAACATCTACAATGGAGAAGGACAGCGAATCCAGAAGGTCGATGGAGATGAGATGACCAACTATTATTATCAGGATGGTATTGCAGCTTATACGACAGATGCTGATGGAAATCAAAACTCACAGAACTTGATTGGAACAGAAGGAAATGTTCTTGCAACTGAGAGATTCAAAGGGGATGATATGCAATATTATCTGTATAATAAAGATATTCAGGGAAGTACAACTAGCCTAGTGAAAGAAGATGGAAGTGCAGATGCAACCTATCAGTATACGGATTTTGGAGAGACAATTATTCATGGAGATGATCAGGCGAAAAATGAAGTGTGCTATACTGGCGGAATCTATGATCAGAGTACGGGATTGTATTATCTGAATGCACGGTATTATGATCCAGAAGATGGAAGATTTATGACGGAGGATAGTTATCGTGGAGAGATAATGAACCCTGAGACTGGACATTTGTATGTGTATTGTGCGAATAATCCGGTGAATTATGTAGATCCTAGTGGACATTTTACAGTAGTCTTACCTTGGGGATGGGCTATAGGAAAAGCACTTTTAACGGCATTTAAATATATTGTTATAGCAGGAATTGCTTATGTCTCAGCATCTGCAATTTCAACATTAAAACGGAAACAGCCTAAAATACATTATTATAAAGCAAAATTGATAAATGAAAAAGTATATATAAGTGATGCAATAAAAACTAAATCTAAAGCAGTTATAAGGTTAAAAGCAAATGGAAATGTATTTGCAACGTCTTCTGGATATGCATATGATGCGTGCAAATCAGCAAGTCCAATTCATAAGGTATCGGCAATACAAAAACATGAAAGAGGAAAAGGTCAAGGAAAGCAATATTATCATTATCATCCAATGCTAAAATGGAGTAAAAATAAAAATGCAAGAAAACAAATGCATGTGCATTGTTGGTTTTTAAAATAATAGGAGAATTGTAGTTTTATGGAATATGAAGAAAAATGTGATTTTTGTATGAGTCAATTAGTGATAATAAAATATAGAGAGATATTAAAAATACTTGAAGAAAATAGCAACGTTATCATTTTGAAAATACCAATTGAGAAAGTAAAAAGTGAAGAAGAAAGGAGAAAAGAAGAAGAAGAAATTAAGAATTGCCTAATATTTAAAAAATTAAAACCATTTTTTTTGGAAAGTAGGTTATGTCGAGAGCATGGAACGATAATAAAAAGGAAAAAAAGTAAAAAGGGATATTATATGACAGACAATTGGTATTTCTATAAATATGATAGAAATGTAAGAAAAATATTACAAGAATATCCAACTATTTATTCAATGGCTGATTGGATAGATGTATATTTTATATCAGAAAATAAAATTATTCTAAAAACAATCGCACATGAAGAGATATGTTATGGGACAGCCAAGTTATTTAGAAGTTTGAAAACTCAATAGTTAGCTAGATGCTAGTGTTTTACTTCCATCGTTTACTAGATGAATGAAAATGCTAATACTACAATTGTGGAGGAGTACAATGAGAGCAAAAAGACGTACCGAACAGGAACAGTATGAGATCATGATGGAATGCAGACAGAGCGGACTTTCTGATCACCAGTGGTGTCTGGAACATGACATCAATCCAGGAACTTTTTTTACTAGGTCTGTCGTTTTCGCAAGCAGGCTTGTGAATTTCCAGAACTAGCAGAAAAAGACAGGTTTCAGGCGATCCATCAGGAAATTGTAAAAATGGAGAGCATTCCAGACCAGTCAACCGATCTTTATGAATAGTCTTCAATGGAACTTCAGATCGGACAGGCTGTTCTTCGGATCAGTAATCAGACCGATTCACGGTTACTGGAACAGACATTAAAACTTATAGGAGCCTTCTCATTTTGTGGAAAGAGTAAGAAGGATGATCCCGCAGTCTTTTGGCTGTGGGATTTTTAAAAAAATATTCTTTTGGTGCAAAGAGATTAATTTTATTGCACAAAAATAAAATTAATGATAAACTGTAAATGAACTGATTATGGTTCATCTGATAATTTATACGTTTATTTAACAAACAAATAATAAGGAATCTCTTACTTCTAGGTGTAAACATAGGTAGGAGAGGAATTATCAAAAAGAAATGAAACGGCAGTAGCGGGCGGAGAGAAATCGGTATCCCCTACGGACATAAGGTCAAGCAACGTCGGTATTCCCGACATGTTGGACTCTGTGAAATTACCAACCGTGGATTGAAACAAATAACCAATAAAAACAGTCACATTCCCAAATGTTATGGCAGTGTGACTCTTTTATTGCAATGATATAAAGGAGTCTATTGATAATGTTGCGTACAATCGAAATGTACACAAATGAATATAAAGATACAACACAAAAGGAAATCCGAAAGAAAAAAGGACAGTTTTTTACACCGGCAGAGGTTTCAATGAGAATGGCTGCTGTAGAAAGTGAATATCCGAAGAATCAATGGATAAGGGTATTAGATCCAGGAGCAGGAAACGGCATTTTATCTTTTGCTGTGATTGATAAATTACTAAGAAGTGGGTATAAACGGCTTGATATTACACTGATTGAAACGGATACAGAGATTTTACCAGTCTTAGAATATACAATCACTAAAATTAGACAAATCTGTGAATCATATCATGCAGAATGTACTATCCATTATATTGATCAAAATTTCGTGTTATGGGAATCCTCCTGTTTATATGATATCGTCATATGCAATCCTCCATATATGAAAGTAAGAAAAGATTCTATCGAAGCAACGGCAATGAAGGCATATGTATATGGACAGCCTAACCTATATGGACTGTTTATGGCAAAAGCAATAGAATTATTGCGTGATAATGGACAGTACGTTTTTATTACTCCCCGTTCGTGGACTTCTGGGAAATATTTTACGAAAGTACGGAACTTCTTACAAAAAGAATTAAATATAAAAGAAATCGACCTTTTTTCAAGCCGTAATGAAGTTTTTCAGGGAGAGAAAGTTCTTCAGGAGACAATGATCTTGTATGGAGAAAAAGGACAGATTCAAAATGAGAAAATTAAAATTAATATTCTTAAAGACGGAACTTTAGATACAGGAAACAGTTTTTGGGCAGCAGCAGATCAGATTAAGTTTAAAGGATCAGAACAATATCTGCTTTTACCAGAAAATGAAAATGATCTTAAAATTATAGATATAATGTCTAATATGACAGATTCTTTTGAGTCCAGTGGATATCACTTCAAAACGGGACCAGTTGTAGAATTTCGAAATTTAGATCATATTCATAAAATATATCAAACTGGAGATATCCCAATGTATCGTTCGATACATATACAAAATGGAACTCTGCAGTTTCCTGCCGATACTCAAAAAGCACAATATGTTAGTGCGGATGAAGAATCCTTGTTGATCCCAAAGCAAAATACTATTTTAGTTCGTCGGTTGAGTATGAAAGAAGATTTAAAACGTATTCAGGCTTGCAAATATTTTGCAGATGAAAATACAGACTTAAATACAGAATTTATGACTGTTGAAAATCATGTAAATTATCTAACACGTAAAGATGGTACGGAAATGACCAGAAATGAAATAGACCAACTGTTTGATATTTTAATGTCAGATATGTATGAACGTTATATCCGATTGATCAACGGAAGTACACAGATAAATGCGGGAGAACTTAATAAATTACCATTACAGAGGATGGAACGATGAAAAGAAATGTAGAAAAATATGATTATCAGGTATTGAATGATGCAAAAAATATTCTTATGGAAATTGATATGCCAAAAGAACTTTATAATCCAAGGTGTGTTATGATATTTTGTGCATGTGCTCAGATGATAGATGGAAAATCATGGAGACATATATCAGAAGAATATATGAGTGTTCACGATATTATTAAATACGTAAATGAGGTATTTCCTAATAAAGCGGGTTTGGATAAAAAAGGATATCAGGAAAACAGTAGGGAAACATTTAGGGATGAAACTCTAAAACGCTGGGTAAGTGCTGCGATCATTGAATCTAAGGCAGGACTGGCAGCTAATGACAGAAATAATGGATATCGTTTTACTTCCGCATTTGCAGCATTGATAAGAACTTATGGAAGTGATCAGTGGGAAGATTCCCTGTCAGCATTTATGGAAACTTATGAAAGTTATAGCAAAAAATTAAAACAGGTAAAATCCCTGCCGAAAGGATATGATGTGACTTGCGGAAATATTACAGTTAAATTAGGATTATCCGCACATAATAAATTACAAAAACAGATTTTAGAAGAGTTTGTTCCCAATTTTGCATCGGGTGCAGAATTATTATATATAGGCGATACGTCCGATCGGACATTGCAAAGAGACGACAAGCGATTATCGCAATTAGGAATTAAAATTTTGGAAGATACTTCAAAACTTCCAGATATTATTTTATATGATGCTGATAAAAATCGAATCATATATGTGGAAGCGTACTCCAGTACCGGAGAATTTAATAAGGATCGAGTTGATTATATTAATACATATTGTTCATATAAGAATGATATTGAAGTGGCTTTTGTAACGGCATTTGCAACGACAAAAAAGATGCTTCAGGTTTATCCTAAGATTGCATGGGATACAGAAATCTGGATTGCCGAAGAAGCAACTCATTTAACTCATAAAAACGGAGATAGATTTATGGGAAGAAGTCCGGAAGAATTTTTATAGAAATACTTTGATTGGTATAGAATTCTTTTTGTGGTTGTGATAATATAATATGGAAGTTGCGTTTGCGAACGCAAGACACTGGCAACAAGGCAAAAAGTTGTAGTCCATACAGAGGACTTCCGAAATCTGTAACGTAATACACATTTTTAGAATGTGTGATCCCGGTGACTGGGCGATAAGTCATAACCCATATGGAGGGTTTCCAAAATCCATAACTGAATAGCTCATCTACCATTTACTAGGAAGAAAGAGTAGAAACCCTACCTGTGTTATTATATTTTTGAATAAAAAATAAATTTTTTATCAAGATACACAAATGATATAATTTGTGCTATAATTTATATCATGAGTTGTTGTATCAAAAGGCAACTTTTTATTAGAAAATTGGATATAAGGACAGTTTATGTCAAGGAAATAGAGATATTCAGAGAAATATCTCTATTTTTTTTATCATTTTTTGCTTTAGTGGAGAAAGGTTTGAGTCTGACTATAAAGAATATGACGAGAGTACCCTGCCGGCAACAGCTATTGGTATGGTAAGTTCAGATTACAAAGAATGTTTTCAGGCAGAATACAAGCAGCTCAGAATTCGTTATGAAAAAGAGCATCTATGAATCAACATTAAATAATTTCCATGAAAGAGAGGTTTTTTATGCAAAAAAGATATCAATACTGTATGTCAGGTATGTTTGCTGCGACAGATCAAAATTATTACGAAATTAACATTCCATCTCCGCATACATATGAGACGGAAGAAGAAGCTATGGCAGATGGAGCTTTTGGATATCGTTTTGTTTTATTGCCTGGTGGTAAAGGACCACAAGTAGTTATATTTGAAGGATCTGGCTTTCGTCTGGTTTGTGATGGAAAAGAAAATTATATAAAAGACTGGGTTGAAGGAGATATTGTCGGAATATATGATTTCGATGAATTTACAAAAGCTGGTGGCTATATCCGCTTACTAAATCCAGAACTGGGAGACGATGTTTGTATTATTGAAGATTCAGACTTTTTGGACACAGATAAAACGTTTGCGGATATTTTCCCTAATATGGAATATCTAAAGCTGTATTATATCGATAATCTTGCATATTCCATTGATGAAATAACAGAAGGGGATAAATAATGGCAAAAACAGAAGAAACATTGATCATTGAAGATGTCTTATATCAAAACCTGTTTGGATCCAACCCATGCCTTGCAAGAGAGTATGGAACAAAGGAAGTTACCGTAACTCTTCTCAAGGAGAAAAAAGTAAAGGAAATCGTTGATTTTCTAAGCTATAACGCAAAAAAAGATGAATTTCGATGCTATGAGATTAAAGTCAGCATGGCCGATTTTAAGAGTAAGGCTGCCAAAACATGGATTGGAAATTATAATTATTTGGTTATTCCAAGAGAGTTATATTTAAAGCAATCCTTGTATGAATGGAAAGAACAGATTCCATATTATGTGGGTATTATCGTTGTAAACGTAGAGCGTAGATCGAAATGGGTTGCTAAAAGACCTACACCAATGGAAGTATCTGCAGGAATGAAGTTTATGTTAAGACAGAGTCTAATCAGAACTTTATTTTATCAAAATGATAAATTAAAAAAGAATAGTGCTGCTAAAATAGAGCAGATCTGTCAAGAGACAGAAAAGTAACTGTTAAGTATCAAATAAAGAAAGGAAGGAATTTAAATTATGGAAAAAATCTTGAATTTACAGAGAGGATGGAAATCCAGACTATGGTTTGGAGAAAAAGCATTTGCATTATGTTTTGTGATATTTACAGCATTTACTGGTTTAGTAAGTGTTAATGCAGGACCTGGAGCATTGTATGAATCTCATACATTTCGTACAATTTTAAATGTCATGTTGACTGCTGCTGCATATGTAATCGCAATTGATCTTGTGTATAACATGATGTTTAATTTTTCCCAACGTTTTTATCAGTCAATCGTCATAGAAGAAGCAATCGCTATCATTCCATTTATCGTTGGATTGATTATTTTATATGTATTTTCCCGCGGAAAAACAGTGGCAGATTTAATGTATTTTAAGACATATGAGCATTTATGGGTGACATTTGTAATTGCTGCATGTATGATTCATGTGGTTTGCAGCTTTGTATTTCGTATGATCCGAAAGGATTACTATAAAAAACATCCAGAAGAAGAACCACATTATGGCACCATGTATGTATCTGATCTTAATAAAAGTAAGAATGATGAAGGAGGAGATGTAGATGAAAAAAGGGAAAATGATTAGAGTAGAAAATGATATTGTAACGATCGGGATGAACAATGGTTCCATTAAAGAAGTTCGAAGATGTGATCTTGGATTTGATCCTGTTCTTGGAGATTTGGTGGAAATTTTCGAGGATGAAGATCAGATCATTGTGACAAAGGCAAAAAAAGAGCCTGAGAATCACAACGATGCTGGAATCAATATTAACATGACAAACAGTATTAACAATGCGTCTGATGTGGCAGCAGGAAATGGAAAGAAAGTAGTGAATAAAGTAGCTTACTGCTTACTGGCACTTTTCCTTGGTGGTTTCGGTGCTCATAAGTTTTACAGTGGAAAGACTGGGATGGGAATCCTCTATATTGTGTTTTGTTGGACAGCGATTCCAAGTTTTGTTGCATGGGTAGAATTGATCATTGCTGTATTTACCAAAAAAGCCGATGCAAACGGAAACATTGTTATGTGACATCCTCTCCCATCTATAGAGGTGGGAGCTTCCCTAACCTCGGCAGGTTTGGTTCTCGTTCGATAGCACCAATGTGCTAAGCTTAAGCGAGCTAACCCCGTGTGTCCCACGGTTGTATTATGTGAAATTGTGGTTATGCAGTTACTATCCGCATTCCCTCATTTCTGATATTGATCGCTGCATTTACATCTCTGTCGTGATGGATTCCACACTGCGGACAATCCCACTGCCTGAGTGCAAGATCCTTTGTTTTCGCATTCTTGTAACCACAGGCAGAACACATCTGACTGCTTGCAAAAAATCTGTCCACTTTCACAAGTTTTTTCCCTTGTTCCTCAAGTTTATACTTTAGAAAGGCTGTGAACATTCCCCATCCATTATCCGAAACGGATTTTCCCAATTTCAACGACCGAGACATTGCTTTCATATCCAGATCCTCTATACATACACAATCATAGGCATTGGTTATCTGTCTTGACTGCTTATGCAGAAAATCTTTTCGCTGATTGGAAACTTTTTCGTGAAGTTTGGCTACCTTGATTCTCTGTTTCCTGCGATTGTTCGAACCTTTCTGCATCTTGGAAAGTCTGCGTTGTTCTCTTGCTAATCTTTTCTCTGCGTTCCGGTAATATCCTGGATATGCCGGTTCATTGCCATTACTGTCACGATATAATCCGTGCATGGAAAAGTCCAGACCTAAAAAACTGTGCATCTCCTTTTCTGGTATCTGATCTTCATACTCAAAAAGGATACTTGCATAGTATCTTCCGCCTGGTGTCTGGCTGATCGTCACTGATTTCAACCTGTATCCCTTTGGAACAGATCTGTGCTGCTTTAATCGGACTTGTCCGATCTTTGGCAGTTTCAGATACCCATCCGATATGGTGATGTTGCCATTGATACATATGGTTGAATAGCTGTTTTTATGATTCTTTTTTGATTTGAACCTTGGAAATCCTGTTTTCGGCCGTTTGAAAAAGTTCTGAAATGCTGTATCAAGGTGTCGGAGTGATTGCTGTAAGGATATACTATCGACTTCCCGCAAAAATGCGTATTCTTCCGTTTTCTTCATTTCAGCCATTTCTTTCGCACAGACAGTATATGTTATATTTGTCTTGTTCTTCTTATACTGCCTGATCCTTCGATTAAGCCAATGGTTGTACACCATTCTGACACAGCCGAAAGTCCTGGCAAACAGAATCATCTGCTCATTATTGGGATATATTCTGAATTTATATGCTCTGTTTGCCATGGTATCACTCCCTTAGTTTTCTGCTTGTGTTTTTGATCATTTTAACAATTTATTATATTTTATCATTTCTTTATTATTCTTTTAAATATATTATACTATGATCAGAATACAATATCAAGTGCTTAACAGACGCAATTCATCTCTCACCTTAGAGGTCGGAGTCTTCTTGCTGGAAGAAGATAAAGTATAAGAATAAAAGCCCCAAAATCTTAACGGATAACGGGGCTTATTTTTTTGTTTAGAAGTTGGAATAAATTATAAATAATAATTTAAAATATGTAATATTCCCATATAATTATAATGTTATTCTTGAAATATGTTCAAATAAAGCTAAAAAATATGGGAGCGTTACATATTTTTGCTTGTAATTTGTCAAGGTTATTGTATAATTAAATTATAACGAACGTTCGTACTAATTAATTTTGAAATGGAACAAAATGTGATTAGAAAGGTAACATTTTTACATGAATTTGGAAAAACAAAAAGAAAATTTCAAGAATCATAGGGCAATATTTAAAGATCTTGGAAATAAGGAAGGAGTTGATTCTAATGTTTGAAAGCATATCTCACTTTGTTTTGGGTGTTGTTGCAATAGCTATTTTGCATATAGCTCTCACTTATGGGCTGAGCTATAAAACAAACGACAATCAAAAGATAAGATTCTTAAAAACTGTATGTTTTGTGAGTGCTTTTGTTGTTGCAAATTTAATGATCATATTTTCCATTTATATTGTTGTTAGGAGTCCATTATGATATTGATTTTGCAAAAGGAGGAATTGGAATACATATTATAGGTAGAAATTATAGTTGCCGCTGGTAAAATAGAGAAAATTGTGTGAAGGAGAACGTTTATGACAATAGCACAGCAGATTGCACATAACTTTTTAGCGAGTATAGAAAAAGTATGTGTCGAAAATAAAATAGATATTGTGTCATTAGAAACAAGTATTATTTATGACAAAGGAGCACAAGCAGGAATAGCAGTAAAAGATGCAAAAGCAGGAATAATTATTGCATCTATGAATTACGACTTAGACGAGAAAAGTTTAAAAAGAAAGAAGAAGGAAAAGGAGCTAGAAGACTATTGTATTGAAAGAATATGTCCTATTTGCAATTTCAAAAAACAAACTCCTTGTATCGTTAATAAAATTTGGAATGAAGAAGCTGTTACAGATGAGGAAATAGAGGAAGCCTATAAAAAGATGTTAGAAGATAAGAACAAAAAATGTCAGGAGATTTGATATGGAGCTAAAGAAATTAGATATATAAGAAAATTATAAAATATAATAGTCTATTTTTTACAAAGGAAGAGAGTCACGGAAAGATTCGCGTGTTTGAAAAGGAGTGATGATAGTGAACAATGCACAATTAATGAGAGAATTGAAAGAATCTGAGGAAATTAAGCAAGTTATTAACCATTTAACTCAAGATATTATTGATCTGTATCATATCCAGATACCAATTCAGGATATTGATGAAGCAGTTAAGATGTTTGGCGGCCGCGTGGAAGAAGATCGAGAAAAATACTGTAAATATTGCGATTTTATCAGCAAAGAGAGAGATTCTTTTACAATTTATATTTCCCCATATTATAAATCTGAACGGAGAAAAATGATTATTGCTCAACAGTTAGGTCATTTGTTCTTGCATATGGGGTATCAAACGAATCATGATCTTTGGAATCATCAAAAAGAAGGGCGGTTCCAAGAGAAGAACGATCCTGAACAGGCACGGCAGGCAAATAGTTTTGCATTTGCATTGCTTATGCCGGAAAAAGAGTATCGAAAAATGATTGATCTTAATTCCGAAGGATTGCTAGTACAAACGAAAAATATTGCAGAGTATTTTGGAGTATCCCTGGCTGCTGCCGCTCAAAGAGGTAGAGAACTTAATATTTTAACATAATACTAGCAGAAAAACTCCGTTTGTAAAACGTAAAAAGGAGAATCGTATTTATGAGTGAATTCATTAAAACATTATTTGAAGAAAAAGAAAAGCTTGACGAAATATGCCATATTGAAGAGCAACAACGAAAGAAAATCCAGAAACATCTGGATACATTAACTGATGATCAGATTAGGGAAATGTCATTTGAGGATAAAGTTTTATTAAAAGAAAAATATGGATTTTTTATTGATACTAAATTAGTCAATCTTTTACATAGAGAAATCAAAAATGGATTAATTAAAGCAAAAGGACCTGCCATTCATTATCCTTTCTTGAAAGGACTTGTTTTTTTAACAAAAGAACAGATTTATGATTTAGATGAATTCGTTAATCAAATGAGAAACTTAACTGCTTTAAATCAAAGTCTGGCAAACAGAAAATTAAATGACACATTAAAAGAAACGGCAGAATATGAGAACATAGAATATAAAGAAATGACATTAACAGATGAAAAATGGAAGCAGATTGTTGATTTACTTGTACAGCATAAGATTGGAAAATGTATGTTGCATATAGCTATTAATGACTGTGGCGATACATGTTGGATTGATCGCAAACAATATGAGAAAGTAAAATCTGGAAAAGCTTCCGAAGACGAAAAAGAAGAATTGCATGATCAAATTTGGGGTAATACCTGTGGATATTGTGAAATATCTACAAATTGTCAAGATTTAGAATATTGTAATTTTATGAAACAAATTAAGATTTGTGGTTTTTCCTTCATAAAAAATGATGTCAATTAGCTCGTATTAAGCATGAATCATAGAGATTGAATTAGAAAGAAGGATTTCTTATTTATGACGAACAAACAACAGTATGTGGAACGAAAGAAATATAAAAAAGAGCAGATTTATGATGCAATCGCAAAAAGAATTAGAGAAATTTGCGATCTTACTGATTCAGTAACTTCTGCAGAGTGTCTTAAAAATACACTACTTAGAATGGGTTATGAAATAATCTGTACGAATGATATAAGCAGATACAATGATCGCTATGAATTAATACCAAAGTTTGATAAAACTTATCAAATTAAGGTTCCATTTGTATCGAGAGAAAAAGAAAATATGCTGCTTGCACGAGCTTTGTGTGAAATACAAACAGGTATACATAATGATATGGAATGTAAGATTATAGCAAGAAGATTATTGATGCCAAAACAAGAGTTTTTAGATCAAATCAAAAAAAATGAAGATGTTTCTGGACGAGTTAATATTACCAATATTGCCAGACATTTTTGTGTAGATGAATCAGTTGTATCGTCATTGGGAGTGGACCTTAATCTTTTAAGTATTTTTTGATCAATAACAAAAGGACTTCAACCAAATAGTCAAAGTCCCTTTGCTTAATCCGGAATGATCTCTATAACATCCTCTATTTTACAATTGAGATAGAGACAGATTTTGTCAATTGTCTCTAAAGAAATGTATTCTCCCTTAGACATTTTTGCGAGTGCATTTGTCCCAAATCCAATGTTTTTTCTAAGTTCGGTTTTTGTCATTCCTTTTTTAGTTAACGTTGTAAATAATGGTGTATAACTTACCATAATGCAACCTCCTATGTTTGCATTATAGCATATTTTATTTCAAAATCAAAATAAAATATCTCGAAAAGCAAATATTTCTATTGACTCAATATCTCGAAAGTGATACATTATATTTAGAAAAACAAATAATTTATCTCGAAACAGAGATATATATTTATGAGTAAGGAGAATGTAAAATGAGCGAAATTGAAGTAAAAATTAGAGACGATAAAGCAATGTTATATACACCATATAATCCAGAGTTTGTTAAAAGGATTAAAAAATTTTCAGATGCGAGATGGAATTCGGGCGAAAAATGTTGGACGATTGATGAATCAAATCTGGATGCTGCCAGAGTGATTATGAAAGAAATCTACGGATATGCAGATAATGAAATTAATGAAAAGGTCACACTCAAAATCCATGTAAAGGAATCTGTAAGTAAAAAACATGGTGACGTAATCCTCTTTGGAAAAATCTTAAGTCATGCAACAGGTCGAGACAGTGGAGCACGTTCCGGCAGTGACGTAGCCTATATTCATGGATCAGCTTACAGTGATGGAAGTGCTAAGAACTGGGAGAGTGTAGTTAGTGAAGATAGTGAGATCTTATTACATAATGTCAATAAAAATCTTTATGAGGAATATCTTGAGAATCCGCAGGAAGAGTATGAGATAGAAGTTGTAACAGACAGTATTGACTCTGCTGCCTTGAAGCAGGAAAAAGAACTCTTATTAAAAAGAATCAAAGAAATTGATCATGTATTGAATTGTGAGGGATAGAAATGAAAAAGATTTTTGCGTTTATAGCATTAACATTTTTGTTACTGCTTGTTGTTGGAGATCGATATGATTATTACATGAGTCATAAAGAAATCGAACAATATAATGGAAAATACTGATAACTATATGATCGAAGCGAATGACAAAAATAAAACGCTAAATATCATAGATCCATAGGAAAATCATGGAAAGGAGTATTTAGTGTGTGACATTTATGATAAAAATGGAGAAAAGATTATGTTGTTAGATGAATTAAAGATTGAGCAGGATGATTTAAAAGTTGGAGATGTTGTATATACATCACATCATCCTAATATTGGAGTATGGGTAAGTTTCCGGTATTCAAAAATGCGAAAAGAAGTGATTCAACGGATCACTCCGAAACGAACAAAAATTGTAACGGACTATGGAGAATATACGAATCGTGATCATTTTTATAAAATGACTGATGAATTGAAGAAACAGTCGGAAATTGCAGAGGCAGCAGAAAACATCTGTGATGATCTTGCTAAAATTGATCAATTTATTAAGAAACACAGTTATAAAGGGATTCCTGATGAAGATATGTTAAATGTCAGAGATCATATGAATGCTGTTCGTAAAATATTAGACTCATATGAGCAAGAATAACAGAAGATGAAGCATATGATTATAAACACATTGATCATTATATTTTGGTTACTTGTAATTATTTACATACTTATAGAAAGTTATATCTACGGCCCATTAACAGTACTATGTGGATGTGTTTTGGCAAGCATAATAGTAATTGCCGGCATAAAAATAGTAACGGGAATAGCCCCTAAAGGATGGATTAAAACATATACAACCGTAGCGACTGTATCAAAAAAATATACAAAAGATGATAAATATGGATAAGGTACCACAATAAGAGGGAAATATGAAATAACAGGTGTTCTACTATGTAGAAAATATTATATTGTTTTAAATGGGAATGGGAAAGATCATACATTTGAGATTCCTAAAAGCCAATACAATTCAATAAAGCCGAACAGTCGTGTATTGTGTAAGATAAATTATAAAGAAAATAAAATTACAAAAATTAAAATGATCGATAAATCAAGAATTTTATATAATCCTTTCGTTCAAAAACTTAGATAACGTAACTATAAATAGATTCATGATGATGACTTGATTGATGATTTAAGACAAAGTTTTAAAAATATGTAACAGATATATGTAAAAACAAATGGCAGTTACATAATGCGTAAGAATAAGAATGTATCGAATAAGTCTATATAAGTAGAATCTACCAGGTGGTAGAAAATATTAAAACTAACAGGAGATAATATTTCATGGACACAGAAGATTTAATTGAAAAAAAGGTAAATATCATGATTTTACTATGTATCATGATGATAATGTTGGCTATGCTTCCCCGTATGGTTAACCAGGTAATAAAAATTTGTAGCTATAAACAAACAGCTTCTCTAAATGTGGATGATAAATATTACCAAAATTCTCGCTGGGGAAACAGCTATAAAATTGTTATTAATTGTCATGATGAAGAAAAAGAAATTGCAGTTTCAGAAAAAGAATTTCACGCAATTAAAATCGGAGATAAAGTATTGTGTAATGTATATCGTTCAGCAAATCGAGTTGTAACTGTAGAATTAAATGAACATTGGAAAGACGCAGGTGACAAGTATGATAACTAATTCAAAAAAATGGAACGATCCTGATTATTATGAAGAAAATTTCGTAAATATCATTTACGACAAACTTACAGAAGGAATGGGTTTGTCAAAAGATGAAAGAAAAAGCCTTTTGGATTTGCTTCTTAATCAAAGACACGATCCGATGTATTATGACATTATTTGCCAAGAGTTTAAAAATCATTTATTTAAAGAGGAAGTAAGAACTATTTTTAGACTGAATGGTAAGTATTTTGAGATTCGTTGGATTCGCAAAAATGAATCTTTTGATGAACCAGATGAATTCCCTAATGATCCAATAGAGGTAGTAAAAACAACAAGGGTTGTAAAGGAATGGGTTGCAAAATCTGATCAGTATAATTTTGATCCCGTTCTTTTAAAGGAGCAAAAAGCAAAATTGCAAAAATATCTAAAAAAAATTGATTGTATTTTGGATATATTAGAAATGGAAAAAATGGATTACTAAAGCAGACTGAAAAAAATTAGTCATTTATTAGTTTGTAATAATACAAAATAAGATAATTGAAAGGAGAAGCAGCTAATGATAACAGATCAAGGAAGATGGGACGATAGAGATTACTATGATGAACATTTCTATGACATCATGTATGACAAGATTACGGAAGGAATGAAATTAACAGTAGATGAAATGGACAACCTTGTAAGTGCAGGATTATTTGATAAGGAAATTGTTCCGCATGAAGAATACTTAGAGGTTAATGATAATAATCAGAAGATGAGAACCATTGTTAAGCTTCATGACAAATACTTTGAGATCCGTTGGACTCAATGGACACACAAAGATTCGGAATTTCCAAATGATCCAGTGGAAGTAAGAAAGAAACCAAAAATCGTAGATGATTGGGTTCCAGTAGAAAAATAAGAGGAGAAATTTATGCTTGCCCAAAGTGTGGCAGAATCCATGACAGAGATCTGAATGCTGCGGTCAATATCAAGAACGAAGGCTTACACATTTTACGATCCGCAGACTAAAAAATAAGAAAGAACAGTAGGAATGGAATAGTCCGAACTTTCTTCTGATCATCAGAAGGATACGCCTATGGACACGAGGGGAAAACTGCTCAGATGAGTGTGGTAATAACCGTTGTGGTAGAAGTAGGAAGCTCCGACTTCTTTAAGTCGGAGTAGTTCACGAAAAATATATTCTAGCTATATACAGTCTAAAAAGGATGGTACAAAATGCAAAGAATTTGTTTTCTATGGAAAACGATATCGTAGAGAAATGGATGCAGAACAGATAATGCCATTGTCTACAGCAATTGATATTGTCGAAAGTATGTTTTTCAAGGAAATTACCGAAAGATACTTCGATTCTTCAAACATCAAAGATAAAACGGCAGCAGCGGATGAAGTATTGAATATTTATGAAACACTAACAGTACATCAGAAACGTCTGGTATTGCAAAAAATTCTAAAAAAAGAAGATAATGATTAATTCGTATTTTATGTTGCATTTAAATAGATTTTTACGAAGGAGAAATATATGGATAAGAAGAAATTATATCGCTTTAAATTAGTACATGAAAATATGTGGAATGCAGAACAGCACCTTGCATCAGTCCATGCATCAACAGACGATTACATTAATTCATGGCTTAAGATTCAACCAGATAAATATCACGATAGACCAGATCTTCTAGAAGTTATGAGTAAAGGAGAATATTTTGGAAGACTTGGATATTTTTCTGAAAAGGATAAAGACACCGTAAATATGTTGATTGAACATCCAAGAAAAAATCCATATTCTGTAGAATTGGATAAAGAAGAATTTGAAAATAACCATCGAGTGATCATTATAATTTCATCTAACTTGGAACTACCAGAGTAAAAAAGATTTTCCAGAAATAAGGCTTTAGATATCTTTTGCTATCTATTTAGGGAGAAAAAGATGGAAAAGTGTATAGTGATATTATTTGTGTGAATCCAGGGAATATAATTCATATTACAAAATCAAAAAAGGAGACTACATATGAGTAAGAATGAAACATATCGTTACCATTATCGTTTTGGACTCGTAAGTGAGAATATGTGGAATGCTAAAGAATATCTTGCATCAGCCACTTCTAAGGTGTCAGATCCAGAAGATAATTCATGGCTTGAAATCCAACCAGATAAATATCATAACAGACCATACATATTAGAGGTAATGAGTAAGGGGGAATGTTTTGGAAGGTTAGGACAAATTTCTAAAATGGATAAGAAAATTGTAAGTAAATTAATTACACATCCACGTAAAAATCCTTACTCCTTGGCCATAGACAAAAAAGCTCTACGAAAAGATTACCATATATTCATAATTATTTCTTCTGATATGAAAATCTTGAGAAACGAAGATAAAATGACCGCAGTGGACGAAATATTACAAATTTACGAAACATTAACAATAAATCAAAAGCAGTTGGTATTACACGAACTTCTAAAGAAAGAAAAGAATGGTTAATTGTTGCATTGCAAATAAATGGGATTGGTTGTTACGGGATTAATGGAGATGAGTAAATAAATGAGTTTGGGAATCTACGATGCATTCATTTTTGATCAATCTTACACTATGGAAGAATTGACAAAAATGATTGATATTCTAAGAAAAGATGTTAAAAAGCCTATTGATGTTCAATTACACAAATATGTGCTGGAAAAATTTCTATATTGCTATTATTTGAGAGGAAATCTCAGCACTGATGAAATTTTAGAAATGGCGAAGGAAGAAACAGATTATGATAAAAAAATGTGGTTACAAGACACTGCTCAAGGGCAATGGAAATCATTATATCGAAACATTGTTCTGTATATTCGTGGTAAAGTCAGAAATCAAACAAGGGATAATTTGTTAGAAAGCTTGGATTATAATTATCGGGCTGTCTTGTTTTTGTTTGCTGTAGAAGGAAAAATACTTTGCGTTTACAGTGGAAATTCGAGTATTATTCCAATTTTGGAACAGCAAAAGTATCTAAGTGATTTTCAATATTGGAACAATACAGATCGACCGAAAGAAATTTCAGAAAAAGACTGGGAAAAAAGATATTATCTTTGGGAAAAGGCAATCGGACCAGATTATACAATTCATAATCATGGATTTATGATGAATCTTTATGATACTTCTATGGAATTATTTCGATCAAATTTCCCATTTTATAGAGAATCCGTTCCAGATTATGATGATATTTTATACCGGTTAATGGACACGCTGTATCCAGATATTGAAGGTGATCAATGGGAAGATAAATGGAATGAGTTAAAAAGAAATTGTCCAAAGATGGATATGGATGGGATTGAACAGATTATTAAGAAATAGAAATGAACCAACTGCTTTATAATTGTGTAAAAGCACTTAAATATGCTGTAGAAGATGTTTTGTTACTGTGCAACGGAGACATATCTAAATGTTTTTCGCCCATGATAAATCTCTCCTTCTTGTTTTGTTACTGTGTAACGGAGACATATCTAAATGCTCAAATAGTTTTGCACGGTGCGTAAAAATAAGAAATTATCGAATAGACTCGTTCAAACGAGAGCTGCTGTGTGGCAGCAAATCAAAGCTATATCATTTCAAGACTATAATTTGGGAGGAGAAAAATGTTTGGAGAAATTAATGTTTTTTACTTATTATTAGTAATATATTTGTTGATTTTCGTCATTTCATATATTCTTGCAGCAAAAAAGAAGAATAGAAGCAAGATGACCGAAGTAGTTTTCGTATCTATTTTTGTATGTGTATTAATTTTTACATTTGGAAAGATGGAAGATACAAAACAAGGATACTGCAGAGAACTAAAAAATTACTGGAATAATGATTACACTATTTTATACGATGGGCAGCAGATACATTCCAAAAAGACACTTGATAATATCTTAAAAGATTTCGATGCAAACCATATTTATATTGACAAAAGCAAGGATAATAAAACAATCAATATCCTAAAAAAATAAGCATTGGAGAAATCTGGAGGAAAACATGAAAAAGATAGAGGAATATTAATATTAGCAGTTATTGTTTTGATTAATCAGGTAAAACCTGATAAAAAATATCTTGCCAAAATTGATATTGTAACTTACAAAGACGAAACAACAGAATATGATGTGATGGAAATTATATCGAAGGTCAAGGAAAAGTAAAACAAGCAGTACGCAAGAAATAATAGGAGAAAATGATAGAAATGATGAAAGAAGTATTAAAAGAAGTCATATTATTAGGCGTTGGAGCATGTTTACCTATCATTATTGTTGCTTGTATAGTTTATGGCATATGGAGGTCATTTACAGCAAGGCATGAATATATTTCAGGTATTGTATGTTGTACAGATAAGTACAAAGATAAAACTGACACATATCTTCCTATGAAAATAGGAGACTTTACTAATCTTATCAATATTGATGATACCGATTATATATCAATTTTTCAATATGGTAATAAGGAAATCAAAGCAGAAAATAAAGATATTTATGATCAGGTAAAAGTTGATAAAAGGTATAACGCTAGAATTGATGTCGTGACCTACAGAGACGGAACAACAGAATATAATGTGATGGACATTATATCTGAGATCAAGGAATAAGGAAGGCGAAGGGAAATGTCGAACAAAAAACTAATATTGAGTAAGTTCATATTTTTTATAGGAATGTGCGTCTTATATTCATGTTCCTGGCAAGGACTTGAACTATATTTTTATGGAAAAATTACTACAGAGGATTTTGATACAATACGGTGCATTACCATGTTGCCGGTATTCTGGAAGTTGACAAATTATTTTGCTACTTCGTTTATACAAAAGATTCACATTATACCACTTCCTGGGCAGGAAAGAGAATTTTCTCACAAACGATTAGAAGTTTTTGCTACAAGATGTGCTACATATTTAGGTATTTGGGCTTTGTTAGAGGTAATGTTTTTCAAGAGTTATAAACATCAGATTGTAGAATTAATAATGCTTTTCGTTTTTGGCGGTTTAGTTTGGATTGTATCAAAATATAGCCTTCTGGAAGAAAAAGTGCCACAATCAGCAATCATGGGAAGTGCTAATACAGGTAAATCAAATCTTATGAATAGATTTAATAAATTGAATCTAAGAGATATTTATATGATTTATAAAGATCATAACGAATATTCAATGTATACATATGATCCGAAAGATAAAGATGACGAATTTATTGGATTCCAGATTGCTTATTTCCGTTTTGAGTTTTTAAATCTTACTAAAACGCAAAGGAATATCATTCAAGAAGTGCTTGATCGAGCATACAGTGATCATTCATTTGAGCTAGTTGAAATTATCATGGCTCTACGTAGTATTCATATTGCTTATTATCTGACTTTTGCCCCAACATCGGATATGTCAGGAGAAGTAGCTGTGTATACTTATGCTTCATCATTTCTTCCATTTTATAAACGATGCATTGAAGCAAAATTATATAAACCGATAAGATGATAATATAAAGAGGTGTAAAGATGTTTATGTTAGGAACTGGATTTTTCTTTTTTTGTTTTCTGATTGCAATTGGATATTTTTTGTACAAGTATTTTTCTCATTTTGGAGTTAACATACTTTCTGTAACATTTCTAATTGTTATGTCCATTCTATTTTTTATTATTTCTTCATTTGTTTTGCCAAAACTTTGGAATGCCGGAGTTAATTCATCAGAACAATTTGTATTGGAATACCAGAATGAAAAATAAATATCAGAAGAAATAACCTTTATATTTTTTTGAAATATGATATAATATAGTTGTATTTTTTATTAGATTTTAGAATTCCTATTAGAAGGATTCTGGACTTTATTAGACTTTGGAAATTCCATTAGGGAAGTGCTGAACTTTTTAAAGAAAAACTTAAATAGAAACTTAATAACCAATTTAGGATGTAAATTTAGCAATTACTTTAGTATCGCGTATTTTTACATCTTTTTTTATTTTACAAAGGAGGAAAATAAATGTAAAACATAATGGATAAACGTGTAATGTTGCGTATTTTTTAACAGTATGCTACTCTAAAAGAAAGGAAATAACGATGGACATAATAAATAAATTAAACAAGAAAGGCAATGTTACTATGGAAGATATTTTATATCATGGAAGTAAAATGATTGTTTCTGAGCCAGAAATAAGAAAATCACGATTTACAAAAGATTTTTCGTGGGGATTTTATTGTACAAATCGAAGGAAACAAGCTGAAATTTGGTCAGTTCGTCATTGCGAAACAGGATACGTCAGTGTTTATAAATTTCATAAGAGAAATGATTTAAAAATCAAAGTCTTTTCTACGACAGATGCAGAATGGTTAGATTTTGTTGCAAAATGCAGAAATGGAGATATTCATGAATATGACATTGTAGAAGGCCCTATGGCGGATGATACTATTTACAATTATGTAGAGGATTATCTTGATGGGAAAATTTCGAAAGATGATTTTTTACAGTTGGCAAAATTCAAACATCCAACACATCAAATATCTTTTCATACCATTAAAGCATTGTCTTGTCTTGAATTTTTAAATGCAGAGGAGGTGCATGATGAAGGTCAATGAAAATGATTTATTTTATATTTGTTCTTTGATTGAGTCTGTATCGAGAAAATCCGGAAATAGTAAGGCTGATATTGTTGATACACTTGGAGAAAAAAAGCTTCGACGTTTGTATCGATTTGCCAATATCAATCACTGTTTGCCAATAGAACAGGTTACACAAGAAGTAATTGAGGATAATCAGATTGTATGTCAAGAAAAGATTTCTCAGAGTCGCAAGCAATCCGTATGGGATTCTGGTCATATATATCAAAGATTGATTGTAGATACGATGAATGGGAATGATTGGCTATCAAAAATGAAAGAGATATATCATTCCTGGATCTGCAAATATTTAGACAACGATAAGAAGCCTATCTACTGGCAACCTCGCAGCTATATACGAGAATGCTATTTACAGCAGAAAATTTTGTAATAATAGTGGAACTTAAGAATCATTGATGATTCAGTGTATTCGGGTAAAATGGAGTCCATGTTAGGATATCCCAAGGAACCCCTCTGTACGGCAATACGGAGGGGTTTATTTTTGTATTATAATAAAATGATATGCAAATGTTATAATTTATGTTATAATATATATAGTGAGTTCGTGCATATATTAATATATGCGAACTTTTTGTATATGGGCATTCTGTGTAAACAGAGTGCCTTTTTTCATGTCTAAAATTAGGAGGATAACAATGAGAAAAAGAAGAATTGCAGTAGAGTTGTTTGCAATGATGATCGCGGTTACCGGTGTATTTCATGGAAGTATGAATGTTAATGCAGCGACAAAAAAGATTACCGTAGATCAAACATATGAAAATGCAACGAAAATCAAGGGAAAAACCAAAAAGGGATGTGTTGTTAAGGTAAAAATCGGGAAAAAGACATATCAATCCAAAGTAAACAAGAAAGGAAACTATAGTGTTAAGGTTTCTAAATTAAAACTTGGAAAGAAATATACTATGACTGCATATCAGAAGAAAAAGGTATATGCGAAAAAGAGTTTTTATGCAGAAACAAAGAATATCAAAGTAAATGCATTTACAGAAAATGATCATATTTTTTCTGGATATGCTCCATCCAAAGCATACATTGTATTAAAATGCAGCGGAAAATCATATACGACAACAGCCAGCGTATCAGGATATTGGAAAATTGATACGAAAAAGCCGCTTGGAAGAAATCGTATTGAAATGAAAGTTTATAAAAAAGGAAAAGTTATTGCGAAGTATTGGAAAGAATATCAGAAAGAATCATCCGTAACGGATAAAAATGATGATCAAAACAATGCAGCATCCGCTGTACATAAGCATTTATATAATATTCCTGTATATAAAACCGTTCATTTTGATGAAGCAGGTCATTATGAGACAATCATAAGCTCAGGATCTTATTATGAAAAAGAAGTTTCTCACGACATCTGTGATACATGTGTGAAAGATCTTACGCAGGAATATATCAATGGGATAAAAGATGGGACTTATAAAAAAGTTGAGATTCCAAAGAATGATGAGAATACAAGTAGCTTTAAAAGTCGAGACATTCTTGACGATTATAAAGAAATTCGATGGAGTAATGATATGCCACTATATGAAGATTTTATCGCATATGGTGGATGGAATCATACATGTTCCGATCATAAACTAACAGAGCAAACAGAAACAATTATGGCGTATTTTCCTGGGGCTATTCGTAAGGATTGGATTGTGGATCAGAAAGCTCATGATGAGCAAGTTGTAATCGGATACCAATGTAGTTGTGGAGACATCCATAAAGTAGAAAATAATTAGAATATTAACATATTAAAAAAGGCATTCCGCTTATTGAACGGAGTGTCTTTTTTTGTGCGTAGACTTATTTAGAAGGACTCAATAATAATGATAAAAAGGGGATTTAATAAGGAATTTGTTAACGATAAATGTAAAAAGGAGCATAACAAGAAATTTAAGTGTTTGTTTATGGGAATGAAAAAAATTGCTGTAGTAAATCTGGCAGCTGCCGGAGCAATGATCACAATTCCTGGACTTTTTTCCGATTGCAATGTTATGGCCAATCAAAAAGTAAAATTATCCATAGGGAAAAATAAATTGGTCAATAAATCTAAATACGGTTATCTTCAAGTAGCCACACAGGGAAAATCAAACAGTCAAGGTTATCGTTCCGTAAATAGCAGAAAAATGACAACAGCCTATCATTTACCTTTATCTTATGGTTCTACATCAAAAGCTGTAAAAAATCAGCTGCCTTGGGGAACATGTTGGATATTTTCAGCTATCGGCACAATGGAATATACTGCAGATAAGAAGGAATCATCAGATCATATCTTTTCAGAAGAAGAAATGCTTCGTTCATTTACAAAGAAATCAAATGTCGGCTGGCAATTAACGAATAAGAATGATGGCGGAAACGAAGAGATGTCTGCGGGATATCTTGTATCGCACGGAGCTGTTAGCAGTGATATTCCATATGATACGAAAAATGTATTGATGGAATTGACATATATAAATCATGAGCAAAGCCAATCTGCGTATCGAGCTACAGATATAAAGTTTTTTCAAAAGAATTATAATCAGGATCAAACATTAACTGATAATTATATCAATGAGGTAAAGCAGGCAGTTTATAACAACGGTAGTGTTTTAACTCTTGCAAATTGGAATTATCTTTATATCAAAGGTAATTCTATGAACAGTATTAATAGCAATGCTAGGGATAACCTTAATCATGCCGTTGTAATCGTTGGATGGGATGATAATTATGATAAATCGAACTTCTTGCAGAAGCCTAAAAATAATGGTGCCTTCCTCATTCGAAACAGCTGTGGAACTAATGATCATGGATATTACTGGGTATCTTATGAGGATAAATCAATTGTACCAACATATACAATTCAAGATTATGAAAAAACAGCATCAAATGAGAGAATTTATAATTTAGAAGAAGGTACTTTATGTCCTACAGTAACGATCAATAAAAAAACGGCCGGATTTGTAAATATATTTTCATTAAAGGGAAAAGAACAACTTGATAAAATAAGTTTTTATACGTCTGATGTTGGAGCAGAGTATCAGATATATTATGTTCCTTTAGATCAGGATGGAAATTTGGATCTGAATGGTATGAAAGCAATTTCTGAATCTGGAACAGTGAATTATGAGGGATATTATACGAAACAAATCAAATCACCGATTATTAAGCAGGGAAAAGTTGCGATTATGGTTGTAATTAAATCTTCTGGAAAAAATACATCAATGGGTGCCGAGGGAACGTATGATACTGTATCCGCAAAATATTATGTTCCATCTATTTCTAAAGGAGAATCCTATTTAGTTACCGATTATGGTTCTCAGGATTCATATAAAGAAAATTATGGGAATTGGACGATTAAGCTAACAACACGAAATGCAAATGATAAATCAGTAACACAAGATAACAAAATACAGAATATAAAGAAAGAGATTACGGAGAAAGATTTAGGACTTCATTCAATCTCTGATTTAGAGCTTGATGCTGGTAATGTTGTGTATAACGGAAAAAGTAAAAAGCCCAATACGATTGTAACAACAGATAATGATGAATTATTAGATTTAAACGATGATTATTATGCGGTATATAAAAATAATAAAAATATAGGATTGGCTACAGTTACAATTAAAGGCAAAAGTTTTTTTGTTGGTTCTAAGACAAAAAAGTTCTGGATTCATCCAGATAAGGTTAAATCCTTAAAAATAAAACAAAAAAGAAACCTAACCACAATTCGATTCAGAAAGAATAAAGGCGGAGTTACTGGTTATAGAATTAAGTATTCTACAAGAAGAGATATGAAACATTGCAAATATATTATGACGAAGAAGAATGTCTGTAAGATTAAGAATCGTCACAAATTATATGTTAGAGTTAAAGCTTATAAACAGGTTGGAACGAAAAAGGTATATTCTGTTAAATGGGCAAAATGATTGTTATTATAACAGATAAAATATAACATTATATCATAATTCAAATAAAAAAATTCGGTTTATAAAACCCATTTTTTTCGATAAAAATCATAAACAATAAATAAAGGTCCGGTATCACAGACGGAATTCTCATGGATGAGAAATGTAACCATCAATATGCAGATTAGAAATAAGAAAGGACAGAAGTATGTCAGGAATTAACATGGAGACAATCAAAACATTAGAAATGATCAATATGCTTGTACAAAAAGCAAAAAATGGAGTAAAGCCATTTTCAGAAGCCACATTAGAAAATATGGATAACTATATTTTCTATGATGAAAAAGCCGAAACTGAAAATGGATTCCCGATTGTACATGGCATGATGGTGGATGAAGATCATCATGATGTACTGTCAACATTAGACCAGTATATCAACAGTGAGGATGAATATACTGTCAGAGTAAGATTCGATGAAGACGATTACATGTACATCGAATTTCAGTTAGATGATGGCATCATTGAGATCGATGAAAATGGATGGTATGTTGCCTAAATCTAAAAAAAGATAGTGTTTAATATTTTTAGACAGATTCATTGGATGTATAAGAAATGTAAATAATCATCCGTTATTATCCATATTATATACAAAATGTGTATTTTGTGTAAAATGTGTTAAAAACATAATTGCCACAAATGATGATATGTGATACAATTTCATGGTAACATATGAATTGCACTCTGATGCAACGTAGTATGTGATAAAGTTATGCTCGCATGAGACGAGATCTGCCGGGTGGCAGAGGTGAAAAGGCCAGAGAATATCTGGTCTTTTTACTTAAAAATAAGGATTTTATTCTGACTGGAATTTAGATAGTGGAAATTATGCAAGAACAAGCACTTCTGATTATTTTGCAGAATGTTTTAGAGATTACTACTTTAGTGCAAACTCCAGAAGCAAGTTAAAAGCAAATTGTCCTAAATCTTATAGTTTTATTCAGAAAACAATCAATAAGTTCTAAACAATCAATATTAATTTATCTCAGGAGTCAGTAAGCAGATGCTTACTGGCTCTTTTAGTATACAGAAAAAAATGAGGAGAAGAACACGAAACAATGGAAAACAAAAATAACATAAGCAAGTTAACAAAAATCTTATTTGTTGCACTAGCAATGGGAATGATCTTGATTTCCCCATATCAATTATGCAATGTGGCAGCAGCTGATAAATACTATGGATACCAGAAGAAAACAAAGAGCGTAAAAACAAAGATAACAGCATCTAAAAAGAAAGTACGTATAAAAAAGAAATATAGAGGAACAAGAACCACAAAAAATGTTCAAAGCAAATGGTCTGATTCTTATAAATATACATATGGAGATGCAAAAAAGATACATATAAAGACAGTTATAACCACTCAAAAAACATATCACGGATATTTTATTACGACAAAGCGAAATATTAAAACGACAACTACAGAAAATAAAATCAATTTTGTTCGCAATCAGAAGAAAGTTAGTTTTAATGGCCGAATTCCAAGTAATGTACAGAAACAATTGAATAGTGAAAAAATACAGATCGTCATAAATCCAAAATTGAAACATAATGGAATCTTTTCTCTGAAAGATAAGAAAATATCCATAAAATATAACTCCGACTATGTTTTATTACATGAAATAGGACATTTTGTAAATTACAAAAATGGTGATGCTGCACATAGTTCAGAATTTTATAATATCTACTTAAAAGAAAGAAGTAAATATCGTGGATTCTATAACGATTATTATGAAAAGTTAGACCTTGGAAAATATGAAAGAACTACTCCTGCGGAATATTTTGCCGGAGCATATCGGGATTATTATTTTAGCAAAGATTCTCGGAATCGATTAAAAAAATATTGTCCAAATACTTATAATTTTATTACTAAACACTATTTTATTTAAAATATGGTAATTTGGTAATAAATATATATTAATGTGGGTGTATTACATAAATAATGAAATAAAAAGGCATATTATATTGAAAAAAGTATCAAAAAGTGTTAGCATATTACACATAGACAAGAGAATTCAGAAAAACAAAATGTGTATTTTATAAGGAGGATACTTACGTGCAGAATGGATTTTTAGGAATAACTGTTAGTAGTGAACAGGTTGGTTGGGCAGTTACAAATCCCAAATATGAGTTAGAACGTGCATCTCGAAAAGATTTATGGGGTGTAAGGCTTTTTGATAAAGCAGAAACAGCGGAAGATCGAAGAATGTTCCGTACAAACAGACGATTAAATCAGAGAAAAAAGAACAGAATACATTATCTTAGAGATATTTTCCATGAGGAAGTAAATCAAAAAGATCCTAACTTTTTTCAGCAATTAGATGAAAGTAATTTCTGTGAAGATGATCGTACTGTAGAGTTTAATTTTGATACTAATCTTTATAAGAATCAGTTTCCAACAGTGTATCATTTAAGAAAATATCTAATGGAAACAAAAGATAAACCAGATATTCGTCTGGTATACTTAGCTTTTTCAAAATTTATGAAAAATCGAGGACATTTCTTATACAAAGGAAATCTTGGAGAGGTTATGGACTTTGAAAATTCCATGAAAGGCTTTTTTGAAAGTTTAGAGAAATTTAATATTGACTTCCCTACATTATCAGATGAACAGGTAAAAGAAGTCCGAGATATCTTATGTGATCATAATATTGCTAAAACTGTGAAAAAGAAAAACATCATTACTATTACAAAAGTAAAAAGTAAGACAGCAAAAGCATGGATTGGACTGTTTTGTGGTTGCAGCGTTCCTGTTAAAGTATTATTTCAGGATATCGATGAAGAAATTGTAACGGATCCAGAAAAAATCTCATTTGAAGATGCTTCTTATGATGATTATATTGCAAATATTGAAAAGGGTGTCGGTATTTATTATGAAGCTATTGTTTCTGCAAAGATGCTTTTTGACTGGTCTATCCTGAATGAAATTTTAGGTGACCATCAGTTATTAAGTGATGCAATGATCGCAGAATACAATAAGCATCATGATGATTTAAAGCGTTTACAGAAGATCATTAAAGGAACTGGCAGTAGAGAATTATATCAGGATATCTTTATTAATGATGTTTCTGGAAATTATGTATGCTACGTTGGTCATGCAAAAACAATGAGTAGTGCAGATCAGAAACAGTTTTATACATTTTTAAAAAATCGATTAAAAAATGTGAATGGTATTTCATCAGAAGATGCAGAATGGATTGATACAGAGATTAAAAACGGTACTTTACTACCAAAACAGACAAAACGTGATAACAGTGTTATTCCGCATCAATTACAGTTAAGGGAATTTGAATTAATTCTTGATAACATGCAGGAAATGTATCCATTCTTAAAAGAAAACAGAGAAAAATTATTAAAAATCTTCAATTTCGTTATTCCTTATTATGTAGGTCCGCTAAAGGGCGTTGTAAGAAAAGGAGAGAGTACAAACTGGATGGTGCCTAAAAAAGATGGCGTGATTCATCCATGGAATTTCGATGAAATGGTAGACAAAGAAGCGTCTGCGGAATGTTTTATTTCCCGAATGACAGGAAATTGTAGTTATTTATTTAATGAAAAAGTTCTTCCAAAGAATTCTCTTCTTTATGAGACATTTGAGGTATTAAATGAGCTGAATCCATTAAAGATCAATGGAGAACCTATCAGCGTGGAATTAAAACAGAGAATTTATGAACAGCTTTTCTTGACAGGGAAAAAAGTTACAAAAAAATCTCTGACAAAATATCTTATCAAGAATGGCTATGACAAAGATATTGAATTATCAGGTATTGATAATGAATTTCACAGCAATCTAAAATCTCATATTGATTTTGAGGATTACGATAATCTATCTGATGAAGAAGTTGAACAGATTATTCTTAGAATTACAGTATTTGAAGATAAGCAGCTGTTAAAAGATTATTTAAATCGCGAGTTTGTAAAGCTCTCTGAGGATGAGAGAAAACAGATTTGCTCATTATCTTATAAAGGATGGGGAAACTTATCAGAAATGCTATTAAACGGTATTACTGTAACAGATTCCAATGGTGTAGAAGTTTCTGTAATGGATATGCTGTGGAATACAAACTTAAATCTGATGCAGATCTTAAGTAAGAAATATGGATATAAAGCAGAAATCGAACATTACAATAAAGAACATGAAAAAACCATTTATAATCGTGAAGATTTAATGGATTATTTAAATATTCCACCGGCTCAGCGTAGGAAGGTAAATCAGTTGATTACGATAGTAAAATCTCTCAAAAAGACATATGGAGTTCCAAATAAGATTTTCTTCAAAATAAGCAGAGAACATCAGGATGATCCAAAGAGAACTTCATCCAGAAAAGAACAGCTAAAATATTTATACAAATCCTTAAAATCAGAAGATGAAAAACATCTTATGAAAGAGCTTGATGAATTGAACGATCATGAATTATCCAATGATAAAGTTTATCTTTATTTTCTACAGAAAGGACGCTGCATTTATTCTGGCAAGAAATTAAATCTTTCAAGATTAAGAAAATCTAATTATCAGAATGATATTGACTACATTTATCCATTATCTGCAGTAAATGATCGTTCTATGAATAATAAGGTATTAACGGGAATCCAGGAGAATCGAGCAGACAAGTATACCTATTTTCCAGTTGATTCAGAAATTCAGAAAAAAATGAAGGGATTTTGGATGGAACTGGTTCTGCAGGGATTTATGACAAAGGAGAAATACTTCCGATTATCCAGAGAAAATGATTTTTCAAAGAGCGAACTTGTTAGCTTTATTGAACGTGAAATTTCAGATAATCAGCAAAGTGGAAGAATGATTGCTTCTGTATTACAGTATTATTTCCCTGAATCAAAGATTGTATTTGTAAAAGAAAAGCTGATTTCTTCCTTTAAGAGGGATTTCCATTTAATTAGTAGTTATGGTCACAATCATTTACAAGCTGCAAAAGATGCTTATATTACGATTGTAGTTGGAAATGTATATCATACAAAATTTACAATGGACCCAGCAATCTATTTTAAGAATCATAAGAGAAAAGATTATGATCTGAACCGATTATTCTTAGAAAATATCAGCAGAGATGGACAGATTGCATGGGAAAGTGGTCCATATGGGTCAATTCAGACGGTTCGAAAAGAATATGCTCAAAACCATATTGCTGTTACAAAAAGAGTCGTGGAAGTAAAAGGCGGCTTATTTAAGCAGATGCCATTAAAAAAAGGACATGGCGAATATCCATTAAAAACCAATGATCCTAGATTTGGCAATATCGCACAGTATGGAGGGTATACGAATGTCACAGGTTCCTATTTTGTATTAGTAGAATCAATGGAGAAAGGGAAAAAACGTATTTCTTTAGAATATGTTCCAGTATATCTTCATGAGCGTTTAGAGGGTGATCCTGGACATAAACTGTTAAAAGAATATCTGGTTGATCACAGAAAACTTAATCATCCAAAGATTTTACTTGCAAAAGTAAGAAAAAACTCATTACTTAAGATTGACGGTTTTTATTATCGTTTAAATGGTCGAAGTGGAAATGCTCTTATCCTTACAAATGCAGTGGAATTGATCATGGATGACTGGCAGACAAAAACAGCAAACAAGATTTCTGGATACATGAAACGCAGAGCTATTGATAAGAAAGCAAGGGTTTATCAAAATGAATTCCATATTCAGGAATTAGAACAGCTTTATGATTTTTATTTAGATAAATTAGAGAATGGTGTATATAAAAATCGTAAGAATAATCAGGCTGAATTAATTCACAACGAAAAAGAACAGTTTATGGAACTCAAGACAGAAGATCAGTGTGTATTATTGACTGAGATTAAAAAGCTTTTTGTATGTTCTCCAATGCAGGCAGACCTTACATTGATTGGTGGCAGCAAACACACAGGAATGATTGCTATGTCAAGCAATGTTACAAAAGCAGATTTTGCAGTCATTGCGGAAGATCCTTTAGGACTTAGAAACAAAGTAATTTATTCTCATAAAGGTGAGAAGTAAGTTTTCATATTTGTTCGGAAAATTCATAATCATATCGAACGGCTTTGGAACTGCGTAGAACATGATATGTCTTATGGCTAAAAGAATTACAGGTGCATATTTTGAACTGTGTAAAACATGGCATATGGGAGAATTGGCAACGACTGGAACTGAGCATAGTTTTGAAACTGTATAAAACATGACATATCTTATGGTTCAAATTATTTATACAGTACGTGAAAATAAGAAATTATCGAATAAACTCGTTTAGACGAGAACTGCTAGAGGCAGTAATTGCAGAAAATGTCATGAACCCCAAGCGACTTCGTCGGCCGGGGTTTTACGCACCAATTTGATAATATTTCTAATCATATATTACCTTATATGATTAATGGAGAAAATAGATGTTTCAAGTAAAAAATAAAGAAACTGGGCAAGAATATACCGTATATGCTGTCGGGAATGAATATCTGACAAAATTTCTGATTTATGAAGATGGACATTGGAAATGGCAGACTATAGATGATTTTGTTCCAGTGATTGTAGATTAAGAAAGCGAGAAATTCACATGAAGATTACAAGAACGATTAAATTTAAAGAATATATCCTCGGATATTTAGAAAAATTAGAGGTTCATGAAGTTCGACGCATTGAAAAAGCCGGACGATTAAGCCGTGACATTATCAAAGAGGAATCTGAAAAATGCGGACACAAATTAATGATTCTTGATACGATTGAAAAAGAAAGACGTTATGAATGTTCATTAGAAGATTTCTTATCCGTTGCAAGAGAGATTCCACTAAAAGATCAGGAGACTGTTAATACAGAAGAAAAGAATGTTCAGGAAGATAATTCAGAGGATTCTAAGTCTAAGTTAGGCGATTCTGACTGTGCCCCTTGGATTGAAGATTAATGTTATTTTGAGAAATGATTGCAAATGATTTTGTCGATCAACTGGACTTAGACGTGCGTTTTGGAACTATGTAAAATCAAATGATTGCAAATGCTGAATCTTTTCAATTGTTCCATTCTGTGGGTTTTGGAACTATGTAAAATCAAATGATTGCAAATGGTCAAAGTAATTGCATGGCGTGTAAAAATAAGAATTTATCGAAATAATTTGCTCCGGCAAAATCTGCAAGATGCAGAAATCAAGCTGATCGATGCTTTACATATTTATCTATTTCAATATTTCTTCAACCATATACATTGATCAGCTTTAATAAAAAGAATTAAAATTACGAAAATAAAATTGAATGATTCCAATGGATAGTCGAAAAAGAATTGGATAGTCAACGGGTTTTAGAATAGTGTAAAATTGAATGATTCTAAGGGCTGAAATATGGCTGCTGTTTTTTTATATGTGTTTTAGAATAGTGTAAAATTGAATGATTCTAAGGGGTCAAATAGATTTTATACAATGCGTGAAAATAAGAAACTTATCGAACAAACCTGTGTGGGAAACAGGAACTGCCGAGGGCAGTAAAAATAAGAAGCATATTTTTATTATGTTTTATTTTATGATGAAGAGGTGGATGATGGTTCTATCTCTGTTTTTGAGAAAATGGATGCATTGCAAAATGCAACAATCTTAGAAGTACAAATACATATTGATGACTTAAAAGATAAATTGGAAGAAGTAAAATTTACTCTTAAAATATCAGGTTTGTATTTGAAGAAGATAATTTTATGGATTCTTATTATAAATCTTATACGTTACCGATTGTATATCACAAAAACTATTTATTAAGTATTAACAATGATAAGGAATAACAATAAATGGAAATAGATTACAGAAAAGAATTAAATAAGAGTCAATATGAAGCTGTTACAACGACAGAAGGACCAGTCCTAATCCTTGCCGGTGCCGGAACTGGCAAAACTCGTTGTATGGTATATCGTGTGGCATATCTGATTGAAAAAGGCGTGTCACCCAATAATATCTTATTATTGACCTTTACAAATAAAGCAGCAAATGAAATGAAGCAAAGGGCAGCAGATATGCTTGATGAACGATGTAGTCAAATTACTGCATGTACATATCATTCATTCTGTGCAAAGATGCTTCGCAAATATTCACAACTGATTGGAATTCAATCAGATTATACAATTATTGATCCGGGAGATTGTGCAGATATCATATCGATCATCGAAACAGAACACGGTATGGATAAAGTAAAAGATTTTCCAAGATCATCTCAACTGGTATCAGCACATAGCAAAGCCTTAAATACGAATCAGTCATTAGAGGATACTTTGTTTGATATGCTCGGTAAATGGAAGTATATGAAAATCGAAAGATTCATTCCAGATATAAAGAAAATCTTAGCGGATTATCAATCATACAAAAAACAAAACAACATGATGGATTATGATGATTTGCTAATCAATTTTATATCTGTATTGAAAAGAAACCCTTCTATAAAGAATAAATTAGCTGATATTTATCAGTATATTATGATCGACGAATATCAGGATTCTAATTATTTACAGGAAAAGATTATTTTTATGTTACGTGAAAAGAATCGTAACTTAGCAGTGGTAGGTGATGATTACCAATGCATCTATGGATTTAGAGGAAGTATGGTAGAAAATATCATTAATTTTCCACAAAAGATGTCCGGATGTAAAGTTGTTTACTTAACACAGAATTATCGCAGCAATCAAGAGATCATGGATTTATCCAATATTGTTATGAAAAAACATTCACTGGAAGGTTTTTTTAAGAAGCTTGTCGCAACTCATGTGGCCAATATTCAGCCATTGCTAGTTCGATCAGAGGACGAGGGCGAAGAAGCTTCTTATATTTTAAATAAGATTATGGCATTACATGATGAAGAAGAGATTCCGTATCATGAAATTTGTGTTCTTGAAAGAAGTTCTTATCATTCTGTAAGACTAGAAGCACTTTTAAATAAAATGAAAATTCCATATGACAAATATGGTGGAATGAAGTTTTTTGATTATGATCATATCAAAAACTTCTTATGCTTTTTGCGATGTCAGATAAATCCACATGATGAAATTGCATGGTTTCGACTATTAAAGTTATTTGATGGTATTGGAAATGTTTATGCCAGAAATATCGCAGCAACATGTAAAACTCTTGGATTAGAGGGACTTGTTCAACACAAATACATAAAAAGAAAATTTCAGCCGGATCTTGAAAATTTAAAGAGTTTTATTGAAAAGCTTAATGATCAAGATTTTCAGATCGAATTGCAAAGCATTAAATCATTTTATTCACGTTTAATGGACATTACATTAATGCTGATGAAAACATCGGAGAAGAAACGTAGGGAGCTTGCTAGAGCAAATAAACAAGCGGTCCGCGACTTTGATACACTGATTGAAATGGCAGATGGATATGATTCTCCAGTGACATTTCTGGAAGAAATAATGCTTGAAGCCAGTCCTCAGAAAGAGGAAGAGGAAGATCGAATGGTTATATCTACAATTCATTCCGCAAAAGGCTTAGAGTTTCACTCTGTTTTTGTTATGAACTGCGTAGATACAATGTTTCCATCTACAGATAAAGATCAGATTGGAACAGTAGAAGATAACGAAGAGTTGAGATGCTTCTATGTGGCAATAACACGGGCAAAAGAACGATTATTTTTAATGGCACCGAAATATATAGCCAAATTTAGATGTGTTGAAGAGGGAATTATCTCCCATTTTATTAGTGATGTTTTTCAAGTAAAGGAGTAATTTATAGTGAAATGCTTAAATTATGTTGTCAATGTGGATTTGAATCCATGTAAAAATGTAAAGCAAATGATTCCAAATGTGTTGAGAGCATAAGAAGCTACGAGTTAGAGTTTTGGAACCATGTAAAAGCAAATGATTCCAAATGCAATAGGTGCCAATCCTTTACTGGTTGACGTGTTTTGGAACCATGTAAAAGCAAATGATTCCAAATGCAATAGGTGCCAATCCTTTACTGGTTGACGTGTTTTGGAACCATGTAAAAGCAAATGATTCCAAATGGTCAAAAGCAGATTACATGGTGTGTCAAAATAAGAACTTATCGAATAGATCTATATAAATAGAATCTGCCAGGTGGCAGAAAAAAACTGAAAAAGCTGATCAATAATAACTGTTGTTACCATAATATTAATTTATGTTTTTATATTTTGTCTATTGATCAGCTTTTTGCATGAAAATGAAAGTTATAAATATGGCAATGAAGAAAGTCGGTGATGATAAATTGAGAAGAAAAGTAGTCAGTTTTTTACTTGTTACACTTATGATGGCAACGATCACTCCTGTACATGCAGATGAGGTGTCAGAACCAACAACTGCTGCGACAGAAGTTACAACAACAGAAACGAAGCCGACTACGACAGAAAAAAAAGAAACAACTCATCATAAGAAAAAAACAGTTAAAAAAGATAAAAAAACAAAAAAGAAAAATACTAAAAAAGATGGGAAAAAGAAAAGTAAACAAAAAGAAAAATCTAAAAAAAAGGAAAACAAAAAATCAACAATTCCGATGCCTAAACGGGCTGTAAAGAAAAAAGGTTGTGATACTGTACAAAAGAAGATTGTAAAAATGCAATCAAAAATTAAAAAGTTGCAGAAAGAACAAAAAAATATCCGAAAAGAGATCAAAAAAGAAAATAATAAAAAAGAAGCACTGCAGCGATTTTATCAGCAATATCCTACAGAGCGTGAAGCAACTATGAAACTGCGAGGACAAAAGATTACACCTCTTACTAAGATTTCAGAGGAAGACGATGCATTAAGAAATAGATTATTCAGTTTAGCTAATACATTTCATGACGATCAACTACGTAAAATTGCCTCTGAGTACGTCTTTGGCGTAAGAGATCTTAATTTTGAAGACCTGTTAAACGAGGATGATACCATTGACCTTAATACATATTTAAAAGGCAAATATATTGCACCGACGCAGAATATGCAGATAGGAATTAAAAATAAGGATCAAGAAATTCAAAAATTAAAGAAACAGATCAAAGAGGAAAAGAAAACCAGATTTTTTGATCCGAAAAACGTAAATTCTATTAGCAATATTACAGTTGATGATGCTAAAAAGATGTTGTCTGGAACGCAATTATATCCAGAAGCAGAAGCTTTTGTTAAAGCAGAAAGAATTCATCATGTAAATGCAGTCTTTTTAATGGGAATTGCTGCACATGAAAGTGCCTGGGGAACAAGCCGGCGTGCCAGAGAAGATAATAATTTAACTGGATATGGAGTTTACTCAGATAGTGCAAAGGGCATCAATAAGTCAAGCAAAGAAGAAGGATTATTAGCCACCGCTGAGACATTGCACGAACGATACTTAACCCCTGGAGGCAGCTATTACGAAGGAACTTCCGTTGCTGATGTAAATAAACATTATTGTGTCGGAAATGAATGGGCCGGAGCGGTAGTTGGTTATGCTTATCAATTAATGAATAAACTAAATTAGATATCATCAAAGAGGTTTTGGTTAACTAAAGGTTGATTATCGGTATATCATTGTTCGGTGTCTGTAGACAGCATTTTTTCAAATCTATAGTTGTTATAAAATAAGAGACACTTTCATGTATAGTGGAGTTTAGTTTCAGAAGTTTATAAAAACAGATAACTATTAATGATTATCTGTTTCATGGATTGTGTAAAAATAAGCAAATTAGCGAATATGCTCGTTGAAACGAGAGCTGTTAGATAACAGCTAAAAATGTAACTATATAAATTAATTTGTAAATTATAGGGAGGACTATTTTAGTGAAACACGGTAAAGTTCCAACAAGAAATCAAAAAGAACTTATGTTAAAAAATAATCTTAATCCGAAAGAATGGCTAGTTGTAAAGAAAATGGCGGATGGATTTGAGATTGTTAATAGAGAAAATGAAGCAGATCGTAAATTTCTGTATTGTTAAGGTGAAATAATGATGGATATTTACATAAGATTATTGATGATGGATATTATGATATCGGCAGTAGCTATTATGGTAAATATCTTAGAAAATTGTCCGATTAACGGTAAAATACACAATATTTCAAGAATTTTAATCATATCTAGTATTGCTGCAGACATTATCTTACTTTTAGGAATTGTCAATACGTTCATCTCATACAGTATCCTGTATTCTTATTTTAAATAAGATACAGAATGAATCATTGTCAATGGTCAAATAAGCAGACTGCGTAAAAATAAGAATTTTATCGATATTGCTCGTGTAGTCGAGAACTGCCAAGTGGCAGCAACATTTATAATAAAAAGGAGGAATTATATGCGAAAACAAGTTTTTGCAACGATTGGTTGTGCTATCTTTTTACTGATCGTAGTAGGTTTCCTGATGATGGCATATTCTTCTTATACAAAACATCAAGAGGAAATTGCTGAACAAAAATTAATAAAGCAGGAAAGAAAAGAATCACGAAAAACACTTCAATCATCAGAAGAAAGGGAATGGAATCTGGACTGCCTGTGGGAGCATGTTATCGAAATTGATGGTACAGAAATTGAAGTACCAATTAAATACAATGATCTGATCAAGACACTTGGAAACAAAGTGAAAGAAGCTAAAGATAAAAAAATCATGCTACAAAATGGACAGGTTTTATGGCTGAATTGTACAAAAGATGAAAAAGACTCTATGAATAATGGAAAAGATAAAGCAATGGTTTATGGTATATCTACACAACAGGACGCTAAAGATTCTTGTGTTACAATTCAGAAAATCAAAACTGGAATGTCTTATGATAAATTAAAGGAATATTATGAGACTCCAGTTACGAAAGATGATTCCCAAAGTATTTCTGTACTGCAATATGCTGATCCAAAATCAGATTTAGATATCACACAGCAAAATGTAACTATTTATTTGGATAATAATACCGTAGTTGGATTAGGTATATATTATGATGGAAGTAGGGAGGATTGATTAAATTGGAAAAGAAAAATACAGAAAAAGGAGAAAAGCAAAAAGAAAAAATACAAATTCCAATTTGGGAAAAAGCAAATCTTACAATCCAAGAGGCTGCTGTATACTTCAACATTGGGGAAAAAAAATTACGAGAAATGTCTAATAATCCTAAATGTAAATTTGCATTATTTGTTGGGAATAAATGTCTAATTAAGCGAAAATCTTTAGAAGAGTATTTAAAACATACATCATATATATAATAACACACAATATTCTCTACTTATAAATAGAGAGCACACAATTTACAAAAAGAATATTGGAAGGAGCTTATTTCATGCTATAATCCATTTATAGTATTAAGCTCCTTTCTTTTTTTTGAAAGGAAGGCAGAAAATGACTAAAACAAAAAAGAAAAACCGTAAAGATAGTAAGGGAAAAGTATTAAGAACTGGTGAATCAGAAAGATCTAATGGGACATATATGTATCGGTATGTTCCCAAAATAAGAGGCCGTTCTGTAAACTCTCCTGAAAAAAAGGATAACAGAATAACTATTTATGCAAAAACCCTCCCTGAGTTACGTCAGAAAGAACTGCAAATAACACAAGATATTATTGAAGAAATCGACACCGTGAATGGCAATAAGACCGTTGCGTCTATGACAAAACTCTATATTGATTTAAAAAAGAATTTGCATTTCACAACCAGAGAGTCTTATCTATCTGTTTACCGATGTCATATTAAAGATTCATGGTTTGGCGAAATGTGTATTAAAGATGTAACAAAAACAGATGTTATTTTATTTTATAATGAAATAACGGAAGATTTGACAAATTCTTTTTTAGAAAATGTTCATAGAATTATACATGGTTGCTTTGATTTAGCTCTTGAAAATCATTGGATAAGATTTAATCCAACACAAAATGTTATGAGGCTTTACCCTGCAAATGTGCCTGAAAGACAACCATATACCAAAGAACAAGAAAATTTGTTACTTAATTTTGTAAAAAATGATGGAACTTATTACATATATTATCCACTGATTATATGTTTTTTGGAAACAATGCTAAGAGCAAGTGAAATGTTTGGATTAACGTGGAGTAATATTGATTTTATAAATAATACTATTACAGTTGATCATCAGGTATTATATACACGCTATGAAGGGAAATACCAATTTATTGCATCAAAAGTAAAAACTAAAGCTGGAAATCGAGTCATACCATTAACGCAACGTGCAAAAAAAGCTTTTCTTTACCAGCGTAAACAACAAATATCATTAAATAGACAACCTACTATTCAGGTTGGTTCCTATTCTGATTTTGTTTTTACTACAAGATCAGGCCGACCATACACCGTTCCAAACGTTGACAAATACTTTTCTCGTCTTATTAAGGCATATAATAGAAAAGAAGCAGCATTAGCCAAAAAAGAAGGACGAGATCCTATATCATTGCCACATCTAACTTGTCACGTGCTAAGACATACTGGATGTTCAAATTTTTGCAAATTATTTTATAAAGAACGACTTGATATTAAAATTCTTCAAAAATGGATGGGACACGCTTCTATAGAAATCACAATGGAAATATACAACCATGCAACGGAAGCTGATCAAGAAGATGCACTAAAAGCAATTGAACAAGCTAGGCAAAAATTATGTTTATAAATAAGTATAGTTGAATTTACTCCATTTTTACACCAAAAGATGAAAATATGTGCCAAGTTATGCCAAATTACGCTTATATGCTCCATAACTTATTGACCTTTTATAAAATCTTTTTTATTAATTTCTACATACTCTAATAACTAAAAAATTGAAAAAAATATCTCTAAATAAAAAATTTTTTCATTTACTATCTTTCTGTTGACTAATACCCCACCAAGGTATATAATATCGCATAGAAAGGAGGTTTTTATGGAAAATCATATAGAACATTGTTGTTCTTATAAGTCAAAAGAACGCCCTGATAAAGAGTATAAGGATTTAATAAATAGATTGAGCCGTATTGAAGGACAAGTTCGCGGAATAAAAAAGATGGTAGAGAATGATACTTATTGTACCGATATCTTAGTTCAGGTATCTGCTGTCAATGCAGCTTTAAATAGTTTCAATAAAGTCCTTCTTGCCAATCATATCAGAACTTGTGTAGCAGAAGATATCCGAGAAGGAAAGGATGAGACGATTGATGAATTAGTAAAAGTTCTACAAAAACTAATGAAATAACAATTTGACAAGCAAAATGAAAGGAAGGGAAACCATGGAACAATATCAAGTGACTGGCATGAGCTGTGCTGCTTGCAGTGCACGCGTGGAGAAAGCGGTTTCCAGTGTAGAAGGAGTCACATCCTGCTCTGTAAGTCTGCTGACAAACTCAATGGGTGTCGAAGGAACTGCAGATTCATCTGTGATCATCAAAGCTGTGGAAGATGCTGGATACGGAGCAAAGAAGAAGGGCGTGCAAACGCAGAGTAATTCTTCAGATGCAGATTTATTAAAAGATAGAGAAACTCCTGTCTTGAAGAAACGACTGATCACATCGTTATGTTTTTTGATTCCTTTGATGTATCTGTCAATGGGACATATGATGTGGAATTGGCCAATTCCTAAGATTTTAGATGGAAACCATGTAGCAATGGGTCTGATCCAGTTGTTATTTACAACGATCATCATGGTGATCAACCAGAAATTCTTTATTAGTGGATTTAAGAGCTTATTCCATAAAGCACCGAATATGGATACTCTGGTTGCTTTAGGATCAGCAGCTTCTTATGGATACAGTGTTTATATCCTATTTGCAATGACAGATGCTCAGATGCATCAAAACATGGATGCGGTTATGAAATACATGCATGAATTCTACTTTGAATCTGCCGCTATGATCCTGACATTGATCACAGTTGGTAAGATGCTAGAAGCAAGATCCAAAGGAAAAACGACAGATGCTTTAAAGAGTCTTATGAAATTAGCACCAAAGACGGCAATTGTGATCCGTAATGAACAGGAAATAGAAGTTGGAATCGAACAGGTACATCAAGGAGATATCTTCGTTGTAAAACCTGGAGAAAATATACCGGTAGATGGTATCATCATTGAAGGGAACAGTGCTTTAAATGAATCTGCTTTAACAGGAGAAAGTATCCCTGTGGATAAGAAAGAAGGCGATGCTGTATCTGCTGCAACATTAAATACATCTGGCTATCTAAAATGTGAAGCTACAAGAGTTGGCGAAGACACAACACTTTCTCAGATCATTCAGATGGTCAGCGATGCGGCAGCAACTAAAGCACCGATTGCGAAAGTTGCAGATAAGGTATCAGGGATTTTTGTCCCAACTGTTATTTGTATTGCAATCGCAACAATGATCATCTGGCTGCTTGTCGGACAAAGTTTTGGATTTGCACTTGCCAGAGGCATTTCTGTATTAGTTATCAGCTGCCCTTGTGCTTTAGGACTCGCAACACCTGTAGCAATCATGGTTGGAAATGGAATGGGCGCAAAGCATGGAATCATGTTTAAGACAGCCGTATCCTTAGAAGAGACAGGAAAAACACAGATCATAGCTTTAGATAAAACAGGAACGATCACAAGTGGAAAACCAGAGGTTACAGATATGGTACCGGTAGAAGGTATCAGCGAAGAAGAATTACTTTCCATTGCATATGCATTAGAAAAGAAGAGTGAACATCCGCTTGCTCATGCAATTTTACAAAAAGTAGAAGAAGCGCAGATTCATGACAATCTTGAAATTAAAAACTTTTTGGCTATTGCTGGAAATGGGCTTTCTGGAAAGATTGATAAAGAAACGGTCTATGGTGGAAACCAGAGATTTATTGAGAAATATGCAAAAATTCCATTATCTATGATCAAAAAATCAGAAGAACTTGCTAATCAGGGAAAAACACCATTATTCTTTGCGTGTGATGAACAGCTGATTGGTATCATTGCTGTTGCGGACGTTATCAAAGAAGACAGCCCTCAGGCAGTCAAAGAACTTCAGAACATGGGAATCCGTGTGGTTATGCTAACAGGAGATAATGAACGTACCGCAAAAGCAATCGGTAAACAAGCTGGTGTTGATCATGTGATCGCAGGTGTTCTTCCAGAAGGAAAAGAAAGTGTCATTCGTGACTTGAAAGAAAAAGGAAAAGTTGCAATGGTTGGTGACGGAATCAATGATGCACCAGCGCTTACAAGAGCTGATATGGGAATTGCGATTGGTGCAGGTACAGATATCGCAATTGATGCTGCGGATGTTGTTTTAATGAAAAGCCGTTTGAGTGATGTACCTGCAGCAATCCGTTTGAGTCGTGCGACATTGAAGAACATTCATGAAAATTTATTTTGGGCATTTATTTATAACATCATCGGAATTCCATTGGCTGCGGGAGCCTGGTATATGTTACTTGGGTGGAAACTAAATCCAATGTTTGGAGCTGCAGCAATGAGTTTATCAAGTTTCTGTGTTGTTACCAATGCATTACGATTAAATCTCTTTAAAATGCATGATGCCAGCAAAGACCAGAAGATCAAAAACAGTGTAGTACTTGAAGAAATTCAGGTTCAAAATATAACAAAACAGGAGGAAAAAACAATGAAGAAAACAATGAAGATTGAAGGAATGATGTGTGGACACTGCGAGGCTGCTGTGAAGAAAGCCTTAGAATCTTTAGAGGGTGTAGAAGAGGCAATTGTAAGTCATGAAGAAGGAACAGCAGTTGTTTCTATGACAAATGAAGTGTCAGATGATGTCTTAACACAGACAGTAGAAGATAAAGATTACAAAGTGACAGAAATTGAGTAAAAACAAAGATTGTTATAATATTTTGACATAATTCAAGAAAATATAACAATAAAAAATCAATATTGTTATATAAAATAATGATAAATTTGCAAGATAGATGTAGATTTATCATTATTTTTTTATATAAATTACCATCTTATTGAGAAAAATTATCAAAAGTGTGGTACAATATGACTGGTTAGAATCATCTAATCAATTACAACAATAAAGATAGATAAAGGATATAAAAAATGACACTAAAAGAATTACAAATCGGTAAGAGTGCAGTGATCAAAAGCGTTGGCAGTCATGGTGCATTAAGACAACATTTTCTTGATATGGGAATGATCCCTGGTGTTGAAATCACAGTAGTAAAGCTTGCACCAATGGGTGACCCTATGGAAGTACAGATTCATGGGTATGAACTGACTCTTCGATTAGAAGAAGCCGATCAGATTGAAATTGATCCAATTGTAGAAAGAAGCAGAAGTCATAAGGGTGCGGAATATATGAGAACTTTTGAGCATCCGGGATTAGGGGAAGAAGGTAAATATCATTCCAAAGAAGATGAACATCCACTTCCAGAGGGAACACAATTGACTTATGCATTAGTCGGTAATCAAAACTGTGGAAAAACAACATTATTTAATCAGTTGACTGGTGCCAATCAGCATGTTGGAAATTTTCCAGGTGTAACAGTCGATCGAAAAGATGGTGCGATCAAAGGACATCCTGAAACAAATGTAACGGACCTTCCAGGAATTTATTCGATGTCACCTTATAGTAGTGAGGAGATTGTTTCCAGAAACTTCGTATTAGAAGACAAACCAAAGGCGATCATTAATATTTTAGACGCGACAAATATCGAACGAAATCTTTACCTTACTATGCAGTTATTAGAGATGGACATTCCAATGGTGGTTGCCTTAAATATGATGGATGAAGTTGTTGGGAATCAAGGATCGATCAATGTCAATGAAATGGAATCATTGCTAGGTGTTCCAGTTGTTCCGATTTCAGCGGCAAAGAATGAAGGAGTCGATGAAGTCGTAAAACATGCACTTCACATTGCAAAATATCAGGAAAAACCATTGCGGCAGGATTTTTGTGATAAAGAAGATCATAATGGAGCAGTGCATCGTTGTATTCATGCAGTAATACATTTGATTGAAGATCACGCAGAAAAGGCACAGATACCGGTTCGTTTTGCAGCGACAAAAGCTATTGAAGGAGATCATTTGATCTTAGAACAATTAAAGCTTGATCAAAATGAAATGGAAATGTTAGAGCATATTGTCAAGCAGATGGAGACAGAACGTAAGTTAGATCGAAGTGCAGCAATCGCAGACATGAGATTTGATTTTATTGAGAGTTTATGTGAACAGACCGTTGTTAAACCAAAAGAAAGTAAAGAACGGATTCGAAGTGAAAAGATCGATCGAGTTCTAACAGGAAAGTATACAGCAATTCCTTGTTTTGTAGGAATCATGGTTTTGGTATTCTATCTTACATTTAATGTGATCGGGGCCTGGCTTCAAGGAATCTTGCAATTAGGAATTGATAAAATCTCAGTACTTACAGATCAGGCATTAACTGCGGCTCACGTGAATCATGCGATCCATAGTCTGGTGATTGAAGGAATCTTTACTGGTGTAGGAAGTGTATTAAGCTTTTTACCGATCATTGTAACCTTATTTTTCTTCTTATCATTAATGGAGGACAGTGGATACATAGCAAGAGTGGCATTTGTTATGGATAAAGTGCTTCGAAAGATTGGATTGTCTGGACGAAGTATCGTTCCGATGCTGATCGGGTTTGGATGTACAGTTCCTGCGGTTATGGCAACAAGGACTTTAACGAGCGAGCGAGATCGTAAGATGACAATTCTTTTAACACCATTTATGAGCTGTACAGCCAAGCTGCCAATTTATTCTTTTTTCGTGAATGCCTTTTTTCCAAAACGTGGTGGTCTTATTATGGCAGGATTATATTTATCAGGAATCATGATAGGTATTTTGATTGCATTTTTATATAAGGGAACGTTATTTAAAGGAGAACCAGTGCCATTTGTTATGGAGTTACCAAATTACAGACTTCCTGGAGTGAAGAATGTAGCACAATTATTATGGGAGAAAGCGAAAGATTTCTTACAGAAAGCATTTTCTGTGATTTTGGTCGCCACGATCGTTGTATGGTTTTTACAGAGATTTGATCTGCAGTTAAATATGGTAGAAGATTCTGCACATAGCATTTTAGCAATGGTAGCTGGTGTGTTAGTACCAGTTTTTTCACCATTAGGATTGGGAGATTGGAGAATCGTAACATCATTGATCAGTGGATTTATGGCAAAAGAAAGTGTAGTTTCAACATTAGGAGTTTTATTCAATGGAAATATCACAGCGGCGATCACACCATTAGCCGCAAGTTCTTTATTAGTATTTAGTTTGCTTTATTCTCCATGCGTTGCGGCCATCGCATCTGTAAAACGTGAACTAGGAACAAGATGGGCGGTTGGTCTGGCATTATGGCAATGTATGATTGCATGGATTGCAGCATTAATCGTAAGATTCATTGGATTAGTAATTTGAATTACATAAAATAAAAATATCGAGAGAGGCCAGTAAAATGCTGGCTTCTCTGTCTTTTATCAGCAATCTATAATTTAAATCGGTATTTTGCGTATAGATTGATTCTTAAACATATAGCACTTTCAAGGTCTGTTCTTTCCATATTTTATATCATTATTGTCAAATGTAAAAAAATAAAGGAACATTGAAAATCTTATTCCATGTTCCTTTATCATTCAGATGTTATTTAGAAACTTAAATGCTTCTTTTTCTTTAACAGATTCGCACCTGTGATGATCAGCATGATTCCAGATGCAAGTCCAATACAAATGGATAAGATTCCAAGTACGATGTTCCCAGCACCGGTACGTTTCATTGTTAAGTAGATTTTCTCCATGTCCATGATGTGACCTCCGTTTGAGAATTATAATTTGTAATGTCTATGATTTACTATATCATTAAAATTCATACTTCGTCAAATAACAACTTATAAAAGCAGATTTCTTACCATTGCACCATCAAATGTTACACTATTCATATGGTGGACTTCAATCTGATATAATGCATTGGCTGCAATATGTTCTGCGGCTTGTTCCAGATCTCTGATTCCTGTGGTTTCAGAATACATCTCAATGACAGCATCTAAGGCCTCATCTGTCATAATACATTCATCATCTTTTAATCCCATACGTTTTAATACCTTAGGGAGTGCAAATCTTTGGAAGATCGCTTTCTTCTCTTCCGGTGTGTAATCAGGGATGTCAATGACTGCAAAACGTGACATCAATGGTGCACTGATCTGGTCTTTTTCATTTGCAGTGGCAATTGGATATACTCCAACTGTTGGGATCATACATTCCATATAATTATCGGTAAATCCGAGATTATCAAGCAATGTTAGTAAAACATCTGCAGGATTTCCATTTCCCTTTCCTGAATTGGCTTTATCAAGCTCGTTAATGATAAATACAAGATTTGATTCTCCTGCCATGGAAAATGCATCCATGATGATCCCTGGTTTTGCATTTGCATAAATACGGGAACTTCCCGTTAACTGCTCTGGATCGTTAATGGAGCTCATATCAAGAGTTGTCCATGGAAGTTTTAAGATTCTTGCAACCGCATAAGCAATCTGAGATTTTCCTGTTCCAGCAGGTCCAACTAATAATAATCCATAAGCAGGCAGTGTGTGTGTACGATTGATCTGAATGATCGTTTCAATGATTCTTTGTTTCACACGTTCCATACCATAGAGTTCTTCATCAAGAATCCGTCTTGCTTCTTCAGGATCGATCGCTTTAAAATAATTACTCTTCCATTGGATGTTCATCATGATGGATAATGCACGCTGGGCATGACGTCTCTCTTCTTGTGAAACTTCATGAGATTTTGCAACAGCAAGATTTCTTCTTGCCCATAGACGAATATTATCAGGCAGCGTACTTCCGGCACATGTCATAAAATCTGTGATACTCTGGATGCTGGTAAGTTTCATATCATCACCCATCTCATCAAGATTCTCATCAGTGATCCGTTCATCTGGTGCATCACTTTGGAATAAACGTTCGATCATAAACTGAAGGAAACCATCTTCTGCAGATAATTTGGTGCCACCGCCAAGAGCAATTTCTCTGATCTTGTATACACAATAACCTTCTACTGTATTCTCCCCAGATAAGCGGACATGAATATGATTCTCTCCAAGCCATCTGACCAGGCTTACAAAACGGGAATCTAATTTTAAGATATCAGATATTACTGTCCCATCTTCTCCCTCAAATTCAAAGGCTGTCTGCTTATTTTGATCAGAAAATACACCACAGGAATGATGCTCCCACTGCTTCTTCTTGTTTGATAAAATCAAGATAGGGCATTCTATCGTAGCATGATCTGCATTCGAAGAAAATGTTGTATAAGTACAGACTACTTCTTCTTTTATTTCTGATGTATCGTTACTAAAATCAAATACTGGCATAATTAAATACTCCTGTTTTCTTTTGTTTAGCATATTTATATTTCATTATATCAGTTTTTCCTGATTTTTAAAAGTTTTAAACTCTTTATAAAATAGAAAAAGGGATAAATGCTTCTGGATGTTCTTTATGTTTTCCAATATATTTTTCCATCCAGACCATATCATACCAACGTCCGAATTTATAGCCGCTTTTATAAAATTTTCCAACCATATGATAACCAAGATGTTCATGATACTGAACACTGTTTTTTGTAACATATTCATCTTCGATTTCCGGATCTGTAATGCACGCATCCAAATTGATCACATGTTGTTTTCGAAGGATTTCTTCTAATGCCTCATATAATTTTTTCCCGATTCCCTGTCGTTTTACATCCTTATCTACATAAATGGTTGTTTCTACGGACCAGTCATATGCAGCACGGTTTTTAAAAGATGATGCATATGCATATCCGACAATCTTTCCATGCCCATCAACAGCCGCCAGATAAGGATAGCGTTTTAATGTCTGTTTGATCCTTTGACGGAATTCTGTTATCGAAGGTGTTTCATATTCAAATGTGATTGCTGTATGTTCTACATAATAGCGGTAAATTTCCAGTAATTCTTCTGCATCCTGTGGAGTTGCCAATCTGACTTCCATTTTGTCATTCCTTTCAGTTTAATGAAATAGTGGTGCTTTTTCATTTAATTTTGCATTTGAATGTGTTCCCCAGTGATCACTTCATAGCAAATCAGATTTTTTGTGTTTAAATCTTCTTTTGTCATATCAACAGCACTGATCTGGTGATTATCATAGGTTGTATAATAGTAGATTCCTTTTTGCGTATTACAACAAGAAGTATATAAGGTAATCTCATATTTTCCATTGACATCGCAGCATCCTCTTTGCTGATCGACAGATCCAAGAATATGGAAAAACTGATTGACACTTTCATTTTCAGAATCTCCAGAGACAGAATGCAATTTGGTAAATGCTACTTTAGCAAAACGTGAGGAAGAAGAAAGATCTCCAGGAAGACCAATCGCACCCATTCCACGACTGTATTGATCTAAATCGATATCTTTTGCAAATAGATTTTCTGGTTGTTTTGGAGAAAGATTCATATATTGATTTAATAAGAACATCTGAATGTTAAATGGAGGATTATTTGTTAATACCCCAACGTTATTTTCATAGATATGCATCCCATCTTCCATTGCTTCGACTGTGATCGCACCAGATTGATCTGCAATGATCCAGTGAAGCTGCGCTAATGGGAATTGTTCACTGTAAGGGGTATTGGTAAGATTCATATGAATCAATGCTGTTTTCGCTTCCTCAAGATTTGCACAAGTTGCAAGAATCCAAGGGATAAATTCAAACTGTGCGATATTGTCTTTCCCTTCTTCTATATCATAATATACTGCATTTCCAACAAAATTAAGCCCAGCCATTGCCAGTCCACATTCATTGAATGCATCATAATACAAAGGGTCATTGTCGACTACATGAGCCATTCCGATCATAGCATAATGACTTTCTATGGCATCGATATGTCTAAAATGAAATGGATAATTTCTTGGAGTGATCACAACCTCATCTCCATAAGAGAATTCATAATCTAAAGTTCTTCCAAAATAAAAATCTTTTGTCTTGTAAGTTGCAGCTGTACACATTGCTCTTTTACTCCTCCTTCTATTAATTAATTTTAATGATTTTCAGTAATAATTATATCCTGTTTCTAAGGTATCATTCAAAGATGTTATGCCTGATCTGTCATAATGGAATTATTTTCAAAAAGATTTCGAATGCTAGTCGTTATCTTTCGGAATAACTGGTCAAATCCATAAGCATAAAGAGAGCCAAAGACATTGGCAGCGATTCTTAAGATGATGGCATTCTTCAGGCCAAAAAGATTCTCTGCAATATAAAGAGCCCCAAAGGTGTTGAAAACGGTTTGCCAGGCATATCCAGCAGAATAACCAACTCCTATCCCGCCGATCAGACCGATCCATTGAAAGATATGATTAGGAAGGATCGCATGTAAAATAAGAAAGATCATACATCCAAGAATATTAAATGGTCCTCTTCTTTGTACACGGTATTTCATATCTTTTGAAAATGGCAACAGGACAGACATTGCAGCAATCCCGATCCACATAACTCTTGGCATATGAACCAATTCTCCGATCAACATTGCAGTAGAAATTCCAAGAGATAATCTTAAATACCAGCTGCTTCTTGCAGAAAACAGATGAAATTCCTTAAATAAATGATAAAATCCTCTATGAAATGTTCGATTTCTATGATTCTTGTAAAATACAAGGGAACAGATCACAGCACCTGCAAATAATCCGCAACATCTTAACACATAGTTATGCCCTGTAACATCATATCCATAGAATAACAAATATCCTAAGATAAATGTGGACTGATTGGACATGATAACGTTATGGCAGCTTAAGATCATGATTGCCATAATACAAAGAAAATGAATAAAAAAAGCAGGAACGGTATTTACAGTATTAGCAAGTCTTGGTCCAACCGCAAGGATTGCAAAAATCATAAAGATAACGCCAATGCTGTGTTTTGTATCGATTCCGAAGTCAACCTGTCGTAAGATCATTAAAACCAGTAAGACTAGCACGCCGACAACACTGTTTTGTGATCCAAAGATCATACTGTAAAGAGTTACTACTGCAAAACAAAATGCAACAACTAAATATACTTTAAAATTATAGATAAGGATACGTTTATGTTTCTCTTTTGAATCTTTGGCACCTTTGATCCATTGTTTGGAACCGATGGAACTTAATTGTAACTGTTGATAAAAATCCAATGTTAATACCTCCTGTGATAAGAATCTGTTTCTGAGTAGCAATGAACAATTTTACTCACTTCTAGGCTGTTCGTCAATACGTTATTTGACGTTTTTTCTTATTTTTGATATGATTTATTTATGAAAGCGACAGACAAAGAAAGGAGAATTTATCCTCATGGCAATGAATTTTAATCAGATGTTAAAGTTTCAGCAGATAAAAAATACATTCAAACGGTTTGATCAAGACCATCCAAAATTCAAGAATTTCATGAATGCTGTATGGAGAGAGCAGGCACTTAAACAGGATGCTGTGATCGAGATTTCTATTACATCTCCAGAAGGGAAAAATTATTGTTCGAATATCAAACTGAATGCAGCAGATATCGAGATGTTTGAACAGTTGAAATCCATGAAACCAGAATAACAACTCAAAAAGAAGGCTAGTCAAATTTCACGACTAACCTTCTTGATTTTTACTGTAATTCTTCCTCAGACACCAGATTTTTCATGCTTCTAAGCCCTATACAAAGGGTTGAAGTATTATGTAATACGGCAGATGTTGTTGGCTGGATAAAGCCTAACACACCGGCCCCAATAAGCCCTGCGTTAAATCCAACAATAAAGCGGTAATTATGAATGGATATTATGGCTTATTTTTTGATGGTTATTAGCTCAATATATTCAAATATTACGAGTATTTTTAACATTTTATGTATTTAAATTACGTTTTTAATGTCAAATTAATGTCACAGCTATTTTTTATAATGTCACAAATCCTATTGCTTATAGATCAATCATTTAGTCCCTGTTTCTTCTATATTATATATACATATTCTGTATTTTTCAAATAAAATAATAAGCTGCGCATTTTTTACTAATACGCAGCTTACTACTATTTTGAAGTCTTAACGATCTTGGTTTGAAATTTTAATTCTTCATCTGGTCCAACTCGTACAATCAAATCGCTCAGATCACAATCTAGTGCTTCACAAATTAAATCCAAATGTTCTAAGCTAACTCGATCTGCAATCTCGTGGTACAGTTCATTGATTGTAGCCGGACGTATTCCTGTCATACGTGCCAGATCTGCTTGTGTTAATCTTTTCTCGCCTAATCGTGCAGATAGCAACACTCTAATCACATTATCTTGCTCCTTCCGCTTTAATGTACCATTATTTACTTAAAAAATAATGGATTTGGAAAATTATTACGGAAAACGTAAGATTATTTCTTAATTAAAGAGCATAGAAAAACTCGGGCCAAAAAGTCCGAGTTTTTAGAAATTAATCTAATTTAATTCCAGCATTTCCATATAGCCATTGTTTGAGTATATACATTATTGCATTAAATTCATTTCCGTCAGCTGAAAATGACATTCTAAGATCTCTATTTGATTCATCTTCATTTTTAAAACAAGTGATTACTTCATTATGAATATTAATTGTTAATGCAATATTAGGTTTTGGATTGTTTCCTAACCTAATTAATTGGTAATGAATATTGTTAGTTTTAATAATTATATCTACACTAACATCTTTTAATTTCGGATCTTCAAAAACTTTTCTTAATTTTTCTTCTATATTCATATTTTTCTCCCGTAAGAAACATTTAATCAGCAAATTTTTTCCCGTTTTTTATTTGTGCAATTTGTTCTACTTCTTCTATTTTTTGTCGCCAATTACTTTTTAAATCTGTATCATCACTAACTTTTTCTAAAGCTAAATAACATATAATTGCACTTTCAACATTTCGTAACTCATATTTTCCAACTTTTTGATTTGATAATTCTGCTGGATTTTGTGCTAAATTTAAGTACTCTTCAATCGCTCCAATAGCTAATGAAACATCTTTCTTTTCGAGAATATCTTCATACAATTGTATATCTGATTTGTATTCTGCTTTTCTATAATAGCTTTGTATATTCCATATCATTATCACTTATACCTCCAACGTTTTCTTTTATGCTAACATATTATTGTTGGATTATCTATAAAAATAATTATGTAATTTCTGGAAATAAAAAAAGACCAGGGATTTCTCCCTGGTTAATATTAAAATTTAAGGTATTGTGTAGCTGAATACCCTACAACGCTCTTGTACTTAACTTTTGTCCATGTACTGCCTTTTTTAATTACTTCAACGCTTTTTCCTTTTGGAATCCTACCAATGATCTTGGATGATCCATTCGCACTCTTTCGGATCATCAGTGGATCAGATTTTGTAACAACCTTAGCATACACAGTTGCTTTGGTAACTTTCTTCACAGTTGTTTTTACGGCTTCCTTAACCTTGGTAGCTGTTCCCAGCTTTTTGTTACAGATTCCCTCTGCGATCAACTTCGCAATCTTATTTACGGCTTTACCGATCTTATAATCGGACTTAGAATCACAGAAAAAACTCTCTGTCATGATCGTTGTTGCCTTTGTGGCATTCAGCATATACAGGTTCGTTCTCTTCTGAACATCACGATCAGTTAATCCAGCGGATACGAGTTTCTTCTGTACTCTCTTTGCGTATTTCTTACCGCCATCAGACACATAAAGTACCTCTGTTCCATGAGCCTTTCCATTGTAGCAATTCAAATGACCTTCTACGACGAGATCATAATTCTTTGCATTTAAACGTGTCAGTTTCCATGATTTTTCCTGTGACGCAGCGGTAAATACCTTCTCTGGGCAGATATACAGATCAACACTGTGTCCGTCACTCTCCAGATATTTTTTTACCTTTTTCATCAGCTTTTTATTGTACTTATACTCGTTTACTCCACCGCAATCTTCTCCACTTGCTGATGTATATGATCCATTTTTAAGCAAACTGTGTCCTACTGTCAATGCGATTCTCATATGTCTACACCTCCTGTTCTGCTGCTGCCTGATTATCTTCTGTCTGTTCCTGTTCCTCTGGATCTTCTAAGTCAGTTTCAGGTAACGGAGTCTCTGCGTAATTTGTCCATGTTCCGTCATCTAACTCTGTCGTATGATTGATCTTATCTTCTCTGCCGACTTCCTCAACATCTTCTAAATCGTATACTGAATTATTTAATTTACCATCATCGAGTAGATCTTTAATACCGTCAAACCACAGTTGCACAGCTTCTTTTAACATGCTCTCGCTTACAAATAATTGAATAGGTTTGGGCAAAAGTCCTCTGGCCATATGTATTACATAATCAAATTTCTGCTGTCCTTGCTTGGATGCACGGAAGGTTTTCTCTGCTTCTACAAACAGCTTGTAAACATCCAGTCTGATCCCTTCCAGACCTTTTTTTGTGATATAGTCGATCAGTTTCTTAACTAAAAAGACAATGATCAACGCTGTGATCACTGCCAGGAATAACACTTTATTCTGTTCAAATAATTCTTTCATGATTTCTTTCTCCTTTTTATAATCCAGCTTGTTTGAGTACGAATCCGATTACTGCCCCGACAACTGCTGTTAGGACATACATAGAAATGCTTCTCCATTTTTCTCCGTCTCGGTTTTCCAACTCTTCAAGCCGCTTGCTTTGTTCTGTCTGATTAACGAGCATGTTCTCCATATTGATTGCAAGTTTTTGTACGGACAATGTGAGATCGTTGATCTGTCTTACGGTTGCTTCTAGATCTGCAATTCTTTTATTCTGCCGAACTTGCTCACGATCTACGCCTCTGGCAAATTCCTGATGCTCGTTCCTTCTTAAGTATTCATCATCCAAATATGTCTCCTTCCTCAGCTACACCGTTGCTGTCGTTGTTACTTGACTTGTTTCTAATTCGGAAGAAAATATGCAATAGAAGCAATTAACATCACTTTCGTTTGCTTCAAGTCCTACGCTGATCTTAACTTTTCCACCGGTCTGTACTGGGTTAGGAGACAGGCTTACAGACTTAATTTCAATGATTTCTGCTGCCATCATACCACCTTCACTTCTATATGCTCTATTAAGATTTCGTCTAATACTGCATATCTGATGTCAAGTGTATAGGTACCACGCTTTTGAGGAGAAATCAGTGCTTCTATATCATGTTCTTTAATATTACAAACTCCAGTGCTTTCTTCAGCTTTGTCTTTCATGTATATTAGCGAATACTCTGCACTTTCAATTGTAAATTTCTCATTTTTAATAGAATGTATAGTAATTACTGCTGTTCTGGATTCTCCCGGATGCATTATGATCACTTTCTTTTTTTGCATGTTCTCCTCCTCTTTTTTTCTTCTTATTTCTCGTTGTGCAAGGTTGCATACAAATCAAAAGGCTTCAGTGAAACTCTTAATGCTTTAAGATCTACTGTAAGTATGTATGTAGAATAGCTACTTACATTCCCTGCCTCATCATATGCAGTTAATCCGATTACATACCTGCCGTTTAATGTGGCTGGTATAACGGACTCCCATAAATCTAAAGAGTCAGCAGATCTAGTTAAGATCACTGACTCTCCGTTTACATTCCCCTCTAATCGAACTACCATAACAACTAACCTAGTCCGTTACTTCAACGGATATGATAAATGTTTTGCCAGCATCGACTGGGTTCGGTGTCAATGTAACACTCTTGATCACAGGTGCGGTTGTGTCTAACGTAACGGTACGTGTTATTGTCGTTGTCTTACCAGCACCATCGGTTGCAACAACGGTAATTGTGTTTGTACCTACTGCAAGAGTAAGGGCCTTGCTGAAACTTCCATCGCTTCCAACTGTGACTGCTTCTGCTGCTCCAGAATTAAGTTTAATTGTTACCATGACAGGACTGCTTGTTGCATCGTTGGTTGTACCTTTTACTGTGCAAGCATTTTGATTTGTAATAAGTTTATCAGTTGGGCTGGACAATGTTAATACAGGTGGAACTGTATCTACCTTAAACGATGTTGAGCTTGTAGCTGCTGCGTTTCCGTCATAATCGCTTGCATACAATTTGATTGTATGGCTTCCATCGGACAACGCTGTCGTTGGTGTATATGTACACTGATATCCGCCTGTGATCGCAGTCTTAGTTATTGCATCGCCTGTTACCTTAGTACCACTGTCTAGCGTGATACAGATTGTTGATGGATTAACACCAGAATCGGTATCGGTTACCTTCCAAGTAATTACAGGCTTGTTGTTTGTCGAATATGATCCGGACGTTGGAGACACGATTGCAATAACTGGAGCGACCTTCTCTTTTACCTTTAATTGCAGTGATGATCCTAACGTACTGTCGGTTGCATCTTTTGTGATTGTGTTTCCTGCCTCATCGGTTGCCTTAACCGTTACTCCGTAATAATGTCCACTCTGATTGTATGAACTCTTCGACGGAGCTGTTACCGTAGCTTCATATTTGCCGGTTGAACTATTAAGAGTCAGTGTGTATGTTTGACCGTTAATAGTCGCTTGTACTGTTTTTACTGACACTTTTTTCTCCTTTCTTGTTCTCAACAACACAGCTAAATTCTGATTCCACATTTATAAAACGAGAAAGCGATAATTTATATGTATACAAAAACAAAGACATAGCAATCGTGATTGCGTATTTCTCTATAAGCGTAACCGGTGGTGGCTATGATAATGTGTATCAACTTCCGGACGGTGTAAACTTTGTAAATGAAGTATTTGCACCATGCGTAATTTTGAACCCTAATTGGGCTCCCGTTGGAATCACTGGAGATATAAGAGTGAGAAATACAACATTAACAATCAGAAGTAGTGACAGTATGGAAAATGGCGTTGTAGTTGCCAATATAACCGTTCCTTCATCGTTTGTAAATTTTAGCTAAGTATACAATTTGGAATAATTACAAGATAAGATTTATAAATTATTCATTAGATAAATATACGGCCTGAAATAAATAAATTGTCCCTGGTTCGATTTGATTTGCACCCATAACGTATGCATTTCCATCTGTGCTAATATAACATGGAGTATATTTGTCAGAATATGTCTCACAGTAGCATTGTAAAGGAATTTCAATTAAAGGTTTAGGTAAGTTTTTAAAAATTTGTTTCCATGTCCCAGAACCGCTCCAATTATTATTTGTAGCAGAAGTTTTTAGGCGAATATTTAAAAAAACAACATTATTAATTTTAAAGTATCCGCCTTCAAATTTTTCGCAAGTCAATAACCATGCCGGTTGCATATAAACTTTATTTTTTATTTCAGAATTTAGCTGCTTAATAGCATTCTGTACATTCGTCATGTCAGTATGATTTGCTGGCGTATATCCAAGTGCCGTTGCCACATTATCATCTGTAATCTCGCTTCTGATCGTTGCACTTGATTTATTCTCCACATTTCCAAGACCAATCTGTGATTTCGTCACTCCGTGCGGATTTGTTTTATTTCCCGTATGGCGTGTTAAACTTGTATTTAAGTTTTTCCCTTGTGCAGCACTAAGCGATTGATCTGTTGCATCCGACGTTAAATTATTCTGGATTCCTCTCCAAGTGTTTGTATCCTGTGTAGGCGGTGTATAACCAAGGGCTGTCGTCACATTACCTTTGGTTAATTCTCCACGGATTGTAGCACTGCTTTTATTCTCCACATTGCCTAATCCAACTTGGCTTTTAGTAACTCCGTGAGGATTACTTTTATTCGCAAGATGATTAATCAGAGTTGTAATTGCAAGTTTAATCTTTGCAAATGCAATAGATATTTTCTCGCCACTTGATAAAGTCACAAGAGTTGTTGTATCTGAATATGTCGGTGTCTGATCATTTGTCGCTACGTTCGGAACGTTCCCTAAGCCTACTTGCGACTTAGTAACACTATGAGGGTTGCTCTTGTTTCCTGTATGCTTATTTAACGCTGTCTGCATAGTTTCAAATGTAACGTACCCTTCTGGATCAACCGTTGCTGTCATTGTTACATCATTATTAAGCTTGATGTAAAAATTATGTACTAACGACCATGACGGCATAGCCGATTCTGCCGGAACTTCTTTCCCTGTTGTACTTTGAGAAATCGCAAACAACACTTCACTTCCGGTTGATCCTTTTGCATAAATTCCAAGCTGTGTCATGCTGTATCCGGCAGATAAACCAGCGTTTGAAAACAATACTCCTATCTTGATTGTTTCGTTTGTTTTTGTCACGCCCTGTACTGTTCCAGACTGCTTAATTGATGATACCGCCGTCTGACTTTTCAAAGCACTAACGTCAACTTTACCAGCACCAGACTTGATCGCTGTTACTGTTATTGTTCCTCCGCTTAAGGCATTCTTTAATAATTCAATACCTGCATTTGTAATTACTGTATTTTCCCACATGATTTTATACCTCACTAACGATCGAAGAAGAATATTCACAAGATCCTGAAACAATCGCATAATTCAATGCCGTCTCTGATTCTATAACGTCTGAAACACGAATATCGCACAATAAATGTGCTGGTTTCAATTCGTCAATTCTTCTTACTACTTCATCATAATTATTTACTACGCCATAAAGATTGACCTGAAATGTATTTTTTGCTGTATTTTCTATGAACTTTGTTTCTACGCCACTCAAAGCTTCTATGATCTTTTCAAACCTTGTAGGGTTTAAAGGCTTTTTTACCCTCATTTGCGAAATCTGTGCTCTCCTCTGCTCTATCGTCTGATCCGGAAGTGGTGTTATTCCATATTCTTTTTCCCATATAGAAAGCCCCCACGTAGCACGATTCACAAATATCTGGTCGATTATGTCTTCACATATTGTTTTTACATCGTCTAACTCCAATCCGATTACTTGGAACAGCCAAAGTCCGATTCTTGATTTTCCATAAACCGGCGATACATAGTCAATCATTTGTTTTGCACTTTTACTTGTCAGGATTTGCTCCATAAGGTCTGTTTTATACCACATAGTATTATCCCTCCGTTATTTCCACTGTTCCAAGAACTGGCATTTGACCAGATTCAAGATCTACATTTTTTGACGCTCCATTGATTTGTACACTGTCATAATCATAGACACCTGATACAGCCCCAAGGATACTGTTGATCGCTGATATTCTAACCGCACTATCATTGGATGAAACATTTAGCAAATATGACTGAAATGCGGTTTTCAAATCATTCTGCACATTGCCAATTTCTGCTTCTCTCAAATAAACAACAGTTGATATATTAACTATTACTGTCTCCGGAGCACTTATTTCTAAAACTGCATTTGGCGGTGCTAAACGATCTGCTTCACTGTCTGGACGCATGATATAATCATATACAGCATCTTGAATCTGCTTCGATGCTGGTACTCCGTTCTGATCCATTAAAATGATCTTGATTGTTCCAGAGTCATCCTTTGCTGGTATCACAGTAACTGCACCAACACCGGGAACTGACAATGCCCATCGTTTATAGTCTGCAACATTCCCAACATAGGAAATGTCATGGCTTCGATCATACTCAACGATTCGTTCTCTTAAAGTATCATCATCCTCTTCATCCAAACCGCCTGTTACAGCTTCCTCATTTGTAACAGAAATTATTTCATCGAGCAGTTCCCCTGTCTCATCTCCAGTATGTAATACGATCGTATTTACTCCAACATTGCTTGCAGATCCTCCTTCTGCTGCTTCAATTGGAATCTTTGCATTTCCAAGAGAATCGACCGTAACTTCCTCTGTTGTTACAAAATCTATCGTATTCCCTTCATCATCTGCATCTGCTTCTGTAGAAAAACCATATCCTAAAGGAATAACAAGACCGGCTTTTGCTGTAACAGTCACATATCCTGTTGCATTTACCGATTCCCTTCGTACGAGACCTCTTCCGTCAGCGTGGTAATCCAATAGGTAAGATTCTTCACAAGTTACCGGCGAAAGACTTTTCAATACTTCCACTAGCACATACTCTTTTAGCTCTGCTATCTCAATCGCTGTCGGACGTGTAAAATCCCAAGGAAAACCTCCTTCGGATTTATCAATATCTTCTGGAAGATTGCTAAGCATCTTTTCATGGATTTCCTCTTCACTCGAATTATTCAGGAAATCTGGCAATTCTAGTTCTTCTGCTTCCAATGCCATTTTTAGACCACCCCACTTTCAAATTGTGTCTGTATTTCTATATCTCCATCAATGCCCTGCACCTGTACTGTTACAAGACAATCATCTGCTGCCCATTCAAAAGTAATATTTCCAACGTACAAAGTCCTTTCTGACGGATCAGCCATCAACGCTTCTTCGATTTCTCTTTGTAAAATGCTTTCTGCCTCTTCACGGCTATCCGCTTGCAAGGCACTTTCATAGTCAATCCCAATGTCGGTGGAATATCCTTCATGAGCGTATCTTTGTGTCATGATCGTTTTGTAACACCATTGCACCCACGCCTCGAACCCGGATGCCTCTTTTAATTTTCCATCGTGAAGCGTAACAAAGTCTCCAGTATCAAAATCAAAAAAGATGCTGGGTTTATAACCTGCATCTTCCTCTTCTTCTGTATTTTCTTCCTCAGTTCCTTCATTCTCTTCATCTTCAAAATATTCTTCTTCATTTTCATATTCCTCTGGGAAAAGATTATCCGGCATCTTCTTCATCTCCTTCCACTTTACCGATCACAACGATTTCCTCTGCATCTGTCCAGATCAGTAATACTCGATCGCCATCACTTACTTTCGCATTAGACAACATTAAAAAATCGTCATCAGGTTCTGCACTTTCTGGATAAGAGTCAGGAAGAATCCCTCCGTCTTTCATAGTTCCAAGTTCTGCAACAACATCCGCTGCACTTTGGTTTCCTTTAGAAATCTGTTCGATTGCCCGGATAAAATTTTTTCTTCCATTTCTCTGCATAAAACTCTCCTTTAGTAAAAAACAACGTCCATCGTACCAGCAACACAATCATGCGTAATACTTTTTACTGTTTTATTTCCTTTCAGTCCAGCGGTATCGCATCCAACATAAACGGTGTCTCCACGTTTGATCTTCGGATTGCTAATCGCCGTTACTATGTATTCATACTTAACCTTTGCACTGCTCTTCAATTTCTTTTGTGCTTGTTTCTTTATTTTCGAAAGTTTCTCTTTCTTGTCTTTGTCCATAATTTCTTGGATCGTTCCAAACTTCGATGTATTCTTAGACATTGATGCAAGTTTAGGAATTGACTTTTTCTTTGCTTCTCCGTAGATCTTTATCTTTGTAACAATATCATCCATTGTTACTTTAACCTCTATGGATATTACATTCTTTCCTTCCTCAATCTTATAAATCGTTGTATTAGTATTGGCATACTTGACAATCACTGTAGTTCCTTCGATCGTAAAAATATATCGGCTGGAAAGTTTGCTTTTCGCCTTGTTCAGCACATATACGATCATATCTCCAATATTCTTCTGTACTGGTTTGATCCTTTTATTTTTGATTGATCCGTAACTGTATTTCAGTTTCAACTTCCATGCCGTACAGATTCTTTTTACAATCTCTTTTGTGCTTAGCCCTTTTTTGTAATAAAAATAGTCTTGAGATTTCATCATATAGATCAAGTAATCATAGGCTGTAAATGTTACTTTTTTTTCTGTATCGGTAACCCTGTCTCTATCCCAGATCACACCGCGAAACACTTCAAAATCTCCATGGCCAACATTCGCATATATGTATAATCGGTCTGATGGTTGAATCAATGTCGCAAGTGTTACACCATTTTTCGCAGCGTTCATTACTGTTAAGCTGACCTCTTTTGCCAGCGAATCAGGATCATCAGACATTGTCAGGTCCTGTATAACTTTCGATTTGTATAGATCGTATTCTTGCCCCGAAGCCGTCTTTACAACTGCTTTATACAGTGGATTTCCTAAACTTGGCATATCTTTCCTATCCTCCTATCATTTTTAACAGTGTTTTATAATCAGCAACACCAGTTACTGTTAATTTGTGCTTACGTTGGTAAGTTTTAATCGCTGTTACTGTCTTAGATCCGCAAGCACCATCCTGTTTGACTCCCACCATTTTCTGGACAAATTTTACGACCTGTCCTTTTCTTCCGGTTCGAATCGTGATCTTTTTCATGGCTGATTTCATCGAAGATGTCAGCTTTTTATCAACTTTCAGCTTCGAGTAGCCATCTTTATTCATTGCTTTCTTTAATTCCTCAACCTTGGAATTAGAAACTGATTTACTGCTTTGAACAGGAATCACAAGCACCTGTCCTTTATAGATCGTATATTTGCTGATCTTTTTCTTTGGATGTTTCTTACGTTCCTTTTTATTCCTAGAATCAATCAGTTTCTTATTTGCATTATAAATAACCTTGTATTTTTTACTGGACCCAAGATATTTTTTTGCAAGTTTCCGTAATGTTTGTCCTTTCTTTACTTTGACCTTTTTCTTTGTGGTTTTGGTACTTCTTTTCGTTGAGGAAACACTTATTTTTTCGTAGTCGATAAATCTTACCGTGTAGTAATAATCATTCAGGCTTTTGACCGTAGAATCGTATTCTGAAACACGCATATCAACATTGATCTTCGTTCCTGTAATACAGACATTTACCACTTTCCCATACTTAGCCCAGTATTTCATCAGTGCATCTAAGGTTGCTGGATCAGTCCACTTACGAACAAATTTCATGCCTTTTCTTGCTTCTCCGGGAAAAAAACATTCCCAGCTTAGTTCTGAAAGATTTTTACCATTCGGAACACTGACCTGACCTAATTTATAGATATCATATTCTGCAAACTTACCTTCGATTGATGATTCAATTTCTTCAGGAATGATCGGAATTTGTATCTTCTGATCATTCCCTTTTGAATTTTTTCCAGTAATATATATGTCCATTTACATTACCTCCGCTGTTCTGTTACTTGCCGTTGATCCGATTGCATCTGCGATCGCCTGCATAATAGCATCTGCGATCTCTCCTTTAGAGTTTTTGATAGCATCAACTATGCCGTCATTTCCAGATGCATTGACGCTGATCGTAATACCACCAACGTTGATCACTGGCTGACTGCTACCAGACGAAGCTCTTCCAGATCCGAATGATCCTCCAACAAGTCCACCTTTGGCATGCTTTGTAACGCCTAAAATCTGTCCTGCTTGATTCCAGAGAGATAATGCACGGCTTCTATGTCTAGAAAGTGGAATGACCATTTCGTTTCCTTCTTCTCCTAATTCAGAAACGATATGACCTCTGACCAGACTACCCTTCGCATTATGAAAGAACTTCCCATTTTTCGGTAAGGCTGTCTGTACTTTCGGTGCGGATGATGTCTTTTTGCTTGTTTTCTTTTTACCAGATTTTGAAGAACCGCTATTACTTAGATAACTTCCACTAGTAATACTTTTGATCGCACTTGCTTGTGCAGCGGTTGTACTTGCTGCGGATGCAATCGTTGAGGCTGCGGATGCTAAAGCACCTGCAAGTGATAATGCGGAACTTCCAGCACTTTGTAAGTTGCCACCAGCTGCAAGCGACATAGAACCCATCGTTCCCAGCATTCCTCCAGCTGTTGCGGACATTCCACCTAAGCTGCTGACTTTTCCACCGGCAGCACTTGTTGCCCCAGAAAAAGCTTTCGTACTCTTAGAACCGACGTTTGTCTGCTTTGTATTCTTCTTATTCTCCTCATAAGCTTTCTGAACAGAATTAGTCAGCTGATTATACTCTTTGTCTGGTCCAACATTCAGATTCTTATTTTTCTTACCTCTAACAGTATGTGCCATTGTTCCGCTCATTGTTGAGTCAAGTTTCAGTTCTTTGTTTTGCTTTTTATATGTACTCTGTACTGATTTTCTTAACCGATCTTTTTTCTTTTCGGATTCTGGCTCATATTTCTCACGGATCTTTCGTATGGAATCTTTATTGTAAGAATAATATTTCTGCGATTTTGCAGTTAATGAATTGTTATCCTTTAGTGCTTCCTTACGATTTTTAAGATAATTATCTCCAAGGTACTTTTCTTGACCCTTTTGAATTTCTTTTACCTGTTTCGATGTTACATTCCAAGATTTAGCACTTTTTTCAGACTCTTTTTTGATCTTATCCATGTTCTTTCGAATATGATCGCCTGCTTTGTTACCTTTTGTCAGTGCTGCAAATCCACCAACACCGGCACCAATGAATCCACCGGCAAGAGTTCCAACGACTGGAACTGCTGATCCGATTAAAGCTCCAGCGGCTGCACCACCACCAACCATGCCAAGCTTCGTGCCACCTCTGTAGTTTTCTTTTTTCTTAGTAGCTTTATTCTTTGCTGTCGCAGCGTTGATAAAGTTACCTGCTGCACTTCCAATTCCCGCAAGTCCTAAAGCTCCACCTAGTAACGAAGCTCCACCAACGGCTGCTGCTCCACCGGCTGTTGCTGCTCCTGATCCAAGTTTTACTCCAAGATTTCCAAGAAAAGCTTTCCAGCCAGTAGCCGCAACAGTTTCTCCGTTTTTCAAAGTAACTCCAGAACCACCTAAACCAAACAAACCACCCGGTGTCCTTGTCGGTCCTGTCGGCTGTGTTGTCTTTGGTGTAGTTCCACCGCCAGTTGGTGTGACAGGGCTTCCACCGTTTCCACTGCCAAGCCCACCGTTCACATTTACAACGGATGCGGATACATTCATAAGTCCAACGGAACTTCCAAGAGGATTTCCAGAACCACCTGAACCGCCAGTGATCAGATCGTATAGACTTTTTCCACCTTTAAACAGCTTTAGCCCTCCAGATAATCCAAGAAATCCAGCTAAATAATCTTCGATACCAGCTTTATCTCCGCCTGGTAACAGATCCTTAAGAGATTCCTTGAACCAGTTTCCACCAGCTTTTGCAATATCTTTTCCAATCCCAGTAATCTTTTTAACGATCGCCGGTCTTCCTTTAGAATCCCACCACTTAGAAAACGGATTTACAATCAGTTCATCCCAAGCAATACTAATCTTGCCACCGATTGAAGCATTTTGGAATTTTGGCATACTAATAAGATCGTCGATCTTATCTCCAGCCTTTTCAAGTCCCTTGAATACAGATGTACTTGCATACTCTCCAAGTTTTTCAAGTGATGTTCCAGCTTCTTTTAGTTTTGCATCGGATTTATCAAGATAGTCTGCAAATTCTCCTAAACCTTTCGTTGCTCCCTTCTGGAGACCTTTTCCCCATTTAGAAACAATGTTTATGTCGAACGTATCTTTAATATTTGACATTAATCCAGAAACCGTCGAATTAGATGTTTTGTCCATCATTCCATCAAATTCTTTCAGCCCATTAAGGATTGTCTTAACTGCTTTGTCTCCACTGATTTCGCCCTTTTGAGACATTTCTCTGATCTGGGCTATGGATTTACCCTCTGCATCAGCAAGATACTTCCATGCGTTTATGCCGACATCTGTCAGCTGATTCATGTCCTCTGCGTTCAGCCTTCCGTTTGTTTTCATCTGACCTAAAGCTCTGGATACTCGAGAGATACCCTCTTCTCCAGCTCCAAGTGCTGCGGATGCATTACCGATCTTTGTTAGATCCGGAATAATGTCTTTATCAGAAAAACCATAAGCCAACATCCTTTGAGCATTTGATACTACGGCCGATGTGTCAAATGGAGTAACAGATGCAAATTTCTTCGCACTATCCATAAACTTCGTAGCTTTCTTTTTAGATTTCAGCATTGTTTCAAAGCCAATTTGATCTGTCTGAAATTCGTCTGCTAATGATACTGGATCAGCTATCAATTTCTTTGTAGCAATTCCAGTTATAACTCCACCAGCCAAAGTTTTTAGTGAAAATATAGAATTCTTGATCTTAGATATAACACTTGGGATTTTTTTGATCTGACTTGTTACCTTGTCATCAATTTTTAGGACTGCTGAAAAAGTCTTTCTACCAAAACTCATACCAGCACTCATAGCTTTTTTGATCCCTGCTGTTGCAGTGTCTTTTAATCCAAGTTTTGGAGTCCAGGTCTTTTTACCGAGCCCGTCTCCCTTTTTACCAAACTTGTCGAGGACTGGACTTGCTTTATCTTCAAGTCCTAATTTTGGCTTTGCACGCTTCTTTCCAAGCTTGTCCATCTCTCGTGATGCTTTCTCTGCATTCTTCCCTGTTTGCTGTAGACCAGAAGATGCATGGTCGGAATATTCCGATACAACATCGATCACAATTTCTTTGTTTGCCATTTATGCATCTCCTCCTTCCATAGCTTTTAAAATTGCTGCAAAAATAAAAGCCCTCTCTCCTTCAGGAAGATCAAGGGCTTGTGATGGTAACATTCCAGTCCGTAAATAATTTTCTGCAAGCATAGAAGCTAACGGACTGGATTCAATTAGTTTTTTGCGTAGTCAACTACACTAACACCGCCTCCAGATAAGTTATCAATAGCATCGCTGACAGCTTCAAGCTCTCCAGCTGTTAACACCTCTTTGATAATTTCGTTCTGTGTCATAACCATATGACCAGCTTTCTTTAATCCTTCTTTCAGCGCTGAATTATCCCAGAATTTCTTTCCGTCAGTCGCTACTGTTGCAGTGTAAATCTTCCATGCCATGTAATCAGCTGTACTTACTTCTTTCTCAACGAGAGGAAGTGAAGCTCCGCCTGGGTTTGCCATATAAGTTGTAGCTTTCTTTCTACACTGTGCAATTTCATCGAAAGATAATGGTCGGACATTAAATTTAAACAATGTCTGTCCATTTCTTGTAATATTCAATGGCTGCTGTACTTCTGTTTTATACTCTGCGGCTTTTAAAAGACCCGTGATCAGATCCATTTCATTATCTTCGGTTACGGTAACATTTGTTTCTTTCTTTTCTGCCATTTTATTTTCCTTTCTTTATGCTGCTAATGATTTAATGCAGTCTGGTACGCTATTAACAATGAACTGCATCTGTCTCTTAATAACCTCTCCAGGTTTAACATCAAGGATATTTGTATCTCCATCAAGAATACATTCATCAAGTAAGAATTTGCTTTCCCCACCTTCAAGCGGTTCTGTTGCACCACCTTGGAGAGAAAAAATAGGGAATTTTCCACTTTTAATTGCATCTAAGATTGGAATAATTGTAAGATCATCCCTCACAACAGCTTCTGTAAAAGATGCTGTAAATTTAACACTGTCCGGAACTCCATACGTCTGTACATCTCCAGCCGGATGAAAATCTACATTAGAAACATTCATCCCGATAGAAAACTCTTCCACGGATGCAAACCAGATGGAAACTCCATCAAGTGTGATAAAAAGCTTTCCGTCTTTTCCTGTCATCAGTTTTCTAGTATCAAAACCTTTTCCACTCATCTATATAACACCTCCTACTGTGCGATATACTGGAACTGATATGTTAAGTAGATCTTTTCCATGCTGTCAACGTCATCAATGCGGATAATAAAGTATGCATAATCAGCTGCATGTGGATTTTCTGTATCCTCATAAAATTCGTAGGTATCTAAGATCTTTCCTTCTCTGTTCATTTCAGCCAGTACTTTTTTAGCTTCCTGAATTACATTATCAACGCCTGCTGCATTGTTGCTGATCTTACCGATCAATGGTTCTAATGTACGATTGATACGGTCAAAAGCTTCATAACGGACAGCTGTACGTTTGATCTTCTTCCATCCTTCGTCATCGTCCTCATCCAGAACTGTATATGTGTTCACTCCTGAATCAAACCAGACCTGTCCTTCCTGTCCTTCTGACAAAAGAAGCAATCCAGATTTAATCGCATCGACATATTGTTCATTCGTCAGCTGTTCAATGCATGACTCCGCATCTGGAATCTCTGTATGTACAATTGATGTACTTGAATCTTTGCATCCAATCACACCTGCCTGAACTGCTGCCGCAAGGTATCCTTCCACCCTATCTCCGGCAGTATTATAATATCCGCTACCGCAGTAAATAAAATATGGTGCATTATAGGATTTCGCATTCGTTTTTCTTGTAGCAAGTGACTTTCCTGCCGCTTCTCCAAGTACGCAAACACCCAATGCACCGTTTGAATGGATTCTTTCCATGTATGTCTTCGCTAATGCTTTAACATCTTCTTCGACTGTATCAAGCACCAGTACATTCCAAGCATAAGTTTCGAATGCATTAAACGCATTGCTGTAATCTTCTGTTGTGACTGCCGGTGCTGATCCACCAGCCAAAGCCTGCTGTGCAACCGTCTGCATGATCCCGGATGCTCCAGAAACAAGTTCTGCGGATAAATACTTGCTGTCTTTCATTGCTTCCACCAGATTTGCAGCCTCATTTACATCCGCACCAGCGATAAAGCTTACTTTCTCAACAAGTGTTGCCCCATTGTAAACGGAACACTCTTTTGTCGTTTCATCTCCTAATTTCTGTTTTACAGTTACGGAGAATTTCAAAGCGGTTGGATATTTTGTCTTTAATGTAACTGCATTTGTGGCTGTGGTTGTCTGTAAGGACAGGCTTCCTTCTTTACCACCAGTTCCAAGACGGTAAAGATATACCGTGTTAGCACCTGCATCAAACAGTTTTACCGCTGCATCGATCGTTCCACTCTCCATATAAAGTGAAAGAAGATCACTCTTTGATGTGATCTTCTGAATCTCTCCAACTGGACCAAAATCTGCATGAACCGGAATACAGAAAACTCCGTTCATTGCGGATGCTACACCATTATTTGTGATCTGCTCATGTCTGCGATAAACTCCAGCTCTTTCCTTTTTCTCGCCTTTTAAAAATAATCCGGACAAGTTCTTATACCTCCTTCTTCTTAAATGTATCTACAAGTTTCTTTGCTGTGCTCTGCGTTGCTTCTTTAACACCTGCCCTTGCAAATGCTGTTCGGATAATATCTTGTGATACTCCTAACACCTGTGGATTTTCTGCATATTCATCCACAGTATAAGTAACTTCTGGCACTGTTTTTGTTTCGTCTTTCTTTTCTGCCATTGTTTCCTCCTAACTTATCGTAATTGTCTTTAATTCATCGACTGTTTCAACATCTCGTAGCTTTCCGTACTGACCTCTTACCGTTACCTGTCCATCTTTTAATGGATCAAGTTTCGTGCTGTATGCCAGCTGATTTACAAAAAACGGCGATCCATCATTCATAACGAACCGCTCTCTTTCCTGTAAATCTTGCAGCAAGTTCATAACAAACTGATCAGCATTTACATCCGATCCGGAGATCACATGTACCTTGATGTTGTTTGTAAACCATGTACAAGCATGTGTCGATGGGAACGTTCCTGGCTGCATAGAATCCAGTCTAGTATAAACAACCACTTCTTCATCATCCGGCTTCCAGATTTCGTCAAGTTCCGTGTTATTGATCACTGTCACGTTCCAGTTCTCATCAATGTGCTTTGCCAAAGAACCGACTGCATCCAGCGGAAGGTATGAATGTTTTGGAAAAGCATATGCATCGAATGTCAACACTGATCCACATACTTCTACATCCATTTGCCCTTCGATTGCTTCCTGAAATGATTCTGACTTTCTCCATACAAGAGAAATCGTTGTATCTTCATCGGTCAAGAAAACTCCTTCAAACGCTTTTTTCAGGATCTTCTTCGCTTCAAGCAAGTTCTTATATCCTTGATTATTAGACAGATACGCTATTGCAATCTCCATCGTTCCAGAAACCTTACGCTCTGAATCATCTTTCAGATTCAGCCCATAGATGATACGCCCATACTGCGAACCATCCCACCTTGAATCAGAATCATCAGGTGCCTGATCCAAAAATATTGCTGGTCCATTTTTGAACGTAGCCAATCCGTTAATATTCAGGCTTTTTAAGTACTTGAAAATTATTTCTTTCATAGAGTTACCTCAAAATCTGAACCGAAGATCTTTACAATCTCCGGCTCTGCTTTCTTCTTAATTGGATCAATAAATGGTCGTTTTGCCATCTTTTTTGTGCCACCTTCCAGCCATTCAGCGTGTTTTGAATTACTTTTTATCCGGCTTGTAACTTGATCTCCTTCAATCAGAGTTTGATCATCCCAGTCCTGACGTAACTTTCCAGACTGTGGTGCTGGTGTTTCTCCCGGTGCGGATGATCTATTCGGAAGCCGTTTGTATTTCTTTCCAGAACCGCCTTTTGACAATACTTCGATCTCAATATTTCTAAGGGTGTTTGTTGCCATTGCACCCTTTCGCATCATCTCTCTTTTGATACTTTCATCAAGATTCTTTGCACATGCTTGAAATTCAGCTTCTACGCCCATCTGTATCACTTCTTTCTAATACATAATAGATGGAAAACTGCCCTGTTCCAGCTGGATCTTTTGTACCCTTCACGATAAACTTACGATCATGGCACGGATCATCGCCAAGCAGTAACACATCGTTCTTACTTAGCTTAACCACTGGATGGTAAGACACAATCGTATGACTGATCGGAGTCTGGTTTTGTTTCCAGATTTCCATTGTCTTCATATCTGCTTCGGCTAGTATACCGTCTATGATCGCATCAGGGGCTTCTTTTTCATCGCCCTTTACAACCATGCCATCGTCCATGACTTCTGTATCCTGCCAGTAAACACGGAAAGACTGCATATATTGATATGGTCTACCAATTGATGTCATTTTCAAAAGCGTCCACCTCCAGGATGATTCATCATGCCAACGTAAAAATACTCTCGTTTTTCATTCTCATACGGCTTGATTCCAACACTGGAAGATGCAATTTCTTTTTTCAGATCATCATAAAGCTGTTTCCAGAAATTCATTCGATTACCAAAATTAAAAGAGACAGGACCAACACTGTTGTCTACGTCCTGTCCGTATTTAAGCATCATATGTTCTAGCAATTTCAGTTTTGCCATCTTAAAATTGTCTGGATACTGCTCTAATACAGCTGTGATCTCTTCATCGGAAAGTGCAGCTGACATTTCATCCTTTGATACATCAGTATCCGCCAATTCGAACCGCATCTTCATAACATCATTTGTATTGATCTCATCTGGAAAATAGTTATACGTCATTCTCCTCGCCACCTTCCGGCTGTTCTGCTGGTTCTTCGGTTTCTTCTACTGCTTCTGATTCCTGATTAATATCAGTATCAACGGAAAGATCAGCAAGTCTTGTTTCAACTGCTGCCTTGATTCCTTTTCTCGAATCAATCTCATGTAACAGCTGTAAGACCGGTGCATCTTCCTCTGTCATGGTCGCAATCTCAATTTTTGCCTCTTCCATTGTTTTCTGAATTGTGGCAAAGAACTGTAATAACTGCTGTGAGTTCATTACAAGCTCGTGCTTTGATTGTAATAAAGGAATTGATAAAGTGTTAGGGTTAACATTCAAATCCTCTGCATACGCTCCATTTACGCTCGCTACTTCTGCAATGTGTCCAGACTTCTTTAAAAAGAGAGAGCGTCGTTCATCTACGACACCCTCTGGAATAGTCTCTCCGATCTTATACTGCTTTCCGCCAAAATTAACTGGCTTAAGTGCAACATAATTCATATAAAGCACCTCCTACTCAGATACGCAACCACTTAAGAACGTTGCAAGGTCATCGGAAGTCTTTTTCATGTCTGTTGCCATAAGTCCTTCGATGAACTCTGAATGTGATCCTCCTGGTCCATCATACTGTGATGTAGCCATCCACTGTCCATTTCCTAACATATCCCATGTATAAATATATCCGGCAGATGGTTCTTCAAGATCTACTTCTTTCGGTGCATAAGTTAATAATGCACTGTTATCGTCGAAGACAAATTTCATATCGGCTTTCTGACCGATTTCTGCTGCATTATAAGTTGCATACAGAACTTTTACTTCTTCCAGACCAAGTACCGCTGCAATTACCTGTTCGTTAACAAGTGCTGGATTCGGTGTTGACCCTGAACCTGTAACTCTTTCTAAGAACTGCGGATGATTTTTGATTGCCTTATACGATCTGTATCCTAAGCATAATTTGTTAGGCATTCTACGTCCGTTTAAAAGGATTTCTTTCTTCATCTCATCAAACTGACCTACGATGTCCGCGTTTGCATCATCAAAATGCACAAACTGTTTAGATGTTGAAGCTGTTGCTTCTCCTGTCTTAACATTTGCCCATGCGTTAGCATTGAAAAACTTGTTTGCAAAGACCATATCAAGGTGCAGATTCATCTGTTCTGAAACCTGTTTTACCTTTGCACGTCTCGGATCAATCGTTGCTGGTGCTCCAGTTCTCTGGTAATCCAGAGCTGTGATGTTATCTACTCCGACGATGATCTGATCTACCTCACATTTGTAAGTATCATCTGAATGAGAGAATACAGCCGGATCTACTGCTCCGAACTTAGGCTTTCTCTTTACCTGGTCTTTCGCGATCTCTTCTTTGTTGAAGATATAGTAGCTTCCAGTGCTTGCATGTACTGGAAGAATTGGAAAGATGCTTGGAGCAACATTCATTCCAGGTGCCTGAAAATAGCTCATTGCCATATTGGTTAAGTAATAGTTTGGTCTCCAGCCTTTCGCAATATCAACTGCGATTGCTGCTGCGTTGTTATGTCCTGTGTTCATTTATTTCATTCCTCCTTTATTTATGCTTCATATCCAGCATGGATGATCGCAACGTTTACGATGTCTCCTTTTGCTGTCGCTGGTGTCAGTGCCATAGCTAAGATATACTGCCCTGTTGTTGCCTTCTGGCATAATCCCTCTGCATCAGCAGCAAGGAAATCTCCAGCCTCAATCTTTGCACCAGCTGCCCACATGCCCTGATTTCTGATCTGAACAGTAATATCATCGCCTTTGGATGCTGTTTCATCTCCAAGAAGCACAATTCCTGTTGCTTTCTTTCCGGCTTCAGGGAGTTTCGCTCCATCTTTTGTTAATAAAACTGCTACGGCTGTTTTAAGCTCTTCTCCAGCTGTAACATTGATCACTGGGCTTCCACCAGTTGGATTGTATTCATATGTTCTGTTTGCCATCTTCTTTGTACCTCCTTTCTTATTTATCGAACATTGCTCTTAATTCAGGATCATTCTGCATAACGATATCCTGTGCCTGTGCATCAGTAAGGTTTGGCATAGACTTTTTGATCTCTGCTACCTTTGCGTTCATCTTTGCAACACCTTCTGTATCGTCATTTCCTGTGTGAGCTCCACCAGATTTACCGATTTCCTCAAACAGACCTGATTTCTGAATTACCGCAAGGTTGTTATCCATGGATGCAATGAAGTTGTTGTACGTTTCATCAGATGTTGCTTTCATGGATTTCAGAACTGGCACTAAGTCCTCTGCTTTTGTTCCTAAGAGTTCATACTTCTTAGCAACTTCTTCTAAGGACTTCTGTTCTGCTTCCTCTGCTCTCTTCTGGATTGGTTCCATGATCTTCTTCATCATAGAAGTGAAGTTCTTTGTAGCATCTTCCATTGCTTTATTCACTGCTTCCTGAACCTGTCCATCAATATCAGCTCTTTTTGCAGTATCCTCTTTTTTTGCATTTGCATCATCCTGTAATGCTTTTAATGCTTCTTTCTTTTCTTCCTCTGTCATATTTGAAATATCAAATGCCATTTCATTCTCCTTTTCTTCTTTTTCTTTGTTAATAGTTTCAGGATCGCAAGATTTCTCAATTACCTCTTGCATTTTTGCGATCTCAAAATCATCCGCAACAACAGTATCTTCTTTGTCTGTTGCTGCACGTTCTAATTTGATCCAAGACTTGGATGCATCATCCGAAAATGCCTTAAACTGATCAATGCTCTGTGCGATTGCTGCCTGTTTATCCTCACACTCTTTATCGAGTAAGATTGACACAATCGACTGCTCCAGAGAGTTGCAGGCATTCCAGATCTGGTCCCTCACGTCGTAGATCTTCTTTTCATTCATTACATCATCAAATGATGTTGCTTCATCTTCCATGGACTTTCTGACATCTTCTGAATTTACTCCTAAGCTGTCACAAAACGCATTAAAGAATCGCTTGAAAAAGTTTCCCTTCGGTTCTTCTGCACCTCCTCTCTTTTTAATCAGGATATTTGCTTTCTGATCTGCTCCGATGTCTACTGCATCGATCTTTTTTACTTCCAGATCTTCCAGCTTTGTCTTTCCTTTTGTTTTCATGTTTCCTCCTTTCTAACGACACTTTTTCGAGTTTCAAAAACGCAAAGTGCATTTTCAAACACAAAAAATAGACCAATTTGCATTTTTTACAAAATGGTCTATTTTCATTTCAGATTTCACTTAATTTTAGAATAAATTTCAGTTTCTCATTTCAGATTTCACTTCCTCAATGATATTCTGAATCTTTCTTTTATAATTCTTATTCCCTGTCAGTCTTATGTGACTTTCCAAAGTTCTTAGATTTCTGGATGTTGGAACTCTTCTACGTTCCACGTTCTTCTTGATTGCGATCGCAACTCTTTTATTCCTACAGTGCGTATGATGCAATTCAAAGCAATCAGGATTGTACACGATCCATTCATCCTGTCGGTGTGATTTCTTAATCTTAAGAATGCGATCATCTCCTAGTTAATTCCTTGCCACGCCTGTTGCAGCAAAAATCCTAACAGTTCCCAGATCTTGTTTTTGATACTTCCCATGCAAATATCTTTGCCGATCTTTTCATCGTAATTCTTTGGATCAATACACGAAGATGATTCCACGATATCAAAACCATTTCGAAGCACACAACGAACAACTGTTGTTGTCTCTCCCATCGTGATTGTCTCCGTAGATGCAATAAAATCATCGACCATTTCTGGCCCGATACTTACTCCAGATGGAAGATTTTTATTATCATCCACTTTCATATATGCTTTTTCAAAAACATCTTTCGGAGACCATGATTCGTACCCATCTGGGTATACAACCTTGTATCCTGTGATCTCCTTTGTGACTGGATTTCTTTCTGGTTCTGCCTGAATCAATTTTGCACCGATATATTTGTCCATCATTCTTCCTCCTCGACTTCAATACGTTTCGCTTTGCCCTCAATACTGAACATCGTATAAGTTCCGTCCTTAATCTTTGCCCAGACCTCATCGTCTGTGATGTGGAAACCAACCCACCAGCCTTCAGGCAACGTACCTTCCTCTATACCGAGAGTTTTCATCTTTTCCTTAGTGAATATAATACTCTCGATTAAAACGCCTGCACCGCCTCGCTCGTGCATCTCTCCAGCTTCTCGGTAAAACTCTACATAGGTATATGCTGTCTGTTCTAGTTCTTCCGGATCAATTAAATCGTTCTGGCGGTCAACCAGCTGATTTCCATTCTCATCGACTGCAATCTTAGCCCATCCAAAGACGTACTGCTTTTCTTCGTCCTTCTTAGTAATATCTACTCGATTCAAGGACTTTCGTATACTGTCCTGTGTCTGTGCTGGGGATCGTATATAATCGTTAAAATATCTCATGCTTCCTCCTTCTTATACAGCCGATCAAAGTCTTTCTTGCGAACTACATTCAACCGACCGACTGAATCTTTTACAACGTAGTCTCCTATTCTTGCAACAAGTCTGCTGCCTTTATATCTCCGTGCATTAAAATAGATCGTACATCCAATAACGGAGATTGCTCCGTCACGCTGTGTACGATCTATCATAATTTCTTCGGTATTCATTTTCTTTGTGAACCAGTCAGGGGCGATCATATCAATATCAGGTGTGATCTGCACTGCCTGAACTGTCTGCTCTATTGCTTTGTACTTCATCATTCTTCTTTCTTTGCATATCGTCCAGTTCCATTTGCATAATGGATTCCGTCACAGATTTTCATAGTTACTTCTAACATCCCTAAAGGTTCAAACTGCCTACGAATATTTCTCGGAATTGTCTTATCCTTTAACCATTCATGCATATCGTCCAGTAATTCAAACCATTCTTGTTCGTGTTCTGATACATCCATATCTTGTTTCATTAGCTGATCGAATCTTTCTTTTAATTCAAGATGTTTTTCCATTTTCTAAAGCCTCCATCCAGTGCGATACCTTCTGATAATCTTCAATATTTCCTGATAACATCATTTTATCATAGATCATATTATTCAGCCAGTCATACCTATCTGGTAACGGAACAGAAATAAGCTTCATTGCAAAATCATAATCATTTTTAAATAATCCAGCAACTTTATTTATATTTCTTAAAGCTTCTGTCATATGATCGTACTGTGATTCAAGAATTTGTATATTCTCTTTCTTACTAATCTCCTGTGCTGCAAACTGTACCGAACCCTCTTCCATGTTCTCATACTGTTTATACATTTTACGATCATATTTTGTAACTGATCTAGCGTGTAACTGTTCATGTAACAAAATATGTGGGGCTGTTTCATGTCTGGTTATAATATCTCCGTTCCACTGGATACCATAAACACCAGAATCATCATCAACAATGACTTTCCCACTCCATGCATTGTCTAAATTCAGATGCTTGTCAGCAATATCAGACATTTGTTTACTCATCTTCTGAATCTCATCTTCTGTATATTCTTTCAGATCATCTTTCTCTGTCTCATAAGCTGCTGCCATCGACTTAGATTTAACATACATGATGCAGCATTTACACCTCGGATGCAGTGGCGGAAGTAGCTTACCTGGGGCAAATTCTTCGTCCATTCCAACAACTTTTCCGTTCAGTTCTCTACATGTGCTGCATGTATTCTCACTGTCCGTTGCGGACCATTTTTTGTCCTGTGGTGGCAATATACCCTGATCGACAAGATTCTTTATATGCTGGTATCTGCCATACTCATAGGCAAATGCTCTTTCGGTCTGTGCGATCGTCTTTGCTCTTTCTCTGAGCTGACGTTCTGCATACTTCATCTGCTTGTCTCTTGCCATCTGTTCAATCTTTTCTGGCTTTGTTCTTGGGTGTTTCTTCTCCAACTCTGTCTTGATCGTCTCATAATACTTCATAGCTGCCTGAGTCTGTGGCTTTGTTAAACCAATACAGGGACGGATAAACCTTGCAAGCTCATCTGTTCCCATATGTTTTCTTATTCCGATATCGATCATTGACTGAATTGCATCTTTCTGTACTCTTGTACAATTCGTTACAAGCCCAGCTGTGTGATTTTCCAACCAATCAGATACCGCCCAATGATCTGCATCAAATTTATATCCAATGTCTATTCCTTTGTGCTGGTTTTGATTTTTAGCACCAGCTTTCATTGCTTTAACCATCTCTGGTGCAATCTTATCATGAACCAATTTTGAATAATCCTGTTGCCATTCTTCTACAGATTTCTTGGAGATTACACCAGCCTGAATAGCTTCTCTGATCTCTTTAAATGTAAAAACCGTCTGCTGATCCTTCCAATACCTGACCAGCAAGCGTGTTAATTCTGGACTGCTGCTATTAAGAAACCTCTCTAATGCTTCTTTCACATCATTTGGCTTCATCGATCCACGCTTCTTAACCTTTCGGAATAGGAACATATAATCAGCTCCTTCCTAAACGTTTTTTGGCTTCTTGTACTTTCCCATCATCTTCGGCAACGTCTTGATTGTCCTCTGGATGTACATTATTTCCCTGTGATCCAAGATCGTTTGTCTGCTGATCTTCTCTGTCCGGATCAATGAATCTTTCATCGTTAGCTACCTTTGGTGGCAAATTACCAGCCTCTCGAACATATGTTTCCAGTTCGTCGTCAGGGATCAATACACCAGTGCCGACCATTGCCTGAATGTACTGTGCTAATTTGTTCATGTCGATCTTTTCAATATCTCCGTGAACCATCTTCGGGTAGTCTGTGATCCCCTTGAAATGTTCTCCGTTTAGATCAATCAATCTTGGGATCGCTTGGTTATTAAACGCTTCACAAATAATGTCAAGGTATGATCCAATCGCTACAGCAAATAACTCTGTCTTATCATCGGACAATGCAAATGATCCAGTGTGTTCATGCCCCAACAGAATAAAATCCGCAAGCGTTGTCATTGCTATGCGGCTATCATAACGAGTTATGATCTCGTTCGTATCAATCTGTCTGCTTCCACCTGTGGAAACAAGCTCGAACTTAAATCCCGGTGGTAACACGATTCCAGCACTTTTGTCTTGTCGGACATTCTTTACCAAACTATAAGCCCAGGTTAACATTCTTGCGCCTTCGGGATCATCTGGATTATACAAGTCAACACCTTCTGGTGGTGTGACCATCGGTATACCAGCGAGATCTCTTTCTATCCCGATCCCTTCAAATTCCTGAATCCCTTTTTTAAAGTACCAGGAACGATAAGCATTTCTCAGGATACTCCTTCCTTCTGGATTTCCTTTTCTGGATCTGGTCCTGAAATGGATTGCCTTTTCCAGTGGGATCGTATAAAGTCCAAAATTTGGCGGTGGCATCTGCGTCATGCCAATAAGATTGTCTTCATCGTCATACTCCCATTGATACAACGAATCCTGTGATCGGATAGGAAGCTTTCTCCATCCAATCAAACCATCGTCATATTTGCTGTTCGTCTTAGGGTTTCCTGTTCGCCCTGATCTCCTCTTATATACGATCTCATGATATGACCAACCATATGTAAGGAATGATAATATTTCCGATACTGTGTCAGTCCATGTGCTCTGCATATCATCCATGCAAGACTCAACGAACTCCGCTGCCTCTATATCCTTTTGATCGTCTCCCTGTGGCTCTACGGAAAACTGTGCCTGTCTAAGCAATGTATCCAACGCAAATATGATCGCTCCGATTACATCATCGTTAGACTCCATTTCCGTATATACCTTTACTCCTCGTTGTCCTCTCAGCTCTGGGAGAAATTCTTCGTAAAAGCTACCGCCCCACCGATTTTGACCGATGCGACCTATTTCATCATACAATGCTATTTCACCTCCAGTAACTATCTTTTGTTCCAACATCACTTCCTGGAACACTGATTGGTTTAATTTTGTTTCTGTAGCAAGATAAAACAACAGCATCTGCCCGGTCCGGAGACTCTCCGATGCGTTCTTTCATTGCTTTTTTTGATTCTAGTCGTATCTTCCCTGATGAACTAAGATCATATTTTCTCGCACTTAATTGTGCGATAAGCTCTGTATCATTTGGTAATACTGCTTCTTTTTCTTCTAACATATCTCTTAATATGGACCATGCATAAGATGTGATATCATGATATTTTTCTGCTGCTTTCTTGTCTGGAACGGCAGCAGAAAAATTAACCGGAACGATAACTACACCAGATAGCTTTCCTTCCGATTTTAATTCATTCAAACGATCTGTTACTCCTCCACCAAGACCAGTATCATCTATGATCACATATATTGTTTTTTTATATTTAAACTTTTCCTTGATATTCCTACACTCTACAACAACATCTCCTACAGTTTTCATTAGATCTTGACCATGCCTAATCTTTTCTAGTGTGATCTTGTTATTCATATTTCTTGCAATCACTGTGTCATCATCACCAAAACGGGCCACATCGACTCCCAAAGTGCAAATATCAGCTGGTGGTATCTCTTCCAGGATGATCGATGCTTCCAACATTTCCAAAGGCATATAAACATCATCATCCTGTTTAGGAAACAATCCTTTTACTCTGACTCTGACAACATTACTTTCTTCTCCATATTTCCTGATCAGAGAATCAATGTTGTCCTTATTAGTTCTTTTAGACTCTGCGGAGTTTACAGTGATGCAATAATATAATTTACGATCCGATGTATGGCTGTCGTAAAATGTACCGCTTGCTTTTGTCGGGTTTCCACAAAGTAGCAATTTATTATTTGATCCTGTCAGAGTACCTAAGATTGCTTCCATGATCGGATCTGCAACACCAGAAGCTTCATCAACGATAAATAGCATATTATCCTCATGGAATCCTTGCATATTTTCTGGAGTGGTTGCTGTTCTTGCTACTGCATACCAACGTTCTTTGCTGCCAATCATAGATATTTTTGTTTTGGTCCACTGTAGTATCTCCTTCAATAACGGAGATTTACTTTGCCACTTTGAAACCTCTGCCCATAGAACATCGTTCAACTGGTGCAGTGTTGGGGCTGTTGCAACAACTCTTGCATTCTCAAAACAGCTTAAAAACCATAACAATGTTGCAGCTTCAAATCCTGTTTTTCCAACACCCTGTCCGGATTTTATCGTTACTTTTGGATTATCTCTTAAAGCAAATGCTGCTTCTTTTTGCCATTCATCTGGATAAAAGGAAAGAACTTCTTCAAAAAATTGAACTGGATTCTGCTGCCATAAAGGAATACTCTCTGCAAGAAAATCATGTAATACTTTACTATCCATCTGATTCCCTCGCTTTTTTTACAGCATCCATCCAAGATTGAACTGCATCAGACTCATTATTATTTCCGCTATGCTGAATTTGCTCTGTTCGAGCCTTCATTTGTTCAACCTTAGCTTTCTGCTCTTCTGTTGCCATATTCATATGATCCGACAACCATCGCAAAGCTTTCATGCGATCAGCCAATTTTATGCTTGCACCATCACGTCCCTGTTTTACCTCGGCTAAAATTGTTCCGTCTATTTCCGTAGAATCTTTAAATCTAACAACATTTGCTGTTTGCTTTAATATTTCTTTTTCTCCAGTCTTGGGATTTTTTATTTCCACAGGTCCATATACAGACATTACTGGTACTTCTTCTGTTCCGAATGAAACATAGTCTGTAATATCTGCGAAAGCAATGTCCATATATTTTTGAAAGATATCTTCTTCTGCTAGGAATTCCCGATTAAGACGATTCTGTTTTAGAATACATATTTCATTTTTTATCCTAGCATTTCCTAGCAATCGAGGTCCATTTACAACTGCTGTTTCATAACCGCATTGATAGGCTTTTTGATACGCTTTTGTAGCATTAAAACAGCGCACATAATAAATGCAAAAAAGCCGCTGTTTATCTGTTAATTCAGGATTTTCTATAACCTGTCTAACTTCTTCAACACCGGATTTGCTTTGGCTATTATTTTTTTGTTTGAAGTACTCCGTATTCTTTTGGAGTACTCCATTCATTTTTTCATTCCATTTATCTTTACACTTCCATCCACTTACTGTTTTTTCTGGAACTTTAAGTATTTTAGAAATTTCTCTGTTTTGGATCTTTCCCTTATGTTTTTTATATATTTCATAGGCTTTATCTCTATTAGGATCTCTTGCCCTTGGCATATCACCACCTCTCATTCATTTGCTTAAATAAAAAGACTCCCTATAATTTCATAAGGAGTCTCAAATGATATTATTATTTTTACTAAATCAATAAAGTTTGGTTTTTAGACTAATATCATATTAGCACTTTTATTTTCTAATTAGTACCTACCAATTTTCTACCATCAAATTTTATATTTTTCTAATTGCTATTAATATCTCTTAAGCCTACATTTTTAGGGATTTTTAGAAATAATATACAGCAATAATTTTACATGCTACACTTACGTCTTTATACACTGTTTTCTCGCTGATTCTCTCTTCTTCCGCAATTTCTGATACTGATTTCTTCTCCTTATCTATGTATAAGCCGTAAATTTCTCTGCATCTTCTTAAATCTTCATAACTGGATGATTCATCGCACTCTTTTTTGTACATTTCAACTGCTCTTTCTAACTGCTTAATCTTAAACAGTTCCATACGTCTTTCTTCTTCATTACGCATGATCCGTCTTTCACTTTTCATAAGCTGCTGATCGACATTACCCATTAGGTCTTTTATACACTCATATCTAAGCTCTCTTTCTTCCTCTTTCGTTAGCACTGCTTCATCTGCCAGCTTTGCTTTCGTCCTTCTGTAATTCGTAAGCATTTTACGGATGTTCTTCGAAAGAATCTTATCTACGTTTTTTTCTTCATCCAGTATGGTATCTCTGTATGCTTTTACTGCTTCTTTTACGATCGCCTTCTCTTTCTGTGTAAGAATGTTTTCTTTTCCCATTATGCCGCCCTCCTAAATTGACATTGCTCATATTTGAATGATATAATTTAGTTAGTTGTTAGTAGTCGTTTCTTAGGAAGCGGCTTTTTTATTTATTCATCCCACTGCAATTTCTGACCGCAATCAGGACAGTATTTCGTTTTTCTTTCGATCGGAATGTCATGGTATCCATCCCCAAGGTCTCTTGAGAACTCATATCCGCATACACACTTTGTATCCTCCCATTGTTTGAACTTAATCTTGCGTGGCTTCTGTTTTTCTCTTGCCTCTCTGCACTCTTTAGGTGTTCCTAATGTTTTGTAATACTCCAGTAATGAATAATCCACCTGATCACTCTTACTATCTTTCATTGCCTTGACTTCTTCTGGTGTCAACCCTGTATCTTCATAACGTGCAAGATCATACATTGCCTTATTGATAAGGTTTTTGTTTCTGATAACTGCTACTCCGCAGCTGTATTCTGTTAATCTCTCCATGTTTATTCCTCCGTCTATATTCTGATCTGGTTAACTAAATTTAGCAAATCGTATTTACAGTATTTTTCTATACTCTTATATAACTTATTAATTGTCTCATCTGGTAAAGCAGCAAAATTACAGTTATCTGTAGCTTTACCTAAGTCACAACCCTTGCAGTTCTTTTTCAGCTTCAGCTGGCAGAAAAGAAATAAGCTGTTTATTTTTTCTTCTCTTGTCATGTTATTTCTGCTCCTATTATGAATAAATCCTTGTCATTCCATTTATTCTTTGACGTTTCCTTACTTTTGTTAAGTTTTTTTGTCGCAATTTTTCAACGCCCCTAATCTTCTTATAATCAGAATAGTGTCTTGTTACTATATTCCATTCCCTTCTTGCTTCTTTGCATGATTTATTTATTAATAAAAATTTCTTGACTTCTTTTTTTAATTGTCTCTTATTCATTTATTTCCTCGTTATAATATTTTGTTTTTCTAAATTTTTATATTGACTTTCAAAATCTCTTATCTTATCATTTAAGTTGTACCTATAAATTTAATATCGAAAGGTGGCGAAATATGAATAATTCTGTAAATTTATCAACATTTCCAAATAATAAGATAGAAGCGTTAACCATGCTGTATTTACAGTCCCAAGATTTGTCAGCTCTTTCTCCTGAAGAACTTTACGACAAATATGAGGAAACCTACAAGAAGATTAAAGAACACCATAAACAACAGCGCCATATAACGTCTCCTCCGGTTATATAAACATTCGTAAATTGTACATAATGAGTCAGCTATTTCAGTTGGCTCATTTATGTCATAGTTGTATTGCAAAACTCTCATGCAATGTCTTAATCTCTTTCGATCAGCCTTTTCTTCACGTCTTCTGTTGAACATATTTATACCTCCTTCAAAAACTCTTTAAAATCTGCTTTTAGAAATATGCAAATTGAAGCATACTCTCCAACACTTAACTTTCTTTTTTCTTGTAACGACAAACTTAATTTACTCTCAGAGATCCCAGTACGATCAGCAATCGTTTTTTGCTTTATACCAAGATCATCAATTTTATTTTTGATTTTTAATACATCAACTTCAAGCATTTTCTTCCTCCACTGGCACATAATCTATCGGAGATCGCCATACCCATCCCCACGTCTCATCGTAAATAAGAAATTCAGTGCCACCGAATTTATCCTTCTGAACAGCAAATACTGTATATATCTTCTCTGTTGTTTCCTTCTTCACTTTAAACATAATTAACGCCTTTCTATATCAAAGAAAAATAATGAGCTGAAAGTATCATGCATCCCCAAAATACTATATTTAATTTGATAGCTGCCAAAGGTTTTCCTTTACGTTCCTTTCTTTCTGCTTCAATTATAGATATAATTCCCAGCACAAAGAACGCATAACCTCCTATTTCGTAGCAAGTCATAATTCATCCCTCTCTTTCGCTGCCTGACATAAAGTCATTACTGTTGCACCAGCTACTGATCCGATGAATAATCCGCTTAAAAATCCAATAATCATATTCTTAACACCCCTCTATTTCAAATGTAATGTTAAATTTTGCATAATCGCTCCAAGCATCAAAAATTTAATAGCGTTATAATGATCTTTTTTTATATCGTTATAAAAATACATTCCATAACACATAATCATTACTATCAACTCTATTATTTGCACCACTATTCCACCTCTTTCAGTTGCTCTTCCAAACAATGTTTTAATGCATATATGATTGTATAATCTAAAGGACTAATCTTTTGCGGATCATGTTCTGCTCTGTACTCATACTTGAATATTTCTGATTCCAATGCACTACTTAATTTAATAGGTTCCAATGGATTTTCAATATCATCAAGAAACTGTGTTTTCATCTTTCTCTTATATTCTCTTAGCTCTTTCAGTTCTTCCAGCCAGATTTCAAGCCGTTTATAGTTTTCCGCTTCTTTAAAAAAATCATTAGCTTCTTCGTCGTGCAGAATCGCTAGTTGAACCATGCCGTCCTTGTATTTCTCTTTTACCTTACTTTTCATATATTTAGTAGCTTCTTCTAAATTCATTCCTCTCCCTCACTTTCTACCCCAAAGATGTACTTGAGTATTCTTTCTTTTCCTACTGCTTCGATTGCATCAGCCAAAACATCTCTTGATGTAAACATAACTGTACCCTGTATTTTTGCTGTAGCCCATGTATCGCAAAGAAGTCTTTTCTCATCTTCTTCATATCGAATTAAATACCGACGATTGGTAGATGCTGTGCCATTGTGTTCCCTTGCATATCTTTCGATTTCAACTTCTACTTTCTTTTTTTCTCTGGCAAGCCACGCTGACTCTTCTGTGAAAAAGACGTTTCCTAATTCCCATCTTCCTTCATCAAGAGAATCATTCGTCCACCTGCTTTGTATAACAGCTCCATCATTACTAATACAAAAATATTCTTCTGATTTTCGTGGTTTCCTTACCTTTACACCCTGTTCCTTATCTGGTTCTTCTCCATTCATCTTCCCAACAAGTCTGTAAAACTCTTTTTCTTCTGCTTCTGTTAGATTTTTAATTCCCATTTTCTCCACTTCCTTAACTTTCTTTAACAAAAATGAAATTCCAACTGCTCCGGCTCTGGTTCCCACTTATCTTCCCATCTCACTCCGATGTAATCTAAGACACGTCCCCATCCGAATCGTTCTCCTGTTTCTGGATCTGTGCAACATCGATACATCCAGAACTCCCATTCCTTTTCGTTGCGTTCTCTTAACATATCAAACCGATGCGGTCTTTTCTCCAGGTGTACTCCGAACCCACACATCGAACATCCTGTTCTTTGTGCTTTTGTCGTATATAATGTTCCATCTGCTTTCCTTGCGATCTCTCCATAGATTTCTGGTACTGGCACATCAAGATCTAACGCAAGCTGTAGCAGGTCCTGTCGTAAAAATGGTGCAAATGGCGCTGATCGAATTACTGATTTTCCAAAATAATTGCAACCATGCTCCACTAATGCTTCTTCTCTCTGTCCACCTTCACTAGCCATAAGTCCCAAGAATGGTGCACTATTGTTTTCTTTTGCATATATCTCACATGGCTTCTCCTTCATGTATAAACAGCACTTATTGCTTACCTTGAATGGTGCGATCTGATAATTCACACCCTCATTCTTGTTTTCGTATCCTGCGAACAGCTGCAGCCACTTCCTTGGCAGTTTCATCCGACTGTTCTTTGCAAAATGTCCCTGCGCTCCGCACTCTCCGGTTATGATCGCATGCCTGACTGTCTTATTTCTGCCCGTCGGGTTCTGCAGTGTGTCGATTCGTCCCGCGATCTTCTTGCTGATCACCGGAAAACCAAACTCTTGTAAGATTTCTGTCTTTGGTTTTCCTGGTCGCAATGATATTACTCCAAGCTGCTTATGTACTTTGATAATGCTTTTATCTTCCAGAGATGATACTGACACTGCAGGTACATCGATTCCTCTGCTTCTCAAAAACGCCAAAAGCACGATACTGTCCAAACCACCTACACTTACATGTGCATTCATTCCTCTGCGATCAAGTTCTTGTATAAACTCTCTTGCTCTTAACTCTGCCCTTTTGACTTTTACCTCATAGGGCAGATTCTGTTGCGCTGTGAAGATAGCTTTTTGTCTTTTCTTTTGCTCTTTCCAGTCGTCACTCATGACTTTTCTCCTTCTCACACCAGACACACCCTTTATCACACTTGATACGAACCCTTAGCTTCTGCTGCTTGTCTGGACATAACTTCATGTCCTTAATTGGCTTTCCTGCAATCTCACAGATGTAGCCTTTAAATTCTTTCTTGTTTACCATACTGCCACCGCCTCATGTAAATGTTCTCTTAATACGTCTGCTGCTTCGTGCTGATTTTCATGCTCCAAAAGTTTAATGATGTTTGGTAAAATTCTTCTATCCTTTCTTTCATCAAAGCTCTCTTGATTTTCTTTTACTGTTTCAACTTCAATATCCATATGATATTTTTCTTTCAGCTCTCTTGCCATATCTTCAAAAGTCACATAATGTTCTCCATATGGATCAAATTCAAACAGTTCCATTGTTTTTTCTTCATACGCCTTATTTATCTTTTTGAGTCGTTTTTCTCCAAATCCAAGTTCTTTGATCAAGACCTGCAGAAATACTGTTTTCATATTCTGGAAAAGTGTAGTACACATACTTTCATAGGATTCTCTTAACGTCTTACTATCAACGGTTAAATTCACTCCAAGAATACCTCTTGCTTTTATTTCATTCTCCAACCCATCAATACCTTTTTCTTTTGCTATCTTAAGTGCGTATGCCATTCCATCCATTCTGGCTTTTTGCTCCTTGTCAATCTTCCCCATTCTGATCAACCTTCTTTCTCATCATTGCAATATCATAAATTGTCTGGCAAATCTCCTCACACACCTCTTCTGCATGATCATCTTCTGTAAGCTGCCTTACATATTTCTTTCCGCAAGCAACACATGTTAATCGCCGAATCTGCTCCCATGCACTCCATGCTACGAACGAATTTCCCAATGCATTTGCCATTAACGAATCTGTTCCGGATCCATTTGCATCTCTAAACCATTTATTTCTTGGTTCTTGTAATACTTTCTGTGTATCTTCTTTACATACACTCTTTTCGAGTTTTTCTAAAACTCTCTTTTCAACTCTATCTATGATCTCTTGTTCTTTTTGCTCTGTCATTTTTATCTCCTTTTACTCAAACCGACCTGCACCGGATCCATACTGGTGCCACGCCGTACATCTCATGTTCTCTTCTTCCTGCTTCTTTAGTCTCTCAGTTTCTCTCTTCTTCTCATCCAGGCACTCCTGCCGGTATTCATCATCCCATTTTTTCAATGTTGGCTGGCTGATCGTTGTCAGCTCTGACAGTTTCTTGTAACTTATCCCTGTTGAGATGATCAGCCGAACCATTCCTTTCTTGAAATTTTCTTTATATCTCATATCGTTTTCTCAGACAGCTTGGTTCTTTACCTGATACAACGCCTTTATCTCTGATCGCTGATCTGTTATTTTTTGCCCGATCATATAAGGCTCTGTGATTCTTCGTTTTTTGATTTGGAAAATTGTAAAAAACTAAATCTAATATTTGAGAAATTACATTTAAAAGAACCTGAAAAAATATGTTTGTTTTAGATTGTTTGGTTAATAGTTACTTGAAGAATCCCTCAGGTAAAGAACCAAACTGTCTGATCGTACTCCTTTACTTATGGTATCCTGCACAATTGCCTATATAGTGCCATCTTAAATCCTTGCACTTTGTCTCGTTTGCCCCCCCCCGTTATCTCAGGGTAGAAACGCTTATACCACTTCATCAGTGTCTTATGATCGATACCGGATGTTCTACTGATCTCATTTATTGACACACCATGTTGGATCCACAACTGCACAACACGGCGTTTAAATCCTTTGCTGTAATCTGCCATCAGTTCTCCTTTCTGCCTGCCGCACAGGCAGCAGGCTCATGGCTTATACGCTTAACTGTTTCTTATGCCGTTCAATAGTTGCTGTTGTGGTATATAATTCAGCTCATCCGGCTGATTTCTGCCCGCACTGATCATCTCTTATAGTTTAAGATTATCCCTAAATCTACAACTACCACGACTAATACTACGACTTTTAAATTTAACAACATTTATGGTTACTAGTTGCATTTTGTACGGACAGGAATCAGCCGGATGCTTTATGTGTTATTTTTCAGTAGTTTCTGAATCTCCTAATACTGTCATCCAATAACTTGATACCTCGTAAGCTGTTCTGTAGTGATCACTACCAATGTCTTCTCGCTTTTGATATTCACGGCTTTGCAAACGACCTTTTAGTCTTATTCGTGTACCTGCATCATGTTTAGATAAATATCTTGCATTTCGTGACCAGAAGATACAAGGGATGTAAGATGTCCTTTTAAATCTTCTGTTTACAGCAATAATTGCATCACAAATTTCTCTTCCTAAAGGTGTTGTTCTAAATATCGGTTGCTTAATCAAAAATCCTTCCAGCTCAACCATATTAGTTGGATAGTAATCGTCCTGATCAATAACTTTAATTGCATTTGAAAAAATGTATACACATAAATGAGATCTATTTTGCTCATCATGTTGATTGTATGTACGAATTTCTCCTTCAATGTTGATAACTGTTCCTAACATTAAGCTGTTCAGATCAATTAATCTTTCTGAGACCATAATCCGAGCTTTATCAATCACGCCACTTTTACGTTTTACCCCGAGCTCAAACATATAAAATTTCTCACTTTTCCATTCATGATTTTCTCTAATCTCAGATTGAATTTCTCCTGTTAACTGTACTTTATTTAAATTTTCCATTTATTAGTTCCTTTTATTCTCTATTCCTTTCAGGATTTCTACAAAATTTCCCCTGCACGGCACCTTATAAATTTCCAGATCCGAAGATGTCATATATTTATGCCCGTATAGCTGTTTCATAGATTTCCAGATATTCCATGGAACTCTGTAAAAATCTTTTAGCTGTATACAAACCATTACATATGCAAGGCCACCTAAAATTTGAAATCTCTCAAAATTTTTTGACTGTGTTTCTGTTACAGCATTTTGCATGATTCGATCATGATCTGTATATTTTGCTTCAAAAATGATACCCTGACCATTCATCATAATTCCTTTATAATCAGGTTGTGCACAATGTATAAAGTGTCCCTCAAATCTGCCTTTTCCAAGATTTCTAGTTACACGAAAAGGTTCTGGAGTCTTTTGTATGTCAGCAATTCCGGCTTTGCGATATGCATCACATGCATTAGAAATCATAACTTCCCAAGCATCACCCATAGCTTTACTTCTTGCTCCACGTAGTTTATTTTGGTAATCTTTTGTTTGTTTCGTCTGCCAATGCGGCATATTCCAATTTGTCATGACATCACTCCTTATATCTTTCCTGCTGCCATATCTATTTCAGCTTGATATGCTTCTGCATCGTCAACTGTCGTAATTCCACGCTTTGTAAAATTGCGTAGTATCCCTAAGACATAATTCCAGGTCATTGTTCCAGACATATAAGCTATATCCATTGCATGTTCCAATAATTCGACTTTAGTATCATCTGGGCCAACAGTAGTTTTCTGATCAATACTTTGTTTTCTGTAAACAAGACTACGAACAATCTCTAGATCTTTGTCTGTAGAGTTTCTTCCAAAATATTTTTTAACAAGTTCTTGAACTTTTTCCTGTATATCTTCGGTCTCAGGTGTGCGCTTATATATATCACCATCATCATTCATAGTATTATTATTATTTAATGTGCACATTATGTTACGTAACTGCCACACTTGTGTAACGAGTTGTGTAACAGGTTGTGTAACAGGTTGTGTAACATAATGTGTATTAAATGGATTTATTCTATATTTTCCACTTTGACCCCGGTTGCCCTTCTTGTACACGATTCGTCCAGATTGAATTAAGACATTTCTCATTCTGTCTAATTGCGTCCTGGAGAAGTCCAGTACCGATGTGAGAGATCCATTGGAGACCGTAAATTCAACTGGCCAATAATATTTTCCATCAATGTTAACCGCACATCCGTTGTTAATATTCATTAATAGGTGCCAAAGCGCTTGCGCTCCCGCAGGGATAGGTTTAAAGCGAATCCATTCATAAAAACTATTCACTTCTTCTATGTAATTCATGTTAACCTCCCTGCCTGATATTTTTTATTTGAAAAATTGCTGATCTTCCTGGAAGCTTGCTTCTGGTTGCTGATTTTCTTCAGATATATTTTCTTTATTATCGTCATCATTACTTTCTTTTAAATCCTGTTCAGATACAATATTCTCATCTGTAACAGCATCTACATATTCTTTTGTACCATCTTCATTTATCATTGCCATATCGGATTCCATAGCATTTTGCAGATCGATAGACATGATGCCCCATTTACTAATCAACTGACGTAACATCGTTTTATACGCCATCTGATCAAAATCCTTGTACCAATGGGAAGAATACATCCATGAATCTTTTTGATCATAATTTCCGGCTTCATAATCTTCGAAAGAGACTTTTTCTTTTGCTCCGTACTTTGTATTGATCTGTGTTGCTTCTTTTGAAAATGCTGCTGAATATTTATCCGCATGTGACATCATCTGTCTCTTTGACCAATAAATTGCTTTTCTGAATCCATTAGTCAATTCAAAGCTTGCATAATATCCCATTGTTGGTGCTTCTTCTCGTTCATCCCATTTGTCAACCATCAAATTAATTTTGATTTCTTCATTAAGGGGATCAAAATATTCAAGTTCACCTTCCTTTATTGCTAGTACATTTAGCTTTCTATACTGCCCTGATCTGATCGCAAGCTGAATATATCCTTTGTATCCCAACTGAAATTGAGCAATTTTTCCATACTTCTTATCATTAAAAGGTACAAGATAGTAATGCCCTAATTGTGGAGAAGGTGATAATTTTAATGATTCCCCTAGCAAAGCTCCTGAAAGAATAGATTGATTTGTACATTCTTTCAGTGATTCATTGTTGTTTACTGCTGAAATCACTCCTGTGATAAAACGCTGTCTATTGTCCTTTCCTAACGCCTGATCAATGTTAGATATTACAGCCATACTATTAAGGAATGTTGTGATTCCTGTTTTTGGGGACTGTGTTTTTGTTCTGTTTGCTAAACTGTTTCCAACTGCCATCTTATAACTCCTCCTTTGGATCTATGATTTTAAATTCTTCACATACTTTTTGTACTAGACTGAGTCTTGCGTTAACTTCTTTAAAGTTATGTTCTTTTACAGTACATCGGAATGTGATTGTTGATATTTTTTCTCCTGTCTTATTTACTGATTTCTGTGCTTTTACTGGCTTTTCTTTGCTTTTGCCTGCAAATACTACTTTCTTTGCTTCTTCTTGTGATTGTTGTTTTCTTTGTTGCTCTTCCTGCTTTAGTTGTTCCTCATATATTGCTTTCTGCTTCGCTGTCTCCTCTAATTTTTGTTTTTTGTTGATTGCTGCAGTAAGATCAAAGTTCTTTAGATACTCTTCTTTCATCTCATAAGCAAAGGAACTTGTGTCTGCATTTATGACGAATAAATCATTATCAACCTTGTCACGAATTTCTGTAATCTCCTTTGTGATTGATTTAAACGTTGTTGATACATTTAACCAGGACTCCTTAAAAATTTTGTCAAACGTTACTACGTCAGCGAGTCCACCGATTGTTTTTGCATAGATTTCTTTGACCTTTTCAAGCTTTTCTTGTCTTGTTGCTTCTTCATATCCTTTGATCTGCGTATCAATATTCGCAATTGCTTTATTAACAATACCAATCAGTTCTTTCTCTTGTTTCTCAAATGCTGAATATGGTTCTGTAATCTGTTTTTTAATTTCTTTTCGTTTGTCCTCTAAAGCTTCCACAAATTTATTAAGATTTGCACGATCTTTTCTTGCATCTTTTACTTGATCTGCTGTATAAACCAGATTCATGTAATCATTTGCTTTTCCCTGGATCTCTGTTTTTAACTCTTCATAATTCCAGTCAATCTCTTTCAAGAATCCTTCTTCCTGCGGATTGTATATCTTAAATTCCATGTATTTCTCCTTTTTATATTTCTGGAAGAATCAAGTTCGGTTGCTGTCTTTTTAAAACTTTCTGCCAGAACTCTTCTTCCGCTTGTTTTAATATCTCAATATCTTCTTCTACATCTGATCGCTCAATATGATAATCTTTTGTTTGTAGCTGGATCTGCCCTTGCCACACTGATTTAAGCTGTGCTCTCAACTCCACAAATGAATATTCTGTGACAAGCAGATAATGCAATACCTGTATGTAATAGTTGTCCGGAATCTGATCTCTCCATTTTTCACGCTGCATACTTTGCAGGATATTAGTTGTCTTGATTTCTAAGATTCCTTTGCGACCATCCTGATCGGTCAGTTCTCCATCTAAGGATGCATGTGCCCATGGATACTTTTCATTCCGGATCATATTGTCTCCGAAGTATTCAACCTTGTATTCTGGATGATCAAGTGCAAACAGCGATCTAAGCAATGGCTCTGCATCATGCCCGTACTTCACATAATCCTTATCCGAAATATCTGGAGCTGTTCTCTGCCCTGTCTTTTCTAAATACAGTTCTGTATTGGTTTTATATGGATTGAGTCCTAATACTGCAGATGCATCAGAACCACCGATTCCGTGTCTGGCATTTAACCAGGAATCAAAGGAATCGAACTGGATCCGTTTGATTCCTTTGCTAATCTCAATCTCCTGCATCTTTAAACCTCTTTCCCAATTCTTCTAATTTAGGAAAGACAAGATCGAACTGTTCTTCTGACATTCCACAAAACTCAATTCCTGCATTTCCATACTTTTCTCCAATAATCAAGGCATTACCAAGAATCGGGTATCCATGGCGATCTGTCTCATACAGCCATGAAGCTATCTTATTTAATTTGGTTTCATCGCAATGAAAATAAAATTCTTCATCAACCAACATGCTTACTTTTGATCCTGGTACATTTTTAATCTCAATTCCTGCACCGATCTCTGTATATAATCTCTTGGGCTGTACATGTTCAATTAGCTCACATCTGTTTCCGATGTGTTCTTTCAACTTTTTCCATGATTTAAGTCCCTCATCTGGATATTCCAGCTCTTTTACCTCATTATCAGTTGTGATCAGAATCATCTTTCCCATTGTCGCTTCCTCTTCTTTCTTCTAATAATTCAATCAATGTTTCTTTAAGTTGCCTTGCTTCGTTTATACAATTCCAATCATCTAGAAATAGTATTGCGCTATAATCTGGAAGTTGTTCTACATCAAACCCATTTTTCCAATATTTAATGGTAAGTCCACTAGTTGCTCCGTAATATCGAAAATTAACACACGGTTTATTTTTTCCTCTCCAGACAATCCTTCCATCTGCATTTTCTTGCAACTGTAAAGACAGATTAAGGATCTCAACTGCTAATTTTCTGATTTCACTTTTCTGACGATCTGTGTTATACTGTTCTTGCTTGTTTGACAATGTGCTCATTGGAGTTGCCGCTCCGTGGGCACTTTTTTCTTTTTTATCTATCAAATCTATTCACTCCTTCCTCATAGATCAGCGCTGTGATCAAACACACCGCAGCTAATTCTTTAAAGATTCCAATTGCGATCAGCACTGCTGCCGTGCAGATCATGGCTTTTGTTTCTGTATGCATCTTTATACTCCTTTCTTAAAATCCAAAGCGTTTATCAAAATAGCTTTTCTGGATTTTTCCTGCAATCGGTGACATATATCCATTGTCTTCTAGCTCTTTACGAAGTTGTTTGATTACCCGATATGCGGTTGTCTGTTTACATCCAAGCATCTTCATAACATCCTGGCAATCATACATTTCGATCTCTGTAACCATTTGTTCTTGCATAATTTGTTCCTCCTATGTTTCTCTCTGCCCAGCATTTTAAACTTTGTGCTACTGATGATACTTTGTCTAATGTATCAATGATAAACTGCATCCGAGGCCTTTCGTCTTCACTGATCACGCCATCTTCTGTAATAGTAATCAGCTGGTCCTGAACATTTCCAAGATTTCGAAAGATTGCAACTGCTTTTACTGTAAGCCTGTCCAAATCTTCGATATCATTAATTTCAGGAATATCTGCTCCTAATGGACAGATATGTTTGCAATAATAATTCCGAAGCTCCGGAGCATGATAAGCCGTTGACATTAATTCAACACTCTCTGGAGGAATTCTCTTTGTAACTCCTAATTCATAATCAGCTAGTGTCGACGGATGCATCATCAGGATTTCAGAAGCACTTTCTCTGGATCTTAGGTTTCTGTTTTCTTTTGCTGCCTTGATTCTTGCTACATACCAAACGCTTTCTTCTTTTGTATCTTTTTTCACCTGTTGTACCCTACCTTTTTTACCAGACGACTTAAATACACTGGCCAATGTTATTTTCAATATTCAATTTTCAACAATTAACAAATCAATACTTTTTATCAAGAAGAACTTTCTATGTTTTTAGCAGTTGTGATGTTGTGCATTTATAGGGATCATACCAACATATTCAAGTGGCCAGTGTGTTTAAGTCGTCTGTGTATTAAAATCTTATATTTAGCTCCTATGTTTTTTCATAAATCTTGCCCTCTGATCCTATGTCGCAATATTCCAACAATATTTACAATTAAATCAGAGTTAAATTTTGTGATTATAAGTACATGCTGTTCTTTGGTGGTTTAATACCCAGAATACCGCTGATCTTGCTTACAGCTTCTTCTCCGTATTGTCTGCCATTGAGCAGCGCTGATACATACTCTCTTGTGTATCCCGTTGTTGCTGCTAAGTCTCCAAAATTCATGTCTTTATCGATGAGAGCTTTTCTTGCTCTTTTGCACCAAGGCGGTAATACTTTTCCCATTCAATAAGCCTCCTTTCTGTTTATGTTTTTAATTTACAAATGTAAAATAAAATGCTAAAATAGAATTCAAATCGAGTAGCATTTTTAAATACAAATAACCATTCTAATAAAGAATGAAAAATGCTATTTTTGAAATAAAATTGAAAATAAGATTTACATTTTGTTGTATAGATAAACACCACATTTTCCATAACAATATAGTCTTGATTTTTCTTTTTTATTTCACAAATGTAATTTATGTTTATATAATAAATGAGATTTCTCTAATTGTCAATACAAAAAATAGATAAATCTCAAATTTGAGGTGATAAATTGACTCCTACTGAACGTATTTTGCTTTTGATGGAGCAAAACAATATAAATGCTGCCACTTTGACAAGAGAGATTTCTCTAACTAATGGCGTTATCTCTCAATGGAAACGTGGTAAGCAAAAACCATCAACAGATGCAATTATAAAGATTGCTAATTACTTTCATGTAACAACTGATTACATACTTTTAGGGGTTGAAGGAATTGATTCATCATTAGATTCAACTACTTCTGCTTCCGACCAAGAATGGCTAGATCTAATACATCAACTACCAGAAGATGTACAACGAGAATACAAAGCCGAGATCAAAGGCTATGTGAAAGCACTTAATAAAGAATCCGGAGAAATGCCGGGAAAATCATTAGCTTAGAGTGGTACCTAAGCAGTATACATAAAAAGAAAAACATTAATATAAAGCACAAGGGGATATAATGGGTTTATTAAATTCACTGTTTGGAAATAACGAACTAAATGATAAAATTCAAGAATTAGAGACTGTCAATTCTGAAATGGAAGCAAAAATTGCGGATCTTGAAAACGAAAAATCAAAATTAGAATCATTTCTAACACCAGAAATGAAAGATTTGGAATCATTAAAAAAACAGATTGCTGAATCCCAAGTTGAATTTGCACATCAAAAAATAACACAAGAACAGCTTTTAAAAGAACAATACGATAAATATATGGATGAAATATCTAAACAAAAGTCTCTTATTCTTGCTTACAATGATGAAATCAATGAGTTGAATTCAAATATAAAAGATTTAAAAAAGGATATCATTACATTTTCTGACGAGATCTTAGTTCAAGATTTTGGATTATATGAGCCACGATACTCTTTTATTAATGCAGATGCTTATAAAGCTGAACTTACAAACATCCGTAACAAACAAAAAGCTATGATCAAAGATGGTTCTGCTGTATCTGGTAGTATAGATTGGCAAGTAAATGGTAGCGCTGCACAGGGTCGTAAAATGATAAAAGACATGCAAAAACTACTGCTTCGTGCATTTAATAGTGAATGTGATGAAATTATTAATAAGGTAAAATACAATAATTATGACACATCTGTTAAAAAGATGGAACGAAGTTTTAACGCTATTGCAAAATTAGGAATAACAATGTCTATTTCTATAACTTCTAATTACTATGATCTAAAGATTCAAGAGCTTCAATTGGCATTGGAATATCAGATTCAAAAGCAATGTGAGAAAGAAGAAAAAGCTGAATTAAGAGCTCAGCAGCGTGAAGAAGCCCGATTACAAAAAGAACTTAAGGAACAACGCAAAAATATCGATAAAGAACGTAAGCATTATGAACAGGCTCTTTCTAATATTAACAAGCAAATATCCTCTTCTTCTGATGAGAACATCGAAGAGCTGAATAAAAAGAAGGAAGAAATTATACAATCCCTATCCGATATTGATACTAAAATCAAAGATATTGATTACAGAGAAGCCAACCAAAAGGCTGGATATGTTTATATAATTTCTAATATTGGATCATTTGGCGAAGGAATATACAAGATCGGAATGACACGAAGATTAAATCCTCAGGAACGAGTTGATGAACTTGGTGATGCCTCTGTTCCTTTCAAATTTGATGTACATGCTATGATATTTTCAGAAGATGCTCCTGCACTGGAAGCAAAATTACATAGAGCCTTCGAGGATCGAAAATTAAATCTTGTAAACCAAAGAAGAGAATTTTTTAAAGTTTCATTAGATGAAATCAAAGAAGTCATCAAAAATAATTTTGATAAAACAGTTGAATTTGTTGAGGTTCCAGATGCTGATCAATACAGAATTTCTCTAAAATTACGAGAGGAGCAAAATGAACAGTGAGCTTCTTAGATTTTTTTAGAAAAAATAAGCCAAAAAACAATACCATTGATTCTCTGCGGACATCAACTTCTTCTGATACTTCTTCTGATGATAGTCATGACATAAAGTCTGAAAATAATATAGAACATATCGATGATAATGAAAGAATAATTGCCATAGAGAGAAATAATTTTCATAAAGCTGTATTTCTCAACAGATACAGTACCGGTATTCATGTCATGAGAGATACTGAATATCCACGATATTTTTACTATGATTTTGGCATTAAAAGTCCATCATCATTTCACAAAAAACTTATTAGAGAAGGATATTATAAACTATCTGAGATATCAGACATACTAGAGTCTATGAAAATTTCAGATTTAAAAGTAGTACTAAGAAACTTGAATGCTACAACAACAGGTAAAAAATCAGAATTAATAGATAGAATTCTTACTTCTGTTTCTCCTGATCAGCTTATGCATATATTACAGAGTGATAACACAGAATTTTATTCATTATCTGATAAAGGTAAAAAATTTATTGAAAAACATGCTGACTATATTCTCTTATTTAAGCATAGAGATAAATTGCGTATCGAATTTGAAGATTATATATCCGCCAAAAAATTTCTACCAGGGATAAACAATTTTTATTTTGTGATTCAATCTATATTGAAAGATCAAGAATTCGAAAATTGGAAAAATAATAATTATGGATCTTTAGCTTTTGCTTATCAAAATATGGGGGATATATCATCAGAGATAAGTAACTCGGAAGAAGCTCTTATATATTATTTAAAATCTTTATATCTTCAAATTGTATCTGCTAATTATCAAAATTTATTATTATACAAAGAAGGCGTATATTCTAAATATGACTGCAAAAAAGGATTTATAAAGCCTTATCTTTCATATTTGGTAATGAAAATTTATGAATTAAGAGAATTTTATTCACAAGATGTACTTGATGCAGCATATAAAGTTTTTGACCATTATTTTGAATTCGTTTTATGTGATAAAGAAACTTTTGGATGCTTGATAAAAGATATTGCTAATAATGATTTTGATAATGGACAGTGGATTAATAAATTTGAAGAGATATACTTAAATATTTTTACAAATCTATAAAAAAGACAATTAATAAGTATATTTATATTATTAATCATAAATAATTTTAATTCTAGAACTTCTCTTCTTTGAAGCTATGGAATAAATTATATTATATAAATAAAAATGAAAACGCAAATTGCAAAGGAGAACTTATTATGAAAGTAACTACATTTTTATATTGTTTAAATTCTGTAAACAATACCACACCTACGGAAACGCATATAACTGCGGATGGTATTTTACCAATGATCAAGGCAGATTTTATACCTACTACTTTTTCCTTTTCTTTTATACTTGGAGTTACTGGATTGGATATGTCTAAAGATCACACTATTACCATTACATTTAATGATCCAAACAATAAGCCATTAATTGAAAGCAACGATTTTAATATGCCAAAAGATGATAAAGTTAATGGTCTTCCTATCGGAGCTCAAGGATTTATGTTAAGTATGGATTTTAGAAATACAAAACTAGAACAAGAAGGAATGTATTATACAAATATTATAATTGATGGAGAAAATTTAGGGAATTATGAAATCTACGTTGCAAGAAAAAAACAAGACTAACGAAGAGGATATTGTAATAATAAAAAATTCAACTTTCACAGATACTGGTGAAAATAAGCCATCAGGAAACGTAGTAAAAACATTAGCAACATTTGTTACATTTTCTATGATTTCTGTTAGTGGTAATGCAGTTTCTGTTCCAATAGAACAACAATTAAGTCATTCAATCAAATGTCAGGCTTACAAAAACATTGAATTTCCAATTATAAACAATATACCTATGAAGTCAGATATGATAAAATATACTACAATGATTGATGATACCTCAAAACTAAAAATTTCATTAAATACTTTAGACGTTACAGTCCAACAGCATATCTATGATTTAAGGAAGGAGAATACTATGTTAAGAACTCGACTTAGTAAAAGCTTACCTATACATACGATAACTTATTTGATAGTTACTGGAAGTCTGATTTCTTGTAGTTTATTACTTATATTGTTACAGTTTATAAAAGGGATATATATTTTTAGATTTTACACTTTATTTTGTGCATTATTAATTGGACTTACTCTGTTTTTCACAGCACTTGTTTCGCTTAAGGATTGGAAGGAGTTTTTAAATGAAAGATAAAAAGCCAAAAGATAAAGAACGTTGGTTTTTTAAAATTTTTAAATTGCTAGAATTAGAAAAAACAACTCCTCACGGGAGAACAAATTTAGCTGGTGTTCTTATTATTGCTTTTTTTACATTCTGTGCATGTATAGGAAATACCATGGCAATTATTATAAATGCTGGTACTAATATGTTTAAAACATGGGTCTTAAAAAAGGATATTAATTATCCTTCTGAATCTGTTAGTTTTTTACAATGTATAATACCTCTTCTTATTGCTTTTACACTTTGTTTGCTTTATTTATGTTGGCACGAATGGGCTAAGAGTAAAATAAGTAAACAACAAAATAAAGATGATGATGATTAGATAAAAATAAGAGTTTTCGTTACTATGCAAAAGCTCTTATTTTTTCTTGTTAAAAATATCTTGATTTTTCACACAACTTGACATATAATCATAAATAACAAGAATAACTTTCTATTTTTGCTCCACATGTTACTTATTATTGACTGATTTTTTGTAAAGGAGTGATTTTTTTGAATCATACAATGAGAGAAGCTTTTAATGAAGATTATACGTCAGAAATCAAGAGTAGTATTTATCGAAACGTTGATTATGGCATTATGGCATTTAATAAATTCCTTCAAGGTAACAAGAAATTCCTTGAAAATGCCGATAAATGTACATTAACGAGATTATTATCGCATAGCGTAAATACATCTTTGTTTGATGCGGCTTATACCCCAGAAGCTGTTTTTAAAGCAGAGAAATTATCTACAAATGGTTTTGGTCAATCAATAGTATTGATTACTACTCCCCACTTCGTATCTTCTACAGGTAAAACAAATAGTATACACGAACTGCCAAACAAAGCTAATTATAAGATGAAATTAGCAAAAGGTAATCATTATGGAGATGGCCAATACTTCTTTAATTTCGATAATGAGGAGATTTCTGATCAACCATATTATAGTAACATTATCTATGGTTACAACTATCGATCCATGGACTGTACTCATATTGCTTTAATTGTTCCAGATGAGAAGTATAAAAGCATACTACATACGGTTCCATTAGAAGCCCCTACGCATCTTGATGTTGTTCCGGATACAGTTTCAGAGAATATTGGAATCAAGCTATTAACAGAATATGAAAATATTATAAAGAAGGTAGAATAAAAATGATACAACATGATATTATACCATCAAGAATCAAGCAAGCCAGAGTATCCAGAGGATACTCTATGGCCGATCTTGGTAATCTTGTTGGTGTTTCAAGACAGGCGATATCTAAATACGAAATAGGAACATACACACCCACAGAAGCTGTATTAAGTAGAATTGCTTCTGTTCTCCGATATGAGATATCCTTTTTTCGCAAGCCGCTTCCATCTGATGCTGCTTCTCCAAGTACTGTATTCTTTCGGAGTAGGCGTTCAACTACAAAAAAATCAAAAGAAGCTGCAAAGGAAAAGATAGCTATATTTCAGGAAATTGACAAATATCTGAGACAATTTGTCAGCTTTCCTAAAGTTAATCTTCCTACTATAGATTATCATTTTACTTATGAACAATTAAATATTCAACAAATTGAGGAATTTGCAATGGCTGTACGAAACAATTGGGGATTAGGTAATGCCCCAATTGTTAACCTTACCAATGTTTTTCAGAAAAATGGTATTATGATTTCTGTTATGAATTTAAATAATAAAAAAATTGATGCCTTTTCTGTATGGAAAGATGCAATTCCATATATATTTCTTAGTTCTGAAAAATACAGTGATGTTAGGCTACGCTTTACGTTAGCGCATGAACTAGGACATTTATTATTACATGCTAACTATATTAACGAAGAAGAAATTCAAACGAAAGTTATATTTGACAAAATAGAGAAAGAAGCTGATTTATTTGCTGCCGCCTTGTTATTACCAGCTACTACTTTTTCTAATGACATCTATTCTACTTCTATTGATCATTTTATCAATCTAAAGAAAAAATGGAAAGCATCTATTGGATCCATGATATATAGATGTCAAGACTTAGATTTATTAACTGAAAATCAAATAAAATATTTAAAAGATCAGATGTCATACAATCATTATTGGAAATCAGAACCTTTGGATAATATAATCCCACTAGAACACCCCTTTGCTCACAAACAGGCTTTTGATTTGATTCTTGATAACCATATTGTAACCGAAACAGATGTTGTTGAGGAAATAGGATGTGAGGCATCTGAAATTGAGGAATATTCGTTTTTGGAAAAAGGACGACTTACTCCTTCAAGCATACCAGATAATATTATTCATCTGTTTTAATTTTATATACTCTAATCACAAAATTTAGCTCCTAAAAATACAAATTTTTAAGGAGTGATATTATGTCTGTATACAAAGACACAAAACGCAATACCTGGTACTGTCAATTTTATTACACCGATTGGAAAGGCAATCGAAAGCAAAAACGTAAACGGGGCTTTCTAAAGAAGCGAGAAGCCCAGGAATTTGAAAGAATGTTTCTGGAACACTTCAGTACTGCTCCTGACATTACTTTCAAGTCTTTAGCTGATAAATATTATGAATACGTCAAACATCGCCGGAAGGAATCTACATTGTATAATTTAAGAGGACATATAGATAAACACTATCTGCCATTCTTTGAAAAATTAAAGATAGTTGAAATAACAAGTGAGCATATTGCCAAATGGCAAAATTCACTCATTTTAAGCAATTACAAGAGGTCTTATATAAAGACATTGACTAGCCAGTTATCTTCGATATTTGAGTATGCTGTGCGACACTGTGGACTGAAAGAAAATCCATGTAGAAATCTTGATCCATTAAAAGATAAAGACAGCAAAAAATTTCAGATCTGGACAGAAGAGGAATTTCATGAATTTTATAACTTGCTGTCAAATACTCGTCAAAAAATAATGTTCGAAACTTTATTTTATACTGGGATGAGAAAAGGTGAACTTATGGCATTAACTGAGGAGGATCTTTATTATGATCAGCAAAATGCCTGCTATATGATTAGCATTACAAAAACATATTCAACCGTCGGTAATAAAAAGATGATCACTACACCTAAGACAAAGAAAGCTGTTAGAGATATTTCCATTCCGGACTTTTTATATTTTGATCTTATGGCTTATATTAAAAGAGTTCCTGGAATGAAACCAACAGATAGAATCTTTCCAGTTAATTCAACATATTTAAATGATGCAATGATTTCGATGTATAAAAAGCACCCAGAAATCAGACAGATCAAAGTCCATGATCTCCGACATTCCCATGCATCAATGTTGATCCATATGAAGGTAGATATCGCAACACTATCTTACCGACTCGGACATGAAAATATTTCTACTACTCTTGACACTTATTCACATATGTATGGTAACAGCCAAAAGGATGTTGCTGATCAATTAGATCCGAAAAATTTCAAATTTTAATGTCAAATTAATGTCACGGAACTCTAAAACATATAAATTTAATGTCACAACTCAAAAAGAAGGCTAGTCAAATTTCACGACTAACCTTCTTGATTTTTACTGTAATT
>ERZ791879.78-NODE-78-length-117348-cov-12.476490_pt1 | contig 117348 bp, 115 predicted proteins | sample MGYA00510162_ERZ791879 | MGnify/ENA primary metagenome ERZ791879 (study PRJEB30046, sample SAMN00792113) | human gut metagenome | study: EMG produced TPA metagenomics assembly of the A metagenome-wide association study of gut microbiota in type 2... | reverse complement strand
AGTACATTGTGCGAAAATAGCTCGTTGCCAGTTCCTTCTTTTTTTTTATGTTTTTTTATTCATCAAAAAAAAGTTCTCCTGTATGAGAACCCTTATAACATATTTTCTAATTCTTTTAAATCATGGATAATATAATCAATTTTTATGGATGTTTTATCATGTTGTGGATTATACCAACATGTATCAATTTGTGCATTTATACCGCCTTGCATATCACTTGTAAGAGAATCACCGATAATAAGTGCTTTATCTTTATCAAAGTGTTCAATATGTCTAAAACAGTAATCAAAAAACTCAATTTTAGGTTTTTGATACCCAATTTCTTCAGAGATAAAAATATCTTTAAAATATTTATTTAAATCTAATAACTTTAAACGATTATATTGCGTACTAGCCACACCATTTGTCACAACATAAAGATCATATTTTTTAGAAAGATATTCTAATATTTCAATGGCATGTTTAATCAAATAGGCACCATGCCCTAAATTCCATTGATATTCATCTTCAAAGGCTACACCATCTTCTTCGATTCCAAGTTCATTAAATAATTTAACAAAGCGCGTATAAACTACTGTTTTTTTATCAATTAATCCTAATTCAAAATCTTTCCATAATTTTGAATTTATTTCTTCATAAATTTCAAATATTTCTGATGTTAATTCTAAATGATGATCATTAAATGTTTTATGCATAGCATAGTCTTCAGCTTTTTTAAAATCAAGTAAAGTACCATCTATATCAAATAAAAGTGTTTTATATTCTTTCATAAATTCCTCCTAGGTCTTTATTATATAGAAAAGTTTAAAAAAATAAATAAAAAAGTGTATACACCATAAATAATCAGTTAAATATTATTTATAAAATAACTTATTACTTTTTTTGAATTTTTGTTATATATTTAGATAAGATATTTTACTATATTTTTATGAAAGAAAGGAGATGTAAAATGGGCATTTTTTTAGCGATAGATCTTAAATCATTTTATGCTTCTGTCGAATGTATTGAAAAAGGTTATGATCCTTTAGATACAAATCTTGTTGTTGCTGATGCTAGCAGGACAGAAAAAACAATTTGTCTAGCTGTTTCTCCTTCTTTAAAGAAATATGGTATTTCAGGTAGAGCAAGATTATTTGAAGTAATCCAAACCATTAACAGAGAAAATAATAAAAGGCTAAAAGAAAGTCATTATTTTAATGGTGAATCATGCTTAGAAAGTAAACTCCAAAAAAATAAACATTTAAAAATAGCTTATGAAATAGCAACTCCAAGAATGTCCCATTATATGAAGTGGAGCCAAGAAATATATAAAATTTATCTTAAATATGTTTCTCCTGAAGACATTCATGTTTATTCAATTGATGAAGTTTTTATGGATATAACACATTATACTCACATTTATCAAAAAACACCTAGAGAGTTAGCTTCCCAAATTTTAAGTGATATTTATGAAACAACAGGCCTTATAGCTACAGCAGGAATTGGTACGAATTTATATTTATGTAAAGTCGCAATGGATATAGTTGCTAAGCATATAAACAAAGATGATAATGGGCAACGTATTGCCTTACTTAATGAAGAAAGATATCGAAAGTATTTATGGAATCATCGTCCAATCACTGATTTTTGGCGAGTAGGGAAAGGATATGCTAAAAAATTAGAAAAAGAAGGACTTTATACAATGGGAGATATCGCAAAATGTTCACAAGGTACAGAGAATGAATATTATAATGAAAAACTTCTTTATGATTTATTTGGTGTTAATGCTGAGTTACTTATTGACCATGCATGGGGTTATGAATCATGTACAATGAAAGATATTAAAAATTATAAACCCGAAAGAAATAGTATTGGAACAGGTCAGGTATTAAGTCGTCCTTATAATTTTGAAAAAACAAAATTGATTGTTAAAGAAATGTTAGATTTGTTAGCACTTGATTTAGTAGAAAAAGGATTAGTAACCAATCAAATTGTTCTAACAATTGGTTACGATAAAGATAACGATTATCAAGGAGAAATGATGATCGATCGTTATAATCGAAAGATTCCTAAACATGCACGTGGAACAATCAATTTAGAGCGTTACACTTCATCATCAAAATCGATAATTAAAGAAGTAATAAAGAAATTTGATGAAATAGTAAATAGGAATTTAATGGTTAAAAGAATCAATATTTCAGCATCCAATGTTTTATATGAAGATAAAGTAAAAGATATGATTTATCATCGACAATTGAATTTATTTACAAACCATCAAAATATAAATCAAAAAGATGAAAAAGAAGCTTTAGAAAAAGAAAAAAATTTACAAAAAGCAACTCTTAAAATCAAACAAAAATATGGTAAAAATGCAATTCTTAAAGGAATGAATTTAGAAGAAGGAGCAACAACAAGAGAAAGAAATGAAATTATAGGGGGACATAAAGCGTAATGGCCACAATAAAAAATATTCATGATTATAGTGATATCATAAATCGTCCTTATAAAAAATCTAAAAAGTATAAACATATGTCTCAAAAAGATCGTGCAGCACAGTTTGCTCCTTTTGCTGCTCTTACAGGACATAAACAACTTATTCAAGAAACCCAAAAGCTAACAGAAGATAAAAAGGAGCTTGATGAAAATAAAAAAAGTATTTTAAATCAAAAATTACTTTATTTTATAGAAACTAAAGAAAAGATAAAAATTACTTACTTCAAAAAAAATCAAAAAAAATCAGGTGGAGATTATTTGACGACCATTCAAAGAATAAAAAAGATAGATTCAATTTATAAAACAATTACTCTTCAAAATGGTCAAATTATTAAAATGGAAGACATTTATGAAATCGAACAATAGGTCATATTCGTTGAATCTCTTATTTATTAGAGATATAATATTTTTAAGAAAGAAGGGGTGAATATGAAGGATATGAACGCATTAAATCATAAGTTACAAACCATGACAAGAAAGGAGTTAGGAGCAATTTGTAAATCACATAATTGTAAAATCAATGATGATAATTTATCGATTGCTTTACATTTGATGAAAAATAATCCTTCATCAATCCTAATCGAAGAATATCAAATTATATTTCTTATTGAATTAAAGAAAGAAACTTCTAAAGAAATATCAGATGAATTCAAAGATATCTTAAAACATGATTTCATTCATGAAATCGAATTACTTCATTAATAGCACATAAGTGCTATTTTTGTTTAATCAAAATGCTATTTATATGCTATAATGATGAAAATTGAGGAGAAATTTATGAAAAAAATTGAAAATACCGTTATAGGTTTTATTTTGATCATTATTGGAGTTATTATCGGACTAAATGCTTTTCATATTACAAATATAGATTTATTCTTTGATGGATGGTGGACATTATTTATTATTGTTCCTTGTTTTTTTGGTTTATTTAAAGATCAAGATAAAACAGGAAACATCATAGGTCTTATTGTAGGGATCTATTTATTGCTTTATTGTCAAGGATTAATAAATTTTCAATTTGCATGGAAATTAGTGGTTCCTGTTATCTTTGTATTAATAGGATTGAAAATGATTTTTAAAGATACTTTTAATAAAAAGAAACCTCATCAAAATATTTATGATAATCAGTTATATACAGGTGGAAATTATGATGTTACTTTTAATGGATTGATATTAGATTTATCAAAGGCTTATTTAAATGAGGAAACAAACATTACGATTTCAACTTTGTTTGGTGGGGTTGATTTATATTTGCCAGATGATGTAAATATTCAAATACAATCATCTAATTTTTTAGGTGGTGTCGATTTTCATAAAAGAGAAAATAAAATAGAAAATACAAAAGTTATTTATCTTAATGCACGTTGTATTTTTGGTGGTATAAATATTAAATAAAAGGAGTAAGTAGAATGGAAAGAAATTATCCAGAGATTATTATTTCAGATGAAGGTGTTACTTGGCTTGATAAAGGTCAAATGTGGATGTATAAAAATAATTTAGAACAATGTGATCCTCAAATAAAAAATGGTGAACTTGTTGATATTGTTACAAATAAAGGAAGATATTTAGGAACAGGTTTTATTTCTTTAAAAAGTCATATTACGGTACGTATTTTATCTAAAGATAGAAAAGAAATAATTGATCGTGAATTTTTTAAAAAGAGAATTCAACAAGCTTATGATTTTAGAAAAACTGTTGAAGGAGATAATTTATCTAATTGTCGTTTAATTTTTGGAGAAGCTGATTTATTACCTGGACTTGTGATAGATCGTTATAATGATATTTTAGTAAGTCAAATCAGTTCTTATGGTTTAGAACAAATTAAAGATATGATTTATGAAATTGTTTTAGATGTCTTAAAAGCAGATGGAGAAGATGTTAAAGGTATTTATGAAAGAAATGATATCCAAATTAGAACTAAAGAAGGTTTAGAACAATATAAAGGCTATTATAAAAATAAAGATTTACCTACACAAACAATTATTAATGAAAATGGTTTATTATTACATGTAGATGTTGAAAATGGACAAAAAACAGGATATTTTTTAGATCAAAAATCAAATCGTTATTTACTTAGAAAAATTGCTCATGGAAAACGTGTTGTTGATTGTTTCAGTCATACAGGCGGTTTTGCATTAAATGCTGCTATGGGAAATGCTAGTCATGTTGTTTCTGTTGATGTTTCTAAAACAGCATTAGATCAAGGCTATCAAAATGCTAAACTTAATCATTTAGAAGAAAAAATTGATTTTGTACAAGCAGATGTCTTTGATTATTTAGATGAATTAAAAGAAAATGAATTTGATATAATTGTTTTAGATCCACCAGCATTTACGAAATCAAGAAGAACTGTTCAAAAAGCTTATAATGGTTATAAAAGAATCAATAAACAAGCAATGAAAGTTTTAAAAAATGGAGGATATCTTATTACATGTAGTTGTTCACGTTTTATGGAAACAGCTAATTTTGAAAAAATGTTAAGAGAAGCTGCAAGTGAAGCAGGCGTTGTTTTAAAACAAGTTTCTGTTACTCAACAAAATGCAGATCATCCTATTTTATGGACAATGGAAGAAACATCTTATTTAAAATTCTATATTTTCCAAATTATTTAAGAGTTAGATTTTTTCTGACTCTTTTCTAAATTATTTCCTTGGAAATAATTTATTGCAACAAAATAACAGAAAGAATATAATACATATTGGGTGAAAAAGATGGACAAAAGTACAAATGCGGTTGCTTATGCACCGGGATATTATATTCGAGATATACTTACAACTTTAAATATCTCTTATAACGATTTTGCACAAAAGATGGATATGAATCTAGATGAAGTGACACAACTTATTTTAGGTGAATGTGAACTTAATGAAGAAATTGCTAAAAAATTAGAAGCTTTTTTTCATGTAGAAGCATCACGTTGGCTTACTTTAGAAAAGCAATATCGTATGACAAAGAAATGATTTCATTTCTTTTTTCTTTGCTAAAATATGCTTTATAAGCATAATATTATCTACAATAAAAGTATTGGAATAATAAAAATAAAGAAGATAAAATATCACTATACATTTAAGTTATAGTAGATTACACAATTATTATTGTACGTCTTGAATTAAAAGAAATAGAATAGTAAACAGGAGGGATAATATGAAGAAAAAGAAAACATTTGATATGTTAAATGGTTCTATTTGGAACAAGCTCATACTTTTTGCTTTACCATTAGCAGCAAGTAGTATTTTACAACAATTATTTAATGCAGCAGATGTTGCTGTTGTCGGAAGTTTTGCAGGAAGTGGGGCATTAGCTGCCGTTGGAGCAAATGGGCCAATCATTAATTTACTTGTTAACTCATTTGTAGGGTTATCAATAGGTGCTAATGTTGTTATTGCATCATTTATAGGACAAAATGATGAAAAGAGAACATCACTTGCAGCACATACTTCAATTTTAATGTCGGTGATTATTGGAATTGTTTTATTGTTTGTAGGATTCTTTTTCGCAAGACCTATTTTAGAGTTGATGTCAACACCAGATGATATTATTAATCTTGCAGAAGTATATTTAAAAATTTATTTTATTGGGGTTCCTTTTGTCATGCTCTATAACTTTGCTGCAGCTGTTTTAAGAAGTAAAGGAGATACTCAAAGACCACTTATTGCATTATTTATTGGTGGAGTCATTAACGTTATTTTAAATTTATTCTTTGTTGTTGTTTTACATATGTCAGTAGAAGGGGTAGCTATTGGAACTGTTGTTTCTAATATCTTTAGTTCTATGATGTTACTTTATTGGCTAATGCATGAAACAGATGCTTTAAGAATTGATTTAAAACAATTAAAAATCAATGATCGAATCTTAAAAAGAATTGCTAAAATTGGAGTACCTGCAGGGTTACAAGGCATGGTCTTTTCTATTTCTAATGTATGTATTCAATCTTCATTAAATGCTTTAGGATCTGATGCGATTGCAGCAAGTTCAGCAGCTTTAAACTATGAATATTTTGCTTATTATATATTAAGTTCATTTGCTCAAGCTGCGGTTACATTTATTGGACAAAATTATAGTGCTAAAAAATATGACCGTTGTAAAAAGATTACACTTCAATCTTTCTTATTAGGGGGAGCAACAACAATGGTTGCTTGTATGATATTTGTAATTTTTGATCATTTCTTTATTAGTTTCTTTATATCAGATGTTTCAGTAGCTAGTTTAGCTTATACAAGATTGAAAATCATTTTACCATTCCAATTCCTTAACATGTCAATTGAAGTTTTCTCAAGTGTAATGAGAGGTGTTGGTTATTCTAGTGTTCCAGCAGGTATTTGTGTTGCGGGAATTTGTGGAGTAAGACTTGCTTACTTATATACAATTTATCCATCAATTGCCTCATACGATCATTTATTAATCATTTATCCAATTAGTTGGTTTGTTACTGTGTTAGCACTAGCACTTGTTTATTTCATTCATGTACGCCCAAAAGTTTATCATCATCAAGCAGCAAATTAAGGCTGCTTTTCTTATCTCTACGGTGCGTTTGTTTACATTTTGTATGAATATACATAAAATGCAAGTGAGGTGAAAGTTATGAATCAAGAAAAAATAGGGAATTTTATTGCTCAAAGAAGAAAAGATAAAAAGCTTACACAAGCTAAGCTTGCAAGCTATTTAGGAATTAGTGATCGTACAATTTCTAAATGGGAAAGAGGGAAGGGTCTACCAGATCCTATGTATATGTTAGAACTCTGTCAAATATTAGATATTTCAGTCAATGAGCTGTTAACGGGAGAATTTATCGAAGAAAGAAATTATCAACAAAAAGCAGAAGATAATTTATTAATGATGGCCAGTCAAGAAGTAAAACAAACAAAGAAAATGTTCTTTTATGAAAATGTTATTGGCATTGGTTCAACGAGTATCTTTTTGATTTTAATTTTTATGTCTGTTTATTTTGTTGAAAACAGTGTATTAAAAGTCATCTTGTTTATCTTAAGTTTTATCTTTTTGATTATTGGTGTATCAGTTGCTTTAAAAATAGAAACAGAAGAAGGCTATTATGAATGTCAAAAATGTCATCATAAATATATTCCAAGCTATCAACAAGTTTATTTTGCAATGCATTATGGAAGAACAAGATATATGAAATGTCCACATTGTCAAAAAAGAAGTTGGCAAAAAAAGATTTATTCAAAATAAAAATTCGTTATAATAAAGATATAAAAAGAAAAGGAATTTGAAAGATGAATAAACATGTAGAAAAAGCAAAAGAATTAAGAAATGCTACACCCATGGTTCATAATTGTGCACAAACAATTATGGAAGTTTATGCAGATGATTTAGGAATCAATAAAGAACTTGCTAATCATTTGGGATGTAACTTTGGTGGTGGTATGAAATGTGGGAGCGTCTGTGGTGCTATTACCAGTGGTTTAATGATTTTAGGAGCAAAAGGAATTGATTCACCAGCAAAAGTGAACCAATTTATCAAAACAATTTCTAATAATCATCATGGACTTATTAATTGTGCAGATTTACTTAAAGAAAATGCTAAAAATGGTGGACAAAAGAAACCTCATTGTGATGGGATGATTCAAGAAGTCATTGAACTGATTGATCAAATGGTAGAAGAAAATGATAGATGAAATAGAACTTGCAATGATTTTATATACACAAGGTCATAAAATCAAACATGATGTCGCACATTTTATCAAAGTTCACCAATATGCAAGACTTATTGGTAAAGCAGAACATTTAGAAGAAAGAGAACAATTTATTTTAGAAGTTGCTGCTATTTGTCATGATATAGCTTGTCCAATGTGTCGTGAAAAATATGGAAATTCTGCAGGATATTTACAAGAACAAGAAGGACCAGCTTTAGTAAAAGATTTCTTAAAAAATTATTCTTTAGATAAAGCTTTTATTGAACGTGTGGCTTATTTAGTAGGACATCATCATACGTATAAAGATGTAGATGGTTTAGATTATCAAATTTTATTAGAAGCTGACTTTTTAGTAAATGGTGATGAATCGAATTTAACTAAAGAAGCTATCGAAAAAATGAAAAAGAATGTTTTTAAAACAAAAACAGGAATAGAACTATTAAATCATATTTTTGAATTATAAAATATGTTATAATGAAAGTCCTTGGCAGGGGCGTGAAAAAGCAATGTGAAAACATTGTTTTTTCTTTTTAAGAAATAATTTTGTTTTTTATAAAGGCTTTGTTATAATAGTCGCAAAGGTAGGTAGAAAAATGTATAAATTAATAGCATTAGATTTAGATGGAACATTAACAGATAAAAATAAAAATATTTTAGAAGAAACAAAACAAGAACTTATTAAATTAGCACAAAAAGGTGTTATTATTGTTTTAGCTTCTGGAAGACCAACAGCTGGTATCTTTAAAGAAGCAAAAGAATTAATCTTAGATCAAGTAGGAGGATATTTATTATCTTTCAATGGAGCAAGAGTATTAGATTATAAAACAAATGAAGTTGTCTATGAACAAACATTATCAAGTGAAATAGCACATGAAATGTATGATCGAGCAAAAGCCTTTGGTTTATCTCCGCTTACATACAATGCAACTGAAATCATTACAGAAGATATAGGAGATCATTGGATTCAATTAGAAAGCTTTACAACAAAAATGAATATAAAACATGTACAAGATTTTAAAAAAGAAGTAAACTTTGATGTCAATAAAGTATTAATTACTGGAGAACCAGCATATGTTGCTCAAATTCTAGATGAATTCAAAGCTCCATATGAAGGAAAGATGTCTATTTATAGAAGTGATCCTTATTTTATTGAATGTATGGCAAATGGAATTGATAAAGCTGCTTCTTTAGATGTTTTATGTAAGAAATTAGGAATTAAACAAGAAGAAACAGTTGCTTTTGGTGATGGTTATAATGATTTATCATTAATTGAATATTGTGGATATGGTGTTGCTATGGAAAATGCTGTAGATGAAGTAAAAGAAAGAGCAAACTACATTACTTTATCTAACAATGATAATGGAATTGCTTATTGTTTAAAACAATTAGAAGAAAAAGGACTTATTTAAACTCTTAAGAAATTAAGAGTTTTTTAAAATGATAAAAAAACAAATCGCTTTTCATAGCACAGAAATAGAAGAAATGTATACCCTTTATCAACAAGCATTTCCAAAAAATGAACAAATGGATTTAACTCGATTATTTGATGAATTACATTTAGGCGCTATTTATGGTTATTATCAAGAAAATCAACTTGTAGGTTTTGCTATTTTATGTATTCAAAGTCAAATAGCGCATATTTTATATCTTGCTGTAAAAAAAGAATATCGTGATCAGGGTATAGGAAGCTATATTCTTAATGATCTAGCAAAACAATATGATTCTAAAAAGATTATTGTAGATATTGAAAAAATTAAAGATACTTCTAATAAAGAACAAAGAATAAAAAGAAAACAATTTTATTTAAAAAATGATTTTAAAGAAACAGATGTCTTTTATACTTGGCAAGGAGAAGATTATGTTATTTTAAGTAGAAATGGAATTGTTCAAAAAAAAGAATTTTGGAATTTTTGGGATTCCTTAAAGAAGGAGAAAAAATGAAGTTAGTTGCACCTAAACTATCCTATATAGAAAAAACAAGTTTTGAAGAATGTTTAAAAAAAATGAAATTTCAAGATGTTCATATTGATCAAAATATTCAACAAAGAACAATAATTCAAGATTTAACTTTTGATGGTTGTCTCTTTGAAAATATTGATTTTACTAAAGTTTCATTAAAGCATCTTGATTTAATAGATGTTACTTTTGATAAATGTGATCTATCAAATCAAAATTTTGATCATCAATATTTAAATCGTGTACAATTTAAAAACTGTAAATTAACAGGAACTTCTTTTATTGAAACAAATTTAAAAGATGTTTTATTTGATCATTGTCAGGGACGTTATAGTAATTTATCATCAAGCCAATTGTTAAATGTTATGTTTGATCATTGTGATTTACAAGAAGCATCATTTTATGATGCAAACTTTAAAAAAATACAATTTAATGAAACAAATTTAATACAAAGTGAACTTGCTTCATTACATCATAAAGGATTAGATTTATCTACATGTCAAATACAAGGGGCAATGTTTGATCTAGCAAGTTTAAAAGGATTGATTATTAATGATTTTCAAGCTGTAGATTTAATAGGGATCCTTGGTGTTAAAGTAAAATAAAAATGTTGTCATTTGGCAACATTTTTATGCTATATAAGCAAGTAATAATTTTAAAGTATTTTCTACAGCTTGAAGATGTGTTCTTTCCATACCATGACTAGCTGCTACACCTGGGCCAATTAAAGCGCCTTTAATATTTTGACCACCACGTAAAGCGGCTGAAACATCACTGCTGTAATAAGGATAAATATCAATAGCGTATTGTAACTGATGTGTACTTGCAAGTTCAATGAGTTTAGAAGTTAAATCATAATCATAAGGTCCACTACCATCTTTAGCACAAATACTGACATCATATTCACTACAAGCTAAATCTTCACCAATACACCCCATATCTACAGCAATCAATTCATCAATATTAGGATGAATATAACTACTTCCGTGTCCTACTTCTTCATAAGTAGAAATAATAATAATGAGATTATGTTTGGGTTTAATATGATTATTAGCTAAATGCTTAAGCATTCCAAATAAAATAGCGACAGATATTTTATCATCTAAAAAACGTGATTTAATAAAACCAGATTCTGTAATTTCAGTTTTAGGATCATAAGCAATATAATCACCATTTTGAATACCTAAAGCTTGTACATCTTCTTTATTTTTAACTACTTCATCAATTCTTACATGCATATTTTCACAATCTCTTGGTGCACTTTTAGCATCTTTATAAACATGAACAGCAGGATAATTAGAAAGAATTGTTCCTGTATAACATTGACCATCTCTTGTATGAATACGACAATATTCACCATCCAATGTAGGAATAATTGGACCACCAACATTTGTAAAAGCTAATGTACCATCACTTTTAATACTTCTTACCATTAATCCTAAAGTATCAACATGTCCACAAAAACCAATCGTATAATCATCTTGACCTTCAACATAAATTTCAAGATTTCCTTTATGCGTTTTCTTTGTTTGAAAACCTAACTTTTCAGCTTCTTTTTGACAATGGTGAATGACTTCTTTGGTATATCCAGAAGGACTATCAATTGCCATGATTTTTTTTAAAAAGTTTATGATATAATCATTCATTTTACTACCTCCTAAAGGTATTATACCATAATAAATTGTACTTGATTTCATACAATTTTATTGACAAGTATGTTGGACTTTGTTATTCTTGAAAAGACAAAATAGAAGAATTGGTAGAGGTGCATGAATCAAGAGTAATTGTTGATAATGTTTGGTGACAGTCAACAATGAAAGGGAAACGTGCCGAAGAAAATAACAACACCAAATGTTATTTATCTGGGAAATTATAAAATATATAATTTCTTGTCACTTTTTAGTGGAGAGCTATCTTGTATGTAAAGTACTTTGATATTCTCAAGGTACTTTTTTTATGGAGGAAAAGAATGAATTATGTAAAGACAATATGGGCTTTATTACCGCCTGTAATCGCAATTATTTTTGCTTTAAAAACAAAAGAAGTTTATATTTCATTACTCATTGGAATTGTTTCAGGAACTTTATTACTAACAAATTTTCATCTTGTTGAAAGTTTAAATTTATTGTTTGATACAGTTGTTAATTGTTTAAGTAAACCTTCTAATATTGGAATTTTAATATTTTTAGTAATGTTAGGAATTATTGTGACTTTAATGACTAAAAGTGGAGGAAGTCAAGCTTATGGAAAATGGGCTAAAAAGAAGATGAAATCTTCTAAACAATCTTTGTTTTCTACTTTTATTTTAGGTGTTGTTATCTTTGTTGATGATTACTTTAACTGTTTAACAGTTGGAAGTGTTATGCGTGAAATCACAGATGAATTTAAAGTTTCAAGAGCAATGCTTGCCTATATTATTGATAGTACGGCAGCACCTGTTTGTATTATTGCACCTATTTCATCATGGGCTGCAGCTGTAAGTGGTTATACCTCAGGGGATGGTTTTCAATTGTTTTTAAATACAATTCCTTTTAATCTTTATGCTCTTTTAACAATTGTCATGGTTTGTTATGTTATTGGCAGTGAGTTTCATTTTGGAAAGATGAAAAAACATGAATTAGCTGCTCAAAATGGCGATGTTTGTTTTGGGGATGATTCTTATCAGACAAATGAAGAAATTTCTTATAATCAAAAGGGGAAAGTTCTAGATTTGATTTTACCTGTTATTGTTTTAATTATGAGTTGTATTATTGGGATGATTTATACTGGGGGATTCTTTGATGGAAAAGATTTAATTACTGCTTTTAGTCAATGTGATGCTTCGAGAGGGCTTGTTTATGGTACATTTGTTACTTTGGTCTTTGTCTTTATTTTATATATTCCAAGAAAAATTATTTCTTATAATGAATTTGTAGAATGTATTCCTGAAGGTTTTAAAGCAATGGTTCCGTCTATTTTGATTTTGGTTCTTGCATGGTCTTTAGGAGATTTAGTTTCTAATCAGTTACAAGCAGGAGCATTTGTTTATAATACGTTACAATCTGCTTCTATTTCAACAGCTATTTTACCAGCATGTTTATTTATTGTTGGGGCAGGTCTTTCTTTTTCAACAGGGACATCTTGGGGAACTTTTGGTATTTTGATTCCGATGGCAACTTCTTTATTTCCAGAAGGATCAACAATGTTGGTGATTTCCATTGCTTCCATTCTTGCAGGTGCCGTTTGTGGTGATCATATTTCACCTATTTCAGATACGACAATTATGGCTTCTACAGGGGCAAAGTGTAATCATCTTTATCATGTAACCACTCAAATTCCATATGCCTTAGTTGTCGCAAGTGCTTGTTTTATAGGATATCTTGTTGCTGGATTTACACAAAATGTATTATTAACACTATTTGTTGCTTTTGTTTCATTAAGCATCATTATTTTTGTAATTCGTCTTTATCAAAAAAAGAGTTCATAAAAACATTTGAACATCAAAATATATTGTGGTATAGTGTTGCGGGTGATAAAAATGAAAAAGAGTAAGATATCTTTAATAATGAAAATCATTGCAGTAGTCGCATCTCTTTATGGAATGTTACAATCATTAGATCATTGGATGTTTTTTACGTATTTTACGAATTTATCCAATATTTTTATAGATATTATGTTAGTGATTTTCATTATTTATGATCTAAAAAAAGCAAAATATATACCACAAGGGATGTACCTTATTAAATTTATGGCAACGATTTCCATTACATTAACGTTCTTTGTTTATATGTTGTTACTTGCACCAACGAATAGTCAAGGATTTATTGGTGCCTATTTAGATAATGGAGCAGGAAGTTTATGTGTACATTTCATTACACCAGTTCTTGCTATTATTGATTTTCTATTATTTAGTGAACACTATAGACCAGATGAAAAACATGTTTATTATTCAGTAGTACCACCACTTGTTTATGTAGGTTATGTGATTGTTTTAGGACATGTTTTTCATATAAGATGGTATGGTGATATGTTGGCTCCTTATAATTTTTTAAATTATGGTGCACCAACAGGATGGTTTGGATTTGATTTATCTTTATTAGGTTCAAAAACATTAGGTATTGGAACTTTCTATATGATTGTTGTTTTATTAATTATTTTTATTGGTTTAGGTACTTTATTTTTAAAATTAAAGAGAACAAAGAAAGATTTATATTAATCTTTGTTAGAATAATTAAAAGATTGTAATAATTTGGGATTACCCCTTTTATTACAATTTTTTTGTTATGATACACAGGCAAAAATGATATTATTTTAGTTTTTTGAAAAAAACAAAAGAAAAAATTGAATTGTGATAAGATAGTAAGGATTTATAGAGGGGGAAATTTATGGATATCATGGTTGTCTTTCAAACAATGTTAAAATTGTTTTTATTACTTATTTTAGGATTTGTTTTATTTAAATGTCATATTTTTGATGAATATACAAATAAAAAAATATCAGCTTTAATTGTCAATGTTGCTTCACCAATGTTGATTATTAGTTCTATTGCGGGGGTTGAAGGAAGTAATAAAAGTATTGTCTTTTTAATGATAGGTGCAGGTATTTTAATGTATATCGGTTTTATTATTTTAGGGAAAATCATTAATCGAATCTTTCCATTTCCTAAAAAAGATTGGCCTGTTTATGAATGTATGGTCGTTTTTGCGAATACAGGATTTATGGGATATCCTGTTTTATTAGATGTTTTTGGACAAGAAGCTGTTTTCTATGCATCACTTATTCATATGGCTTTTAACTTTTTTGTGTATACATACGCTATTATGTGTCTAACAAAAGGAGACGATAGTGAATTTAAATTAAATTTTAAACAATTATTAACACCAGGAATTATTTTGATTTTTGTAGGAATATTTATTTACTTATTTGATATTCAACTTCCTAGTGTACTTATGGATACGATTAATAGTGTTGGTTCACTTACAGCTCCACTTTCAATGATGATGATTGGTTCATCATTAGCTGTTTATCCTATTAAAGATAGTTTTACAGATTGGCGTAGTTATGTTTTTGCTTTTGTTCGTTTAATGATTGTTCCTTTTGTAACAATGATCATGTGTCGTTTATTACACATTGATGCTTATTACGCTAATATTACAATTATTACAAATGCGATGCCAGTAGGATCAATGGTTTTAATGCTTGCTACACAATATAATGCAAATGTAAAAATCGTTACAAGAAATATTGTTGTTTCAACTTTATTATCAGTGATTACAATTCCAATTGTTGTCGCAACAATGTTATTATAGGAGAAAAATATGAATTATAAAATTTATGATCAATTGCCTCAAGAAGCAAAAGAAATTAGAATTAAAGTTTTTATGGAAGAACAAGGTTTTAAAGATGAATTTGATGATTTAGATGAAGTATGTAAACATCTTGTTGTTTTTGATCATCAAAAAGCAATTGGAACGTGTCGCTATTATTATGATGATTCTTTACAAGCAAATGTTATTGGAAGAATAGCAGTGATTAAAGAATATCGAGGGAAAAAAGTAGGACAATATATTGTACAAAGTGCTTGTTCTTTAATTCAAGGAAATGTTTGTTTACATGCGCAATTACAAGCAAAGCCGTTTTATGAAAAATTAGGATTTAAAGCTTATGGTGAAATAGATTGTGATGAATTTTGTCCACATACTTGGATGAAAAAAGAGATGTGAAAACATCTTTTTATTATGTCAATAATTGACAATTGAAAGAGCTTACGCTACAATTTAGACAAAGGAGACACATAGTCTCATTATTTAATGATTTAATATGGTACAATAAGTCTCAATTAAGAAAAAGAAAGGAAAAATTCAAATGAAAATCAAAAAAATATTTTTATCAATGTTGTTGATGATCGTAGCTATATGCTTTTGTCCAACAAAAGTATTTGCGACAAGTACGATAGAAAGAACAACAACATTAGACGTAAGCAAATTTATTCAAGATGAGGAAAATAAAGAAGAAGGATGGAGTTGGAATTCAACTACAAATACATTAACATTAACAAATGTGAATTTTAATACGGGTGATAACAAGAGCATTGTTTTACCATCTGATAGAGATATACATATTGTATCAAATGGAAATAACAAGCTTATATCTGGCAAAACAGTCATTTATGGCAAAAAGGATGGTCCGGGATTTATTATATTTGGTGGCAATGGATTATTAGAATTAAACTCTAAGAAAGAATTACCAACAATAGATGCTAATGATCTTTTATTTGAAAGTGGAACAGTTAATGCTATTGGAGGCAGCATAATTACTATGCAAACTATAAAAGTTGACGGTGGATATGTCAAAGTTGATACCTCACAGGTAAGTGACGATGGTTGGACAGATGGACTCTATGCATGTGGAAGTATCGAAATATCTAGTGGGACAGTAGATATTATTTCAAACAGAGTAGGTATATTTGCTACAGGAACAGGACATCCAAATCCAACGACAGGAATAAAGATAACTGGAGGGAATATTGATGTATCAGCCAAATTATATGGAATGTGTTCAGGAAATAATACATACAAAAAAGACGTTTACATTGAAACAACAGGTACAATAGATTTTAAAGACAGTTCAATAGGTATAGCGTTGGCAAATGGAAATTTAACAATTAAAAAAGGAAACATTATTTTAAAAGAAGGCAACCGATTATATGTGAATTCTAAAAGTAACACGCAAGGAACAGTAACAATTGAAAAAGCTGATTATACAAAAGTTAATGAAGCAAAATCAAAAGTACCAGCTGATTTAAGCGTTTATACGGATGAATCGGTAAAAGCATTACAAGGTGCTTTAGCAGCTGTTGTAGAAGATAAGGATGTTACTGAACAAATTGCTGTTAATGGTTATGCAACATCAATTGAAAATGCTATTGTAGGTTTAAAATATAAATCTGCTGACTACACAAAAGTCAATGAAGCAAAAGCAAAAGTGCCAAGTGATTTAAGTATCTATACAGATGAATCAGTAAATGCATTAAAAGATGCACTTGCTTTAGTAGAAGATGGAAAAAATATTACAGAACAAGCAACGGTAGATGGTTATGCAGATGCTATTAATAAAGCTATTGAAGGACTTGTAAAGAAACCTATCATATATAAAGTTATTGAAGGTGAAGGAGGAACTTTTGTTAAGAAAAGTGGAAAAGATATTTCAATACGAATAGATCATGAATATACAGAAAATGTAAAAGTTGAAGTAGATGGAAAAGAAGTTGATAAAGTGCATTATAAAGTAACAAAAGGTTCTACAATTATTACTTTTGATGATATGTATTTAAATACACTTGCTGTAGGAACACATCATGTAAAAGTCACATTTAAAGATGGTTCTGCAACAACAACTTTAATCATTAAAGAACAAACAAAAGATAATAATGAAAAGAAAGATACTATATCAAATAATCAAGAAATAGTAAAAGCTGAAAATAAACAAGAAGTTAAAAAGGTAAATACAGGCGATAATACAAATATTGTAGGTATTACTTTATTATTGGTAGGAAGTTTGATAGTTTTAATTTATTTAAATAAAAAGAAAACAGCTTAATTAAGAAGATATCGTCATAGTAGGCGATATCTTTTATTAGGTATATTAATAGATATAAAAAATCTTTGACAAATAAATGATGAAGTGGTTTAATACAAATAAATACAGTGAAAAGAAGTAGTAGATGATTAAAACATAAGTAGAGAGCTTTTGGTTGGTGAAAAAAAGTTATGTTTGATGATTGAATTCCTCTTGGAGTAGAGTATTGAAGTAAGTAGATATCTCCGGTAACACCCGTTAACGTGTATGAGTATGTAGGTACTTAGTAAGGTTATTATTGTGAAATAATAACGAAGTAAGGTGGTAACGCGATGGTCTCTTTCGTCCTTATGGGATGAAGAGACTTTTTTATTAATATATGGGGGAAATAAAAATGGAAAAAAGAATTACAGGACATACAGAATTATTAGGTTTAGTAGCAACACCAATTAGACATTCTAAATCACCAGTGATGCACAATGCTGCTTGTCGTGCTTTAGGCTTAGATTATGCTTATTTAGCTTTTGATATTCAACCAGATCAATTAGAAGATGCGGTTAAAGGTTTCAAAGCTTTAAATGTAAGAGGATGGAATGTATCTATGCCTTATAAAACAACAATTGGACAATATTTAGATCATATTACACCAATTGCTAAAATGTGTGGCGCTATTAATACTGTTATTAATGATCATGGTGTTTTAACTGGAACTATTACAGATGGAACAGGTTATATGACAGCTTTAAAAGACCAAGGAATTGATATTATTGGTAAAAAGATGACAATTGTTGGTGCAGGTGGAGCAGCTACTGCAATCGTCATGCAAGCTGCATTAGATGGTGTTAAAGAAATCAGTATTTTCAATATTAAAGATGCTTCATGGGACCGTGCTTTAGAAAATGTAGAAAAAATCAATTCACAAACTCAATGTAAAGCACAATTATTTGATTTAAATGATCATGAAACATTAAGAAAAGAAATCAATGAGTCAGTTATTTTTACAAATGCAACAAATGTAGGTATGGGTAAATTAGAAGGACAAATGGTTTTACCAGATACTTCTTATTTAAGAAAAGATTTAATTGTTTCTGATGTTATTTATATGCCAGAAAAAACTAAATTATTAGAAGAAGCTGAAAAAATAGGATGTAAAACAATTAATGGTCTAGGAATGATGCTTTATCAAGGAGCTGCTTCATTTAAATTATGGACAGATCAAGATATGCCAATTGATGTTGTAAAAGAAGCTTTAGACTTTTAAAATGTTATGCAGTGCATAGCATTTTTTTATTTGACAAATAGAATATTTTATTATACTGTTGATATATCAACTAACGGAGGTATACTATGATTAAAATTGTTGCAGAAAATTATATTAAAGAAGAATATCAAGAAGAATTTTTAAAACTTACAAAAGAACTTATTATTTTAAGTAGAGAAGAAAAAGGAAATATCTCTTATCATCTTTATCAAGATATTAATGATGATAGTCATTTTACTTTTATTGAAGAATGGCAAAACCAAGAAGCAATTGATGAACATAATCAAACAAAACACTTTACAACAATTGTTCCTCAAATCAAAAGCTTTGCTTCAAAACCTTCAAGAGCAATTAAATATAAAGAGGTGCAATAATGAATACATTAGAAACAATTTTTACAAGAAAAAGTGTTCGACAATTTAAAAATCAAAAAGTAGATGAAAAAGACATCAAAACAATCTTAAAAGCAGGAATGTCAGGACCAACATGTGTTAATTCAAAAGATTGGTCATTTATTGTAATTGATGATCAAGAAGTTTTAAAACAAATGTATGAAGCGAATGGTGTACCAGCGAAACCATTACTTGAATGTGCTTTTGCTATTTTAATTTGTGGAGATTACTCAAAAGCATTTAAATTCTCTAAAGATTATTTTGCTGTAGATGGTTCTATTGCTGGACAAAATATGATTTTAGCAGCTTGGTCTTTAGGTATTGGAAGTGTTTGGCTTGGTACATGGCCACAAATGGATCGTGTTTTTGCCCAAAGTAAATTGTTTGATTTACCAAATGATCAAATTCCTCATTCAATCATTGCTTTTGGTTATCCTCTAGATGAAATTAAAGAGAAAGAAGAATATTATGATGAATCTGTTGTTCATTATAATAAGTGGTAAAAATGGTTAAAGAAATTATTAAAGATGAATTCTTTTTAAAACAAAAATCAAAGTCATGTACAAAAGAGGATTTATATATCGCCAATGAATTATTAGAAACAATTCAAGCTTACAAAGAACAATGTGTTGGTATGGCAGCGAATATGATTGGATATTTAAAAACAATGATGGTTGTTTTAGATGAAAATAAATATCTTATTTTAATTAATCCTGTTATTTTAAAAATAAATGGAAGAACGTATCAAACAGAAGAAGGTTGTCTATCATTACAAGGTGTAAGAAAGACACAAAGATATGAAAGTATCAAAGTAAGTTATTTAGATCAAAATTTTAAAAAGAAAATTAGAACGTTTAAAGGGTATACAGCTCAAATCATTCAACATGAACTTGATCATTTTGAAGGAAAAATCATATAAAAAATCAGCAATAGCTGATTTTTTTAATGACATATTTCTTCAACAAGTTGATTAATTGCCTCTTGATTTTCATCTTTATAAGTAGATTTAATTGTGACCGTATTTTCACAAATAGTAACATTTTTCATTGGAGTAAGCATTTCTTTCATCACTTTATTTGCAAGAGGAGCCCAAGAACCATTTTCAATAAGTCCAACAGTTTTATTTTGATATCCTTTATGTTGTAATCTATGTAAGAAATCTTCCATTGGACTAAAGACACCACCATCATAAGTAGCTCCAGCTAAAATCATTTTAGAATATCTAAAAGCATCTTCAACTGCTTCAGCCATGTCATCTCTTGTAAGATCAGTGAAGGCAACTTTAACACCTTTTTCTTTTAATAAATCAACTACTTTTAAAGCCACTTCTTTGGTATTTCCATGGATAGAAGCACTTGCCACTAAAACCCCTTCATCTTCACTTTGATAACTACTCCAAATTTGGTATTTATCAATATAATATCCTAAATTATCTTTTAAAATAGGACCATGTAAAGGACAAATCATTTTAATATCTAAAGTGCTGGCTTTTTTTAATAAAGTTTGTACAGGAACACCATATTTACCAACAATATTAAAATAATAACGTCTTGCTTCACAAGCCCAATCTTCATCATGTGATAAAGCCCCAAATTTACCAAAGCCGTCTGCTGAAAATAACACTTTTTCAGTTGTTTCATATTCTACCATGACTTCTGGCCAATGAACCATTGGCGCCATGATGAATTTTAAATGATGATTTCCTAAATCTAATTCTTCTCCTTCTTTAACCACAATACATCTTTCATCTAATCCTTCAATATTAAAAAATTGAGGAAGCATCGCTTTTGCTTTGGCACTTAAAACAAGTTTTGCTTCTTTATACTTTTCTGTAAATAATTGAATATTTGCGGAATGATCAGGCTCTAAATGAGAAACAATCAAATAATCAGGAACACGTTCCTTTAATTCCTTATCTAAATTATCAAACCATTCTTTTGTCTTTCTTGCATCAACTGTATCCATAACTGCAATCTTTTCATCTAAAATAAGATAAGAGTTATAGCTTACACCATGAGGGACAATATATTGACTTTCAAAAAGATCTAATGTTGTATCATCTACACCAATATATTTAATAGATTCACTTATTGTTATATTATTCATAAAAATCCTCCTTTTTTATGTATTATATCACTAATATAAAGGAACAAGATATAAATTATTGATTATGTTAATTTTTATCATATCAATTCTTACAAATTGTAATTTGAAATTATAATGATACAATAAAAATAAATATATATATATTTAGATGTTTGGAGGATAAGTATGAAAAATATATTTGAAGTATCTCCTGAAAGCCATTATAAATTTGAATTGAAGAAATTAGGAAATATTAAAAAAGGAAGAGAACATTTAGGAGAAGAAATGCTTGTACTTGTTTATTGATTGTTAGAATATTGTATGAATGATGTTTTATTTAAGAATTTTGGAATTGAAAAAACAGATGAAATCTTTAAACAAGCTAGTTATCTTATAGAATGTGAATTTGCGAAAAATGCTTTACCTCTTGACGTTTATGAAAGTACATTTATTAGTACGCTTGTGCAAACATTAGAAACATTAAAAGTCGGTATTTTGAGACTGGAAAACTTAGTACTTTAGAAACACTTTTAAAAGTAAAACTAGGAAGTTTATCAAAAATTCTAGAAGAACAATTGTCAAATACAAGTATTGAACAATTAGATGAGTTAACAGTTAATATTTTTAATATTAATAGTGAAGAAGATGTTATGAAGTTACTTCATTAAAAGGGAAATCATGTTTCCCTTTTTTTATAATAAATTTTATTTTTTAGCACTTTAGTGTTGACAGTGCTAAAAATATGAATATAATAAAATTAGCACTAGGGATAAATGAGTGCTAAAGGAGAGTGATAACATGGATATCGAAAAATTTACAGCCAAGATGCAAGAGGCAATTCAAAAAGCAAGTCAATTAGCATTAAGTTATAAGCATCAAGTAATTGACATTGAACATGTATTGTATGTTTTATTGAATGATAGTAGTGGTATTTTTCCAAGGGTGTTATCTAAGCTAAATAAAGATAAAAATCATTTCATTCAAGTATTAGAACAAAGGCTTCAACAAAAGCCGACACTTGAAAATATTGATGTCAATAGCATGAGAATAAGCTATAGCTTAAATGATTTACTTGCAAAAGCAAATAATCAAATGACATCGTTTAAAGATGAATATATGTCAGTAGAACATGTCATTATGGCATTATTTGAAATAAATGAAAATTGGATCAAAGATTTATTGAACCAAGAAGGTATGAATAAAAAGGATACAAAAAAGGTAATTTTAGAAATGCGGGGTGATCATATGGTAGACAATCCAAATCCAGAAAATACTTATGAAGTATTAGAAAAATATGGACGTGACTTAACAAAAGATGTGGAAAATGGAAAATTAGATCCAGTTATTGGACGTGATGATGAAATTCGTCGTGTAATTCAAATCTTGTCACGTAAAACAAAAAATAATCCAATTTTAATTGGTGAACCAGGTGTTGGTAAAACAGCCATCGTTGAAGGATTGGCATGGCGTATTTATAAAAATGATGTACCAATTTCTTTACAAAATAAAACTTTATATGAACTTGATTTAGGTTCACTTGTAGCTGGTGCTAAATACCGTGGTGAATTTGAAGAAAGATTGAAAGCAGTTTTAGGTGAAATTAAAAAAGCAAATGGAAATATCATCTTATTTATTGATGAAATCCATCAATTAGTTGGTGCTGGTAAAACAGATGGCGCGATGGATGCTGCTAACTTATTAAAACCAATGTTAGCTCGTGGTGAACTTCATTGTATTGGAGCAACAACCCTAGATGAATATAGACAATATATTGAAAAAGATGCGGCTCTTGAAAGACGTTTCCAAAAGGTACAAGTTGATGAACCAACAATTGATGATAGTATTGCTATCTTACGTGGTTTAAAAGATTCTTTTGAAAGACATCATGGGGTTAAAATCAATGATAGTGCTATTATTGGTGCTGTTAATTTATCACAAAGATATATTACCGATCGTTTCTTACCAGATAAAGCAATTGATTTAATTGATGAAGCTTGTGCTTCTATTCGTATGGAAATTGATTCTTTACCAGAAGAATTAGATGGTATTACACGTGAAAAGAATCGATTAGAAATGGAAAGAATTTCTATTGAAAAAGAAGATAGTAATGAAGATAATGTAAAACGTTTAAATGATATTAAAGAACGTATTGCTTCTTTAACTGAACAAGAAACAGCATTAAAAGCAAAATGGAAAGAAGAAAAGTCTTCATTAGATCATATTAAAGAATTAAAGAATCAAAAAAATAAACTTGTAGCTTTACAAGATAAATATATGCAAGAAGGTAATTTACAAGAAGCTTCTAAACTTCAATATGGTGATATTCCAAAAATCACCAAAGAAATTGCTGATCTTGAAGCAAAAGAATCGGATGATGCTTTACTTCAAGAAAAAGTAACTGTTGATAATGTCTCAGAAGTTATTTCAAGATGGACAGGTATTCCAATGAATAAATTAATGGCTTCTGAAAGAGAAAAACTTTTAGCCTTAGATGATGCATTAAAAGTACGTGTTATTGGTCAAGATGATGCAATCACTAAAGTAACAGATGCTATCTTACGTAGCCGTGCTGGTATCAATGATGAAGAAAAACCAATTGGTTCCTTCTTATTCTTAGGTCCAACTGGGGTTGGTAAAACAGAAGTGGCTAAAGCTTTAGCAGAACAATTATTTGACACTGAAAAGAATATTGTACGTATTGATATGTCTGAATATATGGAAAAATTTAGTGTCTCACGTTTAGTAGGTGCTCCACCAGGATATGTAGGTTATGAAGAAGGCGGACAATTAACCGAAGCAGTAAGACGTCATCCTTATAGTATTGTATTATTGGATGAAATTGAAAAAGCACATCCAGATGTATTTAATATCCTACTTCAAGTTTTAGACGATGGTCGTATTACAGATAGTAAAGGAAATACAGTGAGCTTTAAAAATACAATTATTATTATGACAAGTAATATTGGTTCTCAATATTTATTAGAAGGTAATAATGAAGAAAACAGAAAACTTGTAAAAGAAGAATTAAAAGTGCACTTTAAACCAGAATTTTTAAATCGTATTGATGAAATTGTTATGTTCAATTCATTAGATGGTTCTGTAGTAAGAAAAATCATTGATAAATTTATTGGTCAATTAGTTCATCGTTTACAAGATAAAAAGATTACAATTTCTTTAACTGATCAAGCTTATCAAATGATTCAAGAAGAAGGATTTGATCCAATCTATGGAGCAAGACCATTAAAGAGATTTATTCAATCTCAAATTGAAACAAAACTTGCTAAAGAAATTATTAAAGGAACAGTTCATCAAGGACAACATGTAGAAGTTGATTATCAAGATGAATTTGTTTTAAAAGCTCAATAAGGAAGTAGTATAAAAGCTACTTCTTTTTTTATAAAACTATTTTGTATTTAGAAAGAAAATAATAGCTAATTAAGTACGAGAAATCGTACTTTTCTTTTTGAAATTGTAGGAATATAAATAAAAATGTAAAATTGTTTTTTCTTGAGGAAATATTATGCTAGAATATGTTGGGGTGAAAGACGATGCAAAAATATTTTATAAATGAAAATATCGAATTAAATAAATCTTTCAAAATAGAAAGTAGTGATCAACATCATATAGAAAAAGTAATGCGTAATAAAAATGGTGATCAAATTATTTGTGTAGACTTAAAACATATTCAATATTTATGTTCAATTGAAAATGTTCAAGAAGGTACAATTTTACCAATTGAAAAATTAGATATTAATAATGAATTAGATGTAGAAGTTACACTTGTTTATGCTTTACCTAAAGGAGATAAATTTGAATTTGTTTTACAAAAAGCTTGTGAGTTAGGAGTTCATCACATTATTCCATTAAGTTCTAAAAGATGTGTTGTTAAACTTACTAAAGACAAATTCAATAAAAAACTGCCCCGCTATCAAAAAATATTAAAAGAAGCAAGTGAACAATCAGGAAGAAATAGAATACCTTCAATAGAAGAAGTAAAAACAATTAAAGAATTAAAACCCTATTTAAAAGATTATAATTTAGTGGCTTATGAAGAAACTGCTAAACAACATGAACATGGTGAATTATTTCATACTTTACAACAATTAAAAGCAGGAGATCAATTATTGATTATTGTTGGTTGTGAAGGTGGCTTTGATGAAAGTGAAATTCAAGAATTAAATGAGATGGGTGTTAAATGTTGTTCATTAGGTAACCGTATTTTAAGAAGTGAAACAGCACCACTTTATTTAATGAGCGTCATTGGTTATTCAAGGGAGCTTACAAAATGATTAAATTATTAAAGAAATATGGGGTAGAGTTAAAATTAAAAAAATGTGATTTGTTTCGTCTTATTGAAGGACAAAAAGATACTTTTCTTGAAGATGGTTTTGCTTTTAAAATGACAAATGAAGAAGAAATGTTTAAATATGAAGTGATTTTAAATGGTATTTATAATAAGACAAAAATAGAAGGGGAATATAAGAAATTTGTTTATGAGACACAAGATGCTATTCAATATTTAAATTATGAAGAAAAACAAAAAATGTTTAATAGTATTATTAGTGAAACGTTAAAAAATTTAAAACTCATGAAAGCTGATCAACAAATTATTTTAATTCCTTATTTAGAACCTTTTATAAATGAAAGATATTTAAATAATTATATGTTATTAACATTAAAACAACATCAATTGTATGTTAAAAATTATCAAAGAAATATAGAAATTCCTTATCAACTTTATGGTTTAAAAGTATTACGTTCTGCTTTTTCTTCTTTAAAAGGAATAGCTGAAGATGAAAATTATGAATATTATTATTATGATGGTTTAAAGAAAATCTATATTTTTGATAAGAAAGAATATGGTTTAGTAGATAGTTTTCCAATAGTTGATAAATATTTCCAAGGAAATACATCTTTAGATGATATAAGAGAAGTTATGACTTATTATAAACAACCTCAACAATTTATAAATCAATTACATAAATTAAATTATTTAAGTGATAAAGTACATAAAAAAATTATGAAAAAATTAAAGTAGGTGAAAGAATGAAAGTTGCATTCCATACATTAGGATGTAAAGTTAATTCCTATGAATCTCAAGCAATGTTAAATATGTTTGAAGAAGCAGGATATGAAGAAGTTGATTTTAAAGAAGTGGCAGATGTTTATGTTGTTAATACATGTACTGTCACAAATACAGGAGATAGTAAATCTCGTCAAATGATACGCAAAGCAATTCGTAAAAATCCTCAAGCAACCGTTTGTGTTGTTGGATGTTATAGTCAAGTAGCACCTCAAGATATTGAAGCAATTGAAGGTGTAAGTATCATTTTAGGGACACAATTTAGAAATGAAATTGTTGATTTAGTAGAAAAGTATCAACAAACACATGAAAGAATTGTGAAAGTTTCTGAAGTTAAACAATTAAGAAAATTTGAAGATTTAAATATTGATCGTTTTTTACATACAAGAGCTTATTTAAAGATTCAAGATGGATGTAATAATTTTTGTACATACTGTATTATTCCTTATGCTAGAGGAAGAGTGCGATCTAGAAAACCAGAAAGTGTTATTAAACAAGCAAAGGAATTAGTAGCTAAAGGATATGTAGAAATTGTTTTAACAGGGATTCATACAGCAGGATATGGTGAAGATTTAGAAAATTATAGTTTTTATGATTTATTAGTAGATTTAACAAAAATAGAAGGATTAAAGAGACTTCGTATTTCTTCTATTGAAACAAGTCAAATTACTGATGATATTATTGATTTAATTTCAAAATCTAAAATTATTGTGGATCATTTACATGTACCGCTTCAAGCTGGGTGCGATGAAACACTTAAACGTATGAATAGAAAATATAATTGTGAACAATATTATGAAAAATTATCAAAAATTAGAAGATTGATTCCTGATATTGTTTTTACAACAGATGTCATTGTTGGTTTTCCTGGAGAAAGCGAAGAAGAGTTTGAAAAAACTTATGAATTTATTAAAAAAGTAGGATATACACAACTTCATGTTTTCCCTTATTCTATGCGTAAAGGAACACCTGCAGCTCGCATGGTACAAGTTGATGAAAAAATTAAACATGAAAGAGTTAATCGTTTGATTGCACTTTCTCATGAATTAAATGAAAATTATGCAAAATCTCAAATTGGTAAAACTTTAAGAGTTCTTTTTGAAAAAGAAGATCATGGATATTATGTGGGACATGGAGATAATTATTTACTTATAAAAGTACAAAGTGATGAACAATTGATAGGACAATTGAAGAATGTTATAATTGATTCATATGATGAAATGTTAATTGGAAGAGTGGTATAATGAAACGATTAAATGAGTTGTTTGATATTGATAATGATATGAAAATATATTCAATTCATAGTGATTCAAGATATGTAAAACCCTATTCTATATTCTTTTGTATTGAAGGATTGAGTGTAGATGGACATCGTTATGTGGATGATGCTATTTTTCAAGGAGCAAAAGTTATTGTTCATAGCAAGGATATAGAAAAACAACCAGGCATTATTTATATTAAGGTAGCAGATGCTTTAGATGAATTAAATAGAGTTTCTAATGTATTCTATGATTATCCAAGTAAGAAAATGCGTGTTGTTGGAGTGACTGGAACAAGTGGTAAAACAGTTGTTGCTTCAATGGTTAAAAGTGTGATGGATCATTATTGTAAAGCAGCTTACATGGGAACAATTTCTTTAGAGTATGATGGGGTAGAAGAACAGTGCCCTTATACGACACCAGAAACTTTATATGTACAAAAGAAATTGTTTGATATGGCAAGACGTGGTGTTAAGGTTGTTGCCATGGAAGCAAGTAGTCATGGTTTGGCACTTAAAAGAATTGATGCAGTCGATTTTAATATTGCTGTTTTAACAAATATTTCTGATGAACATTTAGATTTTCATGGAACTAGAAGACAATATATTGAAAGTAAGAAAAAATTATTTTCAATGTTATCTACAAATTCGATTGCTGTTTTAAATAAAGATGAAGAAGTTTTTGCTGAATTTAAAGCAGCTACGAAAGCAAGAATTATGACTTATGGTATTAAAAATGAAAGTGAAATTATGGCTAAAAATATAGAACTTTATATTGATCATAGTGAATTTGATCTTTCATTAAAAGGGAATCTATATCATATTGTTTGTCCAACAATTGCTGATTTTAATATTTATAATGTTCTAGCAACGGTAGGAGTACTTGTTGGTTTAGGATTTGATGATCGCATGATCATTGAAGCCATTAGTGATTTAAAACCAGTTAATGGAAGAATGGAGCTTATTCCTAATAAACATAAAATTACGATTATTGTCGATTATTGTTGTCATACAAAAGATTTTGAAAATGTTTTTAAATTTGCAGATCGTGTTTCTAGAGGAAATATTATTGCTGTTTTAGGAGCACCAAGTAAAAGACATATGGCAAGAAGAAAGAAAATAGGAGCATTGGCCAATAGATATTTAGATCATGTGATTTTGACTGAATTAGATGATCGAGGAGAAAATATAGAGGAAATTTGTAAAGAAATCCAAAGTGAAATTACAGATATTCCAAGCATTATTATTCCTAATCGTGCAGTGGCTGTAGAACAAGCTATTGAACAGGCAAGTCCAGGAGATGTTGTTTTATTATTAGGAAAAGGTCATGAAAAATTTATTGCCTTAGAAGTTGGTCAAAGAGAGTATGAAGGAGATAAAGCGATAGCATTAAAAGCTATTAAAAGAGTATACGAAGGAGAAGAAGAAAATGAACTACAACAAAATGATTGATCATACTGTTTTAAAAGCAGATACACCTTTAGAAACAGTTAAAAGAATTTGTGATGAAGCAATGGAATATGGTTTTGCAAGTGTTTGTATTAATCCATGCCATGTTGCTTATTGTGCAGACTATCTAAAAGATAGTGATGTCAACGTATGTACAGTTATTGGTTTTCCATTAGGAGCTAATACAAGTGCAGTGAAAGCATTTGAAACAAAAGATGCGATTGCTAATGGGGCTGATGAAATTGATATGGTAATGAATATCGGAGCTTTAAAAGATAAAAATTATGATTTAGTAAGAGATGATGTTAAAGCGGTAGTTGAAGCTGCTAATGGAACATTAGTAAAAGTTATTTTAGAAACTTGTTTACTTACAGAAGATGAAATTAAAAAAGCATGTGAATTATGCGTAGAAGCAAAAGCTGATTATGTAAAAACAAGTACTGGTTTTTCAACAAGAGGGGCTACAATTGAAGATGTTAGAATCATGAAAGAAGCTGTTCATGGAAAAGCAAAAGTAAAAGCTGCAGGTGGTGTTAGAACACCTGAAGATATGGTGAAAATCGTTGCTGCTGGAGCTGATCGTATTGGAACAAGTGCAGGATGTTCTTTAGTTAAAAAATAAGTTGGATGTAATTTTAATTTTTTAATGTTATTTACAAAATATAGGTATAAAATGAAAAATATGTAAATGGTATTCGAAATGAATATCATTTACTTTTTTATTCCAAAAATAATATATAACTAAAGAAGAAATGAGGGATTATATGGGAAATACACCAAAGAAAATAAAAGTAAGAGGTGCAAAAGTACATAACTTAAAAAATATCAATGTTGATATACCATTAAATCAAATAGTTGCTATTACAGGTGTTTCAGGGTCAGGAAAATCATCACTAGCCATGGGTGTTCTTTATAGTGAGGGTTCAAGAAGATACTTAGAATCTTTATCAACTTATACAAGAAGGCGTATGACGAGTGCTACGAAGGCACAAGTAGATGAAGTTCTTTATGTTCCTGCGGCTTTAGCACTTCACCAACGACCAGCTGTTCCAGGTATTCGTAGTACGTTTGGAACAGGGACAGAACTTTTAAATAGTTTAAGACTCATGTATTCACGTCTTGCTAAGCATTGTTGTAAAAATGGTCATTATATTGAACCAACTTTAAATGTGGCGGCTGAAAAAGAAATCATCTGTCCAATTTGTAAAGAAAAAATACATGCACCAAGTGCTGAAGAGTTAGCTTTTAATAGTCAAGGAGCTTGTCTTAAATGTGGTGGAACAGGAATTGTTAGAACTGTTGATATTGATTCGCTTGTTCCTGATAAAACACTTACCATAGATGAAGGAGCAGTCGTTCCATGGAACTCATTAATGTGGACTTTGATGACAGATGTTTGTCGTGCTATGGGAGTAAGAACAGATGTGCCTTTTAATCAATTAACTGATGAAGAAAAAAATATTGTTTATTATGGACCGGCGGAAAAGAAACATATTTTTTATAAGGCTAAAAATACAGATCATGCAGGAGAAATGGATTTTACTTATTTTAATGCAACTTATACAGTAGAAAATGCTTTATCAAAAGTTAAAGATGATAAAGGAATGAAAAGAGTTGAAAAGTTTTTAAAAGAAGAAATTTGTCCAGAATGTCAGGGAACACGTTTATCAAAAGAAGCAAGAAAACCTTTGATTAGAGGAATTGGTTTAGATAAAGCTTGTCAAATGCCATTAAATGATTTAGTAGAATGGGTAAGAGGTATTCCAGATTCAATGCCTGATGAAATGAAGCCAATGGCTCGTGAAATCTGTGATTCGTTTTTAGATGTTTCTAAAAGGCTGTTAGATTTAGGATTGGGCTATCTTTCTTTAGATAGAGCTGCTTCTACACTTTCAACAGGAGAAAGACAACGTATGCAACTTGCTAGAGCAGTAAGAAATCGTACAACAGGTATTCTCTATGTTTTAGATGAACCTTCTATTGGATTACATCCTTCTAATATTTATGGACTTATAGGAGTCATGAATGATTTAATTCATGATGGAAATTCTATTTTATTAGTAGATCATGATACTGAAATTATTAAAGAAGCGAATTGGCTCATTGAAATGGGACCAGAAGCAGGAAAAAATGGAGGTTATGTTTTTACGGAAGGAACAATAGAACAAATTAAAAATGATAAAAAGTCAATGATTGGGCCATTCCTTACAAATCATTATGATGAAAAAATGCGTCCAATATCTCCAATTGAACAACTATTTGAATTTGGAAAAATTCATCTTTCAACAAATCAAATACATACAGTCCATCCTTTAGAAGTAGATATTCCTAAAGGAAAATTAACGGTTGTTACAGGAGTGTCAGGTTCTGGAAAAACAACGATGATTCTAGAAAGCTTGTTACCAGCGATTCAAACTAAAATCAATGACTCATCATTACCTGATCATATTAAAGATGTTCAAATGGAAGGAATAGAACATATTAAACTGATTGATGCTTCACCTATTGGTATTAATATTCGTTCGACTGTTGCTACTTATATTAATGTTCATGATGAACTTAGAAAAAGATTTGCCAAAACAGAAAGCGCTAAGTCTAAGGGGTATAAAGCAGGAGATTTTTCTTATAATACAGGAAAGCTTAGATGTCCAACTTGTGATGGAACAGGGACATTAAGTTTGGATGTACAATTCTTGCCAGATGTTCATGTGACTTGTCCTGATTGTCATGGTTCTAGATATAATAAAGAAAGTTATTTTATTAAATATAAAACGTCAAAAGAGAAAGAGTATTCTTTACCTGAATTGATGGAAATGGATGTGAGTTTTGCTAAAGAAGCTTGTCAAGATTTAAAAGGTGTTTATCGAAAACTGGAAGTATTAGAAAACTTAGGTTTAGGATATTTGACATTGGGTGAGGAAACACCAAGTTTATCTGGTGGAGAGGCACAACGTTTAAAACTTGCAAGTGAAATGAGTAAGTCTCAAAATGATTCAATTTTTATCTTTGATGAACCTACGATTGGATTACATCCTTTAGATGTTCAAATATTAGTTAAAGTTTTTCAATCACTTGTAGATCAAGGTGCGACAGTCGTCGTCATTGAACATGATCGTGATGTGATGAAAAATGCGGATTATATAATTGATATGGGGCCAGGTGGTGGTCGAGATGGTGGAATGATTGTAGCTACTGGTAGTGTTGAAGAAATAAAAAATAATATAAAGAGTATTACAGGTAAATATTTATAAAAAAATAGAAGTTCAATGTGAACTTCTATTTTTGTCTTGCTGAAACAATAAAGTGTAATGCAAAATAAGCCACTTCATCTTCAGTAAATCTTTTATGATAAATAGATTCAATAGCGTCATTTAAGATTTCTGCCATTGCAAATTCTTTAGGATGTCTTTCTTTAATCTTTGCAGTTAAGGGATTTTCGATTTGACTATCATCTAATAATCGATCAAGTGCAGGTGTTAAATGTAATCCTAAAGAAACAAGTAATTTTTCATTATTTCTTAAATCTATACCTTTTTGTTTAAATAAAGAATCTAAAGTGTTTTGTAGAACATCAATAATTTCATCATCTAATAAATTAACACCAGCATTAAATTCAACATCTAATACGTTATTTTTAGATAGGTACATTGAAATAAGTGCTAACTCTGATTCTGGAAATTCAATATCAAATTTTTTACTAAGAATATTACAAATTTCAACTGCTGAATCATAGTTAGTATTTGCTTTATATGATGTGATTTGTCCTTGACTTAAAGGAATGTAATTGTTTGTTTTGATTCTAAGCATTGCAATTGCAAGATGTACAACGAGATTTTGCGTAAATTGTGGAGATAATGTTAAATGATTTTTCTCAATTACTTCATTTACTGCTTCGCGACATACTTGTTTTGATAATTCTAAATCTTTATCAGCAGCGCTTGATAAAGCTTGGTTTGTTAATGTCATAAAAAAGCCTCCTAAAATGTCTACGTAAACTATATACTAAATCAATTAGAAAAGCTAGGAAAAAATAAATATTCTTTATAAGAGCATATGATTGGATTTTAGGAATGATTCCTGTTATACTAAACTTGTAAAATAATTATGTAAGCGCTCATCATTTTCTTTAAGTTTTTGTTGTCTATGCAAAATGTAAGTGCTATAATTATGAAGGAATTTTGATTTAGGAGGAAATAAACAAAATGGCTGTAACAGATAAATTCAATGAAGAATGGAATGGATTTAAAGGAAGACTTTGGAAAGAAGAAGTAAACACTCGTCAATTCATTCAAGATAACTATAAACCTTATGATGGAGATGAATCATTTTTAGCTGATCCTACAGAAGCTACTAATAAACTTTGGGGAAAACTTCAAAAGTTACAAAAAGAAGAAAGAGCTAAAGGTGGAGTATTAGAATGTGAAACTAAAGTAGTAAGTGGACTTACTGCTTATGGTCCTGGATATATCGATGAAGAAATGAAAGATTTAGAAAAAGTTGTTGGTTTACAAACTGACAAACCTTTAAAAAGAGCTTTCATGCCTTATGGTGGTATCAAAATGGCAGAACAAGCTGCTGCAACTTATGGATATGAACCAGATGAAAAATTACATGAAATTTTCACAAAATATCATAAAACACATAACCAAGCAGTATTCGATGTTTATACACCAGAAATTAAAAAAGCTCGTCATAATAAAGTAATTACAGGTTTACCTGATACATACGGACGTGGACGTATTGTTGGTGACTATCGTCGTGTTGCTTTATATGGTATTGATTTCTTAATTGAACAAAAAGTAAATGATTTCAATCATTGTGGTAGTGGATCAATGACTGAAGACATTATTCGTAAAAGAGAAGAAATTGCTGAACAAGTAAAAGCATTAAAAGGTATGAAAGAAATGGCTGCTATCTACGGATATGACATTTCTAAACCAGCTAAAAATGCTCATGAAGCATTCCAATGGTTATACTTTGGATATTTAGCTGCAATCAAAACTCAAAATGGTGCTGCAATGTCAGTTGGACGTATTTCTACTTTCTTAGATATCTATGTAGAAAGAGATTTAGCTAACGGAACATTAACAGAAGAAGAAGCACAAGAATTAGTAGACCATTTCGTTATGAAATGTAGAATGGTTAAATTTGCTCGTATTCCTTCTTACAACCAATTATTCTCTGGTGATCCAGTATGGGCTACACTTGAAGTTGCAGGTTTAGGAACTGATGGACGTTCAATGGTTACTAAAAACTGTTTCCGTTTCTTACACACATTAGAAAATATGGGTCCTTCACCAGAACCAAACTTAACTGTATTATATACAAAAGCATTACCAGAAAACTTCAAACGTTTTGCTGCTAAAATCTCAGTAGATACTAGCTCAATCCAATATGAAAATGATGATGTAATGCGTCCTGTATGGGGAGATGATTACTCAATTTGTTGTTGTGTATCAGCTACTCAAACTGGTAAAGAAATGCAATTCTTTGGTGCACGTGCTAACTTAGCTAAATGTTTAACATATGCTATCAATGGTGGTATTGATGAAAAAACTAAAGATCAAGTAGCTCCAAAATATCGTCCAATTACTTCTGAATACTTAGACTATGATGAAGTTATGGAACGTTATGACCAAATGATGGAATGGTTAGCAGATCTTTATGTTAATACATTAAACTTAATTCAATATATGCATGATAAATATTATTATGAAGCTGCACAAATGTCATTAATTGATACTGATCTAAAACGTACTTTCGCAACTGGTATCGCTGGATTCTCACATGTAGTAGATTCATTAAGCGCAATCAAATATGCTAAAGTTAAAACTATTAGAGATGAAGATGGTGTTGTTGTAGATTACGAAGTTGAAGGAGATTTCCCAAGATATGGTAACGATGATGATCGTGCTGATGATATCGCTGTATGGTTATTAGGTGAATTCTTAGCTAAAATCAAAAAACATCATACTTACAGAGATTCAGAACCAACAACTTCTATCTTAACAATTACTTCAAACGTTGTTTATGGTAAAGCTACAGGTTCATTACCTGATGGACGTAAAGCAGGTGAACCATTATCACCAGGTGCTAACCCATCTTATGGTGCAGAACAAAATGGTTTATTAGCTTCATTAAACTCAGTTGCTAAATTACCATATGAATGGGCATTAGATGGTATTTCTAATACTCAAACAATCAACCCAGATGCTTTAGGACATGATGAAGGTGAAAGAGTTAATAACTTAGTACAAGTTATGGATGGATATTTTGAACAAGGTGCTCATCACTTAAATGTTAACGTATTTGGAACTGAAAAATTAATTGATGCTATGGAACATCCAGAAAAAGAAGAATATGCAAACTTCACAATTCGTGTATCTGGATATGCTGTTAAATTCATTGACTTAACTCGTGAACAACAATTAGACGTTATCGCAAGAACTTGTCATGAACATATGTAATCAATAACTTAATCAAATAATGAAAACAACCTCTTATGAGGTTGTTTTGTTACGGAGGAAAAATGGAAACAATTGGTAGAATTCATTCAATAGAAAGCTTTGGATCAGTCGATGGTCCAGGAGTACGTTATATTTATTTCTTACATGGATGTCCTTTAAGATGTCAATTTTGTCATAATCCTGATACATGGGGTTCAAAGAAATACGAAGAATATACTCCTGAAAAAGCGCTTCAACAAGCAATGAAATACAAAACATATTGGGGTAAAAATGGGGGCATTACGATTAGTGGTGGAGAACCTTTAGCTCAAATCGATTTTGTTTTAGAGTTATTTAAACTTGCTAAAAAAGAAGGAATTAATACGTGTATTGATACCAGTGGAGGATGTTTCACGAGAGAAGAACCTTTCTTTTCTAAGTTTAATGAACTTATGGAGTATACAGATTTATTACTTGTAGATATTAAAGAAATTAATAATGAAAGACATCAGCTTTTAACAGGAAGAAGTAATGAAAATATTCTTGATATGGCAAGATATTTATCTGAAATTGATAAACCAATTTGGATTAGACATGTTCTTGTTCCTGAAAGAAGTGACTATGATGAAGATTTAATTGAATTAGATCATTTTATTTCTACACTTTCAAATGTTTATCGTGTTGAAATTCTTCCTTATCATACTTTAGGTGTATTTAAATGGGAGGAATTGAATATTCCATATCAATTAGAAGGAATTAAACCTCCAGTTAAAGAACGTGTAGAAAATGCAAAAAGATTATTACATGTAGATCGTTATACACGTTATTTAGATAATTAATGAAAAAAGAGTTCATGAATTTGGATTTATCATCTAAATCATGTAACTCTTTTTCAATTTATAATTGCATATTTACTTTATAATTAGAGTTGTTTAAAATAAGAGTAAAGGAAAAAAAGGAGATTATAATAATGAAATTAGGAGCAATTGAAGCAGGTGGAACTAAATTTGTAGTTTGTATTGGAAATGAAAAAGGAGAAGTTTTAGAAAGAGAATCATTTCCTACAGAAGCACCTGAAAAAACAATGGAAAATGTTTTTAAATTCTTTGATGGAAAAGAAATTGAAGCATTAGGTGTAGGAAGCTTTGGACCGATTGATCCAGATCTTACAAGTCCAACTTATGGTTATATTACAACAACACCTAAACCAGGATGGAACAATTATAATATTATGGGTGCTTTAAAAGAAAGATATGATATTCCTATGGCTTTTGATACAGATGTCAATGGGGCTGCTTTAGGCGAAGCAACATTTGGTGTGGCAAAAGGATTAGACAGTGCCCTTTATCTTACAATTGGAACAGGAATTGGTGGAGGAGCCGTTGTTGGTGGTAAACTTGTACACGGGTTACTTCATCCAGAAATGGGACATATGAAAATGATTGTAAGAGAAGATGACACATATTCAGGTAAATGTCCATATCATGGAACATGTTTTGAAGGTTTAGCTGCTGGTCCTGCTATTGAAGCAAGATGGGGAGTAAAAGGAAGTGAACTTCCAGAAGATCATCCAGCATGGGATTTAGAAGCTTATTATATTGGACAAGCGATGGCAAATTATATTTTAACTCTTTCACCTAAGAAAATTATTCTTGGTGGTGGTGTTATGCATCAAAAACAACTTTTCCCAATGATTCATAAATATACTCAAGAATTCTTAAATGGTTATATTCAAAAAGAAGAAGTGACTACTGATAAAATTAAAGATTATATCGTTTATCCAGGATTAGGGGATAATGCAGGGGTTGTTGGAGCTTTAGCTCTTGCCATGAGTGTAGTAAAATAATGAAGTAGAGAAATCTACTTCTTTTTTTAATAAAAAATGGAAGCGGATACATGATTTTGTTGACGGTGTGTGAAAATGGGATATGGTTGAAGGAAAAGATAAAAAAGGAGAAAGGAAATATGAAAAAATACTTTCATTTTTTTTATATTGTTTAATGGTTTTAACATTAACAGGATGTGGTGGATCAAGTGGAGATGACATTTCGACTTATACGTATTCAAGTGAATTGGATATCAAAAACTTAGATTCATCAGATGCTGATGATCAATGTCCATTGCGTGCTATCCATGCTGTTATTGATGGGTTGATGAAAACAGATAAAAAAGGAAATATTACGTATGGTATTGCGAAAAGTGAAGAAGTTTCAGAAGATGGATTAGTTCATACTTATAAACTTAGAAAAGATGTAAGATGGGATAATGGTGATCTTGTAACAGCTCATGATTTTGTTTATGCATGGCAAAGAATCTTTAAGAAAAAAGGCAGTTATTATTATATGTTTGCAGATGGTATAGCAAGCATTCAAGGTGCACAAGAATTATCAGATAAAATTGACGCTGGTGAAGAACTTACAGATGATGATTTAAATTCTATGGGTGTAAAAGCATTGGATGGTTATACATTAGAAGTAAAAACAACAGTACGCGTTTCGTTTTTAGATGAATTGCTTTCTTTTCTACCATTCTATCCAATTAATGAAAAATTTGCTGAAAAACAAGGAAGTAAATATGGTAAAAGTGCTAAAACAATTTTAGGTAATGGAGCTTTTAAGATGATTAATTTGGAACCTGGATCAGTAGCTGAATTTAAAAAAAATGAAAACTATTATGATCAAAAACATGTAAAACTTCAAAGATTTGTGATGAAACTTGTCCAAGAACCTAAAGTAGCTGCACAAGCTTTTGAAGCAGGTGAAACAGATTATGCACCAATTAATTCTGATTTAGTTGATAAATATAAAGAATATGACTCTTTTAAACAAGTTTATGATGGTTTTTTATTTTATATCTCAATAAATTTTAAAAATGAAGATCTTGCAAATTTAAATGTAAGAAAAGCCATTTCATATGCTATTAATAGAAAAGATTTATGTGAAAATGTTTTAAAAGATGGTTCACAAGTTGTTAAAGGATTTATTCCTTCAGGCTTAGCTACAAGCCCATGTGGTGTAGATTTTAGAAAAGATTCTGGTGATTTTACGTTTTATGATAAGGCGCAAGCTCAAGATTTGTTGAATGAAGGGTTAAAAGAATTAGGAAAATCTGAAATTACATTAAGAATTACTTATGGTACAGATAAATCACCAATGGATGTATTTGCAACTTATTTACAAAATGCTTTAAGTAAATTAGATGGTATTAAAGTAGAAATGGTAGCTACTACTAAACAAGATCGTATCTACAACAAACAAAAAAATGGTGATTTTGATTTAGCAGTAACACGTTGGGGACCGGATTATAGAGATCCTACAACTTATTTAACAATTGCATTATCAACAAATAGTAACAACTATGGAAAATGGTCTAATAGTGAATATGATCAACTTGTAGGTCAAGTAGGGGTTGAATCAGATGTTGAAAAGCGCTGGCAAGAAATGAAGGATGCAGAAAAGATATTATTAGATGATTATGCGTATATTCCTGTTTTTGAAAAAGGAGCTGCTACTTTACAAAATATGAAGGTAAAAAATCTTGTGATTAAACCATGTCGTATAATTTCTTTTGAATATGTAGAAAAAACAGAATAATTTTAAGAAAACATAATACAGTAAAATGTGTTATGTTTTTATTATGTATTGAAAAAAATATAACATTAATAAATTAAATACATTGTATACAAATATACAAAAAAACTATTGACTTTTAAACCTATATAAACTATGATGATGTTAATAAATCGATAGATTGTATACAATATGTCGATTTATTGCACAAAAGATAATTTAAGAAGGGAAGAGAGAATATGAAAAAACTATTATCAATGGTGCTTTGTGCTATGATGGCTCTAACTCTTGCTGGATGTGGGGGATCTGGTGGAGATAGTTCTACTTATACTTTTTCAAGTGAATTAGATATTAAGAACTTAGACTCATCAGATGCCGATGACGGATGCTCATTTACAGCAATGCATGCTGTTATTGATGGGCTTATGAAAACAGATAAGAAAGGTAATATCATAAATGGTGTTGCTTCATCTTCTGAAGTTTCAGATGACGGGTTAACTCATACTTACAAAATTAGAAAAGATGCTAAATGGGCTAACGGTGATGATGTTACTGCAAATGATTTCGTTTATGCTTGGCATAGAATTTTCCAAAAGAAAGGTCAATATTACTACATGTTCTGTGATGGTATTGCAAGTATCGTAGGGGCACAAGAAATGTCAGATAAAATTGACAATGAAGAAGATATTACAGATGCAGATTTAGATGCAATGGGTGTTAAAGCAATCGATGATAAAACATTAGAAGTTACTACAACTACTCGTGTTTCATTCTTTGATGAATTAATGTCATTCCCATGTTTCTATCCAATCAATGAAAAGTTCTGTGAAAAACAAGGTGACAAATATGGTAAGAGTGCTGATTCTATTTTAGGTAACGGTGCTTTCACTATGACAAAATGGGAACCAGGTTCAGTAGCTGAATTTGAAAAAAATGATAAATATTATGATGCTAAAACAGTTAAAATTGATAAATTAGTAATGAAATTAGTTCAAGATCCAAAAGTTGCTGCTCAAGCATTCGAAGCTGGTGAAACTGATTTTGCTCCAATCAACTCAGACTTAGTTGATAAATACAAAAAAGATGATTCATTCAAACAAATTAATGAAGGTTACTTATTCTATATTTCAGTAAACTTCCAAAATAGTGATTTAGCTAACTTAAATGTAAGAAAAGCTTTATCATTAGCTATCAACAGAAAAGATTTATGTGAAAATGTTTTAAAAGACGGTTCACAAGCTGCTAAAGGATTTGTTCCATCAGGATTATCAATTTCTCCAGAAGGAAAAGATTTCCGTGATGAAGCTGCAACATATACTTCATATGACAAAAAAGCTGCACAAGCTGCTTTAGATGAAGGATTAAAAGAATTAGGAAAATCTGAAATTACTTTAAGATTAACTTATGGGACAGATGAATCTCCAATGGATGTATTTGCAACTTATTTACAAAACGCTTTAAGTAAATTAGATGGTATTAAAGTAGAAATGGTAGCTACTACTAAACAAGATCGTATCTACAACAAACAAAAAAATGGTGATTATGATTTAGCTACAACTCGTTGGGGACCTGACTATGGTGATCCTACAACTTACTTAACAATGGGTATTTCTACTAATGGTAACAACTATGGTAAATATACAAACAGTGAATTAGATGCATTAATGGATAAAGTTGCTAATGAATCTGATGCTAATACTCGTTGGAAAGAAATGATTGATGCAGAAAAAATTATGATGGATGATTTATGTTACATCCCAGTATTTGAAAAAGGTACTGCAACTTTACAAAATAAAGATGTAAAAGGTTTAGTAATTAGACCTGTAGGTGTTCCATATACATTCCAATATGTATCAAAATAGTCGATAAAATCAACAGAAACACAATATCTCGGTATTGTGTTTCTTCTTAAAAAAGAATAAAAAATTATGTTGTCTTCCAATTAATATAAACACCAAAATGAAATGTAAAAAAAACAATTGCTCTATTTTATTTTTGAATGTAGATTGAAAAATATATTTTTTGTATAAACAATAATACAATTTTGTATACAAAGTTTGTCTTTTTTGTTGACTTCTATAACGCATTGTACTAATATTAAAGCATAAATTTTTATTGTATATGTATTAGTGTATACAAAAGCGATTTATAGAAGGGAAGAGAAAAAATGAAAAAATTATTATCTATGGTACTTTGTGCTATGATGGCTCTAACTCTTGCTGGGTGTGGGGGATCTAGTGATGATTCATCTACTTACACTTATTCAAGTGAATTAGATATCAAAAATTTAGACTCATCAGATGCCGATGACGGATGCTCATTTACTGCATTACATGCAATTATTGATGGGCTAATGAAACCTGCTAAAGATGGTACTACTACATATGGTATTGCTAAATCTTCAGAAGTTTCAGAAGACGGTTTAACACACACTTATAAATTAAGAGATGCTAAATGGTCTAATGGTGATGCTGTGACAGCAAACGATTTCGTTTATGCATGGCAAAGAATTTTCAAAAAGAAAGGAAACTACTATTACATGTTCTGCGATGGTATTGCTAACATCGCAGGTGCTCAAGAATTATCAGATAAAATCGATGCAGAACAAGATTTAACTGATGAAGACTTAAACAAATTAGGGGTAAAAGCTGTAGACGACAAAACGTTAGAAATTACTACAACTACAAGAGTTTCGTTCTTTGATGAATTAATGTCATTCCCATGTTTCTATCCAATTAATGAAAAATTCTGTGAAAAACAAGGTGATAAATATGGTAAGAGTGCTGATTCTATTTTAGGTAACGGTGCTTTCGTTATGACAAACTGGGAACCAGGTTCAGTAGCTGAATTCGAAAAAAATGATAAATTCTATGCTGCTAAAGATGTTAAAATCGACAAATTAGTGATGAAATTAGTTCAAGAGCCAAAAGTTGCTGCTCAAGCTTTTGAAGCAGGTGAAACTGATTTCGCTATTATCAACTCTGACTTAGTTGATAAATACAAAAAAGATGAATCATTCAAAAATATTTCTGAAGGATTCTTATTCTACGTTCAACCAAACTTAGAAAATGCTGATTTAGCTAACTTAAATGTAAGAAAAGCTTTATCATTAGCTATCAACAGAAAAGATTTATGTGAAAATGTTTTAAAAGACGGTTCACAAGCTGCTAAAGGATTTGTTCCATCAGGATTATCAATTTCTCCAGAAGGAAAAGATTTCCGTGATGAAGCTGCAACATATACTTCATATGACAAAAAAGCTGCACAAGCTGCTTTAGATGAAGGATTAAAAGAATTAGGAAAATCTGAAATTACTTTAAGATTAACTTATGGTACAGATGAATCTCCAATGGATGTATTTGCAACTTATTTACAAAACGCTTTCTCTAGCTTAAAAGGATTAAAAATTGAAATGGTTGCTACTACTAAACAAGATCGTATCTACAATAAACAAAAGAAAGGAGATTTCGATTTATCAGTAACTCGTTGGGGACCTGACTATGGTGATCCTACAACTTACTTAACATTAGCTTTAACTGACAACAATAACAACTATGGTCATTGGTCAAATGCTGAATATGATTCAATCATGGGAAAAGTTAGCAGTGAAACTGATGCTAATGCTCGTTGGCAATTAATGATCGATGCAGAAAAAATTATGATGGATGATTTATGTTACATCCCAGTATTCGAAAAAGGAACTGCTACTTTACAAAATACAAAAGTTAAAAACTTAGGTATTAAACCAGTTGGTGTTCCATATACATTCGAATATGTATCAAAATAGTTCAATCTAAAAAAGAACATAGAGAAGACAACACAATATAGTATTCTGTATTGTGTTTCTTTTTTAAATAAATAAAGGAGGAAAAAAGATGAGTAATTCAACCTTAAAATATATCGGAAAACGTTTAGTTATTTCGTTAATTACTTTATTCGTTATTTTAATGGTATTATTTTTAATGGTTAAATTTTTACCAGGTTCTCCAATTAACAATGAAAAATTAAGTGCTTCAGCCAGAGCTGCTATTGAAGCACAATATGGATTGGATCAACCAATTCCGGTTCAATTCGTACGTTATATTCAAAATATGTTAACAGGGGATTTCGGAGTATCATTTAACTTATACAAAGATATGCAAGTATCTTCTTTAGTAGGAAGTGCTGCAAAATTATCTATGATTTATGGTTTATGTGCAGTTATTATTGGAACAGTTATTGGTATGTTCTTAGGAGTATTTGCTGCATTACATAAAAATACAATTTGGGATACTATTGCTACAGTAATCTCAGTAATTGGGGTTTCAATCCCATCATTCGTATTTGCAATGTTAATTTTATTATTATTTGCTTCAAAATTAAGATTGTTACCAACTTCATATAGTTCATCGAATGCAATTAAATCATCAATTATGCCAATTTTAGCTTTATCTGTTGGGGTTATTGCAAACGTTGCACGTTTTACACGTACTGAAATGGTTTCAGTTTTAACAAGTGAATATATGACTCTTGCAAAAGCAAAAGGATTAGATCGTAAAACTTTAATTTTCAAACATGCATTACGTAATGCTTTAATCCCAGTAATTACAATTTTAGGACCTATCTTAGTTAACTTAATGACAGGTACTATGGTTGTTGAAAAGATTTGTTCTGTTCCTGGATTAGGTAAATTATTAATTAATAGTATTTTATCAAATGATTACAACATCATTTTAGCTTGTTCATTCTTATATGCTGCAATGTACATTTTCATGATGTTAATTATTGATATTTCTTATGGAATTATTGATCCAAGAATTAGATTAGGAAAGGATGATTAATAATGGATTTAGAAAAGATTGAATTTTTACCAGACGATTTTGAATTCGTTGGAGATAAACAAGACATTACTAAAGACGTTGTTGCTCCATCACTTCCTGCTTGGAAAGATTCTTTAAATCGTTTTAAAAAGAATAAAGGTGCCGTTATTGGTTTAATTTGTATTTTAGTTATCGCAGTATTTGCAATTTTTGCACCAATGTTTTCATCTTATAAATTTGATGCAATCAATACAAAAATTGCAAGTATTTCGCCATGTGCTGAACATTTCTTTGGTACAGACACTTATGGGCGTGATTTATTTGTACGTGTTTGGACAGGTACAAGATATTCATTATTTATTGCTGTAGTCGCAATCTTCATTGACGTGATTGTAGGTATGACATATGGACTTATCTCTGGTTATTTCGGAGGTAAAGTTGATTCAGTAATGCAAAGAATTCAAGAAATCATAAACTCTATCCCAACTTTAGTAATATTAACATTGTTATTAATGGTGATGAAAGCATCATTATTCACAATTATCATGGCTTTATCATTTACTGAATGGATTGGTATGTCACGTATTACAAGAGCTCAAGTTTTAAGAGTAAAAGAAGAAGAATTCGTTTTAGCTTCACGTACTTTAGGAGCTAGTAACTTATTTATTATCTTTAAAGAAATTTTACCAAATATTTATAGTCAAATGATTATTATGATTATGATGTCTATTCCAAATGCAATTTTCTATGAAGCATACTTATCATTCGTTGGTTTAGGTTTACCAATTCCAATGGCTTCATTAGGTACATTGATTAATGATGGATTTAACTCAATTACTATCTACCCTTACATGATGGTAATTCCAGTTATTATTTTCTCTATCTTAATGTTAAGTTTCAACTTATTTGGTGATGGACTTCGTGATGCACTTGATCCAACTATGAAGGAGATGTAATTATGGCAGAAAGAGAAAAAATATTAGAAGTCAGAGATTTAAATATCTCTTTTAAAACTGATAGTGGAACTGTTAATGCAATTCGTGGTGTTAACTTAGATTTATATAGAGGTGAAACAATCGCTATCGTTGGTGAATCTGGATCAGGTAAGTCAGTTACTACTAAAGCAATTATGGGTATCATGGCTGGAAATGGTTCAATTGATGGTGGTTCTATTAACTACACTTGGACAGATGAAAATACAGGTGAAAGAATCACAAAAGACATTTGTCAATTAAGTGAAAAAGAAATGCAAAGTGAAATTCGTGGTCGTAAAATTGCCATGGTTTTCCAAGATCCAATGACATCATTAAACCCTACAATGACAATTGGAAATCAAATTATGGAACCAATGATTCATCATTACAATACACCAAAAGAAGAAGCTTATAAAAAAGCTGTTGAATTATTACAATTAGTAGGTATTACAAATGCTGAAAAACGTATGAAAAACTATCCTCACCAATTATCTGGTGGTATGAGACAAAGAATTGTTATCGCAATTGCTTTATCTTGTGACCCATATGTCTTAATTTGTGACGAACCTACAACTGCATTGGATGTTACTATCCAAGCTAAAATTCTTGAATTAATTCAAGATATTCAAAAGAAAAAAGATTTATCAGTTATTTATATCACACATGACTTAGGTGTTGTTGCTAAAGTAGCTGATTATGTAAATGTTATGTACGCTGGTAAAATCGTAGAAACTGGAACAATTGATGAAATTTTCTATGATCCACGTCATCCATATACTTGGGGATTATTATCATCTATGCCAGATTTGGATACTGATGATGATGAATTATATACAATCCCAGGTACTCCACCAAACTTAGCACATGAAGTAAAAGGTGATGCTTTTGCTCCACGTAATAAGTATGCTTTAAATATTGACTTAAGAATTGAACCTCCAATGTTTAAAGTACCTGGTAGTACAACTCATAAAGTTGCTTCATGGTTAATGCATGAAAAAGCACCTAAGGTTGAAATGCCAGTTGAATTAAAAAACAGATTAGAAAAAATGAAAAAGGAGGGTGTTGAATAATGGAAAAGAAAGAACCTATCCTTGTCGTTAAAGATTTGAAACAACATTTTAAAATTAATCGTAACTTTACTGTAAAAGCGGTAGATGGTATTTCATTTGATATTATGCCAGGTGAAACTTATGGTTTGGTAGGTGAATCTGGTTCAGGTAAATCAACTACTGGTAGAAGTATTATTCGTTTATATAAACCAACTTCTGGATCAATTGTTTTCAACGGTAAAGAAATTGGTGGAAAATTAAATAAGGAAACATCTAAAGAATTACATACTAAGATGCAAATGATTTTCCAAGATCCAATGGCTTGTTTAAATCCACGTAAAAAAGTTATTGATATCATTGGTCAAGGTTTAGATATTCATAAATCTTATTCTTCTATCGAAGAAAGAAATGAAAAAATTTATGAAATTCTTGAACTTGTAGGTTTATCAAGAGAACATGCTTCTCGTTATCCACATCAATTCTCAGGTGGACAAAGACAACGTATTGGAATTGCTAGAGCTTTAATTATGAATCCTGATTTAATTATTGCTGATGAAGCTATTTCAGCGTTAGACGTTTCTATTCAAGCACAAGTTGTTAACTTAATGAAAAAGATTCAAAAAGAAACAGGAATTGCATATTTATTTATTGCGCATGACTTATCAATGGTTAAATATATTAGTGATAAAATTGGGGTATTACACCTAGGACATTTAGTAGAAACAGGGACTACTGAAGAAATCTTTGATAACCCAATTCATCCATATACAAAATCATTATTAAGTGCAATTCCTCATCCAAATCCACGTGTAGAAAAAGTACGTAAATCATTTACTTACGATTATAAAGAAAGTGGAGTCGATTATACAAAAGGTACTGAACATTTAGTAGATGGAACTCATTATGTTTTAGCTACTGATGAAGAATTTGAAAAATGGACAAAAAAATAGTTTAGAGCGAAAACTCTAAACTTTTTTATTTAGTAGTATTTTTTAAAATATGAAGTAATATCTCGACTTGTTTTTCCATCATTGTTAAGGAACAATATTCATAAGGACCATGATAATTAAAACCACCTGTACCAAGATTAGGACAAGGAAGTCCCATAAATGTTAAACGTGCACCATCTGTACCACCACGAATTGGTGAACAATAAGCATCCAAACCATTTTCTTTAATAGCAGCTAATGCTTGTTCAACAATAAACATATGATCTTTTAAAGCTTCTTTCATATTTAAGTAGCTTTCAGTAATTGTTAAATCAATAATTTGATAACCATATTTTTTATTTAAGAATTCAACAATGTCAATAAATTCTTGACATTGTTTTTTTGCTTGTTGTAAGTCATGATTTCGAATTATATAATCCATTGTTGTTTCTTCACAAGTTCCTTGAATAGCATGAAGATGATTGAAACCTTCATAGCCTTCAGTAGATTCAGGACGCATATGAACTGGTAATAATGAATCAAATTCATAAGCAACACGTGTAGAATTAATCATTTTATTTTTAGCACTTCCAGGATGAATACTTCTACCATGAATATTCACTTTTGCTGAAAAAGCATTAAAGTTTTCATATTCAACAATGTGAATATCTCCTCCATCAATTGTATAGGCATAATCAGCATTAAAGTATTTCACATCAAAATGATTACTTCCACAACCAATTTCTTCATCTGGTGTAAAAGCAATTTGGATATCATTATGTTTAAATTCAGGATGTGTGTGTAGATATTCAACCATTTGCATAATGATCGCAATTCCTGCTTTATCATCAGCTCCTAATAAAGTTGTTCCATCTGTAGTAATTAAATCATGATGAACAAGATGTAAGAGTTGAGGATATTGTTCAGGGTCTAGATAAAGTTTTTTATCTTCATTTAAAGTAATTTTTTGTCCTTGATAATTTTTGATAATTTGTGGATGAATATCTTTACCACTTGCATCAGGGGAAGTATCCATGTGGGCAATAAAACCTATGACATCTCCTTGATGATTATTATTACTAGGAATTGTTCCATAAACAACACCATATTCATCTATTTTTGCGTTTTCAATTCCTAATGATTGAAGTTCTTCAACAAGATATTTTCCTAATTTTAATTGTTTTGATGTTGAAGGAACTGTTTGTGAATTTTCAACAGATTGTGTATCAAAACTGACGTAATTTAAAAATCTTTCTTTAATTTCCATTTGTCTTCCTCACTTTCTTCATTATTATACAACGAAAAACTATGAACTTCTATGAAATACTTTACAAATCAAAAAATGTATGTTACCATACAATTCGTAGCCGAACAATATAGGAGGAGTTATATGTATAGAGATCCAATTGGACATCGTATTAAGACTCTAAATAATCTTATGAGAAAAACAATGGATAAGCAGACGGGACGTCCTGATCGTGCAACATTAATGCATTGTTGGATTATTGGTTTTGTTGAAGAAAGAGAGTATATAGGTCTTGATACATTTCCTAAAGATATAGAAAAAGAATTTTCAATTAATCGTTCTACAACATCAGAAATGTTGAAATTGATGTGTAAAAATGGAATGATTACAAGAGAAGAAGTGGATTATGATGCAAGATTAAAGAAGATTGTTTTAACAGAAGCTTCAAGGCAACACAATCGTAATATTGAAGATAAGATGAGAAAAATGCATCAACAATTAATTAAAGATTTATCTGATGATGAAATTAATGCATTTATTAAAATTTCAGATAAGTTAATTAATAACATTAAAGAAGGTTTATAAATATTCATAAGTTCGGTAATGAATAGGAAAGGAAGTAAATTATGGTCAAAACTTTAATGAAACAAATTAAAGAATATAAAAAAGATTCTTTACTTACAATGTTATTTGCAACATTAGAAGTTGTTTTAGAAATTATGATTCCTTTACTTATGGCAAGTTTAATTGATAAAGGAATTGAAGCGGGAAACATGTCAAATGTCACAAAATATGGGGCTTTGATGTTTGTTATTGCCCTTGGAACATTATCTCTCGGTTTTTTAGCAGGAAATCACGCAGCAAAAGCTTCTACAGGATTTGCTGCTAATTTAAGAGATGCGATGTATACTAATATTCAAACATACTCATTTTCAAATATTGATAAATACAGTACAGCTGGACTTGTAACACGTCTTACAACAGATGTTACAAATGTACAAAATGCCTATCAAATGATTATTCGTATGTGTATTCGTGCACCAATGAATCTTATTTGTGCCCTTGCCATGGCGATGATGATCAACTTTAAATTAAGTATGATTTTCGTTGTAGCGATTGTTTTCTTAGTAGCTGTGCTTGTAACAATTATGTATCATGCTACAAAATACTTTAATGATGTTTTTCCTAAATATGATACTTTAAATGAAAGTGTTCAAGAAAACGTTGTAGGTATTCGTGTTGTTAAATCTTTTGTTAGAGAAAAATATGAAAATGAAAAATTTAGAAAAGCAGCACAAAATATTTATAAATTATTTGTTAAAGCAGAATCTGTTTTATCTTATAATAGCCCAGCAATGTTAATTGCTGTCTATGGTTCAATTTTAATGCTTTCATGGTTAGGTGCTAAAGCGATTGTAGGAGGAACCCTTACAACAGGTGAACTTACAAGTTTATTTAGTTATGTAATGAACATTATGATGTCATTAATGATGCTTTCAATGGCATTTGTTATGATTACAATGTCACTTGCTTCAGGAAGACGTATTGCTGAAGTTATTAATGAACAATCTGATTTAGTATCTCCTCAAGAAGCTTTAACTGAAGTAAAAGATGGTTCAATTGATTTCAATCATGTTGTTTTTTCTTATAAACATGGTAGTGGAGAAGCTGTTTTAAAAGACGTTGATCTACATATTAAAAGTGGTGAAACAATTGGTATTATTGGTGGTACGGGAAGTGCTAAAAGTAGTTTAGTTAATTTAATTTCACGTTTATATGATGTAGATGAAGGTAGTGTTGTTGTTGGTGGACAAGATGTGCGTAATTATGATCTTGAAGTTTTAAGAAATGAAGTTTCTGTCGTATTACAAAAGAATGTCTTATTCAGTGGAACAATCTTACAAAACTTAAGATGGGGTAATGAAAATGCCACAGAAGAAGAATGTAAAGAAGCTTGTCGTTTAGCTTGTGCTGATGAGTTTATTGATCGTTTTGAAGATGGTTATAATACGTATATTGAACAAGGTGGTTCAAATGTATCTGGTGGACAAAAACAACGTTTATGTATTGCTAGAGCATTACTTAAAAATCCCAAAATCTTAATTTTAGATGATTCAACAAGTGCAGTTGATACTGCTACAGATGCAAGTATTCAAGAATCATTTAATGAACGTATCCCTGATACAACTAAAATTATTATCTCTCAACGTATTTCATCAGTACAAAATGCAAGTCGTATTATTGTTTTAAATGATGGAGTAGTTGATGGATTTGATACACATGAAAATTTATTAGAAACAAATGAAATTTATCGTACAATTTATGAAACACAAATGAAAGGAAAGGAGGAAAAATAATGAAAGAAGGAACAATGAAACGTTTACTTAAGATGTTATGGAGTAAATATAAGATTCATTTAATTGTTGTTGTTTTATGTATTATTGGAAATGCTTTATTTAATGTTCAAGGAACAATGTTTATGCAAACATTGATTGATGATTATATTGTTCCTTTATTAAAGAGCTCTTCTCCTGATTTTAGTGGATTATTACATGCTTTAATTCGTGTAGCTTGTTTATATGCTTGTGGGGTTGTATGTGCCTTTACCTTTAACCGTATTATGGTTTATGTAACACAAGGGTTCTTAAGAGATTTAAGAATTGATATGTTTGAACATATGGAATCTTTACCAATTCGTTATTTTGACAGAACTCCTCATGGAGATACAATGTCAGTCTATACAAATGATATTGATACCTTAAGACAATTGATTTCTCAATCAATTCCTCAACTTATTTCAAGTTGTATGACAATTGTGACAACATTTGTCTCAATGATTATCTTAAATATTCCTTTAACTGTATTAAGTGTATGTATGTTAATGGTAATGCTTGTAGTTTCAAGAAAACTTGGTTCTTTATCAGGAAAATTCTTCGTTAAACAACAAAATGATTTAGGTAAAGTTAATGGTTATATTGAAGAAATGATTTCAGGTCAAAAAGTTGTTAAAGTGTTCAATCACGAAGAACAAGCTATTGCTGATTTTAGAAAATTAAATGATGAATTAAGAGAAAGTGCTTATCAAGCTCATAAATTTGCTAATATTTTAATGCCTGTTACGGTTCAATTAGGAAATGTTTCTTATATTATTTGTGCCATCGTAGGAGCAATTCTTGCTTTAAATGGACATTTCTCACTTACAATTGGGACACTTGTTGCTTTCTTAACACTTAATAAAAGCTTTAATCAACCAATTGGACAAATTTCTCAACAAATCAATGCTGTAGCGATGGCACAAGCAGGTGCAGGACGTATTTTTGATTTATTAGATCAAGAAAGTGAAGACGATCAAGGTGTTGTGACTTTATGTCGTGTAGAAACTGTTGATGGAAAAATGGTTGAAACAGATAAAAGAACTGGACATTGGGCTTGGAAACATCCACGCAAGGATGGACAAGTTGAACTTGTAGAAATGAAAGGTGATATTCGTTTAGAAGGTGTTGATTTTGGTTATTTTGATGATCGTATGGTTTTACACAATGTTGACGTTTATGCAAATCCTGGTGAAAAGATTGCCTTTGTTGGAGCGACAGGTGCAGGTAAAACAACGATTACTAACCTAATTAATCGTTTCTATGATATTCAAAAAGGATCAATTACTTATGATGGTATTGATATTAAATTGATTAAAAAAGATGATTTAAGAAGATCATTAGGTGTGGTATTACAAGATACACATTTATTTACTGGAACAGTTATGGATAATATTCGCTATGGTCGTCTTGATGCTACGGATGAAGAATGTATTGAGGCAGCAAAACTTGCTAATGCTGATTTATTTGTAAAACATTTACCAGAGGGTTATCAAACAATGCTTACAGGAGATGGAGCTAATTTATCTCAAGGACAAAGACAATTATTAGCGATTGCCCGTGCTGCTGTTGCTAATCCACCAGCATTGATTTTAGATGAAGCAACTTCATCGATTGATTCTCGTACAGAAAAACTTGTACAAGATGGTATGGATAAATTAATGCATGGTAGAACAACTTTAGTTATTGCCCATCGTTTATCAACGATTAAAAATAGTGATTGTATTATGGTTTTAGAACAAGGTCATATTATTGAAAGAGGAAATCATCAATCATTGATTAAAGAAAAAGGTAAATATTATCAATTATATACAGGAGCTATTGAAATGGATTAATCCATCAATAGCTTTTTCTTTGGACTAAACGTCCATTGAAAGAAGAAAAATTGAAAGATAAAATAAGTATAAGAAATGAGGCATTTGTGAGACAAACTTGGGACAAATATTAAGTACATACATGTTATAATCTACTTGTAATAAATCTAGATGACGTTACTTCAACTCAATAGAAAGTAGGTAATGTGTATGATACCCATCAATAAGGTAACCTCTGATAGTGCATGTCGGACATTCTTAAGTAATGATGTCAGTTTTGCATCTTTTATTAATGCAGTTGTATTTGAAGGAGAACAACTCATTCGTCCTGAAAATCTTGTGCGTTATGAAAATGATACAGCTTTTATTATCAATGATTCAAAAAGAATAGAGGATAAAAAAAGAAGAAGAGATATTGTTGTTAAAAGTGATATAAATGGAATCTACTGTATACTAGGAGTAGAACATCAAAGTAGTGTTGATCAAGCAATGGTGGTTAGATGTGCCATCTATGAAATGTTGGAATATTTAAAACAGTTAGAAAATAAAGAGTATAAAAGATTAGTACCACAAATCATGGTTGCCTTTTATACAGGACCAAAGAAATGGAATGTACCTGTAAAACTCAGTGATTATTTTGAAATACCAGAAGAATTAAAGAAATACTTTAATGATTGGAAAATCATCTTAGTAGATGTTAAAGAAATGGATACAAGTAAGATCAAAGATGAACAAACACGCTATTTTATAGAAGCCATTCAAGCAATGTATAAGGGAGACTATATAAAATTACATCAAAAAAGAAAGATGAATACCAATAATTTGATTTATGCAGCGATAATTACAGGAAGTTTGGATATGATTAAAGATATTGTAGAAGGAGATGAGATGGATATGTGCGAAGGAATGGAAAGAATGGCAGAAGGATTTAGAAGTGAAGGACGTGAAGAAGGTATTCTTGTTGGAAGAGTTGAAGGTAAATTAGAAGAAAAACAAAATACTTTATTAATGCAATTAAGATGTAAGTTAGGAGATTTATCAAAAGAAACAGAAAATACGATAAGAAGTAGTACGATGGAAAAACTAAATAAGCTTACAGTATCTATTTTTGATATACAAAGTGAAAATGATGTTTTAAAGTTAATTCATTAAACAAAAAAAAGAAATCATGAAAAGCAATGATTTCTTTTTAAATATTATTTTAAAGGAACTAATAATTGAATTGATTTTTGTAAATTATGTACATCAATAGGAAGATGTGTGCCTTCTTCACCATCTATATCCATTGTAAGATCTTGATCACAAGTAATGTGAATATGTTGTCCTTGAATATAATGGATAAAAGGACTCTTATCGTGTTTACCAAAACGATAATCTTTAATGAGTGCAATTAAATCTGTGATTGAACATCTTTTTACAATCACTAAATCTAATTTACCATCATTGATATCTGCAAAAGGAATAATACCATCGAAACCACCAACACGATTAGTGTTTGTAATTGCAAACATATAAGCATCTTCTTCAAAAGATTCATTATCTACAGTTACATTTAAATGAAGATTTGTTGATAATTGTTGAGGAAGTTGTGTCATTCCTTTAAAATAATAAGCTAAAGGACCAAATTTTTTCTTTTCTTCTTTTGATACAACAAACGAAATATCAGAAAACATTCCCGCTGCTGCTACATTAATAAAATATTGGTCATTGATTTTCCCAACATCACTAGAAATAACATTGAAATTTTTAATCATTTCCACAATACCATTTACTGAACTTGGAATATTTAAATAATTAGCAAAATCATTAACGGTACCTGCTGCTAAAATACATAAAGGAATTTTTTTATGACTATCAACCATTCCAGAAATAACTTCATTTAAAGTACCATCACCACCAACAGACATGATAAAATCATATTGATTTTCATCACAGTCTTTTGCTTTATAATAGGCATCATCTTTTTTTTCTGTATAAAATATTTCAAAATGTTCTACAATGTTTTGTAATGTTAATTGACCAATAATACGATCTAGTTTATTTTGAATAATATGTTTTCCAGATGATGGATTTATAATAATAAGACAACGTTTCATGTTATTACCTCACTTAAATATACTATATACATTTTAAAACAATTAAAAAAGATATACAATCATTGTTTCAATGATTATAATAAAATAGAATAAGCAAAGGAGTTTATTATGGCAAAATTTTATGCAGTAAAAGAAGGAAAAAAACCAGGAATTTATATGTCATGGGATGAATGTAAAGAACAAGTTAATGGTTATTCAGGAGCAGTTTATAAATCTTTTACAAGTGAAGATGAAGCAAAAGCATTTATTGGTAAAGAAGTAAAAAAAGTAAGTGATGATTTAACTTTACTTGCTTATGTTGATGGTAGTTATAATATTAAAACAAAAGAATATGGCTATGGTTGTGTTTTAATTGAAGGGCAACAAGTTATTCAACAATTATTAGGTAAAGGGAATATTCCTGAGTATTCTTCAATGCGTAATGTTTCAGGAGAAATTCTTGGGTGTATGAATGCTATTCAATATGCGATTGATCATCATTATCCTTCTATATGTATTTACTATGATTATGAAGGTATTGAAAAATGGGCGACAGGTTTATGGAAAGCAAATAAGGAACAAACTCAAAATTATGTTAAAACAATCAATGATATGAAAAAGAAGATAGATATTTATTTTCAAAAGGTTTTAGCACATAGTGGGGATTATTATAATGAAGTTGCTGATGGGCTGGCTAAAAAAGCAGTGGGTATAAAAAAATAAAGCTTGAAAATTAAGCTTTATTTTTTTTAGCAATAATATTAATAATAATATAAACAACTAGAACAATAGCAAAAATCCATAAGAAATCGCTTTTGATATATTGAGCATCACCAGACCAACATCCAAACCATTCTCCACATTTTTTAACAAGAATAGCAAGTGCATAAGATAATGTACCACATCCAATAACACTTAATAAGACTTTCACAATTTTATTAAGAATCTCTTTAAATAAAATAATAGAGATAAAACATACAGCTGTAACAAATACATTAATAACAAAATGCATATAATTTCCTCCTTTAGATACCTTAATAAAATAGCATAAAATCAAGGTAAATGCAATAAAACGTGAACTAATAGATAAATTATGATAAAATATTTTTGGAGGATTTTAATTATGAAATTACTAACAGTATGTATCCCTTGTTATAACTCAATTATGGAAATGCATAAAGCAATTAACTCATGTCTTTTAATGAAAGATGAGGTAGAAGTTTTAATTGTTGATCGTCATTCACATGATGAAACTTTACAAGTTGCTAGAGAATATGAAGAAGCTTATCCAGATACCGTTAAAGTTATTACAACTAAAGAAGATGTTCCTTTTTTAAAAACAGCTTTAAAATATAGCGAAGGACTTTATTTTAAGATACTTCAATGCTTTGATTATTTAGATCAACCATCACTTGTAAGTGTTGTAGAAACAATTCGTGATTTTATTCGTATTCAAGCAAATTTAGATGTATTACTTACAGATTATAAATATGTAGTTCCTCAAAAAAAAGAAAAAAGAGTTTCATATAAAAATATTTTTCCAACAGAAACTATTTTTGAATGGCATAATATAAAAGCATTTCATAAGCATTTTCAAATAGATTTAGGATCAGTTATTATTAAAACAAGTACTCTAAGAAAAATAAAAACGGATGAAGAAAATATTTTTTATAATGAGTTAACCGTTTATGGAATAATTCCTTATATTAAATCAATGTATTATTTAAATGTACCATTTCATTGTTATGGATCACATCGAAAAATTCATATTTCTAAATCAAATAGCTATATAGATTTAATGAAAAGTTTATGGGATTTATATGATGTTTATTCATTAAAGAGTAGAAGACAAAGAACTTATGTTATTGAATATTTATCAAAGGTCTATGTGCTTACTGTTTATTTATTATTAAAATCAAATCAAAAGGAACAAATTGAATTATTAAATGCATATTTAGGATTTAATGATCCTAAATTATACAAAGCACTTACAAAACGTGTTTATGGATTTTTATTAAGTAGTAATAATCAAAAATTATATGATATGTTAATTAAAATATTTGAAAAAGTATATCAATTAGAAATAGAGGAATAGAATGAAGAAGAAATTATTATTTGTTATACCCTTAAGTTTATTTGTTTTAGATTATTTATTGATTTATTTTCAAATCATCCAACCATTAGATTGGATGATTTATCATTTAGTACAAAATTTAAGATGTGATTTTATGACATCCTTTTTTAAACTTTGTTCAACATTAGGAAGTACATGGTTTTATGTTTTATTAGTTGTAGTATTAATGTTTTTAAAAGATAAAAAAGAACTTTTGATAGGTATCCATTTACTAATAGGACAAGGAATAAATAGACTTATTAAATATATTATTAAAAGACCAAGACCTCCTCAAAGATTACATTTAGTAAAAGAAACGAATTATAGTTTTCCTAGTGGCCATAGTATGTCAGCGATGATTGGATATGGATTATTGATTATAGAAGTTTATCAAAGTTCTTTAAAATATAAAAAACTTATCATGACATTATTAGCAATGATGATTTTATTAATAGGTTTAAGTAGAATTTATCTAGGTGTACATTATTTTTCTGATGTTATAGGTGGCTTTTTGCTGTCTTTAAGCTATTTATTATTTATTTATTATAATACCTCACTTTATACATAGAATGTGTAAAGGAGGTTTTTTTATTGGATATTGATATCATTAGTGGTTTATATCATTATGGTTTGACCATTATAAAATATGAACAAGATTATTGTTTAGTAGATTTAAAGACTCAAGAAGTTTATGAAAAAATGAGTATTTATTATATAAAAAGATTATTAAGAAGTTGGAATAAGCATCGTAAAAATATAGAGAGTGTGATATAATGGAAAAAAGTTTGAGGTGGTTTAAAATGAGGACAGTAAAGAATTATGTAGGAATTATTTTGTGTGCGTGTGTTATTATTTTTATTTATAAAACATTTGATATTTCATTGTTTTCCAATATTTTATCAGCTTTTATTCCTTTAATAGTAGGAGCAATACTTGCTTATTTTTTACAACCATTGGTTTATAAATTTGAAATGTTTTTAGATTCTTTTCAAAATAAAAAACTTATTAAATATAGTCATACAATTTCTTCTATTTTTGTTTTTGTTGTCTTTGTTTTAATTATTGTTGTTTTAATGATTGCAATCATTCCAGCACTTGTCAATTATGTTGTTAATATTGCGGATAATTTAACCTTGTATATTAAAAACTTTGAAAAAACATTGGAAACTTATTTAGGAAGTAATCTTGCCAGTGAAGTTATCATTAAGATAGATGAAATGGTTGTTAAATATGTTAATTCAATTGAAGCTATTGATCCTATTGCGACACTTGGGACTCTCTTTAAAGCAGGAAGTACGATTATTACAGCTGTTTTAGGTTTGATTTTTACACCTTATGTTTTAATTGAAGCAAAAAAGCTTGTAGGTATCTTTGATCGTTTATGTTCACTTTTTATGTCAAAAGAAAAAATAGAACTTATTCATGATTATGCAGTACGCTCACATCGAATCTTTGGACAATTTATTTATGGTAAATTCTTAGATTCGTTAATTATTGGAATTATCGCATTTATTGGACTCGCTATTTTAAAAGTAAAATTCTTCCCAATTCTTGCTGTCTTTATTTTGATTACGAATATGATTCCTTATTTTGGACCATTTATCGGTGGGTTTCCTGCTGTTCTTGTAGCCTTGATGACAGGAGATTTATTCCATGCTTTAGCGGTCTTAGTTTTTGTCTTTGCTTTACAACAATTTGATGGTTTATTCTTAGGACCAAAGATTCTAGGAGATGTTGTTGGTATTTCACCATTTTGGGTTTTACTTTCTATTACCGTCTTTGGACATTTCTTTGGCTTTATTGGAATGTTCCTTGGAGTACCAATGATTTGTGTCATTCGTATGCTTTTTAATGATATCATTGACTTTCGTAATAAAATGAAAGAATTAGATACATAGATTGTATTTTAAATAAATATTTGTTAGGATAATAGAGGCTTTGTCCTCGTAGCATAGCTGGATAATGCAATCGCCTCCTAAGCGATAGATCGGGTGTTCGAATCACCTCGAGGACGCCATTATGATTAAAAAGTCTTGATTTTCTAAGACTTTTTTATTAATTATAATTTGGCAATAGAAGTGAAAATAATAAATAAAAGTTGATAGAAAAAAATGTGTAATGTAGATGATTGTTTAAATAGTTCAATTAATTACAATAGATGAGGTTGAATATGATAATAGGTTTTTTATTTACTATAAAGGGTGCATTTAATATATTGAAGGGGTTAAACTATTTTATTTTCAAAGATAATTTTAAAATGATTCCTATGGAATTAACATCTGTATATAAATCACCTGTTAGTGTTCATGAAATTACGTATATGTATTGTTATCAATCTATTCATCAAGGAACGAATGTAAAATATAAAACCAAAGGACATGATTATAAAAAAGAAGTAGGAGATATTGACTTCTTTTATTATGATGAAAGATTACATATTGTTTATGAAGATGAAGAATATGTTACTTCTTATATGATTTTAGGAATATTTTTATTTTTATTTGGATTAAGAATAATTTTTTTGTACATATAAAAGAGGATATGATATTTTAAATTTAATGCAAAAAAAGATTGTAGGACAGTATCTACAATCTTTTTTGTTTTGGTATTAGAACAAAACTCCTAATATTTATGTTTGTGTTCTGATATCAGAACACAAGATGCTGTTTGATGTTTTTTGTTCTATAATGAGAACATGAAATAATATGATATTTGTTAATTTTATTTATACACAAATATGATAAAATAAAGTCACAAGGGGGATTTGTATGGAAAAAGAATTGAACTGGGCAGTCATAGGAACAGGTGTGATTGCTAATGAAATGGCACAAGCTTTACAAAGGATGGATAAAACACTTTATGGAGTTGCTAATAGAACACAGGCAAAAGCTATTGATTTTGCAAAGAAGTATGGTGTTAAAAAAGTCTATGATGAAATTGATGAAGTGTTTGATGATGAAAATGTTGATATTATTTATTTGGCAACATCACATAATACACATTATCAATTTATGAAAAAGGCGTTAGAACATGGAAAGCATTTATTCGTAGAAAAATCAATTACGTTAAATAGTCGTGAATTAGATGAAATGATGGCACTTGCTAAAGAAAAAAAATTAATTCTTGCAGAAGCCATGACCATTTGGCATATGCCAATCTATAAAGAATTATGGAAAATCGTGCAAAGCGGTGAACTTGGTAAAATGCAAATCATGACAGTAAACTTTGGAAGTTTTAAAGAATATGATATGAATAATCGTTTCTTTAATATGAATCTTGCTGGTGGAGCTTTATTAGATATTGGGGTTTATGCTCTTTCTGCAGTACGTAGCTTTATGTCTAAACAGCCAAATGAAATAGTAAGTCAAGTGAGGTTTGCACCTACAGGCTCTGATGAACAAGCAACGATTTTACTTAAAAATGAAGATCAACAAATGGCAACGATTGCTTTATCAATGCATTCAAAACAACCTAAAAGAATTATGATTTCATTAGAAAAAGGGTATATTGAAGTTTATGAATTTCCTCGTGGACAAAAAGCAACGATTGTGGATGCTGTAACAGGGAAACAAACAGTTATTGAAAAAGGAAATACTGAAAATGCACTTTATTATGAAATGTGTGATATGGAAGAAGCTGTTAGAAATCAAGATGCTTCACATTTAAATTTAGAGTATACAAAGGATGTCATGGATATTATGAGTCAACTTCGTAAAGAATGGAAAATGCAATATCCAGGAGAAAAATGGTAAGGACAATTTTTTGTCCTTTTCTTTATGCAATGATAAAATAAAGTAAATAAAGGAGGATCATTATGGATAAAGTATTAAAATTTTTAAAAGATGCAGAAACTTATTATTTAGCAACAGTAGAAGGTGATCAACCAAGAGTAAGACCCTTTGGAACAGCACATGTTTTTGAAGGAAAGCTTTATATTCAAACTGGAAAAGTCAAAGATGTTTCGAAACAACTTCATCAAAATCCTAAATCAGAAATTTGTGCTTTTAAAAATGGAGAATGGTTACGAGTAAGTGGAAAATTAATCGAAGATGATCGTAATGAAGCAAGACAATCTATGTTAGATGCTTATCCAAGTTTACAAAAGATGTATAAAGCAGATGATGGAAATACGGAAGTTTTCTATTTTGAAAATGCTACAGCTATTTTTTCATCATTTATTCATGAACCAGAAATTATTGAATTTTAATCATAAGTTACCTATTAAAGAAGCTGTAATTTTTATATAAATGGACAAATAAGATGAATTGTCAATATATGGATAGATAAAGAGGATTATGCATTGTTGTTAATATTTCATTTAATATAATAGAATTAGATAAAAGAAAGGATGAAATATCTATGTTAAAGAATGAAAAAGGACAAGCAGTTGCACCAAAAACAGTCATAATGACAAAAAAAGATTTTGAAGATCAAGGAAATACCCGTGTTTATTGGTTAGGTGGAGGAGGAGCCATGATCAATGACCATGGAACAGTGATTATGATAGATCCCCTATTAGAAGGATTTGATATGCCTTTATTGATTGATATGCCAATTGATGTAAAAGATGTAACGCATGTTGATGCTATTTTAGTATCCCATGTAGATAACGATCATTATTCAAGACCAACGTGTAGAGATTTAAAAGATATTTGTAAAGAATATCATACTTCTTATTATGTTGCTTCTTTAATGAAAGAAGAGTGTGGTGTAGATGGAATTGGACATGATATAGGAGATCATATTCAAATTAATGATATTGATGTTGAACTTACACCTGCTGATCATGCTTGGCAAAATCAAATTGCTAAATATAATTATCGTGTATGGGAAAATCGTGAATATTGTGGTTTCTATGTAAAAACACCAACAAAGAAAATTTGGTATGTAGGAGATTCTAAATTGATGGACTGTCAATTACATATGGACCCGCCAGATGTTATGTTCTTTGATTTTGCAGATAATCCTGTGCACATTGGTTTAGAAAATGCCTATAAACTTGCCAATACTTATCCAAATACAAAACTTGTTTTAATTCATTGGGGAAGTGTTGATGCACCTGAAGCAAGTGCTTTTAATGGAAATCCACAAGATATTTTAGACAATGTCGTTAATCCTGAGAGAGTTGTTATTTTAGCACCTGGTGAAGAATATGTTGTTGATTAAGAAGTAGAAATCATGAGATACAGTGAAGTTAAAGATTTTAATTATGATGATTGTTTTAAATTTTGATGTTTAATTGCGAACAACATGATAAACATAAAGAACCATTTACGATTAGAATTTATATGGATGATCTTATTATCTTTCAATATATCATGCAAGGTAGAGATGTAGGGAATATTCCCTGGTTAGAACGTAAAGCAAATGCCGTTAAAAAGACAGGAATGTCTTCTATAGAAGCTTTCTATGCGGCAAATGAAGGAAAGTTTCCTGGATTAAAAGATGATCCAACGGTTGCTTTATATGGTGGAGGTTATCCATTATATAAAGATGGAAAAATCATTTGTATTGTATGTGTTTCAGGAATGGCACATGAAGATGATGCAAAGTTAGTAGAAGAAGCTGTTATTGAATACTTACAAACAAAATAAATTTATGAAGGACATGCAAAGCCTGTCCTTTTGTTAATACTTTAAAGGCATAAAGTTTATAAAATATAAGTATTAGATAACAAAGAAAAATAATTATATGATATCTTCAATAAAAAATATCAAGATAACGTTATATTATCATTGATTATTGGAGGTATCAAAGATGAAAAAGTTTTTTAAAGAAAATATTGTTTTAATTGTACTTATTGCTTTATTAGTAGGTATGTTTATCATGAAAAATCAAATTCTTTCTATTTATAATGATAGACATCAAAAAGTAAAAGAAATAGAAGTTTTAGATAAAAATACTTTAAAAGAAAAGACAAATATAAGAGAAAATAAAGATGTTCTTATTATTAATGAAAGAGAAAATGAAAATATTTCTATTTTAACACAAATGATTCAAGAAAAAATAACTTGTACTTTTTATCAATTAAATACAAATGAAACAATTCATATAGAAAACTATGATTTGATTCTTATTGGAATTGATGGAACAAATGAACAAAATATTAATGTGATGAAAAACTATTTATCCACTATAGATTTTAAAAGATGTGATATTTCCTTTTATTGGATAGGCGCATTCAACAATCAACAATTCGAAGGTGATATAACCAAAAATATACATAACGGAAATATTTTAAACGGATTTGGCGTGAATGGTGATGAAATTTCTGAGAAAGAAGATGTAAGTTATCTTATGGATGGTTGGCTAACATCTGTAAGTTATCATGAAGAATAAGTTTGAGATTGCTTAAAATAAGGCAAAATACTATATTTTGGATAGGTGATGAAGATGGAACTAAGAGTATTAAAATATTTTTTAGTGATTGCTCGTGAAGAAAACTTTACGAAAGCTGCAAAACAATTACATATTACCCAACCGACTTTATCAAGACAAATAGCTCAATTAGAAGATGAACTAGGTGTGACTTTATTTGAAAGAAATAATCATAAAATTATTTTAAGCGAAGATGGGATGATTTTAAAAAGAAGAGCACAAGAAATTCTTTCTTTAGCGAATAAAACCAAACAAGATTTCTTATATAAAGATGAACATCTTGAAGGAACAATTTCTATTGGTTGTGGTGAATTTCAAGCAACGAAATGTCTAACTGATTGTATTTCTTCTTTTAGAAAAGAACATCCTTATATTAAATATGAACTCTATAGTGGTAATACGAATAATATTAAAGATAATATTGAAAGAGGCTTTATTGATTTAGGATTGATGTCTTGTCCTATTGATCTTTCTAAATTTGAAAGTGTTGAAATGCCTTTAAAAGAAACATGGAGTGTCTTAGTAAAAAAAGATAGTCAACTTGCACGTAAAGAATTTATTGAACCTCAAGATTTAATTGATCTTTCAAGTGTTACATCTATTGGTGATTATCAAGAAACGATTCTTAATAATTGGTTTGGAAAATATCAAGACCAAATGAATATTGTAGCAAGAGGAAATCTTATTTATAATGAAGCACTCTTTGCACAAAGTAATGTGGGTGCTGTTTTGGGTATCAAGCTAAATTATGATTATAAAGATTTATGTTTTATTCCTTTAAAGCCATCACTTCATCAACAAACAGCACTTGCTTGGAAAAAGGAACAATTCTTTTCACCAGCAACAACTGCTTTTATCAAATATGCCAAAGAATACTTTAAGAGATGATAGAAATATCATCTCTTTATTTTAATTCAAAATAGATTGAAAGGTAAAGTAAAAAAAGAACTGAAATTTTTCAGTTCTTTGCATAGAATTACTTCGAAATACAATAAATTATATATGAACCAATAAATCCTATAATGATGCTTGTAATATCAAAATATCCTGTTAGTGTAAGTAATTTTACTAATTTGAATATAATTATAATTATGAATGATGATATGATAAAGTTCTTATTTGAGTTTAATTTAGAGAAAACTCTTGGAAGAAGATATCCTAATGGCATAAATTGAACAAAAGAAATAATACATTGTTTTATTGAAATGCTATGCAGTGGTACTAAATTTGTTGAATGACAAATAGCTTCAAAATACGAAAGCCCACCTATATTGTTAATACCTTGATTTATATATGAAATGAATATCATTAATATGAGATATATTGTTAAAAGATATTTATATGTTGATTTCTTCATTTGTTTTAGCTCCTGTTTTTAAAATTATATATTTAGAGTAGAGTGTTTTTTCATAATTGTCGTATGCTTCACCGTTATATTTCATTACAATATCATTAACTATTTTCAAACCTAATCCATGATTTTCACCCTTGGAAGATTTAAAATGTGATTTAATGGGATTTTTTATTGAATGATTACAAACTTTAATAATTATGTCATGATTATATACAATATCAACATTTATTGTATTGTCAGATGTATTTTCTAAAGCATTATCTATTAAATTCATTAGAATAATTAAAATGTCAAAGCCCATATTGCTTAGCTGTGATAAGTCTGTTGAATGAATATCAAAGTTAATATTATCATGAGATTCTAGAATTGAGTTTAGATAACTATCAATATAAGAGATATTACAGAAGCGATTCATTTTTGATGTAACATTTGTATTTATTAATTGATCAATATATTGTAAAGAAGCTTCTGTATTTTGATATGCGATAAGTTGCTTAAGATTAAGTAAATGATTTTTATAATCATGTTTTAATTTTCTTAAATCTTCATTTTCTATTTCAAGTCCTTGATAATAAGCTTTATCAAGGACTTGAGCTTTATACATAGACATATTTATATCTTCTTTTCTTTTGAGAATATAACAGTAATTAAGAGAAACTACTATAATTATTGATAAAAGAAGAAATCCTAAAATGAGTAAACCCAAATAATAATTTAAGTTATTAATAAAGAAATTATAGGATAAAATGAACATGAATATAAAAAGTATGATATTAATCAGTATTATAAGAACAAGATCATAAATATTAAATTGTACTGAATTATTTAAGAATGATAATTCATTTAAATAATAGAAAGCCATTAAACTCATAAAAATTGCAATGCAGTCAATGTTTGCCAAATAAAAAATTGAAAACTGAGTAGAATTTTCAAGCATAAAAATAAGGAAAACATAGCTTAGTAGATAAAATAATACAATAATTAAAGAATTATAATATGACTGAAAAAAATTCAATTTTCTAATCAGCATAAAACATATAGTAAAATAGATAAGTTTTAGAAGAGAACTTAAAAGAAAATAATCATTAATAAAGCTCATAGAAATAACATAAATAACAGTTGTTATTAAGCAGTTTTTTATAATAATTATCTTTGATTCATTATGATTGCTGAAAGAAAATAAGATTCCTATAAGAATACCAATAACATAATTATATATTTCTAGCATTATAAATACTCCTTTCTAAAATTTTAATTTTCAAGTCTTTTTGATTTCTTCTACTTACTTGAAATTCATTGTGGTTTATTTTAACAGTTCCTTTGTTATAAATAGGGTCCATATCTAAATTAATAATAATATTACGATTGATTTGATAGAAACGATCATCTAATTCTTTTGATAAAAGAGATAAGGATTTTTCAGAAAGCTTTATTTTAGAATTGTTATTAAGATAAATAGTAGTATCACGTAAACTATATTCAATATAAGCAATCTGAGTAAAATATATATCAAATTCTTTACCATCTTTTATAATTGTTAGATGTTCTTTTTTTATTATTCTACAAATGATATCGTCAATTTCTTCTAAATGGCTTTTTTCAACGAAGCCAATAACATTTCTATTAAAACATTTTTTGATCATTTCATCATGACTTGAAATAAAAATGATATCAAGGTGTTTATATGATAAAGATTGGGCGATATCAATACCGCTAATATTCGGCATTTCTATATCTAAAAATAAAAGTTCAAAGGAATCTATATGATTTTTTAAATCGTTATAATTTGTGTATATTGAAATATCAAAATGATATTTAGACAAATAATTTTCTAAACTTTTACAAAATGAAATATTATCATCCAATATTGCAACTCTCATATAATCACCTCACTTTACAATTTAATTATATATGATTTAAATGAATGAAAAAATACCATCCATGAGTATTTAAGACCGTTCAATCCTTTAATATTTCTTTTATATTAAAGGATACATACAATATAAGTAGCTGGCCAGGTAATATAAAAAAGGAGAAAATTTATATGAAAAACAAAAAAATTATACGTATCATTATATTGTTATATATAGTGTTATTATTTGTATACCCTTATATTCTAGGAAGAAATGTAAGTGATATTAATGGTTCTTTACCATTCTTTGACAAGATAGTTCAAAATACTAACTTAATTCCATTTAATTTTAATTATGATATTAATTTAGATATTATTGTAAAAAATATTGCTTTGAAATTACTTTTATTTGTACCTTTTGGAATGATAATGAAAAAAGAAGTTACTTTTAAACAAGGTATATGTGCTTTATTATTACTTAGTATATGCAAAGAAATATTGCATTTAGTTACATTTACAGGTTATTTTGATATAAATGATATTTTATTATATATTGTAGGATATTTAATTGGATGGTATTTAATAAAATTAGGAAACTCACAAAAACAATTAACACATGAATGATTATAAAGATTTATGTTTTATTTCTTTAAAGCCATCACTTCATCAACAAACAGCACTTGCTTGGAAAAAGGAACAATTCTTTTCACCAGCAACAACTGCTTTTATCAAATATGCAAAATAATACTTTAAGAGATGATAGAAATATCATCCTTTTTTTAATACCTAAAAGGTATGATTGATGATAAATTATAAGTATTAGAAATAGATGTAAAGGCGAATTATAATAAAGGTGTAAAGAAAGAGTGATACTTATGACAATTGAAGAAGCAAGTAAAAAATACAACATACCAATAAAAATATTAAAAGAATACGAAAGCTGGGGTTTATTTCAAGAAGTAAAAAAAGTGATGGGTTCTTGGCAATATGATGAAACAGACTTAGAAAGATTGAGTTTGATTATGACGCTACATGATTTAGATTTTACAGTCGAAGAGGTAGAAAAATATATGAAACTTTCTTTAGAAAAAAATGAAGGTGAATGTTTAAATCTTTTAAATAAAAAAAGAAAAGGAATCTTAGATGAAGTTCATCTAAAAGAAAAACAATTATTAAGAATTGATTATTTAAGATATGAGATGGATTGGGAAAATAAGGGATGAAAAAGATTTGTACATTGATGCAACCTTTAATTTTAGTTTTTACCTGTAGTGCTTGTAGTAATAAAAAAGCAATTGCTAAAAAGGAAACAAAACACAAACAGATTTAAAAGAAGTTAATTCAAAATCATTAGTTATTTATTTCTCTTGGTTTGGAAGTACCCAAAATATTGCCAAGGAAATACAAAAACAAACCAATTCAGACATCTTTGAGATTGTTCCTGAAGTTGCTTATAGTGATGATTATGATACGGTTGTTGATGATGTGAAAAAGGAACAACAAGAAAAAGCAAGACCAAAGATTAAAAATAAAATTGAAAATATTGATGAATACGAAACCATTTACGTAGGATATCCAAACTGGTGGGGAGATATGCCTATGATTCTTTATACATTCTTTGATGATTATAATTTATCTAACAGAACGATTGCACCATTTTGTACAAGTGGTGAAAGTAGATTGTTAGATACTGAAAAAACAATTCAAGTAGTGGTACAGTGGTAAAAGGATTGCACGTTTCAAAGTCAGCATTAAAAGAGGATTCAAACGATGTAAAAGAATGGGTAAATGAAATTAAATAAAAGGAGAGAAGAAGGATGAATTTATATGCAACAGATAAAGAATATAAAGAAAGATTTGATTATTTTTTAGAAGAAGTTAAAAATGATGAAGGAAATAAATTAGATGAACCTACTCGTTATTTAGCTATCTTATCCGTTTTAATGGGAAACCAAGGAATTTGTGCTTATGAAGAAGTTCTTGAAAAAGCTTTAGATGTTTTATCACCTATACAAGTTAAAGAAATGGTTTATCAAGCAACTGACTATTTAGGATATGGAAGAATGCTCGAATTTTTAAAAGTTACAAATGAAGTATTTAATAAAAAAGGAATCGAACTTCCATTACAGTCACAAACAACAACGACAATTGAAAATAGATTAGAAAAAGGAATCCAAGCACAAGTAGATATCTTTGGTGAACATATGAATGAAGCTTGGAAAAAAGCAACAGTCAATAAATGGTTAGCTTCTAACTGCTTTGGTGATTACTATACAAGAACAGGTCTAGATTTAAAACAAAGAGAAATGATTACTTTTTGTTTCTTATATGGACAAGGTGATTGTGTTCCTCAAGTTATGGCACATATTCAAGGAAACTTAAATTTAGGTAATGATAAAGCTTTCCTTACAAATGTTGTTTTACAATGTGTTCCATATATGGGATATCCTCGTAGCTTAAATGCACTTGCTTGTATTAATAAAGTAGAAGACTAAATATTGAATATTTGTGGTATTGCAAAGCAATACCACTTTTCATATATAGAGGGGTGGGAAAACGATGGAAACTATTGTATTACAAGGAAGTTTACCAGTAAATGATCAATGAATATCCTCTGAAAACTTTATCAAGTGAGCAAATGAAAAGAGGTATGAAGTAAGAAGCTTTAAGGTTTCGAAAATGAATATTAAACCTTGTCTTGGCTGGGTTGCCAAATCATTATTACGTAATGATTTCTTTATGGACAAATATAGGATTTTATAACAAAAAAAGGGTTTAGCTGAACCCTTATTCAATTTCTATCCAATATCTTTGAATTGTTTTTCCGTCTTTAACAATTTCATTTTCTAAAAGAGCACCATTGTTTTTAATTGATTTTGCAGAACCAATATTATCCTTATCACAAACAAGAAGTACTTTATCAATATTTAACTTTTGACATTCTTTTAAAGCTAAACCGATGATTTTGGTTGCATAACCTTTTCTTCTTTCACTGGGTCTTACCCCATCTCCAATATGTCCACCATAATTTAATAAATAATCATTAAGTTCATGACGAATGTTGACGGCTCCAACCATTTTGTTTCTTTCTACATCTAAGGCGAAAAATGTTGAATCTTCTACCAAACCAGGTTTTGGATTTTTTAAATCAAGATTATTAATATAATAATCAAAATTATGATAATCATTTTTAAAAATAGAAGCTGGAGAAGTATTAGCTTCAGAATGATTATTATTATAATCAATCCACTCCTTCAACATATCAACAATTAAATTTTGATATTCATTTGATGCTTTTACTAATTTAATAGACATAATATAATCTCCTTTTATTAAAATATTTCTATTATTATAACATTTGTAGAACATAATAAAACCCTTTATTAAGTTGTACTTAATAGAGGAAAAGTGCATATTATCTATTTTATTAAATATTTTAATAAATCTTTAATTGTGACAATGCCATAAAAACATTGGTTTTTTAAAACAATAATATCTTCATAAAAATGTGAATGTTCATTTTCAAGAAAAAGTTGACAAACATTTTTAATAGGAAGATGTGATGGAACAATCAAAGAATCTTTAAAAAGATTAGGTTCAACAATATCTAAATCACAAAGTATATTTTCTCTTTTTAAATAACCTAAATAATGTCCTTCATCATTGATAACATAAATTTTTTGAGTGGTATTATTTTCTTCAAAAATTTGATAAGCATTATTTATATTTTGATAAGTTTTTAATGTACAAGGGAAATGACAAAGAAAATCTATTGTAGGAATATCTAATGTTTTCTTATATTTGTTGTATAATTTTTTGATAGTTTCTTTGATATCTGGTAAAAGATCATCAAAATTATCAACAGGTTTCTTTAAATAATAACCTTGACCATATTCAATACCTAATTGAATTAAACATTCAAGTTCTTCCTTTGTTTCAATACCTTCAACAATTAATTTATAATGCATAGCTTTACAATAGTTGACCATGACTTCTACCATTGTACGCTTATCTTTATTTAAATGAATATCTTGAATAAGTTCTTTATCTAGTTTGATATATTCAGGTTGTGTATGATTGATTCTATTTAAATTAGAATAACCTGAACCAACATCATCAATAGCAATTTCAAAACCTTGACTACGATAATGTCTAACGGCTTGTTTAAATAAATGTTTATCCTCAATAGAAGTTGTTTCCGATAATTCAAAGACAATATTATTAGAATCTAAATGATATTTTTTTAAATATTCTTTTGTAAATCCTTGAACAAAATCTGAATCTAATAAAATATTAGCATCTACATTAATAAATAACTTCTTACCTAAAGGCATTTGTTGACTTGCTTTAATAGCACATTTACGACATAGTTGATCTAATTTCCATGATTGTTCAAGTGTATTGGCAATCTTGAACAATTCTTCAATATTAAGAGTACATGATTCTAAAGTGATACGGCTTAAGGCTTCAAAAGATACTATTTCTCCTGTTTTTAAGGAAACAATAGGTTGAAAAACACTTTTTATTTTCTTTTCATTAATTATTTTAAAAAATTCATTGATTTTCTTTTCGTTTAATTTCATTTATCTATCCTCTATTCTTTTTAAAATATATAGAAAGAAGAATGATATTTCTATCAATAAAAACTAAGGAAATTGTAAAAAATAGGTAAAAAGATTTTGTTATAATAAAACAAAGGAGAAAGCATATGAAAGAAATAGAATATAAAGTACTAGGTGTAGATGATTTAGAATTATTAGTAAAGATAAGAATAAAAGATTTAAAAATGTTTTCTAATCAAAAAATAACAAATTCTACAATAGAAAACATTAGAGTTTTTTATAAAGAAAAAATGTTAAAAGATGAATGTCATACATTGGTGGGCTATCATTTAAATCAAATTATTTCAACAGCTACAATTTACTATTATGATATCCTTCCAAGTAATGAAAATTCCAAAGGAAAAGTTGGACAAATAACGAATGTTTGGGTAGATGAAAATTATCGACATTTAGGGATTGGTAGATATATGGTAGAATATCTTATTGAAAATTATCAAAAAGATGTTGGAATGATTTGTTTGAATAGTTCAAAAGAGGGAATAAACATGTATTTACATCTTGGATTTAAAAAGAAAGATAATTATTTGATTTATAAGAATGGGTAGTGTTGAATAATATTGTTTACAATAACTATTTTTCTTGATAAAATTGGACGAGAAGTAAGTATACCGTTGCCAATATGCGGAATAAAAATGGTTGTAAGTAGTAATCCTTCACTATTGAGTGAGGGTTTTTATTTTATAAAAAAAGGAACATTAATTTTGTTCCTTTAAACTTTCTTTATAGCTTCTTCCAATAGGAAGATGTGTTTGTTCTTTTAAAATAACTTCTTGATTTTTAATTTCTTGAATAAATCTTTTGTTAATAATGTATGATTTGTGAATTTGAATAAAATCAAGAGATTGTATTTCTTTAATAAATTGACTTAATGTTTTTCTTTCAATCATTTCTCCATTAATAGAATGAATAATAATTTGATGTCTAAGTGATTCGATATAATAGATTTGTGATAATCTTATTTTTGAAGTAATTCCATTTCTTTGATAAAGATAATATTGAAAGTTTTTTTGAATTTGTTTTTGAATAAAATCATGATAATGAATAAATTGCTTTTCTAATTCATTATTAATGAAATAAAGATGTGTTTGCATTTGTAAACAAATGCTTACAAGATCAAAATCTTTAGGTCCAATAATATAAATAAGTGTACTATCTAATTTCTTAAGATGATTTAAAATATTTAAATCATTCTTTTTTTCTATTTCTACAAAATAAATATCTTGAATTGTTTGATGTGTATAATTCGTAAGTTTATATTCTATTTGTAAATCATTAAAGAATTGTTGAATAAGTGGTTCTATTTGTTTGTAATGTTTTGAAATAAGAGAAATTCTAATCATGTTTTTTCTCCTTTTCAATAGCTACAATATATTGATCAAGATTTTTATTTGAACATATGATATCTAATAAATGATAAGAATCAACAAAACGTACACCATTTTTTTTCATGAGTTCAATGCCTTTACTAAAAGTTTCTTTATCAGAACTTACTAAATTTTCAATAATATATTGAGAACCATCCAACATATTAAATTTAAACACAATTTTATTTCCAGAACCATTTACTAAATATTTTGATGGATAAAAAGAATAACGATAATAAGAGATTTGTACAAAATCAATTTGTGAAAGTTTTAAATTGATTTGATATCTAGGATATTTATTTTTAAAAAGAAAAGAATAAAGATACTTTGCTTTATCTAAATTTTTATCAAAATAAATGTATCTTAAATATTTTTGATCAACTTCCCACATAGTATTAGCGAAAACTATTCCTGGTAATACTAAACTATAAATTATTAATAATATAATAAGAAGAACACCTAAAAACATTATTCTTTCATAAAAATGTTTATACATGATAAAGAAAACACCTAACCACCAAACAACAAAAAGTAAAATAACAAAGTTTAATAAGATGATTTTTCTTTTCTTTATTTTTCCAACAGTAACTTTCATAACTTCCTCCTGTACGTGTATTATAACATAGTTTTTTTATTTGAATTTTGTTGTTGGGGACAGGTTGATGGTTGTTGGTGCCTCTTTGCTATTTATTTAAAAGAATAGGATTAAAGTATAGATAAGGAGGAAAAGAAGATGAAGAAAAAGGTAATAATGATCGGTGTTGTTTTAATTGTGTGTTTAGGAACTGTTTTTTATAATATGCAAAAGAGGGATCCTTATAAAAGTTATAATCATTTAAAAACAAGTGAAGTTTTAAAAGTAAAGGAATTTAATCGATATTGGGTTTATTTTTATTCAATGGATAATCAAGAAAGCATGGACTCTAAAAATGGGATAACTCGTCTTAATAAGGCAGTAAGTAATGTTTATTTTGTGAAAATAAAGGATAAAGAAGTAGTTATTGAAAATCAAAAAGTTAAATCAGCTACATTACTTTATATAAAGGATCATCAAATAACAAAAGAATACAAAGGATTAAAACAATTAAAAGATCATAGTGATGAAATATTACAAATGAGTTGGTAGAAAAAAGTTTAAAGCTTTTTTCTACTTTTTTAGTATAATGATAAAAAAGAGGAAAAAGATGATGAAAGAAATAAAATTAACGGATATTAAAGGTGTAAAAGTAGGACAATATGAAAATCAAGAAGCAGCTACAGGATGTAGTGTTGTTATTGTAGAAAATGGAGCGACAGCTGGAGTAGATGTTCGTGGTGGGGGTCCTGCTACAAGAGAAACAGATTTATTAAATCCTATTAATATGGTTCAACAAATTCATGCTGTTATGTTAAGTGGTGGGAGTGCTTTTGGTTTAGATGCAGCTAGTGGTGCCATGCAATATCTTGAAGAACATGGTGTTGGTTTTGATATGTCTGTAGCAAGAGTACCAATTGTATGTGGTGCTTCATTATTTGATTTATCGGTGGGAAATTCTCATGTAAGGCCAGATAAAGAAATGGGGTATAAGGCTTGTCAAGATAGTGAAAATGATTTGATTAAAGAAGGAAATTATGGCGCTGGTTGTGGTGCTAGTGTTGGTAAACTTTTAGGATTTGAACATGCCATGAAAGGTGGTATTGGAACATATGGTGTACAAGTTGGAAATGTTCAAGTAGCAGGGATCGTTGCTGTCAATGCTTGTGGAAATGTCATTGATTATAAAACGCAAGAAATATTGGCAGGTGTAAATATTGATAAAAAATGTGTTTCGGCTAGTCAAATTATTTTAGATCAAATGGATCAACTTAGAAAATTACCGGATGGTAATACAACCATTGGATGTATTGTAACGAATGTCAAACTGACTAAAGCACAATGTACAAAGATTGCTGGAATTAGTCATAATGGCTACGCTAAAAGTATTGATCCAGTTCATACAATGAGTGATGGGGATACAATTTTTGTATTAAGTACAAATGAAGTTGATGGAATGGTTGATGCTGTTGGTATTTTAGCTGTTGAAGTCATTTCTAAATGTATTCAAAGAGCGATTAAAAAAGCTAAGAGTGGATATGGTTTATTAGCTTATCAAGATTTGAAAAAATAATCGAAAAAGCATATAATTTTCTTGTTCGTATATTTTGATATTAAAAGAGATCTATAAGACTCTTATTAAGACATTTGAAATAGCGAATACCATAAAAACGTTGCATCTTTTATGAGCGACAGTAGGAGGATTATATGAAGTCGAAAAAGACACAGTACATGACTTCAATGGCTTTATTTTTAGCGATTGAAATCATTCTTGTTGTGACACCCCTTGGATATATTCCAATTGGACCATTAAATGCCACAACAATGCACATTCCTGTCATTATTGCAGGAATCGTATTAGGAAAAAAAGCAGGAGCTGAGTTGGGCTTTGTTTTTGGATTAACAAGTTTAATCAAGGCAACGATTCAACCAGGCATTACATCCTTTTGTTTTTCCCCATTTGTGACAATAGGCACAATGTCAGGAAATTACAAAAGTCTTTTAATTGCTTTTGTTCCTAGAATTTTACTTGGCTATTTAGCTGGACTCGTTTTTGGAATCATGAAAAAGAATAATCGTGAAAACTTAGGTGTTGTTGTAGGTGCTTTAACAGGAGCTATTACGAACACAGTGCTTGTTTTATCAGGAATATACATATTCTTTGGTGAAGCATACGCGAGTGCGGTAGGAGTGCAATACTCTACTTTAGTAACGGTATTATTAGGAGTTGTTTCTACAAATGGTATTTTAGAAGCTATTCTAGGGGCAATTGTTTCACTAGCTATCTACAAAGCATTAAAACCAATCTTAAAATCATAGCAGGTCGATTGACCTGCTTTTTAAAGGAAATCTTTATGAAATACATATTTGTTAGACATGGAAAGACACATTTTAATGAAATACAGCTCAAACAAGGATGGTGTGATTCACCTCTTACAAAGCAAGGAATAAAAGAAATAGAAAATATGGCAGAACAGTTAAAGGATTATAAAATAGACGCTGCTTATACTTCTCCAATATTACGAGCAAAAAATACAGCACAAATAATTTTAAAAAATCATTCTGTTTTATTAAATGAAGCTGGCCGTTTAAAAGAAGTGAATTTTGGTCTTTTAGAAGGATTACCCTGTTTATTTGTAGATAAACTTCAATTAGAATCTTCTAATTGGTTAGATGATTTACAAATGGATTATACTGGATATGAAGGTGAAAATGTTGAAGATGTAATTCAAAGACATTTTGAATTATTAAATGATATAGAAAAGAAATTTCAAGATGATGATACGATTTTAATGGTAGGTCATGGATGTTCTTTATATGCATTTATTAAAACATTATTAAAAAATCAAAAACTTGATTTTCCACAAAATGCCAGTGCAATTATAGTTAATAAAGTTAATAATGAATATCAATTAGAAACAGTATTGAATCCAAAATAAAAAATCTTGAAATAATCAATAATTTTATTGACATGAGTGGCATATGATGGTAATATCTACGTGCAATAAAAAGTAGTGGAAAGAAGAAGTGCCTACTTCTCGCCTGATTGATTTTGTCGATAGGCAAATGTCACTAAGATTTAATCTTAATGTCAATGGTGGGTACTCAGTGTGCTCACTTTTTATTTCAACTATAATAATTGGAGGTGGCTTTTATTAGCAGATTTGATAACAGAAAACCAAAACAACCTGATGATTTAGTAAACGAAAGAGTTCGTTTTAAGGAAGTGTTGGTTATTGATCAAAACGGTGATCAATTAGGAGTAAAAAGTAGTAGAGAAGCGTTGGATATTGCTTATGATGCAAATTTAGATTTAGTTTGTGTTGCACCTAATGCAAAACCACCAGTTTGTCGTATTATGGACTTTGGTAAATATCGTTTTGAACAACAAAAGAAAGCAAGAGAAATGAAGAAAAACTCTAAAGTGGTAACTTTAAAGGAAACTCAATTATCAGTAACTATTGATACTCATGATAAAAATGTTAAATTAAAAAGAACATTAAAATGGTTAGAAGAAGGAAACAAAGTTAAAGTTGCAATCAGATTTAGAGGTAGACAACTTGCACACGTTGATTTGGGTAAAAAAGTTATTGATGACTTTGTTGAAGAATGTGCAGAAGTTGGTCAAATTGAAAAACCAGCAAAATTAGAAGGACGTACTTTAACAGCTATATTAGCACCAAAAAAGAAAAAATAATTAATGGAGGAAACAATTATGCCAAAAATTAAAACACATAGCGGATTAAAAAAACGTTTAAAAAGAACAGGTAGTGGAAAATTAAAACGTAGCCATGCTTACATTTCACACTTATCACACAATAAAACTCATAAACAAAAGAAACACTTAGCAAAAGCTACAGTAGTAAGTGCTTCAGATTACAAGAGAATTAAATCAAGATTACCTAAATAATTTTAGTTAAAAATAAATACAGGAGGAATACACAATGGCAAGAGTTAAAGGTGGATATACAACTAGACATAGAAGAAAAAAAGTTATTAAATTAGCCAAAGGATATTTTGGAGCTAAACATAAATTATATAAAACTGCTCATGAACAAGTAATGCACTCAATGGCATATGCTTATAGAGATAGAAGAAACTTAAAAAGAAATATGAGAAAATTATGGATTGCACGTATTAACGCTGCAGCTAGAATGAATGATATCTCATATTCTAAATTAATGCACGGTTTAAAATTAGCTAACGTTGAAATCAACAGAAAAATGTTATCTGAAATCGCTATCTGCGATCCAGAAGGTTTCACAGCTATCGTTGAAACAGCTAAAAAAGCTTTAAATGCTTAATAAATCATGGACCAACTGAGTTGGTCCTTTTTTTATTATCATATTCGTTGACATTCTTTTTAAATAAGTATATTCTTAAATCATACTAAATCCATAGGAATAAGGAGAAATATAAATATGAGTGAAATAAAAAATAGTTTTTTAGACTTAGTAGGTCAAACACCATTAGTCAGAGTAAATAACTTAATTAAAAAAGATGAATTGAAAGCAGATGTACTCGCAAAACTAGAATACTTCAATCCCGCTGGATCAGTCAAAGATAGAATCGCTAAGGAAATGATCCTAGATGCACTAGAAAAAGGATTGATCAATGAAAATACAACATTGATTGAACCAACAAGTGGAAATACAGGAATTGGACTATCAGCCGTAGCAACAGCATTGAATCTAAAGATCATTATTACAATGCCAGAAACAATGTCAGTAGAAAGAAGAAATCTTATGAAAGCTTATGGAGCTGAATTAGTCTTAACACCAGGAAGTGAAGGAATGAAAGGAGCAATCGCCAAAGCAAAAGAATTGGCATCACAAATCGAAAACAGCTTCATTCCAGGACAGTTTGAAAATCCAGCGAATCCAACAGCACACTATAAAACAACAGGACCAGAAATCTATGAACAAACAGAAGGAAAAGTAGATATCTTTGTAGCCGGAGTAGGAACAGGAGGAACAATTTCAGGGATTGGGAAATACTTGAAAGAAAAGAATCCAGAAGTAAAAGTAGTGGCAGTAGAACCAGCAAGCTCACCAGTATTATCAACAGGGAAAGGTGGAGCACATAAGATACAAGGGATTGGGGCAGGATTTGTACCAGAGACATTGGATACAAAGATCTATGATGAAATCATTACAGTAGAAAATGAAGATGCATTTGCGACAGGGAAAGAAATGGCAAAGACAGAAGGAATCTTAGTAGGGATATCATCAGGAGCAGCATTATATGCAGCTAAAGAACTAGCCAAGAGAGAAGAGAATGCAGGGAAGACAATTGTCGTCTTATTACCAGATGGTGGAGATCGTTATTTATCAACACCTTTAATTCAAGATTAGGGAAATTATTTTCCCTTTTTTTAAAAGGAGGATATAGGGATGAAAAATTTTCAATTCAAGATACAACAAGAAGTATTAGATTTAGTGGTAAAAATAAAAGGTGTAAGAATACATGGTATTAATAATACTGTGTATTTTTCATCTTTAAATGATTATATTGATGTTCATGTTAAACGTCTTTTAGAAAATAATTCATTAGAATCTTTAAAAAAGAATCAAGTGATTCAAGGATTTTATGAATTACATAAAGAAGTTGGTATTCCTAAAAGAAAGAATTTACCTGCAAGTGAAAATCTATTAAAGAATTTATTAAAAAACAAGGATTTCATAAAATTAACCCATTAGTAGATATCTATAATCTAATTTCAATGGATACTAAACTTGCATTAGGGTCGCATGATTTAGCAAAAACTGAAGGAAATATTAGTTTAAAGTTAACAACAGGGAATGAAAACTATATTCCTTTAGGTAGCGAAGAAGCAAAAGTTGTTAAAGCAGGTATTTATAGTTATATAGATGATGCTAATGATATTATTTGTTTTAGTGAAATAAGACAAGTTGATAAAACTAAAGTCACAAATGAAAGTGAAGATATCTTTTTTATAGTTCAAGGAAATAAGGAAACATCTGATAAGTATGTAGAAGAAGTAGCTAAAGAATTGATTACAGTTGTAACTTATTATTTAAGAGGAGTAGGAGAAATTATTTAAGACATTTTAGAGCATATTCTAAAATGTTTTTTTATTTTATGAAAAAAATCAAAATAAAAGGGTTAACATGATAAAATAATCAAGTCTTATCCAATTTTGCTAAATATGTCGAACTCGACGTATTTTTTATTGCTATTTATGTAAGCGCTATTATAATAGAAAAAGGGAATAGGGGAGATATCAATGAATCAAGAATATCAAGTTCTTGTTGTGTTAGATTTGTTGGTGACACAAATGAACAAATTTGCAAGTAGAAAACTAAAACCTTATGGAATCAAGTTTAATGAATTGAATATTATTCGTTTTATTGAAAAGGCGGATGGTCCAGTTTATCAAAAAACAATTTGCCAAGAATTTCAGCTTTCTCATTCAACAGTAGTGGGAATTGTTTTTCGCTTAGATGATTTAGGTTATCTTTTAATTGGTAATAGTCGTGTGGATAAAAGACATACGAATGTTACAATTACAGAAAAGGGAAAACAATTGATTCAAGAGACAGAAGATATCTATCAAGAAATCATAGGAAAGATGAAAGTGATTATTTCTGATGAAGAAATGAACACAATTATTCAATCTGTTGATCAAATCAAAGAATTATTTAAATAGGAGGTTATTATGGGAACATTTAGGTTTTCAATGAGAATGCTTGTTAAAGATTATAAAAAGAGTCTTTTTTATGGGATTACGTTAATATTTGCGGTTGCCGTATGTTTTGTATTTTTCAATATTATTAATAATCCAGATTTAGCTGATCAAGCGATTGCTAGAAGTGGTGGTACATGGAATGATGTACAAATGCCTTTTTCTTCAGTTTTGTCATTTTTAATTATTTGTTTTTGTTGTTTTATGATTTTCTTCGCAAATAATTTCTTTTTATCAAGAAAGACAACAGAACTTGCTATTATGGCTATGTCTGGTTCAGGGTACATTAATTCAACGATGTATGTTTTATATCAAACATTTACTTTGTTGATTCTTGCTACGCCTTTAGGAATTTTAATTGGGAGATGTGTGGTTCCTTTTTCAAATGATTACATGTATCAAATGTTAAGCGTTTCTAAAGATCCATCCATTATACCAAGTGAAGCTTATCTTTATTCCTTTATCTTAGTTGCCATTGTTTTATCAATGATTTGTGTTTTAACGGCAGGCTTTTTACATAAAAATGATATTCAAACTCTTTTAAGTCAAGAAAAAGAAATGAAAGTTAAAAAAAATACAAAAAAAAGTGTTTCACTTACTTTTTTTGGAATCTATATTTTTGGAATTGTTATGATGTTTATGAATCCCCATGAACCAACTGCTTATATTGCACCAACGCTTGTAGGGTTATCGGGGGCAGTAGGGGTGATTCGATATGTATTACCAGATATTGTAAGGAATTTAAAAAGAGGAATTTTTCTTACAAAAAGATATATTCTTATTTCAATTTCTAATTTAAATTATTCAATTCAAAGATCACTTCTTTTATTTTCTTTAATGACGGTAGCTGTTACAGGAATGCTTGCCATTCTTGCTTCTAATATTCATTCACCACGTGAATTTACGACAGGAGTTATTGGTTATGTGGTCGTTATTGTTTTACTAGTTGTTTCGATTATTTATAAGTTATCGATGGAAGCTATGACTAGAAAAACACTTTTCTTGAATTTATGGAAAATCGGTTATACCAAAAAAGAACTTAATAAAATAGTACGACAGGAAGTTATTAGTTATTATTTTGTTTTGATTTTAATTCCGCTTGTTTATATTGTTTTTATATCAGGACGTTTTATTTATTATGGAGATATGTCACTTCAATTTGCATTTATCTATGTTTTATCTTATGTTATACCAATTATTATTTCAGGATTTATTACTTATGTTCAATATATCAATGCAGTAGTTAAACCAATCAAAGGAGGAAAATAAAATGGAAAGAAAAGAAATACTTGTTGCTGATAAAATTACAAAAATTTATGGAATTGGAACAAAAACACTTTATGAAGCTTTACATGAAGTTTCACTAACAATGTATGAAGGTGAATTTGTGTGTATTATGGGACCTTCTGGGGCTGGTAAATCGACCTTCATTAATAACCTTTCAACTATTGATATTCCTACAAAAGGAAAAGTCTTTATTAATGGTAAAGAAGTACGTGTTATGTCAGAAGGGGAAATTGGTAAGTTTAGATATGAAAATTTAGGTTTTATTTTCCAAGAATTTAATCTCTTAGATAGTTTAACTATTTTTGAAAATATCGCTGTACCACTAACTCTTGCAAATGTGGATAAAAAAGAAATTACCAAAAGAGTCGAAGAAGTTGCTAAAAAACTTGATGTAGCGCAAACTCTTGATAAATATCCTAATGAATGTTCAGGTGGTCAAAGACAAAGAGTAGCTATTTGTCGTGCTTTAGTTACTAGTCCTAAATTGATTGTTGCTGATGAACCAACTGGAAATCTTGATAGTAAAAACTCTCATGAAATTCTTTCTTTATTTAAAGAACTTAATGAAAAAGAAGGTGTCTCTATTTTAATGGTAACACATGATAGTAAGATTGCTTCTTATTCTTCTAAACTATTATATATTAAAGATGGCATTATTGATCGTACGATTGAAAGAGAAGGATTATCACAAAAAGAATATTTTTATAAAATAGTTGATATTAATTCAAGTGAATCACAAGAACTTTTTGAATAATGGGTATCATTAAACTTGCATTTGTTTCTTTAAAGAAAGATATGTCAAAAAGTATCTTTTACTTTTTGACCTTTCTTCTTACAACTATTTTTATATTCTCTTTTTTTAATCTTACGTTTAATCCTTATTCAGGCATTCATTTGGGAAAAGATGATACAACCTTTGTGACGCCCATTGCAGTTTTTGTTATTGTTATTGCTATGCTTTGTGTTTTTCTCGCAAATAACTTTTATGTTTCTAATAAAGGAAAAGAAATTTCAATTATTTTGATGTCAGGAGCAAGTATTTATCAATTAGGCTTCTACTTATTCTTACAAGTCTTTACGATTATGCTTTGTGCGATTCCTTTAGGTCTTGTTTTAGGTTATTTACTCATTCCATCGATCAATTCATTATTTATGATGACTTTTAAATATAGCGGACAGCTTTTCTATTTATCAAGCCAAACTTTTCCAGCAACATTTATGATTCTTGCTTTTGAAGTTATGTGGTGTTCTATGTTGAATTTGGGGTATTGTATTAGAAGCACGATTAATTCTATGATTCATGATAAAAATAAAATAGATTTAAGTGGTTTAAAAGGTCCACAAATTACGAGTAAAGTTTTTATTATTCTTTATTTTGTGCCAATGGTTTTATTCTTATTTGTGAAAGATTCAACTTCTTATATGTTTATAGCTTTATTTGGCTTGATTGGTATATCAGGTCTTATAAAAAAAGTATTACCAGAGTTTATTCGAAAAAGACAAAGAAATAATTCATTAGAGAATTCAGAAGATTTAATTTCATTAGGATTTTTTCATAGTGATATTCAAAAAATCTTTGGATTATTGCTGATTTCGTTGCTTTCCTCTGTTTTACTTACTTGTATTATCGTTTATACAATAAAACAACCACTTGTTTCAATGGTTGCTTTAATGTCTTATGTTTCAGTGATGATTTTAATGTCATTGACGATTGTTTTTAAAATAGGAATGGAGCTTTCTAAAAGAAAAGGTAATTTTGAAAATCTTTGTCGTTTAGGTTTTTCTCTTGAACAATTAAAAAGAATCATAAAAAAAGAAATGATTTGTTTCTATGGTGTTATTCTTTTACTTCCATTATCCTATCAAATCATTATCTTATGTAATTTACTTCTAAGAGCTAAAATTACGTTTTATTTATTTTTAATTATCTTAATTATACAAATTGTTCCTTTATTTATAAGCTATTTATTAAGTATCAAACTTTATAAAGGCATTTTACCAACTTCTATCATTATGGAAAAATAATTATTTAAAGAATCTTTTAAAAAAGGATTCTTTTTTCTTTACTTCAAAAGGATTACAAGGAGAGTCGGTCTTTAAATCATAAAATGTGACTTCTTGGTTTGTGGTTTCAAATACACAATAAGTAGGATGAGGGTACTGACCGCGAGGAAAAGTCATACTTCCTGGATTGATAAAAATTGTGTTTTCTTTTTTATAATAAGTTGGATTATGTGTATGACCAAAACAAACGACATCTAGATGATGATTGGAAGCATACGCTTCAAGTTCATAAGGGGATTCATCAATGTGGAAAAGATGTCCATGACAAATAAAGAATTTCAAATGATCAATATCCAGTGTTAGATCTTTTGGTAAATCAACAAAATCATTATTTCCTCGAACATTATAGAAGTGATCTACTTCTAAAGGAGTATAAGGCATATAGATATCACCACAGTGAATATAATAAGATGCTGGATGATTTTTAATAAATTGTAATAGGGTTTGTTTGGTCATAGAATGACTATCGGATAAAATCATAATTTTCATAAATAACCTCCTTAAATATGCTATAATTATTTTATCATAAAATAAGAAAGTGAGGTATTTTATGTCAGCATTTATACAATTTAAAGATGTGAAAAAAACTTATAAAGTAGGAGATGTTGAGATTCATGCCAGTAATGGTGTCAATTTTGAAGTTAATAAAGGTGAATTTGTGGTTATTGTTGGACCGAGTGGAGCAGGTAAAACAACGATCTTAAATCTACTAGGAGGAATGGACCAACCTACAAGTGGTTCGATTATGGTTGATGGTCAAGATGTTGCGCGTTATGATGAAGCAAAACTTACGCAATATCGAAGAGATGATATTGGTTTTGTGTTTCAATTTTATAATCTTGTGCAAAACTTAACAGCTTTAGAAAATGTTGAACTTGCTTCACAAATATCTAAAGATCCTTTAGATGAAAAAATGGTTTTAAAAAGGGTAGAACTAGAAAATCGTATGAATAACTTTCCTGCGCAATTATCAGGTGGAGAACAACAACGTGTAGCAATTGCTAGAGCGATTGCGAAAAATCCTAAATTGCTTTTATGTGATGAACCAACGGGAGCTTTAGATTATTTAACAGGGAAAGCTATTTTAGCTTTGCTTAGAGAAATGTGTGATAAGTATAAAATGACAGTTATTGTGATTACTCATAATAGTGCTTTAGCCCCAATGGCAGATCGTGTGATTCATTTAAAAAATGGAAAGGTTGATCAAATGTTTTTAAATGAACATCCTCAACCTATTCAAGAAATTGAGTGGTAATAATGAAAAGAAATGCTTATGTTAAAAATCAAATAAGAATTATTAAAAAAACAAAAGCACGATTTTTATCTATTTTTTGTATTGTTTTTTTAGGAGCTTCATTTTTTGCAGGACTTCGACAAAGTCCTTTGATTATGAAAGAATCAATGCACGATTATTTACAAACATATAAATGGAATGATTTGAACTATATTGCAACATATGGTTTTGATGAATCTATTATTCAAAAAGTTGAAAAAGTAAAAGGAGTAGAAGCTGTTGATTATGGTTTTCGCTTTGATGCTTTAATGTCATATGATGAAAAAGCAAATATCGGGATGACAGTTTATAGTGATGATGATTTTTCAAAGGGGGTAGACCTACCTGAATTATTAAAGGGAAGATACCCTCAAAAAGATAATGAATGTTTGATGGATTATCAGTATATAAAAAAATCATCTTTGAAATTAAATAATCAAATTACTTTAGAAAATGATTATGGTAAAAAAGAATATAAAATTGTAGGAATCATTAATGATAGTCGTTATGTAAGTAATTTAGAAAGAGGTACAAATAGTTTAGGTGATGGGAATAATAGTGGGTTTATTCTTGTTTTAAATCAAGGAAATGAACATATGGCTGTTCCTGATGAATTGTTTGATTTACATGATCAAAAGACTTTTTATAATGATTTGCGTATTCATTTAAAAAATGAAAATCATTTATATGAATTTGATGATGATTATGATGAGTATGTAAAACCAATCAATAAAAAAATCAAAGCAATTTTAAAAGATTATAATCTTGCTTTTTACAATCAAACAAAAGAAGATGCTTTGAATAAAATAGCTGATGGTGAAAAAGAATATCAAGATGGTCTAAAACAATATCAAGAGGGAATGGATGCTTATCAAAATGGTATGAATCAATATCTTGATGGTAAAAAACAATATGATCAAGGATATCTTCAATATCAACAAGGTTTAAAAGAATACCAAAGTGGTTTAAAACAATATCAAGCTGGTTTAAGTCAATATCAAACAGGGTATCAAAAATACCAAGAAGGACTTAAACAATACCAAGCAGGTTACCAGACTTATTTAGATTATGTAGAAAAAGTTGATCAATATGATACATCTATCCAAACTGTTGAAGCTGCGTTAAGTCAATTTGGTGGTTATGAACAAGCTAAAAATATTCCAAGTGATTCACCTTATTATCAACAAGCACAAACTTTGATTGCAAGCTATGATCAATTAAAACAAAATGAATCACAAATCAATACTTTAAAAACACAATTACCTGTTATTAAACAAGAACTTGATCAAAATAAAATGTTTTTAGATCAAACAAATGCTCAACTTGTACAAAGTAAACAACAATTAGATGCCTCAAATCAAAAAATAAAGGCTTCTAAAGCTCTTTTAGATCAAACAGGAATCAAACTGGCTGATTCTAAAAAACAATTAGACGAAGCTAAAAATACTTTAGATAGTAACTTACCACAGTTAGAAGAAGCTAAAGTAAAATTAGATCAAGCACAAAGTGATTTAAATGATGCTAAACAACAAGCAGCTGATTTACAAAAAGGAAAGATCATTACCTTAACTAAAAATGAAAGCGCAGCAATCTTAAGTTATAGTGGTAACTGTGATTCAATCTCAGCTTTATCAATTCTTTTCCCAGTGCTCTTTTTCTTAGTAGCAGCTCTTGTTTCAATGACAACAATGACAAGAATGGTTGAAGAACTAAGAGTACAAAATGGAACATTAAGAGCGTTGGGCTATAAGAAAAAAGATGTGATTATGCAATATTTGATCTATGCTTTTCTAGCAACATTCTTTGCTAGTAGTATTGGAATTGTTTTTGGAACATATTTCTTCCCAAGTATTATTTACTATTTATATCGTATTATGATGTTTGATATAGGAGCACCAACACGTATTATTTTTGAACTAGCAACATGTATACAAACATATATTATTTCAGTCGTGATTATTTTATTTGTCACTTTTATGGTCTGTTATAAAGAATTACAAGCTGTTCCAGCGCAAATTTTAAGACCGAAAGCGCCTAAGCTAGGGAAAAGGATATTACTTGAAAGAATTACTTTTATTTGGAAGAGATTATCATTTAATCAAAAGGTAACAATGAGAAATATCTTTAGATATAAAAAGAGATTCTTTATGTCTGTTATTGGAATAGCAGGTTGTACAGCATTGATCGTTGTTGGTTTTGGAATCAAGTATTCTGTTTCTCCACTAGCAAGCAAACAATATGGCAATATGTGGATTTATGATGGTGTTGTAAATTATAAAGATGATTTAACAGCAACGACAAAAAAACAAGCACAAGATGATTTTAAAGGGCAATCTCAAGTGAAATCGACAATGGGTATTTACAATAAAACAATCACGATTGATCAACAAATGGTAACAGTTGAAATTCCAAGTGAAACAAAAGATTTTGATCAATATATTCATATGAGTGATTATCAAACAGGCAAGACTTTAAATCTTAAAGATGATGGTGTTTACATCAATGCAAAACTTGCTGAAATATTAGATTTAAAAGTTGGTAATCAACTTACATTATCATTAGATAATAAAGATTATAAAGTAAAAATTGCAGGTATTTATAAGCTTTATTTTAGACATTATATTTATATGTCTCCAAAATACTATGAAAACTTAACCAAAGATGAAGTTCATTATAATAGCCAATATTTTAAATTAAATAAAAAAGCAAGTGAAAAGAAACTTACAAATTATTGTGATCATCATGAAAATATTACTTCTATTCAATATGTCAGTGGTATTTCAGAAGGATTCTATAGTCAAATGGAAAGCTTAGATAGTGTTGTCTTTATTTTAATTGTTTGTGCAGGTGCACTTGCGTTTATTGTTTTATATAATCTAACAAATATTAATATTCAAGAAAGAAAAAGTGAAATTGCAACGATTAAGGTTTTAGGTTTCTATCCAAAAGAAGTCTATGATTATGTCTTTAGAGAAAACATTATTCTAGCCTTTATTGGTTCGATTGTTGGACTTGGTCTTGGTAAGATTATTCATGCTTATTTGATTAGAACGGTTGAAGTAGATATGGCGATGTTTATTAGAACAGTTAATATCAGATGCTATATGATTGCTATTATTTTAACAATGGCATTTACATTCTTGATTAATCTTTATATGCGAAGAGTTCTTAAAAAAATAGACATGGTTGAGTCTTTGAAAAGCATAGAGTAATCATAAATATTATTTAGGATTACGTAAAATTAAGGATTTTTTCAAAAAAAATTAAAAAAAACTGAATCTTCTAAATCCCTTGCTATGGTTGACATTCAAGGGATTTACTACTTGTATAGACAGGGCAAAGGGTGGATTTTTAGTTGATTTTACGTTATAATACGTTTGTATTTGTTGAAAGGAGGAGACGAATGGAGAGAAATATTAAGGAAAGAGTTAGTCAATATGTAGATGAAAACAAAGTCAAAGAGAAGTTAACTCAGTTTTTCCAAGAAAAAATTGTCAATAGAAAAGCGATGTTTATACCTATTACAGGTGTTGCAACATTTATGTTAGTAGGATACGCTGCTGCTGATACAAAAGCACCAGAAATCACATCTGATCAAATTGAGGTTCCTTATGGAGAAAAATTTGATGTTGATACTGTAGATGTAACTGACAATCGTGATAGCAGAGATGACATTCAAGTAAGTGCTGATCTGGCATCATTAAATGTTGAACAATTAGGGGATTATAAGGTTACTGTAACAGCTACTGATTCATTTAATAATGAAACAACAAAAGAAGTTACAGTAAAAGTAGTGGATCAAGAAGGTCCAAAATTTGAAACTTTAGGTTCAAATGAAGGTTATGTAGTTGAAGTTCCTGTTAATGGAAGTAGTGATTTATCAAGTTATGTAAAAGCATCTGATAATGTAGATGGTGATGTAACACCATTTATTGAAGCAGATAAAACTTTAGATACTTCTAAATTAGGGACACAAACAATTACATTAAAAGCCACAGATGTTTCAGGAAATGAAACAGAAAAAACAATTGATTTTGCTGTGACTGATGATGATGCACCAGTAGTTACATTGAAAAATGGTGCAGAGGTTACATTAAATTATGGGTCAGATTTTAACTTATCTGATTATGTAGATGTTACAGATAACTTTGATGGTGTCATTCAACCTCAAGTAGAAGGAAGCATTGATAACCATAAAGAAGATGGTGTACAAACTTTAACAATTAAAGCAACTGATTCATCTGGTAATGAATCTTCTGCTCAATTGAATGTTGCTGTAAAAGATACAGAAGCACCAAAAATTTCTTTATCAAAATCAGAAGTTTCTGTAAACGTAGGAGCAAGTTTAGATTTATCTAACTGCTTATCAAGTGCAACTGATAATAAAGATGGAGATGTAAAAGGAAAAGTATCAATTCCTTCTGTAAGTACTTCGAAAGCTGGTTCTTATACAGCTACTTATACAGTAAGTGATGCTGCTGGAAATCAAGGTAATGCGTCATTAACTGTAAAAGTTAATGCGGTACGTACTTCTTCTAAAAAAGGTTCTGCAGTTACTGGTACTACTTCTAGACCAAATTATTACGGAACATCAGTTGTAGGTGCTGCCTATTCAAGACTTGGGTGCCCTTACGTATGGGGTGCTGAAGGACCAAATACATTTGACTGCTCTGGTCTAGTAAAATGGTGTTATGCTAAAGCTGGTAAATCTTTACCACATTCATCAAGTGCGATGAAATCATCTGGTACTGTAATCAGTATTTCGAGTGCACAACCTGGGGATATCTTATGGAGACCAGGACATGTAGCAATTTATATTGGTGGTAACCAATACATTCATGCTCCACAAACTGGAGATGTTGTAAAAGTTTCATCTGGTGTAAGTAGCTTTACATGTGCAATTAGACCTTAATATTAAAAAGTCGTGGAAAAATCACGGCTTTTTTTGTACTTTAAAAGAATATATTTTTAATAATGAATGAAACTAATTATTGATTGTTTGGGTATAATAAAATTGAAAAAAGATTGATAAATTCTACAAATTTGCATTTTTAAATAAAATGTGTTATAATAATAAACGGTTAAAAAATTCAAAAGGAGAACATTATGAAAACAGACATACAGACCAAGCTCAAAACATTGTTTGATGAGAAAATTAAAAACAGAAAAGCAATGTTTATTCCAATCGCTGGGGTAGCTGCATTTATGTTAGTAGGTTATGCTGGTGTGGATCATGAAAATCCTGAGATTGTATCAAGTCATATTCAAATTCCTTACGGTGAAAAGTTTGATACGGATGCAATTGATGTTGTTGATAATCATGATAGTAGAAGTGAGCTGTTAGTAGAAGCTGATGGTGATTCCTTAGATGTTAAACAATTAGGAACATATCAAGTTGAAGTGCGTGCAACAGATCAGTTTAATAATACTGATGTTAAAACAATTCAAGTAGATGTTGTTGACGAAGAAGCACCAAAATTAAAAACGTTAGGTGCAAATGATGGATATTATATTGAAGTACCAGTTTATGGTAGTCAAGATTTATCTTCATATATTAAAGCAGTAGATAATGTAGATGGAGATGTGACACCATTTATCGAAAGTGATAAACAATTAGATACTTCAAAACAAGGAACACAAATAATTAATGTTTCAGTAAGTGATAATAGTGGTAATACAACTGAAGAAGCGTTTAAGTTCTTTATTGCTGATATGCAAGCTCCAGAAATTACTTTAAAATCAGGAAGTGATATTACAGTAGATTATGGTAGTGAATTTAAATGGCAAGACTATGTATCAATTAGTGATAACTTAGATACAAATATTGAACCTAAAGTAGAAGGAACAATTGATACTAAACAATTAAATCAACAAAAAGAAATGACAATTATTGTTACTGATGGCGCTGGTAATTCATCAAAAGTAACATTGAATGCTACTGTTAAAGATATTACTGGACCAAATATCGTTTTATCAACAAATAAAGTATCTGTTGATAAAGGAAGCAATGTTGATTTAAAATCATATATTACATCTGCCGTAGATAACTTAGATGGTGATATGAAAGATAAGATTTCATTCAATACAATTGATACTTCTACAACAGGAGTAAAGACAGTCACATATACAGGTGTGGATTCAGCAGGTAATAAAGCAGAAGTACAATTACAAGTGGAAGTAACATTCTCTGGAGAAAGAATTGTTAATACAGGTCTTTCTAAAACAGGATGTCCATATGTGTGGGGATCAACTGGTCCTAATTCATTCGATTGTTCAGGATTTACACAATGGGTATATAGACAAAATGGTATTTATATTCCAAGAACTTCATCAGAACAAAAAGCTGCTGCTAAAAAAGTAGTAAGTTTATCTGAACTTGAAGTTGGAGATATTTTATGGCGTTCAGGACATGTAGGAATTTATATTGGAAATGGACGATATGTTCATGCACCACATACAGGAGATGTTGTTAAAGTTTCTTCTGGTGTAGGTAAATTTACATGTGGACTTAGATATCAATAAAGGTTTCGATTTGAAACCTTTTTTTTTGCCTTTAAAAACGATATAATATATCTAAAGAGGGTGATTTTTTTGTATATTTCAACAAGTAGTCAATTAAAAAGATATGATCAAGCATTGTTGGATTATGGCTATTCAATTGAGCAATTAGTAGATAAAGCCAGTGATTGTTTATTGAAACATTTTGATAAGTATCAACATATTATGATTGTTTGTGGGCCAGGGAATAATGGTGCTGATGGGATTTCATTAGGAATTAAATTACACCAAGAAGGTAAAGAGGTATTACTTTGCTTAACGGGAAAAGAAGAAAAACTCAGCCAAGCAAATAGATATTATCTTGATCAAGCACAATCTTTATCGATAGAGTGTTTATTTGTAAGTGAAGAAACACTTGAAGAATTTCAAAAAAGTGTTCCACATTTTGATGTGGTAGTTGATGCATTATTTGGCTTTGGACTTAATAGTGATTTAAGAGGAATTGTTAAATATGTTGTTGATCTTATAAATAATATAGAGGTAGATGTTATTGCGATAGATATTCCTACAGGTTTAAATCCTGATACAGGAAAACCTTATAATAGCTGTATTTGTGCGTATCAAACAATAACGTTAACAGCTTATAAGCTTGCTTTTTTAAATCCAGAGAGTGAAATGTATACAGGGAAAGTCATTTTAGAATTATTAGACGCTAAATCTTTTCATGAAGAAATGCTATTTTCACAACCAGTTGATTTTAAATGGGCTAAATATCATATAAAAGAACGTTTCTATGATGGACACAAAGGAACTTATGGAAGAATTATGCATGTAACAGGGTGCTATCATTATCGAGGAGCTGCACTTTTAGCAGCTAAAGCAGCTGTTTATACAGGAAGTGGATTAGTTACGGTTTGGTCTAATGAAAAAGTAATTGATGCATTAAGTTTGTTTTGTCCTGAGGCGACATCGTGTCAAAGACAGTATTTTGATGAACATTTATTACAAGGGAAAGAGGCAATTCTTATAGGAAGTGGACTAGGTTTAAATGATGATAGTGAACGCTTTGTCTGCGAACTTTTAAGTCATACACAAGTTCCAGTTGTGATTGATGGTGATGCCTTGACCATTCTTGCAAAACATCCAGAATTATTAGAAAATCATCATTCCTCTTGGATTTTAACACCACATCATGGAGAATTTAAAAGATTTGTGAATTTTAACCAAACAAGTGAACTAGTGGATCAAGCGAATGCATTTGCAAAAAAATGTCATGTTACCTTAGTTTTAAAAGGTCCACATACTCTTATTAGTGATGGAAATGAAACATATCGTATTATGTCAGGAAATAAAGGAATGTCATCTGCAGGTATGGGGGATACACTTGCTGGAATTATTAGTAGCTTTTTAGGACAAGGTTATTTGCCAAAAGATGCGGCTATTTTAGGAACGTATTTACATGGTTTATGTGGTGATGAAGTCTATAAAGAAAATTATACGGTTGTTGCTTCAAAAGTAATTGACCAAATTCCTCAAATGATGAAAAAATTGAAACAAGATTGATTACGAAACGTGTTCGTTTCGTAATTTTTTTTAACCTTTTTAAAAATTAAAAAGAAAAAGATCAAAAAATTGTCTATATAATAGCAGGAGGAAAAATTAAATGGACAAAGTACTAGAAATCACATCAAACGATCATATTATTATGATTAATAAACTCTGTAAAAGAATATTAGGACATCCTGAAATCTTAGGAAGAATCATTAAAGGATTTATTAAAGAAGCTAAGGATGTATTTTTAGAAGAAATCATTGATGATGATATACTTAAATAAAGATCATAATATCAAAGATAAGTATGAAGATAGTGATTGGATAAAGACACCGTTAGTCATCTTTTTAAATAATACATACGATCTTTTAGTAAAAAAAGAGGTTATGAAAGAATATGGATTTGAAGAAATAGAGAAGGAAGTTAAAAAGATATGTAATTTAGGAGAAATGATAGCCAGAGAAAATATAGAAAAAGGACATTCTATGGGGCTTGAACAAGGACAAAAGTTGGAAAGAATTACATTAATTAAAAATATGACGGAAAGTTTACAATGTTCCATGCAAAGAGCTATGGATGTTTTAAAATTGACAGCTGATGAAAGAAAAGATGTTGAAGAATATTTTAAATCTTAAAATCATAGGCGATATGAATTTCATATCGCCTATTTTCTTTTAATGATTGTTACATTTCTTTGACCATCATGATTGACACGATGTGAAAAGAATAAATCATTATTTTCATTTGTACAATAAGAAGAAACTTGAATATTTTCTTCTAAAACCCCTAAATTTAATAATTGTTGTTTATTTAATCCTTTATTGTCTAATAAATAATGAGTTTCATCTGTTTTTTGATAAAAAGGTGAAGTATCAAAGTTCATTTTCTTAACTTGATTAATCACATCATCTTGCACTTCTAAGTGCTTTTTAGAAAGACAAGGACCTATTAAACAATACATTTCTTTTGGATTACAATTTTCTTTTTCAATAAGATAACGAATTGTATGATCAACAATTTGTCTAACTGTACCAAGCCATCCTGAATGAATAGCACAAACGATTTTTTGATCTATGCAATAGACTAAAATTGGTGTGCAATCTGCATGAAATGACAGTAAGAATAAATCTTTATCTTTCGTATAAGTTGCATCTACTTCATAAAGGTCATCTGTTTGTTTTAACATATTGGTACCACCATCTTTCATTAAAAAGACTTGTTTTAAATTGGTAGAATGTGTTTGTCTAGGGGCTACCATATGTTCTAAATCTGTATTTAGTAATGAAGCAAGTTCTTGTCTATTTTCTAATACTTTTAAATAATTTGGATTATTTAAAGAAATATCCCCTAATTTCCTAGTTGTTGTATATGCTTCTACATCTTCATGTAAATTCCATTTTATTAATTTCATTTGTTTCTCCTTTACAAAAGTCCAATTCTTTTTAATACATGACCATACCTTATATTAGGAGGTGTTATTATGAGTTGTAATTGTCAACAAAATACATGTTGTAATGGACAATATGGAAACTTTGATAATAACGGTTATGCAAATTATTTTAATTCAAATATAGGAAATGGTTTTACTCCACAACCAATTATCGCTCCTAAGAAAGTATGTACAACATTTCAAAATCAATATGTAGAACAACCTATTATTTGTCCAATTGAATGTCGTCGCGTTAATAACATTGTTTATGTTCCACGTTATTACCCTCGATATGAACAAACATGTTATACACAAACAAATCGTTATTAAAAATAGGTGCTTAGCATCTATTTTTTTGTAAGTTCTTGTAAAAACTCATCATCTGGATCAATATAGATTGTTTTATAATTATCTAAAATTACTTTTCCTGGTTTACTACCCGCAGGTTTTTTGAGTGTTTTGACGAGTGTATAGTTTACTGGAACACTACTTGAATTTTTTCCTTTTGAATAGTATGCAGCAATTTTAGCAGCTAAACGAATCGTATATTCATCTAAATCTTGTGCTTTAACAATAACATGGCTTCCTGGCATATCTTTTGCATGGAACCACATATCATAACGATGCGCATATTTAAATGTTAAATAATCGTTTTGTAAGTTATTTTTACCAATATCGATTTCAATTCCATCTTTTGTAAGATATTGTTGAAATTGAGGACGTTTTTTCTTACGAATTGTATTTTTTTGTTTTTTCTTTTTTAAATATCCTTCGTTTTCTAATTCTTCTTTGATTTCTAAAGCATCATAATATGTTGCTTGTGACATAGCGGTTATTAAAGAATCGAAATATTCAATTTCTTTTTCAGTTAAATCAATTTGTTCTAAAAGAACATTGATTGAATTTTTAGCTTTTTGATATTTTTGATAATATTTTTGAGCATTGGCTTTTGGATCTAATTTAGGATCTAAAGTAATATCTAATTTTGTATTATCATAATAATTGTCAACAACAACATGAGTCATTCCTTTTTGTATTAAATGTAAAGAAGCATATAATAAATCTCCTTTAATACGATAATCATCGCTATTATGTGAATCATCTAAGGTTGCTTTTAATTTCTTTAATTTTGAAGTATTTTTTTGATATTCATTTTGTATAAATTTTAAAAGATTACTTGTTTGTTGTTTAATTCTTTCTTTTTGATCTATTTCATTAAAGTGAGTATCTAAACCATCAAATAAAGAATATTTTGAAGTTTCTCCTTGTAAATGTGTCAGTTCAATAACATGAAAATATTCTTTATCATTCACTTTAGTAATATAGAGATTTTGAGAATTTTCTATTTCTTTCATGATCTCTTTAAAAGATTCATCTTGATCAATACGATATAAGATTTCTTTAGATAAAATAGGAGACATTCCTTGATAGGTTTTAGTAAGTTGGTTATCTTCTACAAATTCGCTTGTAAAAGGATCAAGTTTTTTTATCATTGGTGGTAATTGATAAAGAGCTCCGGGTTGTAAAAATCTTTCACTATTCATACTTGGTGAAATATGTTTAATACAATCAATGATTTTATCGTTTTGACCTACTAAGATAATGTTTGAATGTTTACCCATCACTTCTACATAAAGAATATATTCAATATAATCACCTAATTCATTATGACAACTAAAAGTGATTTTAAAAATACGATCCAAATCGATTTGCTCAATATCTTTAATATAACCACCTTCTAAAAGCTTACGATAAAGCATAGTAAGCGGATTAGGAGATTCTGGTGTTGGATAAGATAAAGATGTTAATTGAACACGTGCATACATTGGATGACTTGAAATCAATAACTGATAATTCTTCTTATTTGCACGAACTTGAAATAAAAGTTCATATTTTGATATTTGATAAATTTTATTGATACGACCGCCTTTTATTGTTTCTATCAATAAATTTTTTACTTGATGCATCATAATGCCATCATATGCCATAGTTATCACCCCAAAATACTATAACATATTTGAAATTTAATTGACATTATCTCTTTGTTATTGTAGAGTTATTTTTATAAAAAAAGGGGTGTGGAAAAATTGAAAAGAGGAATGTTAATCATTCTTAGTGGGCCTAGTGGTGTTGGAAAAGGAACAGTAAGAGAAGAATTGTTCAAAGATGATAGTTTAAATTTAAGTTATTCTATTTCAATGACAACAAGAAAACCTAGACCTACAGAAACAGATGGTGTGGATTATTTTTTTGTTGATGAAAAAAGCTTTGTTGATAAGATTGCTCAAGGTGGCTTATTAGAATGGGCAAGATTTGTAGGTAATTATTATGGTACCCCTAAGGATAATGTAGATCGATTATTAGATGAGGGTAAAAATGTCGTTTTAGAAATCGAAGTTCAAGGAGCATTGCAAGTCATGAAAAAATGTCCTGATGCATTGACTATTTTCTTGGTACCACCTTCATTAGAAGAATTAGAAAGACGTATTCGTGGTAGACGTACTGAAAGCGAAGATATCGTAAAAGAACGTTTGGATAAAGCACGTAAAGAAATTCAAACAAAAGATGAATATAAATATGTTGTAGAAAATGACGATGTTCATCTAGCAAAAGATAAAATAGCAAAAATTATTAAAGAACATCAAAAGTAACTGTTGGTTTTTATAACTGACAGTTTTTTTGATAAAGCTACAATAGATGTGGTAAAATACAAACAAAAGAGAGGTGGAAATATGTATATTGTTAAAGTTCTTGTGGAACATGCAATCTATAAATTAGATACGACCTATGACTATTTATCTAAATATCAAGTTTTGGCAGGTTGTCGAGTCCATATCCGTTTTGGTTATCAACAACTTGTAGGTTATGTCGTTGAATGTCAAGAAACACTTTTTACTCAAAAACAATTAGAAGAAAAAAATGGTTTTAAATATTCTTTTATCCAAGATGTCATTGATCAAAAACCATTACTTAATCAAGAATTACAAGAACTTGCAAATTATCTTTCAAAACAAACGCTTTCTACAAGAATCAGTTGTTTACAATGTATGCTACCACCTCAATTAAAACCAAGTACCAATCATAGTGTTGGCATTAAATATCAAAAAGTTGTTTCCTTTGTAAAAGATATTCCCCTTAAAACAATAAAACAACAAGAAGCTTTAAATTATATAAAAGAACACGATTTATTACCCATAAAGGATTATCCTTTTTCAACAGCTCTTTTAAATAATATAGAAAAACAAGGAGCAATTATTTATAAACAAGTAGAAGTTTATCGAAATCCTTACAACGAACATCTACAACAAGAAGATTATCCCTTGACTACTAGCCAACAAAAAGTTGTTAATCAAATATTAGCATCTTTTCATCAATTTAAAACCTTTTTACTTTATGGAGTCACAGGTTCAGGAAAAACAGAAGTTTATTTACACCTTTCTAGATTTGTGATTGAACAAGGAAAAACTGTCTTGATGCTTGTCCCTGAAATTGCTTTGACTCCAATGATGGTCTCTGCTTTTAAAAGCCGTTTTGGAAAAAGCGTCGCTATCTTACATTCAAAATTATCAGCGGGAGAAAGATATGATGAATATCGTCGAATCATTGATGATGAAGTAAAAATCGTCGTTGGAGCAAGAAGTGCTGTTTTTGCACCACTGGAAAATATAGGTTTGATTATTATGGATGAAGAACATGATGCCAGTTACAAACAAGAAAGTCCACCACGTTATTTAACATCTCAAGTAGCGAGAAAAAGGGGTGCTTATCATCAATGTCCAGTTGTTTTAGGTAGTGCCACACCTTCTCTTGAAAGCTATAGTCGTGCTTTAAAGGGTGCCTATGAATTATGTATACTTTCTCAAAGGGTCAATCAAAAACCTTTACCACAAATTGAATTGATTGATATGGTCGAAGAAATGAAAGCACATCATTATGAAGTATTATCAAGGAAGATGAAAGCTAAAATACAAGAAACAATCGATAAAAATGAACAAGTGATTTTATTGCTTAATAAAAGAGGTTATTCAAGTTATGTTCGTTGTTTAGATTGCGATGAAGTATTAAAATGTCCTCATTGTGATGTATCTTTAACTTATCACAAAGATACTCATACAATGCGTTGTCATTATTGTGACTTTCAAGTACCTTACCAGCAAAAATGTAGTCATTGTGGAAGTACTAATATTAAACTGATTGGTAGTGGTACCCAAAAGATAGAAGAATATTTACAAAATAATTTTATAAATTCAAGAGTGATTCGCTATGATGTAGATTCTACAAGGAAGAAGCAAGGACATCATCAATTGCTTAAACAATTTGAAAACCAAGAAGCAAATATATTAATAGGAACACAGATGATTGCTAAAGGATTAGATTTTGAAAATGTGACTTTTGTAGGAGTTATTAATGCAGATCTTTCTTTAAATATTCCTGATTTTAGAGCAAATGAAAGAACATTTCAATTATTAGAACAAGTTTCTGGTAGAAGTGGTCGAGGGAAGAAACAAGGAACAGTGATGATTCAAACGTATAACCCTGATCATTTTGTTTTACAATGTGTTAAAAATCATGATTATCAAAGTTTTTATCAAAAAGAAATGGAAATGAGAAAACTTGCGAAATATCCACCTTATTGTTATTTAATAAGTATTTTAGTGCAAGGTAAAAAAGAAGATGATGTGACTTTTTGTAGTCAACAAATAAAGGAATATTTAGTAAAACAATTACCGAAGGCAATTGTTTTAGGACCTGCTAATTGTACGATTTATAAGATGAATGATATTTATCGAAAGAGAATGACACTTAAAATAACGAATACAACACATGTTTATGAGGTATTGCATGCAATGAGTGATTATTATAATAAAAAAGGAAGAAAGGTAAATGTGATATGTGATTTTAATCCATACACAACGATATAGTTATGGCAAGAGAAAATGCATTTATGATTTTAAATCAATATTTTGAAGATGAGAGTTTTTTAAATATTGCTTTAAATGAACAATTAAAGAAAAGTAATTTAAAAAGAGAAGATAAAGATTTATGTACAACCATTGTTTATGGAACAATTCAAAATCTTTTATATATTCAATATCAACTTCAACCTTATATTAAAGGAAAAAGAGTAAAGAAAAAAATAAGGGCACTTCTTTATATGTCTTTATATCAATTGATATATTTAGATAAAATACCTGAATATGCCATTATTAATGAAGCGGTTAAAATAGCTAAAAAAGAAGGTTATCAAACAAGTCGATTTGTAAATGCGGTATTGAGGAATTTTACAAGAAACGAAAGAAGATCGTTAGAGGAATTAGATGAATTAGAAAAAATCTCGATTATGACATCACATCCTTTATGGATGGTCAAAATGTTTAATAAACAGTATGGTTTAGAAAAAACAAAAATGATTTGTGAAGAAGATAACATGCCTCCTACAAGAAGTGGGAGAGTCAATACATTAAAAACAACAAAAGAAGAGTTATTAAAAGAAAGCTGTTTTGAAGAAGGAACATTGTCTCAAGATGCTCTTTTATATAAAAGAGGAAATCTAGCCTATACTTCTTATTACAAAGAAGGTAAAGTAACGATTCAAGATGAATCAAGTCAATTAGTAGCAAGACTTTTAGATCCTCAAAAAACAGATTACGTTTTAGATATGTGTAGTGCTCCAGGAAGTAAAACAACACATCTTGCAGCATTAATGGAAAATCAAGGAAAAATAGAAGCCTATGATTTATATAAGCACAAAGTAAAATTAATAAAACATAATTTAAAACGTTTAGGTGTTAAAAACGTACATGTTCAAGCAGGTGATTCTACAAAGCTCATAGAACACTATCCTCCTGAAACGTTTGATCGTATTTTATTAGATGCACCTTGTTCAGGATTTGGGGTTTTAAAACGTAAACCAGAAATTAAATATCATGATTCGAGTGTGATGGATGGTTTAATCCCATTACAAGCACTTTTATTAGAAAATGCGTATAATTTATTGAAAAATGATGGTACAATGGTTTATAGTACATGTACAATCAATAAAAAGGAAAATGGGATGATGATTGAACATTTTATTCAAAAACATCCTGATATGAAAGTTATTGAACAACGTACAATTTTAAATTATGAATATCACACAGATGGATTTTATATGTGTAAAATGAAAAAGGGATAGAAGATGGAACATTTATATAATTATTCTTTAGAAGAATTAACTGAATATTTTAAATCAATCAATGAAAAACCTTTTAGAGCAAAACAGGTTTTTCAATGGTTATATCAAAAAAATGCTTTTGATTTTCAAGAAATGTCTAATATATCAAAAGATTTAAGAGAAAAATTGGAAAAACAATGCATCATTGATACCTTTGAAATACAAGAAAAACAAGTATCAAGTGATGGAACTATCAAATACTTATTTAAAATGATTGATGGTAACTTAATAGAAGCCGTTTTAATGAGACATGATTATGGTCAATCATTATGTGTAACAAGCCAAGTAGGATGCAATATGCAATGTGCATTCTGTGCTAGTGGACTTTTAAAAAAACAACGTAACTTAACAGCTGGTGAAATGGTGAATCAAGTCATGGCAGTCACTAAAGATACAGGTATTCGTGTTTCACATGTTGTTGTCATGGGAACAGGTGAACCTTTTGATAACTATGATGAAGTGATGAAATTCGTTAGAATTATTAATCATCCTCATGGTTTAGCTATTGGAGCAAGACATATTACGATTTCTACATGTGGACTTGTCAATATGATTGAAAGATATAGCAATGAAGGGATTCAAACAAACCTTGCTATTTCTTTACATGCCCCTAATGATGAAATTAGAGACCAATTAATGCCTGTAAATAAAGCGTTTAATATGGATTCTTTAAGAAAAGGTGTTGCAGATTATATCGAAAAAACGAATCGTAGAGTGACATTTGAATATATTTTATTAGATGATGTCAACGATTCACTTGCACATGCCAGACAGCTTGCTCATTATATGAGAGGATTGAATGCGTATGTGAATTTAATTCCTTATAATAGTGTTGATGAACATGGTTTTAAACCAAGTAGTCATGTAGAGGAATTTAAAGACGAACTATTAAGATTACATATTAACTGTACGGTTAGAAAAGAACATGGTAGAGATATAGATGGAGCATGTGGTCAGCTAAGAGCAAAACGTAGTGGGGTGATATAATGGAGTATTATGCATTGACTGATATTGGAAAAATCAGAGAAAAAAATCAGGACCAGGCAGCAACAGCAATTAATTTGAAAGATCAAATTTTAGGTGTTGTTTGTGATGGAATGGGAGGACATAAAGCAGGAGAAATTGCTTCTCATGTTGTAGAGGAACATGTACTTACATGTTTTAAAGCGAATCCACCTTTTTTAGATGATGAAGAAGTGACAAATTGGTTAATGGATACTGTTTTAGAAGCTCACCAAATTGTAAAAAGAATGGCTAATATGCAAGAAGATACAAAAGGAATGGGAACAACTGTAGCGATTGCGGTGGTTGATGGTGATGATGCTTTCTTTTGTCATGTAGGTGATAGTCGTATTTATGTTTATGATGATCAAGAAATTATTCAAATGACAAGAGATCATACATTAGTGAATGAACTTATTCAACGAGGTGCGATTACTGAAGAAGAAGGTAAGAATCATCGTCAAAAGAATGTTTTAATGCAAGCTATTGGTGTTGAAATGAATATTGTACCAGATATTCAAAAGTATAAGTTAAATGGAAAAAATATTTTGATTTGTAGTGATGGTTTATTTAATTCTTTAGAAGATGAAGAAATTTTAAATATTGTAAGACAAAATATGAATGTTAAAGATAAAGTTCATCTATTGATTGAACAAGCAAATGAACATGGTGGACATGATAATATTGCTGCTGTGTTAATAGAAGGAGGACGTTAAAAAATGAATAAAATCATTGCTGAACGTTATGAATTGATTGATATTATTGGTCAAGGAGGAATGGCAGATGTTTATCTAGCAAATGATACGATTTTAAATCGTACAATTGCTATCAAGATATTACGTACATCTTTAGCGAAAGATCCAATTTATATTGCAAGATTTCAAAGAGAAGCTTCAGCAGCAGCTGCGCTTTCACATAAAAATATTGTTGAAATTTATGATGTTGGTGAAGATAGTGATCAATACTATATTGTCATGGAATATGTACCTGGTAGAACACTGAAAGAATTAATTGCTAAAAGAGGTGCTTTACATGTAATGGAAGCTATTGACATTATGAAACAAGTACTTTCAGGAACAGCAAGAGCACATCAAATGGGAATTATTCATCGTGATTTAAAACCACAAAATATTTTAGTAACGGATACAGGAACAGCTAAGATTGCTGATTTTGGAATTGCTTCTATTCAATCACTTACACAGTTTACACAAACAGATGTGATTATGGGTTCTCTTCATTATTTAGCACCAGAATTAGCACGAGGAGAAAAAGCGACAGTTCAAAGTGATATTTATGCTTTAGGAATTGTTTTTTATGAATTATTAAGAGGACAAGTACCATTTAATGGTGAATCTCCAGTGAATATTGCTTTAAAACATATGCAAGAAGATTTACCATCACTTAGAGAATTTAATCCATCTATTCCTCAATCAGTAGAAAATATTATTATTAAAGCAACTGCTAAAAACTTAAATGATCGTTATAAAAGTGCTACGGAAATGTTAGAAGATTTACAAACATGTTTATCTAGAACAGATGAAGAAAAACTTGTTTTTGATCATAGTGATGAAGTGAATGATCCTACGATTGTTGTAAATCCACGACAAATCTTTGATGAAGAAGAACCAGAAGAAGTTGAAGAAAGAGCTGTTGAAAAGAAGAATAATAATGGTAAAGGAAAACAAATTTTAGAAAAATTAAAAAATCCTAAAGTTCTTGCAGGAGTCGTTGCAGGTGTTGTTTTGATTATTGGAATTATTTGTTATTTCTTACTTTTTGGTGGAAATAAACAACCAAATGTAATGCCAGATTTAGTTGGATTGAAACAAAGTGAAGCAGAAAAAATATTAAAAGATTATGATGTTACAATTAATAAGACAGTTTTTAAAGAATTATCTGATGATTATAAAAAAGGTTTAATTACAAAAACTGATCCAGAAAAAGGTTCTTCTATTAAAGAAGGAGATGTTATCACAATTACTGTTTCAAAAGGTAAATATATTGTTTTAGATGATTATACGGGATTAAGTTATGATGAAGCTAAAAAGAAATTAAATAAGATTGGCTTTAAAGTTGATATAAAACGTGAAGTTTCTGATAAAAAGGCGGGAACAGTTTTAGAACAAAGTTTAGAAAAAGGTTATAAACAAGATCCTACAGATAAAGATCGTACAATTACACTTACGATTTCTAAAGGATCCTATGTGATTTTAGATGATTATACAGGTATGAGCTATGATGATGCCTATAATAAATTGAGTGGTTTAGGATTCAATGTTACAAAACGTGAACAAACTTCTGATCAACCGGCAGGTACCGTTATTGATCAAAATTTAGCGAAAGGCTATAAAGTAGATCCAACAGATACAAATAGAAATATTACTTTAACGGTTTCTACAGGATATAGTCAAACAGTTCCTTCTGTTGTTGGTTTAACACCTGATAGTGCGAAGTCGAATCTTGAAAACTTGGGATTTACCGTTTCTATGGAAGGAACACAATTCCCAGAATCTGGTGGAGATGAACGTTATATTGGTGCAGTTTATAAACAAAGTATAGTTGCAGGAACAAAAGTAGATAAAAAAGGAACAACAATTACAATCTATTATTATGAAGACTAACATAGATAAAGGGCGTATTGTCAAGGCATTAGCTGGTTTTTATTACATTGATGATGGTCATGAAGTTCATCAATGTCGTGCCCGTGGAAAATTTAGAAAACAAGATATAAAACCAGTTGTTGGTGATTTTGTAGAATTTCAAAAAGGTAACCATGATGATGGTTACCTTCTCAAAATATTAGAGAGAAAAAATGTTTTAAGAAGACCACCGATTGCAAATATTGATCAAGCATTACTTGTTTTTTCAAGAAAAGAGCCTGATTTTTCAACAATATTATTAGATAAGTTCTTATTATTGATAGAACACTATCACATTAGACCAATCATTGTTATTTCTAAAATGGATATTGAAGGGGATGACTCTATTTATCAATATATTCAAGAATATAGAAATGCAGGGTATACTGTGATTGAAACAAGTTCTAAACAAAATAAAGGAATAGATGAAATCAAGGAAATCTTTAAAGATCAAGTGACTGTGATTACTGGACAAAGTGGTGTTGGTAAATCAACGCTTTTAAATGCGTTAGATATTTCTTTGAATTTAGAAACAAATCAAATATCGAAAGCTCTTGGAAGAGGGAAACATACGACAAGACATGTTGAACTCATGAATTTATATGATGGTTATGTAGCAGATACTCCTGGTTTTTCATCTCTTGAATTAGAGATGGAACCAATAGAAGCAGCGAGAGCATATCATGATTTTGATGAATATGCTACTGATTGTAAGTTTAGAGGATGTTTGCATGATAGTGAACCTCATTGTGCTGTTAAAGAGGCTGTTGGTGAAGGAAAGATTTCTAAAGAACGTTATGAACATTATTTAACAATGTTAAAAGAATTAAAGGAAAAAAAGGAGAAACGATATGATTAAAGTTGCACCTTCTCTTCTTTCAGCAAATTTTGCTTGTTTGAAAGATGATATTGAAAAAATCGAAAATGGAAAAGCTGATTGGCTTCATTATGATGTTATGGATGGACATTTTGTACCTAATATTTCATTTGGGTACAGTATTTTAAAAGATGTTTCTAAAGTTACAAGCTTATTTTTAGATGTTCATTTAATGATTAGTGAACCTCAAAAATATGTTGATGAATTTATTAAAAGTGGAGCAAATTTAATTGTTTTTCATATTGAAGCAATGGAAAATAAAGAAGATACTTTAGCACTTATTCATCATATTAAAGAAAATAATGTACAAGTAGGAATAAGTATTAAACCAAATACACCGGTTGATGCTATTCAAGATTATTTATCTTTATTAGATGTTGTTTTAGTGATGTCAGTTGAACCAGGGTTTGGTGGACAATCATTTAAAGAAATTGCTCTTGATAAAATTAAAGATCTAGCTACTAGAAGAAAAGAAAATAGTGCACACTATTTAATTGAAGTAGATGGTGGTATTAATGCTACAACTGGAAAACAATGTAAAGATGCAGGAGTAGATGTTTTAGTTGCTGGAAGTTATGTATTTAATAGTGATGATTACACACAAAGGATTACTTCTTTAAAATGAAAATAGCGTTATGTGCAACACATTTGTTTAATATGACATTACCTCAAGATAGAGATTATATTGGTGTTGATCATGGGGTAGAAGAATTATTAAAGCAAGGAATAACACCGAGGTTTGCAATAGGCGATTTTGATTCTTTACAAAATAGAAAATCATTAGAAGATTTAAATATTCAAATCTTACCGGAAAGAAAAGATGTTACGGATACGCATGCTGCTATCGAATATGCAATTTCTAAAGGTTATGATGAAATTGAATTATATGGTGTTACCGGAGGACGTTTAGATCATTTCTTTGCAGTTATGTGTTTGCTTGAAAAATATCAAGATGTTTCTATAAAGGTTATTGATCAACAAAACTGTATTCAATTATTAAAACCTGGAATTCATCATATATATAATCAAGAATATTATTATTTTTCATTATTTGCTTTAAATGAAAGTATTCTTTCTATTAGTCAAGCTGAATATACATTAGATCATTATTTGCTTAAAAGAGATGATCCATTATGTGTATCGAATGAAGTTAAAGGTGAATATACAATTATTGAAAATAATGAAAATATTATTTTAGTTCAATCAAGAGATGCTCAATAGGCATCTTTTTTGATTGCTTAATATTTACCAACTAAGATATTAAATTTAATAATTGTGCAGGTGTAAAAGATGTTTTTAGAATAAAGTGTTATATTATAAGAAGAATATTTAAAAGAGGATGGGTGAACTAAAGTGGAACAAACAGTAAGTAAAATTGAAGAATTATTAGAGAAGCCATGCTATGTGATAGATTTTCTTCCTGAACAGGTAAAACCAAGTTCAAGAGGACAATTTTTTGATGTGGAATGTTATTTACTCAATAGTGATAAACATTTTTTGCTGAAAGATAAATTTGTAAATATCATTATAAAATTAATGTGTTATTATCATGTATCTATACAATTGGATGATTGGATTGACCGACCATCTTTACAAATATTAGAGGATGCAATCAATACAATCATGAATAACCATTCAGGTTGGTTGAATATATTGCTTCCAGATGAAACTGTTCTTGTGGTTTTTGAGTGGGATAACTTAAATTTAACAGTGTATAATCCATCAAAGGAAATACAGGCACTTATGCAAAAGATAGCTTGTTCAGAAGGCCTTTTTTGGCGAAAATCAGATATGATTTGATAATATTTCAAAATTAGAAATGTTTTATAAGAGAAGCAAATAATTCTTATATAAAATAAATTAATGGAGGGTGTTTGTTTTTATATAATAACATGAAAAGATTTTTTGTAGAAAAACTGTGTTTTTGTTTTCTTTTTTATTATATGCTATGATATCAAAAAGGATGTGATGGTATGTTATTAATTGATAAACTAACAAATAAAGTTGATTTTTCTAAAAGTGAAATTGTGATTGCTGATTTTATTATTCAATTAGGAGAAAAAATAAAAAATTATTCAGCAAGAAGTATTGCTAAAGAAACTTATACATCACCAGCGACTGTTTTAAATTTATGTAAGAAAATAGGTATTGAAGGTTTTGATAACTTTAAGAAGGCTTATTTAAGTGAAATTGAGTATTTAAATCAACAATTTGGAGCAGTTGATCCTAATTTACCCTTTGATCAAGGGGATACTATTTTTAAAATAGCTAATAAAATGGGCTCTTTATATGAAGAAACAATTAAAGATACGTTATCTTTATTACATCATGATTTATTTCAAAAAGCTGTTCAATTATTAAATAATAATAACAATATTCATATTTATTCATATGGAACAGCTTTAAATATAGCAGAATCATTTAAAGAAAAAATGATGAAAATAGGAAAGAATGTATATATTACTAATAATTTAAATTATCAACGTTATGAAGTAAATTGTATTCCTAAAGGGGATTGTGTGATTTTTATTTCTTATTCTGGAGAAACCAAGACACTTATCAATATGGCAAAAACATGTCAAAAGAAAAATATTCCTTTTTTAAGTTTAACTTCTTTTGGAGAAAATACGTTAAGTCAAATGAGTACTGCTAAATTATATATTTCTACAAGAGAAAATTTAACGTATAATATTGCAAATTTTAATAGTAATTTATCTATTTATTTTTTATTGGATTTATTGTATGCTTCTTATTTTTCTTTAGATTATGAAAATAATTTTAATAAAAAATTACAACTTACATCTAAATCAGAAAGTACAAGACATTCTTCAAATCCAATATTAATGGATGAATCTAAACAGTGTTAAATAATAAAAAATATTTAATTCTAAAATTTTTAAACATTGTTAAAAACGAAAGCTATTCAATTATAAAAGCCTTTCTTCTATGTTTTAATAACCATAGAAGGAGGGCTTTTTAAATGAAAATATCAGATCAATTCTTATGGGGAGGTGCAACAGCAGCTAATCAATATGAAGGTGGTTACCTTGCAGATGGAAAAGGATTAAGTATTGCCGATGTAGAGATGGGAGGAAATATTGATCATCCTCGAGAAATACATGAGAGTGTTCATCCTCATACTTATTATCCAAGTCATGAAGGAACTGGGTTTTATGATCATTATAAAGAAGACATTGCATTGTTTGCTGAAATGGGATTTAGATGCTTTAGAATGTCTATCAATTGGACACGTATTTTTCCTCTAGGAGATGAAGAAAAACCGAATGAAGCTGGATTGAAATTTTATGATCAAGTTTTTGATGAATTATTAAAATATCATATAGAGCCAGTGGTGACAATTTCTCATTATGAAACACCATTACATTTAGTTCAAAAATATGGTTCATGGAGAAATAGAAAAATGATTGATTTCTTTATGAATTATTGTCAAACAATTTTTAAACGTTATAAAGATAAAGTAAAATATTGGATGACTTTTAATGAAATTAATGAAACGATGAATAAGAAAAATCCTTATCATCAAGCTGGTATTCTTTTTCAAGAAGGAGAAGATAAGGCATCAACTGTTTTACAAGCAAGTCATCATATGTTTGTAGCAAGTGCCAAAGCAGTTATTTTAGGACACCAAATTAATCCAAATTTTAAAATTGGCTGTATGGTTCAATATCCAGAAAGCTACCCAGCAACTTGCCAACCAATAGATCAAATAGCTAAAAGAGAGTATATGTTGTTTACACATTATTATTTAGATGTGATGTGTAGAGGATTTTATACGAATACATGTTTGGCTAAACAAGAACAATTGGGAGGAAAATTGATTATTGATGAGGGCGATGAAGAAATATTAAGAAAGGGAACAGTTGATTTTATTGGCTTTAGTTATTATTTTTCTTCTATTGTTTCTTATCAAAGAGATGGTTCAATTAATGCTAAAGGACGTAATCCTTATTTAGAACTTACGGATTGGCGTTGGCATATTGATCCTTTAGGATTAAGAGTTGCACTTAATGAATTATATGATCGTTATCAAATACCATTATTTGTTGTTGAAAATGGATTAGGGGCTGTTGATCAACTTAATGAAGATGGTACTGTAGATGATCAATATCGTATTGATTTTTTAGGAAAACATATTGAGGCTTTAAAACAAGCTATAAAAATTGATCATGTTGATGTTATTGGTTATACAACATGGGGATGTATTGATTTAGTTTCTGCTGGAACAGGAGAAATGAAGAAAAGATATGGTTTTATTTATGTTGATAAAGATGACCAAGGAAATGGAAGTTTAAAAAGATATAGAAAGAAATCATTTTATTGGTATAAGAAAGTAATTGAAACCAATGGACAAACAAAATTTGAATAGGAGGAGAAAATGATGAATAGTTTTTTTGATAAAATGGGTGAAAAACTGATGCCATTTGCATCTAAAGTAAGTGCAAATCGTTATTTAAATGCGATTAAAGAAGGTTTCTTTGGCGTAATGCCAGTTATTATTGTTGGTTCTTTATTCTTACTTTTTACAAGTATTCCTATTAATGGTTATAGTGAACTTATGACAGGGCTTTTAGGGGAAAATTGGAGTCAAATATTTATGGTTCCTTATCGTATGAGTTATGGAATCATGTCTATTTATGTAGTTGTAGGAATTGCACGCTCTCTTGCACATTTTTATAAAGTAGATACAAGAGAGTCAATTGTTGTATCATTTATTGCTATCTTCATGTTAACACCTGTTTTAGTAACAGAAGATGGACTAAAAGGATTACCACTTGATAATTTTAGTGCATCAGGATTATTTTTAGCAATTATTACAACTTGTTTAGCTGTAGAAATCTTTAGATTTGTTGTTCAAAAAGGATGGACAATTAAATTACCAGATGCAGTACCTCAAAATGTGGCTAAACCATTTGAAGCTTTAATTCCAGTAGCTATTATCTTTATTATTTTTAACTTTGTAAGAATTGGTTTTGAAATGACAAGTTTCAAAAGTGCACAAAATTTCATTTTTACAATGTTACAACAACCATTACAATCTATTGGTAGTACATTACCAGCTACAATTTTAGTTTTATTAATAGAATCAATTTTATGGATCTTTGGTTTACATGGATCAAGTATTGTTTCTTCAGTAATGAATCCTATTTGGAGATCATTATCTGCTGAAAATGCTGCAGCAATTGGACTTGGAAAAGCTGCTACACATATTGTCAATTATCAATTTATTGCTAACTTTGTTAAATTAGGAGGAACTGCAGCTACTTTAGGATTAGCACTTGTTATTGTCTTTACTGCTAAATCATCTAGATATAAAGCTTTAGGTAAATTATCATTAATTCCTTCATTATTTAATATTAATGAACCATTGATCTTTGGTATGCCAATTGTTTTAAATCCAATTATGGCTATTCCATTTGTGATTGCTAATATTACAATGGCAATTGTCACTTATGCTTCTACATATATTGGATTAGTCCCAGTAAGTATTGGAGTTGAAGTTCCTTGGACAACACCACCAATTATTTCAGGTTTCTTATTATGTGGTATTAGAGGAGCTTTATTACAAATTGTATTATTATTAATTTCAATGGCTATCTATTATCCATTCTTTAAAATGTTAGATAAACAAGAAGTCAAAAAGGAATCTATTGAAAAGGCATAATTGCCTTTTCTTTAATATAGGGGGAAAAATATGTTATATAAATATGAAGAAGATTATGTTGAACAAGAAGCTGATTATTCTATAGAAATTTTAAAACAGTTAGCAACTATTCCAGCACCATCTTATCATGAAGAAAAAAGAGCACAATTTTGTAAACAATGGTTTGAAGAAAGAGGCATTGATGCAAAAATTGATAAGATGAATAATGTAGTGATTAAGATGTTTGATGATAATCAAGATATTGCGGTATTTTGTAGTCATCTTGATGTTGTTTTTGATGATATGGAGTTATTAAAAATAACACAAAAAGGGCATTATTTATATGGACCAGGAGTAGGAGATGATACAGCTAATGTTGTTCATTTAATGCAAGTGATTCATTATATTCACCTTCATCATTTACATGGAAAGACAGGTGTTTTATTTGTTTTAAATACGTGTGAAGAAGGATTAGGAAATTCTAATGGGTGTCGCTATATTGTTGAACAGTATAAAAATCGTATTAAATCATTTATTTCTTTTGATGGATATTTGAATCAGTGTACAAATAGTGCTGTAGGTTCTAAACGTTATCGTTTGACTGTTCATTGTCAAGGAGGACATTCTTATGCTGATTTTGGCAAAGAAAATGCTATTGAGACTTTAAGTAAAATTATGTATGAATTAAGTCATCAACAAATACCAACAGAAGCTAAAACAACTTATAATTTTGGAAAAATAGAAGGTGGAACAACAATTAATGCAATTGCTTCTACAGCTACATTACTCTATGAATATCGTTCTTCTATGCAAAGCTGTTTAGATATCATGGAGAAACAATTTCAAGAAATTGTTTCTCACTATTCAAATGTAGAAATTGAAATTTTAGGAGTAAGACCTGGAAATGGTTTATTAAATAGAGAGAAATTTGAAAAATTTACAGATCATAATATGAGATTGATTAAAGAATATTATTTAGATGACGTAGAAAAATGTGCTAATGGTACAGATTCAAATATTCCTTTATCTTATGGAATATGTGCTAATACGATTGGAACTTTAATGGGAGAAAAAGCACATACTTATGATGAATGGATTGATTTAGATTCTTATAAGATAGGTTTTAAAGTCATGATGAATATTATTTTAGAATATTTTAGGGATTAAAATGAATGTTTATTTAGTAATTAATAAAATTTTACAATTGTTTATGATGATTGTTTTAGGTTTTATCTTAGGAAAAATGAAAGATTTTGATGAGAGTTTTATTGATAAAATGAATCGTTTTGTTTTAAATATGACAATGCCTTGTTTAATTATTTCATCTGTAAGTGCCAATAAAAATGGTATTCCTTATCAAGATTTATTTTTATCAATGATTATTTTAATTATTATATTACCTATTTTTGCTTATTTATGTTTGAAAATAAGTTCTTTAAAAGATAAATCACTCTATTTATTTATGATAATCTACCCTAATGTAGGTTTCATTGGTTTTCCTCTATTACAATCATTATTTGGTAAACAATCGCTTTTATTGACAGCTTTAATCAATATGCCTTTTAATCTATCATTGTTTACTTTAGGAATGATGATTATGTCAAATAATAAATCATTTCAAATAAAAAAACTCATTACGCCAGGAATTATTGCTTCATTGATTGCAGTGTTATTATATATTTTTTCAATATCATTACCTGAAACATTGTTACAACCTATTCAATTGATAGGTAATATGACAACACCATTAGCAATGATTATTATTGGAGCAACACTTTCTAAATATCCTATCAAGAAAATATTACTCGATAGAAAGATTTACTTATTTACAATATTCATTGATTTAATCATTCCAATGATTTTTTCACCATTAGTTCATTTTCTTATCAAAGATACAATGATTCAAGCAATAACGATGATTATTTTAGCGATGCCTGTAGCTAATGGTGCTGTTTTATTTGCGAAAAGATATCAACAAAATGAATTTTTAGCAGCAAAAACAGTTTTTCTATCAACTTTATTATCAATTATAACAATACCGGTGGTGGCTCTATGTTTCATTTAAATAAAAAATGTTTTTTAACATTGATAACAGTTATTTTAGGTGCTTTTGTACAAGCTTATGTCATTAAAGTCTTTATTCAACCAGCTAATTTATTATCAAGTGGATTTACAGGAGTTGCGATATTGATTGAAAAGATTACATCAACTTATTTTCATTTCTCATTTTCTACTTCTTTAGGAATGATTGTGTTAAATGTACCAGTAGCTATTTTATGTTATAAAAGTATTAGTCCTAGATTTACGTTCTTTTCTTTATTAGAAGTTTTTCTAGCAAGTTTCTTTTTAAAAATAATTCATTTTCCACCTATTTTTGATGATACTTTATTGAATGTGATTTTTGGTGGAACTCTTTATGGATTAATGACGGCAAGTATTTTAAAAATGAATGCTTCAACAGGAGGAACAGATTTTGTTGCATTATATATTTCTAATAAAAAAGGAAGATCGATTTGGAGCTATGTTTTTATTTTTAATTCAATTATATTATTGATTTTTGGATTTATGTTTGGTTGGATCCATGCAGGATATTCTATTTTATTTCAATTTATTTCTACTAGAACAATAGATTCATTTTATCATCGTTATGAACGTGTTACTTTACAGGTAACAACAAAAAAAGCACAAGCTGTGATGGATAAATATATTAAAAATTATCGACATGGAATATCATGTGTTGAAGCTATTGGAGGATATAGTCATGAAAAGATGTATTTATTACATACAGTTGTTTCTAGTTATGAGGTTTTAGATATTGTAGAGTTAATGAAAACAGTAGATTCTCATATTATTGTTAATGTTATAAAAACTGAAAATTTTTTTGGTGGCTTTTATCGCCCACCGATTGATTAAAGCAATTGAAAGATTGCTTTTTTCTTTTTAAAAAAGAGTTATAATAATAGAAAGAGTTAAATAATGTTTCTAAAGAGATTGACAATGGAGAATTATATGTTATACTTAAGTAGTAATCATTCCTAATAAGGAATTAAAAAAAGGAGAAAAGAAATATGGCTAAATTTGTATGTAAAGTATGTGGATATGTTTATGAAGGAGATGCAGCACCAGCTGAATGTCCAGTATGTCATGTAGGAGCTGACATGTTTGAAGAAGTAAAAGGTGAAATGAAATTAGCGGCAGAACATGAATATGGTATTTACGCTAAAACTGTAAAAAATAATCCTGATATTAGTGATGAAGATAAAAAATATATCTTTGATCAATTAAAAGCAAACTTTGAAGGTGAATGTTCAGAAGTTGGTATGTATTTATGTATGGCAAGAATTGCTCATAGAGAAGGTTATCCTGAAATTGGTTTATATTGGGAAAAAGCTGCTTATGAAGAAGCAGAACATGCTGCTAAATTTGCTGAAATGTTAGGAGAAGACTTAGAACCAAATATGAAAGCAACTACTAAAGATAACTTAGCTTGGCGTGTTGATTGTGAATTTGGAGCAACAGCTGGTAAAGTTGAACTTGCTACATGCGCTAAAAAGAATAACTTAGATGCAATTCATGATACTGTTCATGAAATGGCTAGAGATGAAGCTAGACATGGTAAAGCTTTAAAAGGTTTATTAGATAGATATTTTGGGAAATAATAGAATTATTGAATTATAGAAGGGCTCAATTGAAATGAGCTCTTTTTATCTACAGTAGTAATTAAATTCTCAAAAATTAAAATATTATAATCAAAAAAATGTGAAAGATATTTATTGAAGTATGATAGTATTAAGTTGCTAGATATAAATATTTAGCAACGCCATTAAAAAGTATTGTAATGACAATCATATTAGTATTTCCAGCTACTATAAACAAAAGGCTTTGATTCTTGAAGAAGAAAATACTTTTCTTCCTGTCATCATTGATAAAAGTAATGATGTTATTGATTTTGATATTGACCATCATCATATTTCCTGTTCCAAACAAAATCTCAAGATTTTATTGGAGAACCTGCTATGATTATCAATACCGATGAAATCAAAAATATTTATGTTTCCAAGCAGTTTTGTGACATGAGAAAACAAATTGATGGTCTTGCTTTGATTGTTACATCTCAGTTCGCATGAATGTCTTGGATCATAGCCTGTTTATTTTTACTGATTTTTCACCAAGTTACATTTGGCTTCGTAGGATTATAATGTCTGTTTAATAGATTTTTTAGTTTGTCAGAGAAATCATGACTAATCGTTGTTTGAATATATGGCTTAATATATTTTGCTTTGATATTGTTTTCCTTCATGATCGAATAAACATATTTTTGACTTACCTTGTCACCCTTTTTGTTCAGTAATTCTGTTATTTTTGGTGATCCATATATTTCATACGATTCCTTATGGGTTTTCTTTTGCTTTTCTTCCTTAACTGCTTTATAAATATCTGTTTTGTTTATTTTCCCAGTATGCCAATAGCCTTTTTTAACACTTCTAACGCATCCTGTGTATTTTTTAAATCTTTTCTTAATCTTGCAATTTCTTTAGCCTCATCACTAGAAAAATTACCGGATCCTCGAGATTCAATTTTATTGTCATTGTTGTTTGCATCTTTTATCCATTTATGAATTGTACTATCTGCAATACCAAAACTTTTAGCAATAGAAACTTTGGATTCTTCAGGATGTTGGTTAGCATAATCTACAACTCCTTGTTTAAATTCATCATCAAATACTGGTTTTGTCATAGTCTTTCTCCATTTCTTTTTTTACTTATGACATTGTACCAAATGATGTTTAATTCTTCTATTTAACTTGTACAGTTTTTATACTAACATCAATATTTATATTATTATACTGTGGTTTGGAAAAATAAAAAATTGTATTTCATCAACGTTTCATAAATGGTGTGTATAATATTATTGAAAGTAGTTATAAAAGGCTTTTGTTTAAAAAATAAAAGAGGAATAAAGGAGGATAAAATTATGGAAAAAAAGTAGCCAGAGGTGCATTCCTATTACTTACGTTATGTTTGAGCTTAAGTACAGTTGGGTGTAAAAAAAGTAATGAAAGCAATAAAATTAAAGAAGGACAATCAATAAGTTCTGAAGAGAAGGGTACGTCAACTAACAAAAAGGATAAAAATGCAACATTTAAGCCATCAGATTATACTTTAAAAACAAAAAAAGAATATGTTTATGAATATTTAGGTCTTAAATTTAAACTTTCAAATAAATTTAAAAAGTATATGAATGATAAAAAGATAGCGATGTTAGATGATCAAAGTCCTATAGATAAGGAATTAAAATATGCTTTTTTAACTTTTAATAAAATGACTAAAGAGCAAAAAAAAGCAGTTGTTGATAAAAAGGAAGGTGGTTATGAAAAATGGGAAAATGGGCTTAAAAGAATTGGAACTATTGGTATATTTGAAAAAAATACAGCAGAAGAAAAAATATCTAAAATGACAAAATGTGATACTCATACTAAAATAGGAGTTTCAAGTGATGGAAAATACGATTGCTATTTTAGTACGAACAGCGAATCTGAAATTAAACTTCTGAATGAATTTAAAAAAACTGAGATTCAAATTATAGAAAAAAAAGAACGTCCTAAAAACGGTTTTGTTCTATCAGAAAAAACTGATTTAGAAAATACAGAAGCATTTAAAAAATAATCAGTTAGGAATTTACGTAAACTATTACTAAAAGACATAAATGGTTAGGATTTTACAAGTAAATATTTTGAGAAGTATGGTAAACGTATTTACAATTTAGCGTAAAGTTTGTGTAAAAGAGATTTCAAATTTAGTTGAGGTTTAGAACAAAATAAAAATTAAATGTTTTAATATTGTTAGTATTGTTACAGATAATGTTGATGATAATGGTGAAAACAAGGGAGTAATTGAAAAAGAATTAACAAAAATAAAAAATAAGTAAATGTAAAGCGGTGAAAGGTATATGGTTAATTAGTTTTAAAAAGGTCGTACTTTCTCTTTAGTAATTGTCTTTATTAATATGACTATGACTTACTATGGATATGGTCATGGAGCGACTAGAGTTGAATTGGAGAAGGTAATAAGAATTTGCTTGGAGTGTGTTGGAATTGGATAGAATCAAAAAAGTAAGACATTTAAGCTTGATAAGAATTTGAGAAAATTGAAATATATAATATCGATTGTATTTGTAATAATACTTCCTCTATTTTTAGTTGATATTTTAGGACAAGGGTCTCCATATTTTTGTAAGCTTATTAGTCCAATTGGTATGCTTGGACTTTGGGAGCTATTTATTCAGTTATTAGCCCAATTTCAGTATTCAGGCATAGACTAGACGAAGAAAAGTGCATCAGTTGCGGTAATGTGAAAAAGTTTGCTAAATGAATATAGATCCAGTTAAAAATTGTAATCATCTAGAATGTATCAGATGTGGACGATGCAAAAATGCATACAATTAGTTGTGGAATAAAAAAATAGAGAGGAGCTTATTAGAAAAGTGATAAAAAACGCAATAGCATACATTACAAGAAAAAAAAATAGAACATTTATTATTTTTGTTATTTTAACAATAGTTCTTTCTTGTTTGTATTCTTGTTTAACAATAATGAAATCAAGCAATGAAATAGAAAAGACTTTATATGAAAGTTCTAATTCTTCAATTTCAATAACAAAAAAAGATGGTAAATATTTTAACGTTAATCAATTTAAAGATATTGAAAAAATAAAAGAAGTTGAAAAAATAATAATTCAATATGATGGATTAGCAAAACTAAAAGATGCTAAAGTGGTTAGCGGAGAACAAAGAATAAATAGAGAAGATTTATCTGACGAATTTAAGAATGTTGTTTCATTCGAAGCTACAAATAATACTAAAAGAAATATTTTGTTTAGCAGTAGAGTGTTTACAATTAAAGAAGGAAAAAATATAGAAGAAAATGATAAGAATTCAATTATTGTTCATGAAGAATTTGCTAAACAAAATAATCTAAAATTAGGTGATGAAGTTAATCTTGAATTACTTGACATTGAAGAAAGTGGAAAAATAAAAAGTCATAAATTTAAAATTATAGGAATCTTTTCTGGTAAAAAACAAGAAACATATACAGGATTATCTTCTGATTTTAGTGAAAATATGGTGTTTGTAGATTATTCAACAAGCCAAGAGATATTAAATAAATCAGAAAATAATAAAATCGCAAATAAAATTTTAATGTATTCTGGTAGTGCAGAATCTACAGACTTAGCCTTAAACAAATTGAAAGAGCTTAAAATTGATGAATCAAAGTATTTCATTGAAAAAGATTCTAATGCGTTTGAGGAATCTTTAGAGTCAGTAAGTGGAATAAAACATATAATAAAAGTAATGACTTATTCTATTATGTTAGGAGGAGTGATTGTTCTTTCGTTAATTTTGATTCTATGGTTAAGAGAAAGAATTTATGAAATAGGTATATTTTTATCT